>Ga0209404_10000133_pt1 | contig 64737 bp, 55 predicted proteins | sample TroAtlMetagenome_2_FD_187447 | JGI IMG/M metagenome (GOLD analysis project Ga0209404, IMG submission 187447) | Marine eukaryotic phytoplankton communities from Atlantic Ocean - Tropical Atlantic ANT8 Metagenome (SPAdes) (version 2) | ecosystem: Environmental > Aquatic > Marine > Oceanic...
GGGTGATCGGCGAAAAGATCAGCTACCGTCTGGCACAGCGGCCCGGCAGCTACGTGGTGCTCAAGTACGTGCGCCGCGTCATCAAGCACGAGCAGACGATCCACTGCGCACCGGCCCCGGCATCGGTCCTCGAATCCAGCGTCGCCGACGTCAGCCTGCTGGCCGGTCTTCTGACCGACAAGTTTGCCTATCACCTGCCCTTGTATCGCCAGCATCAACGTCTGGCCGATGCCGGGATTCAAGTCAGCCGCAGCAGTCTGACGCAGTGGACCCAGCGCGCCATCGATTTGCTCAAACCGATCGCCGAAGCCCAGCACCGGCACCTTTTACAAAGTCGGGTGCTGGCGATGGACGAAACCCCGATCAAGGCCGGCCGGGAGAAACAAGGCAAGCTGCGCCAAGCCTATCTGTGGCCGATCTACGGACAGGACCACGAAATCGTCTTTCACTACGCGCCCTCGCGTGAGCACCGGCACGTCAAAGCCTTCCTGGGCGAGGCCTTCGCCGGCACCTTATTGTCCGACGGCTATGAGGCCTACAGCGCCTATGCCGCGCAGAACGCCCAGGTCAAACACGCCGCCTGCTGGAGCCACACCCGCCGGTATTTCGAGCACGCCAAGGAGGCTGATCCCAAAGCCGAAGAAGCCCTGACTTTGATCGGTGCCCTGTATCGTCACGAAGCGCTGATTCGTGAAAAGCAACTCGACGGCGAAGCCAAACACAAATACCGACTCAACCACAGCGAACCCATCGTCACGGCCTTCTGGGCCTGGTGCGAGCAACAGTGCCGCCGATCCGAGCTGACGCCCAGCCATCCCTTGGTCAGGGCCCTCAAGTACGCCCGCGCCCGAACCGAAGAACTGAAAGTCTTTCTCGCCGACCCGGACGTGCCGATCGACACCAATCATCTCGAACGCGCCCTGCGCCCGGTGCCGATGGGACGCCGCAACTGGCTGTTCTGCTGGTCGGAGGTCGGTGCCGAGCACATCGCGATCATTCAGAGCCTGCTGGTCACCTGCCGGCTGCAGGGCATCAACGCGCACGCCTATCTGGTCGATGTGCTCCAGCGCGTCGGTCAGCATCCCGCCAGCCGCGTGAACGAACTCACCCCGAGGGAGTGGAAAGTCCGCTTCGCCGACAATCCGCTCCGATCAGACCTTGAGCGTCGGGGCAACTACGCTGCGGTTTGAACGCTTACACTACTTCACCGTAGTCGACTTGGCTCCCGGCGAATTCGATCCTCGATTTTCGCAGCGTCTGATGAGTGACCAGCTGGTCCGTGCGCAGTTCTTCAACAATCGCGCAGTGGAATTGCGCGGGGCCGGGCGGGCCATGGAATCGCTGCAGTACCAACTCCGGGCAATTGATCTGGCTCCACATCGGACGGAGTTCTGGGAAAACCTGAGCCAAATTTACAGATCGCAAGGTGAACTGCGCGCAGCCAAGGCGGCGGTCGATGTGGCGCTGAGCATGAGTCAATACAGCGAAACAGTCTTCAGCAATGCTGCGGGAATCTATGCGGCTCTGGGGGAAACTGACTTAGCGACGAAATTTGATCGACACGCGGAAGGGCTCCGCCGCAAGAATCCTTACTATCACTATCGGCTGGCGCTCAATGCACTTGAACGCGGCGACGATCGCACTGCGTACGCGGCCGTGCAAAGGGCACTTTCCTTAAACACGAACGAGGACCGCTTCTATTTTTTGAAGGGCATGATTCTTCAGCGCCGAGGCGATACAGCCTTGGCAAAGCAATACATGCAAACGGCGCTGGAGTTGAACCGCAACGCCGAACGTGGAACCGTTTACCGAGACAAGATTAAAAGTCTCAGTCATGGATAGCGCTTCCGGGGCAGCTCACTGCTATCGCATGGGAGCCGGCCCCTAGCGGCCGCCTTGGCTGACCTGACTCGAACCGCTGGGACGTAATGGTGGGCCCACGAGGATTCGAACCTCGAACCAAGGGATTATGAGTCCCCTGCTCTAACCGTTGAGCTATAGGCCCGTTCTGCGTTGGCGCTGGGTCGGGCGGGCAATGAAGGATGCGGATGATACCGTTTTTGCGCGCCGGTCTGGCGCGGCTTCTGGACGATCAGACACATTTCCGGAACCTCGGGGCGCAGGCGACTTGCCTTGGGCCGTCTACGATGCTTGTCATGGACACGACAACCAATCCAGGCAACGACAAACCCACGTTGCTGGCACGCGTTCGAGCGGCACTTGACCGGACCCGCATTGCGGACGGCCTCGCCCCTCTCGCGTTCCGGCTCTACCTGGCGCCGGTGATGTGGATGGCGGGCAGCTCCAAACTCGCCCATTTCGATTCCACGGTGGAGTGGTTCGGAAATGCGGATTGGGGCCTTGGCCTGCCGTTCCCCTGGTTGATGGCTGCGCTGGCAACGACCACTGAGCTGGGTGGCGCAGTATTGTTGCTGCTGGGCTTGGGCGTACGCTGGATCAGCCTGCCTTTGATGGCGACGATGGTCGTGGCGGCTGCCACCGTGCATTGGGGCAACGGGTGGTTAGCGATCGCGGAACCGGGCGGCGTGTTCGCAACGGAACGGACGATGGAGGCGGCCGAACGGCTGTCACGTGCCAGAGCGATCCTGATGGAGCATGGCAACTACGAATGGCTGACCGAGCATGGCTCGCTAGTCATTCTCAACAACGGTGTCGAATTCGCTGTAACGTACTTTATCATGTTGTTATCGTTGTTTTTTTCGGGCGGCGGTCGATTTTTCAGCCTCGATTTCTGGCTGTGGAAGCATCTGAATCGGCAGGTTCGCACGTAACTGTGTTGACCCCAGTCCGGGGATCGACGTGAAAATTGACGGAAAACTGGAGATTCAAATGAAGAAGACGCAGATCAAGAAGCCGCTCGCGATCGCCCTCGGCACCGCAGCCCTGAGTCTGGCCGGCATGAGCGCCGCTCAGGCTTCCCCGTTCGCCGCCAGCGATCTGGCCGCTGGCTACATGGTCGCGCAGGCCGACAAGGGCGGCGAAGCCAAGTGTGGTGAGGCGAAGTGCGGTGAAGACAAGGCCGAGCACAAAGATGGCGAAGCCAAGTGCGGTGAGGCCAAGTGTGGTGAAGACAAGGCCGAGCACAAAGATGGCGAAGCCAAGTGTGGCGAGGCCAAGTGCGGCAGCAAGTAAGTCCGGTGGTTTCCGGCGCCCGGGTTTCGGGCGCCGGACTCGGTCTGCGGCGGGCCCTGATGGACCCGCTTGCGGACTGTGTCGCGGCCGATCGTCCGGCCTTTCTGGAGGTGGCTCCGGAAAACTGGATGAGACTCGGTGGACGGCTTGGTCGTCGATTTCGTGAGTTCACGGAGCGATACGACTTCGTGACCCACGGTCTGTCGCTGTCGATCGGTGGCCCCGCCCCCCTGGACCTGGCGTTCATCGATCAGGTCAAGAATTTTCTCGACATGCATGGCATCGCTGACTACAGCGAGCATCTCAGTTACTGCACCGACGACGGTCACCTCTATGACCTGATGCCGATTCCGTTCACGGAGGAGGCGGTGCATCACGTGGCCGGCCGCGTGAAAATCGTTCAGGACGTACTGCAGCGCCGGATTGCGTTGGAGAACGTCAGCTATTACGCCGCACCCGGTGCGCGCATGAGCGAACTGGCATTCGTCAACGCGGTGCTCGCCGAGGCCGACTGCGATCTGCTGCTGGACGTCAACAACATCGCCGTCAATTCGATCAATCACCGCTACGATGCCCGCGCATTCCTCCATGGACTGCCGCTGGCGCGCGTTCGGTACATCCATGTGGCCGGGCACTACGTGGAGGCGGAAGACCTGCGCGTGGACACACACGGCAGTGCGGTCAGCGACCCGGTCTGGGAACTGCTGGACGAAGCCTACGCGCTGCTCGGACCGGTACCGACGCTGCTGGAGCGGGACTTCAACATTCCGCCGATGGAAGAGCTGCAGCGCGAACTCGGCGTGATCCGCACCTTGCAGGCGCGCCAGCAAGCCCCCCGGAAGTCGGCGAATGGCTGAAGCTGCCGGTCTGCGCGAACTGCAGATGCAGTTTGCCGCGCATCTACGGGATCCGGCCGCCAATCCGGCGCCCGCAGGCATCGAGGATCGGCGCCTGCAGATCTACCGCGATCTGTTCTACAACAACGTGCAGGACTTTCTCGCCAACGCCTTTCCGGTATTGCGCCGGATACTCGGCGACGATGCCTGGCACGCTCGCGTTCGCCACTTCTACGCGAACCACCGCGCTGTGTCCGCACAGTTGTACGCACTGGCCGAGGAGTTCGCGGACCACCTGGCTGCGGAGGCCGGCGCGCGCGTGGACGATCCGCCGTTTCTGGCAGAACTGGCGCACTACGAATGGGTGGAAATGGCGCTGCTGGTCGACGAGGACGAAATCGACGCGGTCGAGGTCGACCCCGATGGCGATCTCATGCTGGGACTGCCGGCACTGTCGCCACTGGTGTGGACACTGGCCTACCAATGGCCGGTGCATAAAATCTCGCCGGATTTCCAGCCGCAGCAAGCGCCTGCGCAACTCACCTACCTGCTTGTCTATCGCGACCGTGCCGACAAGGTTCGCTTCATGGAAGCCAATGCGGTCACGGCGCGCCTGATGGAGCTGATCGAGAGCGAACCGGATACCGGCAATGCCCTGATGCATCGCATCGCCGTGGAAATGCAGCACCCGCATCCCCGCAGTGTGGTCGACGGCGGCGCCGCATTGCTGGCCGATCTGCGCGCGCGTGACATCGTGCTGGGCACCCGTCGAATCGCCTGAAGGCGCGCCGGCGCGATCCGCCGAAGGCATCCGTTCGTGCCGCGTATCGAATGGCGCATACCGCGGGCTTGAATCCCGGCGCCGGAATCGCGAGCATGGCTGGCGGCAATCGCGGCGGCCGCAATAATGGATTGAACTTCCGGATGCAGGTACCTTCAAAAAGGGCTCACCCGCCTGGAACCGTTCACGCTTGAACCATTGCACCTCCGGACTTGATGCACAGTTCGGCCGCGTCCATGCGTGCAAGCTTCTTGCATGCGTCGGGAAAGCAATGCGACTTGGTTTTCGGGTTGTTGTGACGAGGAAACACGTGAAAGGCTGGAGCCTGCGTCAAGCCTGTGTGCTTTTGACGCTGATCACTGCAGGATGCGCGTCGGCACCGAGTACGCCGATGCCCGGTTCGGCTGCCTGGGAATCCCGCTACGACCTGATCTATCAGGACCTTTCCGACGAGCGCCTGTTCAGCGCACAGGCCCAGGCCGATGCCCGCCTAGTGGGCCCGGTCTCGTTCAGTGTTGCCAGCGCGCTGCCACTGGTGCAGCGGCAGGCAGATACCTGGCTCGCCAGCAACCTCAACGTAGGATCCGGCAGCGGACCGCTCAGCTATTCCGCCAGCTACTCGTTGACGCCCGGCGATATCGTGTTTGCCGATGACATCGAATACGCCAGTCTCAACAAACCTCAGCGCTTCGGCGGGCAGCACATCGGACAGAGCGTTCGCCTGCAACTGCCCGCGCTGGCCGGAGCGCCACTGGCGATCGCGGTGACGCACGAATCGGACGACTTCTGGACGGTCAATGGAGACACCCAGCAACAACGACAGATTGCGGACCTGAGCTGGAAACCCCGTCTGGCGATGGTCAACCTGCAATGGGCGGGTGCCTCATCAGGTCTGGATTCGAGTCTCGCGCTGGATTGCGAATTGCGCGGATCGGTCGGCGTACCGACCCGCAGCCGCCCCAATCGCAGCCGCGCGGTGCGTGTCTCCGGGCGGAACTGCCAAGTAGTGTCCAACGATGTGCGCTACGACGACCTTGCCGCTCAGACCTATGGCGTGGCGTACACGTGGGCGCGCCCGCAACGCGAAAGCTCGGTGCGTCTGTCGGCGATCGATCCGATGTGGCGCACCAATTCGATGCAGCCCGACATCAACCCGAGCTATGAGCTCGGCGTTTCGCAGAGCCGCACGCGCGGCGCCTGGACGGCCAAGGCGCTGGTCGCAGTGCGCCGTGCCACCACCTGGTCCACGCCGAACCTGATGGACGAGGACGGGGCCATCCTGCCGATGGAAGGCAGCGACACCTATTTCGCCTCCAACGCCACGATTACGCGGCGCCTGCCGGCGGTCTCGGTATCCGCCACCTGGGCGCGCGGCGCCGACCCGCTGTGGTTCGTTCCGGAAATCGGCCAGGAAGCCGACCGGTTCGGACTGGCGGTGGACTTCACGCGCTGGGCGCAGACGCTGGCGCCCAGCGTGAACCCCACACTGGCGATGAGCTGGAACTGGACGCAGGCCAGGACCCGCGCCAATCAGCGCACGTCCGACAATGCCTTGAAGCTGAATCTGTCGGTGCTCTGGTAGCCCGGCGCGCCGGCGCCCGCGCCTGTAGAATCGCCCGTTTAGGGCCGCCCATCCGCAGGTGGCCTGAGGCGAGTTCCCCCGGGACGCGCCACCGTGCGAATCACGAAAATGTCCCGATCCATCCCTAGCACCGACGACCGGCTGGCCGATTTTCTGCAGCCGCATATCGAGCCCGCCGATGTGGCCGCGCTGCTGCCCTTGCAGCGCGCCCGGCCTGCGCTGAATGCATTGACCACGCTGTTTCATGGCGGCGAGGCGGCGGTGATGGCCCGGCTGCTGGTGCTGCGCGAGATCGCGGCGCGCGGCGACGCACCGTTCTGGACGCCGGCCGAGCTGCGCGAGCGCCTGGCCTATCTGGACACCGGCAAGCTCGAAACCATATTGCTGCGCCTGCGCGAGAACGAACTGCTGCTGTGGGACAGCGAAACCCTGCGCTACCAGATCAGTCCGGCTGGGCGCATGGCGATCGCCGCCGTCAACACCCTGCTGAAGTTCGACGATGAGGGTTCCGAGGTCGGTTATCTCGCCTCGCAGCTGGCCGCCAGCGGCGCGCTCGGCCGTGTCGAGGCCGACGAGCTGCAGCACCTGCTGTCGCGCCTCACCGAACTCAAGGACGACTTCGAGCGGGCCGTCCTGTCCGGCTCCGAATCCCGTATCCGCAACGCCGAAAAGCGGCTCGAACAGGTCTGGGACTGGGTCGACAAGGGCACCGAGGTGTTGCAGTCGATCACCGAAAACGACGAACTCGACGCCGCCTCGCACCGCGTCGCGCAGCGCATCGGCCAGGTGCAGAGCGAACTGCTGCGCATGGGCGGCGCCTTTCAGCGCGCACTCAATCAGCTCGAAAGCCAGAAGGTGCACTTGGGCACCACCGGCCTGTCATCCTCGGACGTGACGCGCTGGCTGCGCACCCGCTCGATCGACCAGCTGATCGGCCTGATCCACGCACCGGAGACCGTGTCCGCGGTGCCGACGCTGCCGCTGGTGCTTGGCGACATCGCGCTGGACATCGCCGAATACGAACTCGTCGACAAGGCGATCCCGGAGCGCATTGATACGCCGCTGCCGCCGGTGGAGGCGAACACCACCGCGACACTCGATGTGGAGGCGGTCGACTTCACCGCCGCCGAGGATTTTCTCGCCGCGATGCGGGTGGCACCGGACGGCCTGCCGCTACAGGACGCCGTGGCCGCGCGCGACTATCTGGAATCGAGCTATCGGCTATCGCTGCTTTCGGTGCTGGGCGATACCGACATCGAAACCCTGGACGGCCCCTTGGCGGCGCTGGCGCGCCTGCCGCGTCGCCCGCAGTGGACCGGCGACATCGTTCAGGTCGCGCGCGGCGGCATCGCCGAAATGAGCGCCGGCCAACTGACGGAAACCGAACATGGACGCTGAAATCCGAACGCTGGCGGCGCGCCTCGCGGCCGCCCAGGTATTGCGCCGCGACGACCCGATGGTACGCCGCGTGCTGACCGACGAACTGTTCTACCAGCAGCTCGGCGAACGGCTGGCGGCCGTCGGTCTGGAGTTCGTCGATCATCCGTACGCGGAGCACGTTTCGGTGCGTCTGGCGCGCGAGCAGGAGCAGGCCGTGTTCGGCGGCGAGGAAACCTGGCTGTCGAACAATCTCGGCCTCGCCCGCGACCAGATCGCCCTGCTGGTGGTGCTGTGGGCGCTGCTGATCCTGCCCAAGCGACAACGCCAGATCGAACGCAAGTCCTCGCGCGATTCGATCTCGCAAAGCGAGATGTTCGCCACCGACAAACCCATTCCCACCGGCGCCGAACTCGGCATCGGTGTCAACGAGAACACGCTGCTCGCCGATTTCGGCGACCGCCTCGGCGGCAAGACACGCATCAGCATCGGTCTGGGTGTGCTGTCGCGACATCGACTGATCGACCGCCGCGGCGGCCAGATCGTCGAAGGGCCGCTGCTCGATCTGGCACTCGACTACGAGCGCATGGCCGACCGCGTGCTCGACGGCACGCTCACCGATCTGTTCGGCACGCAGTTGGCCGATGTCCTGCCCGCTGACGGCTCGCCAGCGAGCGACGCCCCATATCTCACGGACTAAATGTTCAGCTTCCATAATCTAGAAGTCGTTCACTGGGACTACTGGCGCCGCTTCGGCATTCCGCTGGATGCCGGCATCGTCACGGTGGTCGGCCCCAACGGTTCCGGCAAGACCACCTTGCTCGACGCGTTGCGCACGCTGCTGGTGATCGGCTGCTCGTCCGGCCGCGACTACAAGCGTTACGTGCGGCGTTCGGACGCACCCTATGCCTGGCTGCGGGCAGAGGTCAGCAATCCGAGACGACCCAATGGGCAGCTCGCGTTCTGGCCGATCACCGACGAGCGCGTGACCCTGTTCTGCAATATCCGCAAGAAGGGTGGCGACTGGGAGCGCCGCTACGGCATCGCGCCGGGTTCGGTCTCCGTCGAGGACGCCGAAACCAGCGAGCGCATCGTCTGGAAAGCCGTGCGCCAGTACGAATCGGAACTGGAGCACGCCGGGCTCACACGCGCGATCAAGCGCGTGCTGGCGCTGGACCAGGGCCATACCGACAAGCTCTGCGAATACAGCGGACGCCAGCTGCTCGAACTGGTGTTCAACGTGTTCGGCGACCAGGAAGTGCTCGACAACTACCAGGCCGCGAAGCAGGACCAACTCGCGGTGGAGCGCGAGCTGGAAGTCCTCAAGACGCGCCTCGCGCAGCTGGGCACGCAGTTGCGCGAGGCCGAGGCCGAGGTCAATTCGTTCAACGAATGGATGCGGCTGACGCGTGAACTGGCCGATCTGCAGGCCGAATGGCTGCCGCGTGTCGCCGTCGCCGAACTGCTCGGCGGCGTGCGCGCCGGTCGCAGCCAGTTGCAGGGCGCGCGCCGCGAGCGGACACGCCTCGGTTTTGACTACAAGGAAGCGCAGCGCCGCCACGCCGAACTCGACGCGGCTGCGGATCAGGCCGAACGCGACACCGACGCTGCAATCGGCGACGAGTCCACCGCGCAGGAGGCATTCATTGCCGCGCGCAGCGACGCCGGTGCCATCGAAAAGACCCTGGAATCGCGTGAGCGTCTGCTCGGCATGGCGCGCGAACAGGCCGCCGGCATCGATGTCGGGAAAGCCAGCACGCAGTTCGACGCCGCCCAGCAGGAACGCTTTTCGCTGACGCGCCGACAAGCCGAACTGGCGCAAAGCATCAGCGAACTCAAGGCGCGCATCGCCGCCCTGGAAAGCGGCCGCAGCCTGGCGCCGCGTGAGGTCGAGCAATTTCGTTCGGCACTCACCGACGCCGGAATCGCACATTGCGGCCTGGCCGAGATCGTCGAAATCAGCGATCCCGCCTGGCAGGGCGCGGTCGAAGCGGTGCTGCGCGGCCTGCGCCACGTCGTATTGCTGGATGATCCCGACGACCGGGCGCGCGCCTGGCGGCTCGGGGAGCAGTTGCGGTTCCGCCACTACGTGGTGCCGGACCGCGAACTCGCGCCGCCGGCCACGGCCGGTTCGCTCGGCGCCTGCGTACGCTTCACCGCCAAACCGCCGGTGTGGTTGCCGCGCATGCTCAACGACATCCAATGCGTGCGCGACGCTGCCGAGGGTGCGGACCTGCCGGCGCGACAAAGCTGGATCACGCCGCAGGGCTATCACCGCGAACGGCGCGGTGCACGCGACGTGTCCGTGGACGACTTCTATTTCGGACGCGCCGCTGCCGTGCCGATGAAGCAGCGCGTGGTGCAACTGCAGGCCGAGCACGACGCCGTGCAGCCCGCACTGGAGCAGACCCTGAAACGCATCGGCGACTTGCAGATGCTGATCGCCGGTGTGGACGCCGCGCGCGAGCTGGCGGCGCGACAGGCCGAATTTTCCGATGCCGAAATGCGCGGGCCGCAGTGCGCGGCGCGCGCCCAGGCCGCCGCCGAAGCCCTGGCCGATGCGCAGTCGCGTCGGCGCGAAGCCGGCCTGCGTGCCCAGGCGGTGCGCGAAGAGCGTGGCGAGCTGACCGCGCGTCTGAAACAGATGGCAGCGGCCATCGAACGGCTCTCCATCAGCGTCGGCAATTCCCGCGAGGAACAGGTGCGGCGGATTGTCGAACTGCGCAAGCAACGCCTGCGGTTGCCGGCCGAAAAACGGACACCGGATGCCCTGGATGAAGCGCGCAAGAAGTTCGAGAGCGTGCACGAAGTCGAGCGCGAGATCGGGCGCGAACGCACCAGACTGGAGGAAGGCAAGTTCGTGCGCGATGACAGCTGCATCGCCAAGCACGAGAAGCTGGCGCGCGATCATGCGCAGCTGGCCGGCACCATCGACAACCAGTACGTCCACCTCGAACGTGCCAAGACCGCCACCGAACGTGCGCGCGGCAGCTACATCAACGTACTCAAGGGCACGATCCGGCGCTACGCGCAGAACCTGCGCACGCTCGGCGAACTCGCCGGCATCGCCGTGGAAGTCGAACATCCGCAGCTCGCCAATGACGATGTGCAGCTCGCCCAGGCGGCGCTGGCGGTGCGCTTCAATTTCGACCAGAAGGGCATGATCGGCCTCAACGACGGCGAGGCCTCGGGCGGCCAGCAGGTCATGAAGTCCATGATCCTGCTGGTCAGCCTGCTGATGGATGAGGACGCCGGCGGCGGCTTCGTGTTCATCGACGAACCCTTCGCGCATCTCGACATCTTCAACATCGACAAGGTCGGCGGCTTCCTCGAAGCCACTCGTGCGCAATACATCCTGACCACGCCCAACACGCACAACGTCAACGTCTACAAGCCCTCGGACCTGACGCTGGTGACGCAGAAGCGCCGCCCCGGCGAGCAGTGGGCGCCGCCGGTGGCGTTTCTGCGGCGCGATCGCAGCGGCGACGCTGCGGCGTGACCGGCTTCAGGCGTCCGTCGCGCCTCTCGAGCGGCGCGTCCTGGACTTGGACTTGGACTTGTTGTGGGCAGCATGTAGCGCCCGCGCCGCCCAGAGGCCGAGCCGCTCGTCATCCTCGAAAATCTCGTCCGGCACCGTGTAGTAGCCGGTGACCGTAACGGCCTTGGTGCGGGTGGAATAGCCGAACGGCTGGGCACCGTATCGCTCGTAGTCCGACCGCGAGTCGTCATCGACGCGCAGGTATAGGCTGCCCTTCATCACCATGCCGAACTGCACGCCCTCGCAGTACAGACCGTGGCCACCAAAGAATCGGCGCACCTCGACACACCCGGCCGGGCGAAGTCGTTGCGCACACTCCAGCGCGCGTTCGTAAGTAACGGTTTTGCTCATGCCGGCCCGGCCTCCTGCCGCGTACGCAGGATCGAGAATATCGCGCAGATGCTGCTTGCTTGGCTATGAGTGCCATCTTCGAAAGCAGTTTGTCTTGTTGTGCGAGGCTTTGAGCGCAAAATTCGGCATGACACTGGAACCATTCCCAAATGATATTGACTAACGAATCTGAGATCTGAATCCGGGGAAGCTTGGCTTCAGGTCGCTCAGGCAGCGATTGCCGAATGCCAATCTGTTCAAAGCCGTGGAACCGTGATGAAAAAGAACCAGTTTTCCCCGAAGCAGATTCAGAACATCCTGCAGGAAATGGACGCGCAGGAAGCTCCCTCCGTTGTGGCGCTGTGCCAGAAGTATTCGATATCACGGCAGACCTACTACTACTGGCGGGCCAAGTACGGCACCGACGCGACGCAGACCGACCGCATTCGCCAGCTCGAACTCGAAACACGCGAGCTGCGCAATATGCTGATCAAGCAGCGCTTCCAGATCGAGATGCTGAGCAGTAGCGGTTTTGCCGCCCAGGCCACTCGCTGATCTGAAAACCTTGCGTCCGACTCCACGCCCCCTCGGGCGCGGACATAAGGTTCTGCTGAGACTTTTCGGTTAAGTTCGCGCCATGCGCGGCGCGAGCTTGATCCAATACTGGCGTGACGCCGGCACCCACCGTCAGGTGTGGCGGCTGGCCTTGCCGATGATCGCGTCCAATCTGGCCGTACCGCTGGTCAGTCTGGTCGACAGCATCGTCGCCGGACACCTGCCGCATTCCGAGCAACTCGGTGCGGTGGCCATCGGTTCCAGTCTCTACACGCTTCTGGTCTGGGCCTGCGGTTTTCTGCGCATGGGTGCCACCGGTTTCACCGCTCAGGCGCTGGGCCGCAACGACGGCGATGCCATCCGCGGCGTGCTGCTGCGGTCGCTGCTTCTGGCACTGGTGCTTTCGGTGGTCCTAGGTGCGGGAATCAGCTTGCTGCGCGGCCCCTTGCTGGCCCTGATGCAGCCTTCGGCCGAACTGGCGGCCCTGGCCTCGACCTATCTGGAAATCCGGCTGTTCGGTCTGCCAGCCGCGCTGCTCAGCTACGCCCTGGTCGGCTGGTTTCTGGGCCTGCACCGCGCCGGCATCGCGCTGTGCCTGCTGTTGACGACCAACCTCGGCAACATCGTCCTCAATCTGTGGTTCGTGCTGGGTCTCGGCTGGGGCGTCGCCGGGCTGGCCTGGGCCTCGGTGATCGGTGAATGGAGCGGCGCCGTGCTGGGGGCGGTGCTGGCGCTGACGACGCTGCGGCGCTGGCCCGGGCGGCTGTCCGCCACGGCCTTGCGCCGCTGGGCGCTGTGGCGCCCCTTGCTGTCGGTCAATCGAGACATTTTTATCCGTACGCTGGCATTGGAATCCGTGTTTTTCGTGCTGACCGTGTTCGGCACGCGCCTGGGCGATACCGTGGTCGCGGCCAACAGTCTGCTGCTCAATGGCTTGCTGTTGACTGCGAACGGCCTGGATGGGCTGGCGCAGGCCGTGGAGGCATTGAGCGGGCGGGCCATCGGTGCGCGCGACAAACCGGCCCTGTATCGCGCACTGACCGTGGCCGGCGGCTGGTCGGTGCTCGGCGCTCTGGTCTACGCCCTGGGCTTCGCCATCGCCGGCGACCGCTTCGTCGACCTGCAAACCAATCAGCTCGAAGTCCGCACGGTCGCGCATCGCTATTTGCCGTATCTCGCGCTGCTGCCGTTGGTTGCCGTGTGGAGTTATCTGCTGGACGGACTGTTCATCGGCGCCACTCGTGCCGCCGAGATGCGCAACGCGATGCTGCTGGCCAGTGGCGCCTTCATGGGGCTGGCCTGGATACTGCAGCCGCTCGGCAACCACGGACTGTGGTCGGCGTTTCTGCTGTTCATGGCGGTTCGTGGCGCGGTGCTGGCCGCGGCGGCTGTGCGTCTGGATCGTGCTGACGGTTGGTTCGGCCGCTGATGTTGCAAACCGACTCGGTTGCCGTCATTCAAGGGTATCGCCGACAGACGGCTCGTGGATATTCTTGGGGCAAAGCGATTCGCGTTGAATTCCAAGGATGGTCTTTCATGAACAACCCTGTGCCCGTTGCTCGCGGGAGCGGTTGGAGCTTGTGCCTTGCGTTGGGCTTGCTGTTGGGCGCGTGCAGCTCATCGAACAGTGATGATGCGGCAGCTTCGCCACCGGCGGCCGAAGCGCCGGCCGGATCCGCGGAAACGCCGGATTCCGATCCCGATGTGGCGAGCGTCGAACCGACCTGCACCGGAACTGTCGATCGCAACGCAGCGATCCTGTCGAATGGCTTCGCTTTCGGCCCGGCCAATCACCGACGCAATGACTCGGCCATCGATGCCTCCAACGTCGCGCAACTGCGCCTGCGCTTCGCGCACGCGGCGCAGGGCTACACCTGGAAACGCGGTGCGCCGGCGGTGACCACGCAGGCGATCTTCTTTTCGTCCGGGCGCGACCTGATCGCAATGAATCGCAAATCCGGCTGTGTCTACTGGGCGCATCGCATTCCACAACGCTATCGCGCGGCCCTGGTCGGCGGCAACGCGGTGCGCTCGGCGGCGATCTATCTGCTCAATGAACCCGGACAGCCCGCGCTGGTGCTGGCCGGCGACTTTTACGGCAACTTCTATGCAGTGGATGCCGTGAGCGGCGAGCTGCGCTGGTCACGCTTTCTCGGCACCGAAAAATCGCATCATTGGATCACCGGCGGCGCGCAGTTCCATGATGGCAAGCTGTTCGTACCGGTGGCGAGCAAAGAAGTGGTGTCCGTGGCACTGGACCTGACGCTGTGCTGCACCAGCCACGGCATGCTGCAGGCGCTGGACCCTTACACCGGCGAAAGCCTGTGGACCTATCACACGGCACCCGAGGCGAGCTACCAAGCCTCGACCGGCAAGCTCGGGCCGAACGGCATGAGCATCTGGGGCACGCCGGCGATCGATGCCGCGCGCAATCTGGTCTACGTGGGCACCGGCCAGAACCTGACGCCGCCGATCACCCCCAATGCCGATGCGATCGTGGCGTTGGACATGGACAGCGGTGAAACCCGCTGGGTGTTCCAGTCCAGTTCCGATGACGCCTGGAACGCCGCCTGCGAGCTGCCACCCTTGCTCAACAGCGCCTGCGTGAAACCGGCCGGTGGCGACTTCGACATCGGTGCACCGCCGATCCTGGTGCACCAGTCGAATGGCTCGGACGCGGTCCTGGCCGGCGCCAAGAATGGGGTGGTGTATTCCCTGGACGCCGACAACGGCGCGCTCAACTGGTCACGCAAACTCGGGCAGGGCGGAACTCTGGGCGGCATCCACTGGGGCATGGCGGCCGATGACGAGCGGGTCTATGTCGGCGTGTCCGATGTGCACGTCGACAAGACCTCGGGGCTGGCCGTGGCGATACTGACGAGCGCCGATGTGCTTCCTGTGGAGGGCGCGACCCCGGGTCTGTACGCGCTGGACCTGCTGACCGGGGCCGTGGAGTGGCAGATCCGCCCGCAGCATCGCTATCAGGACACCGACTACGACTCGATCTACTCGGCGGCGCTGTCCCTGAGCAAGGATGTGCTGTTTGCGGGCGCCCTGGACGGCGAACTGCGCGCCTTCGATACCGCCAACGGCAAGGAGCTGTGGCGATACGACACGGCGCAGGAGTTCGTGGATGTAAACGGTGTCGCAAGCCACGGCGGCACCATCGATTCGGTGGGCGCGGTGCCGGCCGGCGACATGCTGCTGGTCAACTCCGGCTACGACACCTTCGGCGGCAGCAACGAATACCAGTCCGGCCCCGGCAACGGCCTGCTGGTGTTCGAATTGCCGGACTAGGCGCTTAGGGCTCAGTACCGCGCCAGCAGGCGGTCGATGTCGCTGCGGATCGCCGCCAGGGTTTCGCGCATCGGCACCGGCTTGCGCGGCGCGCCGTTGGCCAGCACCGCGAAGGCAATCCAGCCGCCGTTGCTCTTGCGCAGATAGCCGGCCGTGCCAAACACCGAATGCGGTTCGCTGAGCGTGCCGGTCTTGAGCGCCACACGCTCCTTCCAGGCGGTGTCACCGCGCTTGAGATAGCCATGCGGCGCCTGACCAGGCACCACCAGGCCGGCGTAGTACACCGGAAAGGTTTCGGTGCGCCGGTACTCGTACTCGAGCACCGCAACCAAATCCTGCGCGGACAGCCGGTTCTCCGGCGTCAGACCGCTGCCGCTGAGCAGCGTCGGCGGTCCCGCATCCGGATGGTTCGCGGCCAGCAGGGCGCGCTGCACCAGCTCGGAAAGCTTGCGCGAAGCCCCGGCCAGACTCGTCACCGGTTCGGGCACTTGCTCGGCGGCGATATTCAGGGTCAACACGTCGGTGATGTAGTTGTTCGAGTAGCGCAACAGGCGCTGAATCTGCTCACGCAGGGGCATGCCCTGCATTTCGGCGATCACGGCCGCGTCGCCCGGCATCGGCTTCGCCTCCACCACGACATTGCCGCGCACCTTCACACCCAGGCTGGCCAGCACCTGGCGCAGCAACAGGCCGCCGCCCAGTGCCGGGTCGCCCATCGACCGGTACAACCGTATCGGCGCGCCGGAGGCGACGCCGCCGCCCATGCTGAGGCTGTCGCCGTCCGGCAGCGTGACGCGATCCAGCCACAGGCCGCCGTCCAGCGGCGTGGCGGTGTTGACCGTGCCGCTCAGCGGGATCGGCAAGGCCACCCCGGCGCAACTGAAGACCTGGGCCAAAGCGCCCGGCAGCGTGGGCTTGATGTCCAGGCACCAGCTTCCGTAGTCCACGCCAAAGGCCGAGGGCAGGGCGTCGTATGAGGTGTGCGTGCGCACCATGCCTTCGCAGCGATCCTTGGTTTCGCAGGCCAGCGGACCGAACGGCAGCGGGTTGATCAGCAGATCACCGTCCACCGTGGTGATCCCGGCCTGCTTGACCTGCGCGGCCAGAAACCACAAGGACTGATGGTCGAACGTGGAATCGCCCTCACCGACGACCATCAGATCACCGGCGAGGCTGCCGTCGGAGATCGTACCGTTCGCCAGTATGCGCGTGGCGAAGGTCTTGTCCGCCGGCCAGGTGTCGAGCGCGGCGGCCGCCAGCACCAGCTTGGTCAGCGAGGCCGGCGTCAGCCGCAGCGCCGGTGACAGCGACTGGATCACCTTGCCGTTGTCCAGATCGACCGCGATCGCGGTGACCTCGGCGCCGCGGCGCAGCTCCAGCGCACGCATCGAATCCCAGGCCGCGAGGGCCTGCGATACTGGAGTCATCACACAAACGAGAGCGAGAACAGCGGCGCCGATGCGACAGCGTGCAACCGATACATTCATCATGGCGCAGTGTTCTACAGCGGTATGCCATCAAAGTTCAATGCGCGACGAGGCAAAGTCCAATCCAGAGGGGCGCGAATGGTCGTCCCCGATGCGTACGGGATCCGAAACTGCAGTTTCGTGGCGGATGCGCCACTCCGGTTCATTTCCATGCATGCGCGCCGATCTGCGGGCGATCTGCTCGGGCGACCAGCGCCAGTATTGCAGCAGGTTGTGGACGTGCTCGAACAAGGCCGCGCCTTCGGCGAGCTTGCGGCAACGCACGCTGCGGCGACGGCGCTGCCCGTAGGCCTTCGCGGATTTCGTAGCGCCGTACGCACTGCCGCCCGGTTGCAGTTCGATCATGATCACAGCTCACTCTTCACGGCTCAGGTACTGGTATTTCGTTCCCACCGCAACGCTCTACCTTTAGTGAAGTGTTGCACCTGGGAAGTGAGCCTAACAGGCTGGCGAAAAACACCCTCACCCTTCGTGAATTTTCCATCTTCCGATGATTTTGACGCCGGAAGTCCGTCGCAGCCTATGTCCCTGAACCCGCGGCACTTGAGCATTTGCACGAATTCCGGCACGTCATCAACTTTATCGTCGGCAAGGCTGGCGCCGGGCTTTTGGATGCTACGGGCGATCATACGCTCGGCCGCGAACCACTCGGCACGGCCATTGGCCTGGGTCGTTTCCACATCCACGACCAAGCCGTTTCGATTCCCGGCCAAGGCATGCGTCAAATAACGCAGCTTGGCTTCGGTGTGTCTTGCTGTTGCGCGTCTCGCTCTTGAAGTCCGCTGTAGGATTACGCCTGCCAGGCCGACCGGCGCCATCATCATCCTTGCGCACGAAGCGCTTGCGACTCACCCACGGTTCGATCATCGAACCATCGACGCTGAAATGCTCGTCGGAGACCCATCCCTGCCATTCGGCCAGATACAGCACGCGTCGGAACAAGACCCGAGCCATGTCGGTATCCAGCAGGCGATTCGGTAATCCCCTCACAGATTAGTTGACGTCAGAAGTGGAATTTTCTCGTAACCTTTCCCGAGGAGATTTCCGTGAAGGCATCCCGATTCAGTGACAGCCAGATCATTGCCGTGCTCAAGCAAGCCGAAGTCGGCACACCCGTCCCGGAGCTGTGCCGAGAGCACGGCATCAGTTCAGCGACGTTCTACAAATGGCGCAGCCGGTTCGGCGGCATGGCCCCGTCTCTGATGTCCCAGCTCAAAGAGCTTAAGGACGAGAACCGGCGCCTGAAGGAGATGTACGCCGAGTCTCAGCTCAGCGCCGATCTCGATCTATTGAAGGAAGCCATGGCAAAAAAAATGGCGAGGCGATCTCAACGTCGGGGGATGGCCCGCTGGGCGGTTGAAGATGGGCGAACGAGTATCTGGCACGCCTGCCTGACCTTCGAGGTCAGCCAGACCTGCTATCGCTACCAGGCCAAGGCCCGCGAGGAGAACGCCCGGATCGCTGACTGGCTGGTGCGGTTGACCACGACCTATCGCGATTGGGGTTTTGGCCTGTGCTTTCTGCACCTCCGCCACGTGAAGACGTTCGGCTGGAACCACAAGCGGGTGTACCGAATCTACCGGGAGCTGGAATTGACCCTGCGGATCAAACCGAGGAAGCGAATGGTCCGGGAGAAGCCAGAACCGCTGGCCGTACCCGCGACGATCAACCAAGTTTGGTCAATGGCTTTCATGCACGACCAGCTCGGTGACGGCCGCAGCTTCCGGTTGTTCAACGTCCTTGGTGATTTCAACCGCGAAGGTCTGGCCATCGAGATCGATCTGCCGCTGCCTTCAGCCCAAGTGATCCGGGCGCTGGAGCAGATCATCGAATGGCGCGGCGCGCCCAAGGCGATCCGCTGTGATAACGGCCCCGAATACATCAGCGGCGCACTACAGGCTTGGGCACAGAATCGGAGCATTAGTTTGGAATACATCCAGCCCGGCAGGCCGCAGCAGAACGCCTACATCGAGCGTTACAACCGCACCGTGCGCTATGCGTGGCTCGGCCCGGACCCTGTTCGACACGATCGAACAGGTGCAGGACATGGCCACTCGCTGGCTATGGACTTACAACCACGAGCGCCCGAACATGGCGCTCTGCGGCATCACGCCCATGCAGAAGTTGGCACTCGCCGCATAGCTCCATTTTTGACGATCGCTAAAATTGGGGGGTTACCATTCCGATTGGTGCTGAAGACCGTGCGATCCCAGATCGGATCGTCAATCTGAAGACCGACAAACAACGGAACAGCAGGGCCCGCAGCAACTGCTCCGGCGGAGTCGATGGACGGCCTGTCTGTTAGCTTCGCATCAGAGCGCAGCCCAGCGAAAGCTGTGAAGGTAGTTCTGGCGGCTGTCTACGAAAAACCCGCGCTGGCGGGGCGTGAGCTGCTGAACTGAAGCTGCGACGCCGCAGGGCACGTGCGCACTCGGAGAGGTGGTACGAGCGCCACTCGCTCATAAGCGCGGCGACCGACCCATCAAAAATTGCAAGAGCTCGCCGATCGTCCTTCCCAGCTGCTCATTCCCGCTCGATCGCGAGTGACAGCCCCATGCCCACGCCGACACACAACGTCGCCAAACCACGCTTGCCGCCGATCTTTTCGAGCTGATGCGTAAGCGTCAGGACCATCCGCGCGCCACTCATGCCGAGCGGATGGCCTAGCGCGATGGCGCCGCCGTTGGCGTTCACCTGCGGCGCATCGTCGGGTAGGCCCAAACCGCGCAGCACCGCGAGCGATTGGCTCGCGAACGCCTCGTTGAGTTCGATGGCGTCGAAATCAGTGATCTCGAGTCCCAGCTGTGCCATGAGCTTCCGCGTTGCCGGAACCGGGCCGATGCCCATCACCCGTGGCTCCACGCCGGCCGAGGCCATGCCGAGGATTCGCGCACGGGGTGTCAGGCCGTAGCGCTTGGCGGCCTCTTCGCTGGCGATGATCAGTGCCGCGGCGCCATCGTTGATGCCGGAAGCGTTGCCGGCTGTGACCGTACCTTGCGGGAACAACGCTTTGAGTCTGGCGAGCGCTTCGAGTGTGGTATCGCCACGCGGATGTTCGTCCTTGCGCACTTCCACCGTTTCGCCGCGTCGCGTGCCCGGCGTGGACACCGCGATGATCTCCGCTGCATGAAATCCGCTGGCCTGCGCCATGGCTGCGCGCTGTTGGCTGCGCAGTGCGAATGCATCCTGATCTTCACGCGAGATGCGGTAATCATTGGCGACGTTCTCACCGGTTTGCGGCATCGTCTCGACGCCGTAGAGCTCACGCAGCTTGGGATTGATGAACCGCCATCCCATCGTCGAATCCTCCAGCGTCTGCGAGCGGCTGAAGGCCGAACCGGCCTTGCCGATCACGAGCGGAGCGCGCGTCATCGACTCGACGCCGCCCGCGATGGCAAGGCCCATCTCGCCAAGACGAATCGCGCGCGCGGCAGAGCCGACGACGTCGAGGCCCGAAGCGCAAAGACGATTGAGCGTGATGCCCGGCACCGAGTGCGGCAGGCCAGCGAGCAGCAGGCTCATGCGCGCGACGTTGCGATTGTCCTCGCCCGATTGGTTGGCGCAGCCGTAGAACACTTCCTCGATCGCGGCCGCATCGAGCCGCGGATTGCGTGCGAGCAGGGCTTGCATCGGCAGTGCGCCCAGATCGTCGGGGCGCACCCCGGCGAGAATGCCGTTGTAGCGGCCGATGGGGGTGCGCACTGCATCGCAAATGTAAGCATGGGCCATGGATGTACCTAGATTGTTGCCGTGGTTTCCGCGCCGCGCAGCGGAAGGTCTGTTAGGCTGCGCAGATCGTCGAGGGAGAGGCCTTCGGCTATCTCGATCACGCTCACGCCGCGCGATCCAAGCTCGAACACGGCGAGGTCGGTATAGACGCGTGAAACGCAGGCGAGACCGGTGACGGGATAGCTGCAACGGCCGACGAGCTTGCTCTCGCCGGATTTGGTCAGCAGTTCCATCATCACGAAAACCTGCTTGGCGCCGATGGCAAGATCCATCGCGCCGCCGACCGCCGGGATCGCACCGGCAGCGCCGGTGTGCCAGTTGGCGAGGTCGCCGGTGACGGAAACCTGAAACGCGCCAAGCACACAGATGTCCAGGTGGCCGCCACGCATCATCGCGAACGAGTCGGCATGATGGAAAAACGCGCCCCCCGTGAGTAGTGTCACGGGCTGCTTGCCAGCGTTGATGAGCTCGGGGTCTTCCTCCCCCTTGGCTGGCGCCGGCCCCATCCCGAGCAGGCCGTTCTCGGACTGCAGGATGATTTCCTTGTCGACCGGCAGGAAGTTGGCGACCAGCGTCGGCAGACCGATGCCGAGGTTCACGTAGGCGCCTTCGGGAATGTCGCGCGCCACGCGCGCGGCCATTTGTTCACGACTCAGTTTGTTCATGGCAGGACTCATGCGGCCACCGCGATCGCGGAAGCAGTGGTAACGACGCGTTGCACGAAGATGCCGGGCGTCACAACGCCTTCCGGATCGAGCGTGCCGAGCGGCACGACCTTGGCCACCTGCGCGATCGTGCATGCCGCCGCCATCGCCATGATCGGCCCGAAGTTGCGCGCCGTCTTGCGGTAGACGAGGTTGCCCCAGCGATCGCCTTGCTGTGCCTTGATCAACGCGAAGCTGGCATGGATCGGGTACTCAAGCACGTAATGCCTGCCGTTGATCTCGCGCGTTTCCTTGCCCTCGGCCAGCAGCGTGCCGTAGCCCGTGGGTGTGAAGATGGCGCCCAGCCCGGCCCCGGCTGCTTGGATGCGCGCCGCGAGATTGCCCTGCGGTACGAGTTCCAGTTCGATCTCGCCGGCGCGATAGAGGGCGTCGAAATGATGCGAATCGGTCTGTCGCGGGAACGAGCAGATGATCTTGCGCACGCGCTTGGCCTTGAGCAGCGCGGCCAGGCCGGCTTCGCCGCTGCCGGCATTGTTGTTGATGATGGTCAGATCACGCGCACCTTGCACGATCAGGGCGTCGATAAGCTGGTCCGGCATGCCGGCAGTGCCGAAGCCGCCGATCATCACCGAAGCACCGTCGTGGATGTCGGCCACCGCGGCCTCGACGGTGGGAAGGGTTTTGTCTATCACTAGACCACCTCATTGTTGTTTGCGGGCAGTCGACGAGGCTGAGTTTCTCGTCCCGCTCGGGAGAGCACCGTTGCCAGTGCTGATGCGATGGTGTTCCTACTCCATATTCCTGTGATGCTTGACGTCGAAATGCGGTGTCCCTTTGGGCAGGGGTCAAATGTTAAGGAAGCCGGCTTGCGCGTAAAATGCTCAGCTTGGAATTCTGTATTCCTCACAGCGGAAGGAACAAATAGAAGGAGAGCCTCCGGGTGGATCGATTCGCCGAGATGGAACTTTTTGTGCAGACGGCCGAACTGGGTACTCTCAGCAAAGCCGCCGAGAAGCTGAACATATCCAATGCCGCCGCCAGTCGCCTGCTCGCAGCATTGGAAACCCGTCTGAACGTTCGTCTCGTCGAACGCAATACCCGGCGTCTGTCTCTGACGACCGCGGGCCACGATTTCTATGCGCGCTGCAAGAGCCTTCTTGGAGAGCTTTATGAAACAGAGGCCTCCCTGACGGCCACACTGCTCAAGCCGATCGGTTTGCTCTCGGTAACGGCCACGGTGTCCTTCTCGATGCTGCACATCGCACCGCTGGTGCCGGAATTCCAAAAGCTTTATCCCGGAATCAAGGTCAACATCCTCAGTGCGAACCGCTACTACGACATCATTGACAGCGGTATCGACCTTGCCGTGCGAACCAGAGAGTTTGAAGCGGACTCCCAGATCACGGTCCGAAAACTCGCGGTGACCCGGCGTGTTCTGGCCGCCTCGCACGAGTATCTGTGCAGGCGGGGCGTTCCCCGGCAGGTCAGTGAACTTGTCGACCACGATATGCTCATCTACAGCCATGCGAATCATCCAAACCTGATGGACTTCACCCGCGGGCCCGAGACAGCCAGCGTAAAAGTGGCGCCGTCGCTGGAAGCAAACGATGGACAGATCATTCGTGCCGCAGCCTTGGCCGGCGCAGGCATTCTGGTGCAGCCCAAGTACATCATCCACGACGATCTGAAGGCGGGACGCTTGCTGCCTGTGCTCGACGACTGGGATCTGCCGCGGCTCACGATCAATATCGCGTACCAGGAAAGACGCCACATGCCGGCCAAGACTCGATTGTTTATTGAGTTCCTCAAGGATCATTTCGAACGCGGGGGTTACGAAGCACTATGGACGCAGTGACTTTGAGCGGCATTCCGGTGGTCCGCCGCTCATAGCCTTCCGCGTGCAGGCCTATAGCGTGAGTTCAGTTCGCATGCCCACGATCAGCACATCGTCGCGCTGACTGATCCCGCCGGCGTTGTGTATCCACTGGATGTCAGGCCGGAACATCAGGTAGCGACCGACGCGTAGAGAGTAGTAGGCCTCAATGGTTCGTTCGTTTCCGCCGTACTGCACGTCGGATGGCAATGCCTGACGATAGTCCGCGACGCGGTCGTTGAGATGATTGAACGCCAGGGCGAGTCCGACGTCATCGCGACCACGCGACGGAAACGTCCCGGTGTAGACCAACGTTCCGGCAATCGTCCGGTCGACGGTGCTGGTGTCGGGATCGGCCATCGACACCTTGAGCACCATCCGCAAGCCACTCTCTGCACTGCTAGCGTCGCCGCGCGTGAGCTGCTTCACCAGGCTGACAAAGGTGCCATACGTCCCGTTGTGTTCGCGAAACGGCAAGCCGCTCACCGCGGCGGATTCACCGTTGATGTCTTCCTCGACGTCGGCGCGATCCGCGCTGCTGTACCAGCCGCCGATCTTGAACTCGGTCATACGGCCGTTCTCCGCTGTCGGAGTCCAGGCAAACTCGGCAGGCACCAGCACGCCGGCCCCACCATCAAATCTCAACACGTCCCAGAAATCGCTTCCAAGATTGCGCTGATTGACCTGATAGGCGCCGAGTCTGACGTAGTGCTCGGTGCCAAGTTGCAAGGTCGCCGTGGCACCCCATTGGCTGATCGGCCAATTGAACCAGTAGTCGGCGACGAAGTTGCCTGCCTGGTTGGCGCAGAACGACAGATTCAAGAAGCTGCACTCGGTGGCCTGGAAGTCTTCACCCGGATTCAAGCGGCCGATGCGCAACGCCAGCTGATCGGCGAACAACTGTTGATCGAGCCACAGCTGCGAGAGCCGGAAATAGTGGCCGCGGCCATAGATTTCCTGGGGCCCGAGCAATGCGCCGACCCCCGATTCGTCGTTGACATTGTCGCCGTCTCTCAGAGACAGGCTTGCGGTAACGCTCGCGCCGCGCCAACCGGCGAGTTGCTGCAGATCGAATGTCGACGACAAAAACACTTGGCCAGCATGAACCACGTCATTATTCGAGCCTCCGTCGACGGCGGCCAGGTCTTCTGACCGATAGCCGGCGGCGTACTGGACGCCCTGAGCCTTCAGGTCTTCCTTCCAACTCGCGTATGCGTCCGATGTATCGGTCGCATACGCGGCATGCCCGAACATCAGCGCCATGCCGCCGGCCGCAGCCATCCATGCGCTCGTCCGTGACTCCAAAACCGATTCGATATGTCCCATGACCTCTTCTCCTCGCAGTGATTCGTGGCTCGCACCACGTCATTGAATTTGTGTTTTTCAGGCACGCAGAACCCCACCATCCCGGCCAGGGGGCCGGAAAGAAAACTCTCAATCGCGGGGTTTGCGGTGAAGCTAGAGCTCGGGCGTCGCGCCCTCCCACGCACGCTGCAGTAATGCCCGAACAGGGTTGGCTTCGATGGCGCGCGGGTTCCAGTACGGATTCGCCAGCGCCATCTCGGATGCCTTGTCCAGGTCCTGGGCCTTCATGCCGATCTCCCTGAGCGAGACCGGAGCCCCTAGTTGCCGGGCAAGCCTATACAGGCCCGTCGCCGCTTCCGGCGCGCCGATGGCGCGTGCAATGCGCCGCATCGCCTCGGGCGCGGCGCCAGCGTTGTAGGCCAATGCGTGCGGCAGGATCACCGTGTGTGCTTCGGCGTGTGGAAGATTGAAGCTGCCGCCCAAGGTGTGGCAGAGCTTGTGATGCAGTGCCATGCCGACGTGCCCGAGCACCGCTCCACACAACCAGGCCCCGTACAGGCACTGTGACCGCGCTTCCACGTCGTCCGCGCGACTCATCAGGACAGGCAGCCCTTGGGCGAGGGCTCGAATGCCATCCTCGGCCATCAGCGACATCACCGGATTGCCGTCCTGCGCATATAGGCCTTCCGCCGCGTGCGCGATCGCGTTCATCCCGCTGACCACCGACATCGGAACCGGTAGCGCCGACGACAGGTCCGGGTCGTAGATCACGGTCTTCGGCAGAACGCGCGGGTCGCGGCCAGTCCTTTTCAGGCCGGCCTCGGTAATGCCGAAGATCGGCGTCATTTCGGAGCCGGCGTAGGTCGTCGGCACGGCAAGAATCGGGATCGACGATTCCAGGGCGATCGCCTTGCCGAGTCCGATCGTCGAACCGCCACCGACCGCGATAGCGCAGTCCGCGTCAATTTGTCGCGCATACTCGCGGGCCTTGCGGGCGCCCTCGATGGGCACGTGCATCTCCGCGCCGTCATAGACGCCGACGCTCAAGTCCCGGAGCAAGGCGGAAACCATCTGTGCCTGCTCACGCTGCGTCGGGGTGCATAGTACGAGCGCGCGGCGGCAGCCCAGCGCCTCAATCTCACGCGCAATCGAACGGACGCTGCCTTTCGCAAAGACCACGCGTGCGGGCTGGGCCGAATAGACGAAGTTGTACATGACGATGGGCTCCAGGATTCAAGAGACGATCAGGCCGGAACCTCGATCTCGTAATCGACCTGATAGCGAGCGATCCGCGCTCCAATCAACTCGTCTCTCACGCGAAGGTGTTCGGGGTGAGTGGCATAGGCGGCCAGCGATTCTTCGCTATCGAATTCCGTATAGAGAACCATGTCGCAGGCGTAATCGATGCGGCTGACGTCCAGCCCCACTTCGAGTCTGACGAGCCCGGGAATCCGGTCCGCCAGCTGTTCGAAGCGCGACCTCACCAACTGCATTGCCTCAGCCTTGCACTCCGGCGTCTCGCCGCGAACGTTCCACATGACGATGTGCTTGATCATTCGGATTCCTGGAAGATGATGGGCAGTGTTGACACCAATCAGGCCTTGTTCTTCTGATAGACGTCGATCAGAACCGCGGCGAGCAGAACGATGCCCTTGATCATCTGCTGATAGTCGACACCAAGGCCGAGGATGGACATGCCGTTGTTGAGCACGCCCATGATGAAAGCGCCGATCACCACGCCGAGCACCTTGCCGACGCCGCCGGAAGCGGACGCTCCGCCGATGAACACTGCCGCGATGACGTCCAGCTCGAAGCCGGTTCCGGCTCTCGGCGTCGCACTGTTCAGGCGGGATGCGAAAATCAGCCCGGCCACGGCGGCCAACATGCCCATGTTGACGAAGGCGATGAAGGTGACGCGCGAGGTGTTGACACCCGATAGCCGTGCCGCCTTGAGATTCCCACCGACCGCGTAGATGCGCCGGCCGATGACCGTCCGGTTCATCAGGAACGTGTAGGCGGCGATCAGCAGCCCCATGATCAGTACCACCATGGGAATACCGCGGTACTGGGCCAGCATGTAGCAGAAGGCCAGCAGCAGCAGCGTCACGGCGCCATTGCGGAGCACGAACACCGGCATCGACTGCACGCTGGCATTGCGCGAAACGGAGCGGGCCCTGGCGCGGAACTCGACGACCAGGAAGAGGGCCGCGACGGCCACGCCGATCAGCAGCGACAACAGATGAATGCCGGTTTTGGTGAACGGATCGGGCAGGAAGCCCGAACTGATCGCGGCAAACGATGACGGGAACGGCCCGACCGAGGCGCCGTCCGATATCGCGATCGTGATGCCGCGAAACACCAGCATGCCCGCGAGCGTGACGATGAAGGACGGCATGCGCCAATAGGCAACCCAATAACCCTGGGCGGCGCCAGCGGCCGCTCCGGCCACCAGACAGATCAGCACCGAGGTGAACACGTCGACCTGATGCGTAACCATCAGCGCGCCGGCCAGCGCACCGATGCAGCCCACCACCGATCCCACTGATAGATCGATGTGGCCACAGACGATTACCATCAGCATGCCCAACGCCATGATCACGACGTAGCTGTTCTGCAACAGCAGATTGGTGATATTGAGCGGCTGCAGCAGCACACCGTGAGTGGCGAACTGAAAGAACGCGGTGATGATGACCAGCGACGCCAGCAGGCCGTAGTCGCCCGCGTTGCGCTTCAGCAGCACGAGGACACTTTCCCGCTTCGCCGCTTCATTCGGGCTGTAGAACGATGTGGACATCTCAATCTCCTTCCTGTTCATGCCGTAAGCGCCTGGTTGTTCTGGATCGAGCGCATGATTCTTTCCTGTGTCGCCTGCGCGGCATCGAACTCGCCGACGAAGCGCCCCTCGTTCATGGCGTAGATGCGATCACAAGTGCCCAGCAGTTCGGGCATCTCGGACGAGATCATCACGACGCACTTTCCCGATTCGGCGAACTCGTTGATGATTTTGTAAATCTCGTATTTGGCGCCGACGTCGATTCCGCGCGTGGGTTCGTCGAGGATCAGCACTTCGGGATCGGTGAAGAGCCATTTGCTCAGCACCACCTTTTGCTGGTTGCCTCCCGACAGCGTACCGACCTTCTGCAGGACGTCGTGGCAGCGCGTCCCCAGCTTGCGGCAGTACGCTTCAGCGGCATCCATCACAGCGAACGGGTCGACGACAAAACCCAGGCGCGAGACCCGGTCGAGGCTGGCCAGTACGGTGTTGCGCGCAATGCTCTCTTCGGCCACGAGGCCCGCGCCCTTGCGATCCTCGGTGACGTAAGCCAGGCGGTTACGGATGGCCTTGACGACCGTCGAGGTGTCGATGGGCTGGCCGTGGAGCAGCACATCACCGCCGACGTACTTGCTGTGCAGGCGGCCGAACAGGCTCAGCGCCAACTCGGTTCTGCCGGCCCCCATGAGGCCGGAGATTCCGACCACTTCACCACGGCGGACCTTGAAGCTGACATTGCGAACGATCTCGCGATCGTGGCGCTGGCGATCGATTGCCCGCCAGTTGCGAACCTCGAACATCACCTCACCTAGATGGCGTTCCCGCGCCGGATATCGATCCGAGAGTTCCCGCCCCACCATGGCCCTGACGATTCGGGATTCATCGATACGCTGTTCCCCGCAATCCATCGTGTCGACGGTGGAGCCGTCGCGTATCACGGTGACCGAATCGGCGATGTGGCGAATCTCGTTGAGTTTGTGCGAGATGATGATCGAGGTGACGCCGCGCGATTTCAGTTCCTGCATCAGCGCGAGCAGACGATCGCTGTCGTGCTCGTTGAGGCTGGCGGTGGGCTCATCGAGGATCATCAGCCGGACGTCCTTGGACAAGGCCTTGGCGATCTCGACCAGTTGCTGCTTGCCAATGCCGAGTTCGCCGACGGCCTGCTGCGGCGCATCGCCGAGACCCACGCGGTCCAGCAAAGTCCGCGCTTCCAGATGCGCGTCGTCCCAGTCGATGATTCCGCGTTTCGATCGCTCGTTGCCGAGGAACAGGTTCTCAGTGATCGACAGCAGGGGCGCCAAGGCAAGCTCTTGATGAATGATGCAAATGCCGGCCTTCTCGCTGTCGCGCAGGCTGTCGAAGCGCCGCTCCTGCCCGTCGAAGACGATATCGCCCGAGTAGCTGCCGTATGGATAGACGCCACTCAGGATGTTCATGAGCGTCGATTTGCCCGCTCCGTTTTCGCCGCAAATCGCGTGAATTTCGCCACGGCGGACGGATAGGTCCACACGTCGTAACGCTTTGACGGGACCAAAGGTCTTGGCGATACCTCGCATCGAGAGAATCAGGTCGGACTGGCCACTGGTCTCCTCATGGGCAGAGTCTCGGGACGTTCTGGTTTTCTCGAGCATCGCGTTCATCTCCTTCAGCGCAGAATCTGTTCTTCGGAGTAGAAGTGCCCGTCCGTAACCAACGCCTCTTTCCAGTTCGACTTATCGACCAGAACCGGGGCAAGCAACTGCGTCGGCACGACAAAAGCGCCGTTGTCATAGGAACTCGTATCGTTTACGGCGACAGGCTTCTTGCTGAGGATCGCATCCACCATCGTCGCCGCGGTTTCGGCCAGTGCTCGCGTGTCCTTGAAAACCGTAGAGGTCTGATGCCCAGCGACAATGGACTTGATGTTCGGCACCTCGGCATCCTGGCCGGTAACGATGGGCATCGGATTGTCCGGCGTGCCGTAGCCCACGCTGCGCAGCGATGACACCACACCCGTCGCGATGGAATCGTTCATCGCCAGCACCGCATCGAGGTGATCCCGGCTGTAGTACGCACTGAGCAGGTTGTCCATACGGGCCTGCGCCAGGGCACCGTCCCAGTTCGGGGTTGCGGTCTGCTTGAGCGAGACCTGCGAACTACGCACGACGAGCTTGCCGCTCTCGAGGTAAGGCTTGAGCTGCGACATGACGCCGTCATAGACCACATGCGCATTGTTGTCGTCCAGCGAGCCCGAGATGATCTCGAGGTTGAACGGCCCCTTGCCCTGCGCCAGCCCGAGCTTGTCGACGATGTCCTTGCCCTGCAGCACGCCGGTCTGGCGGTTGTCGAACGTGACGTAGTAGTCGACATCCTTGGTCTCGCGGATCAGGCGATCATAGGAGATGATCGCAATGCCGTTCTGGTGTGCCTGGTGCAACACGGACACCATAGTCGTGCCGTCAATGGGCGCAACGACGAGTGCACGAACGCCCTTGGCCACAAGGTTCTCGACTTGAGACAGCTGGACCGGCACGTCGTATTGCGCGTACTGCAGGTCCACGTCATAGCCCATCGCTTTGAGTGTTCGAACCATGTTGCTGCCATCCGACACCCAGCGCGCCTCGGTCTTGCTTGGCAGCGTGATGCCGATGACGCCTTTTTCGCTCCGCTGTTGACCACAAGCGGCCAACAAAGCCGACAGCAAAAGCAACGGAGCCACGCCATAGAGGGTCAGTGCCTTTATGTTTTTGAACATGATCCAATCTCTCCTCTTTAATTTTTTAACAACGGTCCTGCGCGCTACAGCAGTACTTCCTCGCCATTCCTGCTGGACGAAGCAAAGAGTGCTTCGAGTACCCGATTGATGTTGTGCGCCTGGGACGCCGGTACGTTGGATGGCGCACCGGTACGCAGCGAATTGATGAACTTCGCCGCTTCGCGATCAAAGTAGACCGGGTTGCCGATCTCCGCGAGTTCGGGCGAGTAGACGGTCTTTCGAATGGCCCAGATCTCGGGAAAACTGGTCTCGTTCCAGTCCGTCCAACCTTCCGGATAACCGTTTCGACCGCTGTCGTAGACCTTGTAGGACGCCGGGAGCGGCCGCGAATACATGAGACCTTCGGTGCCGTAAACGGTGATGTCCCAACTCTCCGTCCAGGGCAGGGGATCCCAGGACATGAAGTCCAGCGTGATGAGTTTGTCGTCGTAGTTGAGGATGGCGCCGGCCGCGTCTTCGCGCGCCGTATCGCTCATCGCGCCCGCAAACTTGGTGATGCGAGCGTTGACCGAGCGCGGCATGCCGAAGTGCAGCAGCAGGCGATCGACCGTATGGCAGCCGATCACGTAGAACGCACCGCCGATATCGCCAGGCTGCTTCATATGGCTGGTGTCGGCTTCGTCATGTGAGCAACCCGCGTGAGCGCGCACCTGGAGAACCTTGCCGAAGCGCTCGGCGGCGAGCGCCTCCTGCAGCTTGTCGACGGAGGGCGCGTAGCGCCAGCAGAATCCGACCTGAAACAGGCCAGCGGTCTCTTCCACGGCTTCGGCGATACGCTGGGTGTCGTGAGACCCGCGGCCCGCGGGCTTCTCGCAGAGCACGGCCTTGCCGGCCTTGAGCGCTTCGATGGCCCAATCGGCCATCAGGTAGCTCTTGGGATGCACGAGAACCGCATGCACCTTGGGATCGCTCAGAATCTCGTCCTTGCTTCGGGCTTCCAGCCCCAGCGCTTCGACGAACGGCTGCAGTAGCGGACTCTCGTCGTACGCGCCGAAAAAGCTGACGCCCGGCGCACGCTGAAACGCCTTCACGCGTCCTGAGGTGTGCGGGTGAGTGATTCCCAGACAGGCTATACCGATGGGTTCTTCGGTACCGAGTGCGTAGCTCATCGAAACTCCTCCTTTGTCTTTTTGGGCTCAGACTGCGACGGTGCGACCCGTGCGCACGGCTTCAAGCGCGCAGTCAGCCAGGCGCAAGGCCTGCAGACCGTCGTCGAGGCTGGTTGGCAGCGGCAGGTCCTTGATCAACGCGTTGACGAAGGCATCGACCTCGGACTTGTAGGCTTGCGTGTAGCGCTCAAGAAAGAAGTTGAGCAGCGGCTCTCGAGCGTCCGTGGTCGTAGCCGACCAGCGCCGAAGCGAGGTCTTGCGCTGGTTCTCCTGCAACAGCATGCCGGTGGATCCGAAGACTTCGACGCGCTGGTCGTAGCCGTAGACAGCCTCGCGGCAGTTGTTGATGTGGCACTGCTTGCCGCTGGCCGTTTTCATTATCAGCATGACCGTGTCGAAGTCGTCGTGCGCCTCGCACAAGCTGGAATCGACGATGCGGCTCGCGACGGCGCTGACTTCGGTGGGTTCTTCGCCGAGGAGGAAGCGCGCCATGTCCAGATCGTGGATGGTCATGTCGCGGAAGATGCCACCTGAAGTCCTGACGTACTCTGCGGGCGGCATTCCGGGATCGCGACTCGAAATGACAACCTGGCGCACCTCGCCGATTTCGCCGGCGTCGATCGCGCGACGCATTTCGGCAAAGGTGTTTTCGAAGCGGCGATTGAACGCCATCATCACCTTGCCGCCACGCTCCTTGATCTGTGCGACGGCCGCCCGGCTCCTTTCCATATCGAGATCGATCGGCTTTTCGCACAGCGCCGCCTTGCCCAGCTCCACCGCCTTCAGCAGCAGCGGAAGATGCGTATTGGTGGGCGTCCCGATCACCACGGCATCGACGTCGGCGCGTTCGATTGCTGCGAATGGGTCCAGGACCGCTTCTGCGCCGTGCAAGCTCGCCAGCGAGCTTGCGGCGTCTCCGTAGGGATCGGCGACCGCGACCAGTCTGGCATTGCGATTGGCGGCCACATTCGCCGCGTGGATCTTGCCGATACGGCCTGCACCGAGAACTGCGATTCCAAGCATGGTTAGCATCCTGAGAACAAAATTAACGGGCCGACCTAGGCGGGAAGACGAACGTTATGGAACTGAGCCATCGTCGTGTCGTATGCGCGCCGTGCAGCCTCCTCGAGTGGCAGCTGGCGATGCGCCGCGGAGATCACTTCGACACCCCAATAGCCGCGATATCCGGTATCGAGCAGGGCCTGGATCTGTGCGGGTATATCGATGACCCCTTCGCCGCAAAGGTGGCGGTGATGTGTCGAGTCGTTGAACAATGAGTCAATGAGCTCAGGCCCGGCATCGTCGAGCTCCGCTGCCTTGAGCAACTGCGACGGAATGGAACGGATGTCGTCGGACTTCATGCCGCCGCGATGAACATGCCAGGTGTCCACCAGAACACCGACGTTGTCCGTGCCCAGATCCTTCGTCAGCGCCACGCAACGCTCGATGGTATTGATGCTCGCAAACGGCAGGAATTCGATCGCGATATCGATGCCGAGAGGGTTTGCCCGCTCGCCGATCAGCGCCAGGGCTTCGCGCATGCGCGGCAGATCGGGCTCACCCTCTTCGAACAAGCCCGCGCCCAGCTTGATCTTCGCAACTTCGAGCTTCGAAGCCACTTCGAGCATGTCGCCGAACATCGCATCGGCAGCAAATCGCCGGGCGCCGTCAAGATGCCAGTCGACCAGGAACTCAAGCTCGAGATGACGAATGCCGTTGTCGGACAGGATGCTGCGAACGGTATCGATACCCTCCTTGCGGAGCGTCGCTTCAAGGTCGGCATAGACCAGTCCCATGCCGCGCCAGCCGATCTTTCCTGCGACCTGCGCACGTTCGCGCAAGGGGAATGAGCTGATCTCGCTGCCGTCGCCGGGGAAGGTGTTCCCCGCAATCGTCCAGTATGAAGCGCAAAGTTCAATGTCACCCATTTTCATGAAGGTCAGTTCCGGGCAAGGCGAAGGCAGAGCGCGTGCTTAGGCAGACTTCGGCGCGAGCACGAAGTCCCAGTCCACGAGCAGGAACGGATACGGCATGCCGTACCGCTCGGCGAGTTCCGGATCGGTTATCGTCTTGAATTCCGCGACGAGATCGCGCTTGACGCCGAACACGGCGTCTTCGCCCAAGTAGGGACAGTCCGGTGTGAAAATGTGAGTGATGACCTGCTCGTAGCCGGCGGCTTCGACGATGAAGTGCAGATGGGCCGCGCGATTCGGATGACGATCCACCGCCTTCAGCAACTTGCCGACGGGACCGTCATACGGAATCGGATAGAACCGCGGCTTGACCGTTCGGAACCAGTAGCGGCCGTCGGCTTCCGAGGTGAACAGTCCCCGCAGGTTGTAGTCCGGCTGAACGCCCTTTTGCTGGACGTCGTAGTAGCCATCGTCGTTGGTTTGCCAGACGTCGAGTGTGGCACCGCCGATGGCCTGCCCGTCAACGCCGAGCACGCGCCCCCGAATCAAGGTGGGCTGGCCCTTGGCGTCCAGACAAATGTTGTCGCCGTTCGAATACCGAGGCGCCCCTTCCACATAGAAAGGCCCAAGAATCGTGTTGGGTGTCGCCCCGCTTGGACGCCGATGGTTGATGGCGTCGACGAGCATCGTGGCGCCGAGCACGTCGGACAGGAGAATGAACTCCTGCCGCCAGTCGCTGCACATGTGGCCGGTTGCCGTCAGGAACTCAATCGCCGAAAACCACTCATGGTGCGAGGGCTCGATTTCCTTGATCGCGGCGTGAAGGTGCCGCGTGAGGATGCTCAGGATTTCGCGCAGGCGCGGATCGGCATCTTCCCCCATGCGAGAGTTGACGATCTCAGCCGATGAGTCTTCCTCGAAGTACGCGCTGTCCGCGCGAATAGTTCTCGGATCTGCTGACATTGTTTAGCTCCTCCAGATTTTTCTGGTTCGACAGCTCGTGAACGACGGCTGTCTTGTTCGATGTCTGCAGAATATTATTTCTAAATATGACTTTAAATAGAGATTTTGGAAATCTACTTTCCATTTTCCGGAAGAATCGCCTTATTCGGAATCCGTCGCGTGGACAAAGGCTATAGGCGCGCGCACCACATCATCTACCATCGCAAGCCGCTCGACGACGAGTTGGCAGTCAGCCTGAGCGAAGTGAACTACGTCTCAAGCTTGAGACCGAGTGACGTCTATCTGCGTTGTCATTTTATATCCGCCACTGCGGCTGCGACGCGCCTGCCGAAATAGGCAGATTCGCCGAGGCCGTGCGCGTTGCACGGTTGGGCGACTCGTGCGGCCGAGGCCTGCGCGTTGCAGTGCGTGGCAGGGGCGTAAAAGCGACGATCCGTGATGTGAACGCACGGTGCCCACACGATCACGTGCGCAGACAGTTCAAGGCTGATCGACCCACCGCGCTGTGGATGTCTGACTTCACCTTCGTATCGACCCGGCAAGGGCCTCGTCGACGTGGCCTTCGTACATCGCGATGTACGCGCGCGCCGTATCGTCGGCGTGACTCACACCAAGGAGCCTCCGGGAAAACCAGGGGAGGTTCACTTCTATTTTTCGCTCTCGACCAGAACGCGGATTAGTTGCGTGAACGGAACGATATTCTTGTTCACGCTGGCCTGCTCCAGTGCCGCCATGTACTCGTCACGCCGTTCCAGCGGAACGACGGTCCACGGATATCCGCCGGACGCGAGCATGACATTCATCAGGAAGCGGCCCATGCGGCCGTTGCCGTCCATGTAGGGGTGGATATAGACGAAGACGAAATGGCCGAGCACGACACGCACCGCCGGTTCTTCTTCGTTCTGCAGGAGATCGAAGTAGGCCGGCATGAGTTCGCGCACTGATTCATAGCGTGGCGGAACATGCATGGAGTGTCGGAGATAGACCGGATTGTTCCGGTAGCCCGCAAGGTCGGTTGCCCTGATGATGCCCGCAACGACGCTGGGGCCGAAGAGTTCCCGGTACCACGTCCGATGATCGTGACTGGCAACTGCCCCGGCATTCTGGCCGTTCAAGACTTTATCGAGGCTCTGCTTGAGCTGCTGGAAAGCTTGCCAGTAACCCCGTGCCGCCGATGCGTCGCGGTGATTGCGGTCAGCCGCATTGGCTTCAGGGTTCCAGTTACCGGAGCGGGCCCGTTCGATCAGCTCGGCGCTGACCCGGTAGCCTTCGATGGAAAGCGAGTTGTAGGCGTCGCGGACATAAACATCATCGACGTGCTTGAGGTAAGCCGTCTTGTCTGGCTTTTGCGCGGGCGGCTGGATGAAGTGCGCCAGTACATCCTCGCGCATGCGCTGCCAATCCATGCGGACGCGGTTGACGTAGGGAGAGGTTTCCCGCAACCCGAAGATAATGGGGGCTTGGTCCGCGAATGCGGCGGCTTCGTTGACCGTGTACCCGGCCGCCGTCATGGCTCCGAGAATATCGTCGGCGATTTGCGTTCGTCCGATATTACGGAAGGCCCCGGCCAGACGGCCCGCGATGGTGCTGTGCCCGCCCTTGAGCAGGCGGCTTAGCACATCGGATGCATCGGTGACGGCTGAAAGGGCTGCGCGAACCGGGACCGGATGCGCGGTAAAATAGGCGGGCGGAATGGCAATCAGGGCCGCAGGCAGTCGAAAAACCCTCAGCCCGTCCTTGGTCTCAATGTCCTGCTTCTGTGGCAGTTCCAGCCGGACATCGAGGATCGAGGTGGTATGCGGTAATGCGGTTGGCTTGTTTCCACCCTTGGGTGAGCGCACCAGCATTTGCCGGGGAACGGTCCAGTCGCCAGCGTGGATGGTCAGCGATTGCTCCGGGCTGAGGCACCAGGCCTCACCGAAGCGTTCGTTCAGGTAGTCGGCGCAGAACGCCCAGAACGAGGCGTACCATGCCGTGCTCTCGCCCGCCGGTTCGTCGGGACGGGTTGGGATGTACCAGCCCTTCATCACTTCCCGGATGAAGCCGTTCTTCAGCAGCCGTTCCCGGTGCGTGCGGGTCATGTGCCGGGTGCGAATGGCGACGACCCCGCGATCTTGGAGTTCTTTAAGGATTTCCAGTGAGGCGGCGAGGCTCGCCGAGGGGTATGCCATGTGAAGTCGCTTTCCGCTTGATAAGCGTTTCTAGGTTATTAAGTTGTACGACTTCTAGGTTATTGTGTCAAACAGTTTTTAGGTTATCATGCTGTAGCGTGGCTGGTTATTAGCTGTTAATGGGAGAAGTGATGGGCCGGGTGCCTTTTGTTTTCGTGTACATGCCTGCGTACATATTCGAGAAATTAACGACATGCTGAGCGAGAAAATTCTCGAAGAATCAAGGAAGAGGCGCACTTTTGCGATCATTTCGCATCCGGACGCGGGCAAGACGACGCTGACCGAAAAGCTGCTGCTGTTCGGCGGCGCGATCCAGTTGGCTGGCACCGTGAAGGGCAAGAAGGCCTCGCGTCATGCGACCTCGGACTGGATGGCGCTGGAACAGCAGCGCGGCATTTCGGTGACGACCTCGGTGATGCAGTTCCCGTATCGGGACCGCATCGTCAATCTGCTGGACACACCGGGTCACGAGGACTTCTCGGAAGATACCTACCGCACGCTGACGGCGGTGGACTCGGCGCTGATGGTGATCGACGCGGCCAAGGGCGTGGAACCGCGCACCATCAAGCTGATGGAAGTCACGCGCCTGCGCGACACGCCGATCGTCACCTTCGTCAACAAGCTGGACCGCGAAAGCCGGCCGTCGCTGGACCTGCTCGACGAGATCGAAAACGTGCTCGGCCTGTCCTGCGCGCCGATCACCTGGCCGGTGGGTATGGGGCGTGAGTTCAAGGGCGTGTACCACCTGCTCGAAGACCGCTTCTATCTCTACACCGGCCCCAAGGACCGGGTCTCGGACATCGAGACCGTCGACGGGCTGCGCGCACCGGGGCTGGCGGAACGCCTGGGGCCCGCGTATCAGACGCTGCTGGATGAAATCGAATTGGTGCAGATGGCCGGCACCCCATTCGATATGGACCTGTACCGACAAGCCAAGCTCACGCCGGTGTTCTTCGGCTCGGCAATCAGCAACTTCGGTGTGCGCGAATTGCTCAACGGCTTTGTCGACTGGGCGCCGCCGCCGCAACCGCGCGAATCCAGCCTGCGTCCGATTGCGCCGTCGGATGATGGTTTCTCTGGCTTCGTGTTCAAGATTCAGGCGAACATGGACCCCAAGCATCGTGACCGCATCGCCTTTCTGCGCGTCTGCTCCGGCGTGTACACGCGCGGCATGAACCTGCACAGCGTGCGCGTGGGCTCCAATGTGCGCATCTCCAATGCGCTGACCTTCATGGCCTCGGACCGCGACGTGGTGGAACAGGCCTACCCCGGCGACATCATCGGTCTGCACAACCACGGCACCATCTCCATCGGCGATTCATTCACCGAAGGCGAGGAGCTGACGTTCTCGGGCATTCCCAACTTCGCACCGGAGCTGTTCCGGCGTGTGGTGCTGCGCGATCCGATGAAGTCCAAGCAGCTCAACAAGGGGCTGGACCAGCTGTGCGAGGAGGGCGCGACGCAGGTCTATCGACCGGTCAGCAACAACGACATCATCCTCGGCGCGGTCGGTGTGTTGCAGTTCGACGTGGTGCAGTACCGGCTCAAGGACGAGTACGGCGTGGACTGCGTGTTCGAACCGGCCGCAATCAGCACCGCGCGCTGGGTCTCGTGTCCGGACGAGAAGAAGTTTCGCGATTTCCGCGAAAAGAACGAACTGCGCATCGCCGCCGATCATCAGGGCGCGCTGGTCTACCTCGCGTCCAGCCCGGTCAATCTGGCGATGACGCGGGAGCGGTTCCCGGACATCGCCTTCGACGACACGCGCGAACACTCGCCCACATCCTGAGCCCGCCGCTCAGTCCGAGCCGGGCAGACGCACGACCATGTCGTTCGGCCGGATCGAATGCGCGGTTTCGTCGCTGGGAAACTCGAACAGCATCTGGCGCCGCTCGCCGGAGGCGATCTCCACGTCACGTTCGATCGGCTTGCCGTCTCGTTCGGCGCTGATTCGATAGCGGCCCGCCGGCAGATCGACCAGCATCAGCGGGCCGTCGGCCTTGGTCTCCACCAGTTCGTCGTTGTTGCTGTCGCGAATGCGCACGGCGACGTCCGTGGTGTAGGCCGCCTTGCCGTCGATCGATTCGGCAAAGGTCATGGCCAGCGGGTACTGATCCCGCGCCGCTTTCATTTCGCTGGCGGACTCGCGTCCCACGCCGCCGATCCTGTAGTCGACCTTGCCGCCAGCATCGGCGGCGGCAGTCGCTGAAGCGGTCCACAGCAGGCCAAGAACCAGGGCGCCGAGGGTAGAAGGAATGGCAATTTTCATCGCAATCTCCTGAAATCCATGTCGGGGTGAATCGTGTTGCAGTGCCCCATTTTTGCGATCGGCACTGAAAGCTGCCTGAAGCACGGCTGCGACAAAGGCGGATGGATCGGGCGCCGCGGCCGAAAACCGTCATAGAATGGTCACAAAGGCGCCGCCGAGCGCCTGAAAACAATCTTGCGAGTTCTGGAAGGGAGACGCTCATGACGATACGAATCCTATGGTCCGTGCTGGCCGCAATGCTGCTGGCCGGCTGTGGTGGCAGCGGAGGTGGCGGTGGCGACACCGATTCCCTCGATCCGCCGCCCGGTGCCGAAACCCGCGCAGGCACGGTCGAGAACGTCTATCTCGCTTCGGGCGTGGACGGCGAACAGATCGCTTTCACCGTGATCGAACCGGAGACCTTTGCCGAAGGCGCGAAGTATCCGCTGATTCTGCATAGCCACGGCTACGGCGGCTCGCGCCAGAGCACGCGCCCGACCGAAGGTCTGCTGGCGGACCTGTCTGCCGCCGGCTTCGGCATCATCTCCATCGACCAGCGCGGTCACGGTGAGTCCGGCGGCACCATCCGCATTCTCGATCCCAATCTCGAAGGCCAGGACAACCTGCAGATCATCGACTGGGCCGAGGACAATCTGGACTGGCTCGCCTACCGCGACGGCAATCTGCTGCTCGGCGCAACCGGCGGCAGTTACGGCGGCGGCTTTCAGCACCTGATCTATGCGATCGATCCCGAGCATCGCCTGGACGCGATCGCACCGGAAGTCACCTGGAACGACCTGCGCTACAGCCTCTACTCGGGCGAGGCCTTCAAGAGCTACTGGGCCACGCTGCTGTCGGTGGGCGGCGGCCTCAATCAGGATCCGGAGGTCGATGCCGGCCTGGTGCAGGGCATCGCGACCAATACGCTCAGCGAAGACCAGCAGGCCCTGCTCTATCAGAACAGTCTGGCCTCGTACTGCGCGCTCGGCACGCTGACCGAGATCGACGCGCTCTACTGGCAGTCCGCGCGCGACACCCTGTTCAACCTCAACGAGGCCTACGCCAACTATCGCTGCGTGGAAGCACAGGGTGGCGACGTGCGCCTGCTGGTCAAGGCGCCGGGCCATGATTCCGGGGGGCTCGAAGCCTGCGGCAAGCTCGACAAGAATCGCGCGATTCTCGGCTGGTATCAGGAAAAGCTGCGCGGCGTATCCGGTGCCGACGATGACATCCCCGAGTTCTGTTTCCACCTTGGCGATGACGGCGAGGATGGCGTGGTGCCGGACGAACTGCCGGAGGCCACGCAGGTGTTCCAGGTGCCGCCGACCTCGATCACACCGTCCAATGCCAATGTGTTTCGCAAGCGCATACCGCTGACCACGATCGGTGCCGGTGGCGCCGTGATGATTGGCCTGCCCGAAATCAGCATGACGGTCACCGATGCCGTGCTCGGCGCGCCGCAGCTCGGCGACCCGATCCTGTTCGTCGGCCTGGGCCGCCGCGCGCCGGGCGAGAACAGCGACACGCTGATCATGGGCAATCAGGTCCGACCATTCCGCGGCTACGGCATGTTCGAAGATGAACTCACCGGCGTCTCGGTGCGGCTCGACGAAGGCGATGAAATCAGCCTGTTGCTCTATCCGTCATTCGTTGCGCGCTATGCGGGTTCGGCCTCCACAATCGGCGCGCCGGTCACGGTGGAGGCGGTGGTGGGCCTGCCGCTGTTCGACGGCGACCTGCCGCAGGCGCCAGCCAACTAGCGCCGCTGGCGAAGCTGCGTGGCGGCGGTGTGATGCCGCCGTCACGCCGTATCACCGGGGGTCCGCTATGCTTGGATGCCCCTGTTGCCCAAGGCCCTAGTCATGAAATCCGCTCGATTCGTCGGCGGCACCGTCCTTTTCGGCGCCGCGTTGCTACCCGCCACTGCGTGGTCGGAGGCCCCGAAAACGGGCTTGTGGAAGATCACGATGCAGGGCTCCAGCGCCGAGCACGAAAATTTCGACTGCGTGACCGACGAGGAAGTGGCGAAGTTCGAAAGCGGTGGCTGGGATTCGTTCGAACCGCCCTACGAGAACTGCGAGACCACCGATCGCAAGCAACGCAGCGACGGCTTCTCGGTGGAGTACCTGTGTAACAGCGAACATCAGAAAGGGACCGGCAGCATGAGCATGACGCTCAGCGATTCCGAGCACTGGACGATGACGATGAACTTCAAGGGCAGCCTGAGCATGCAGCCGGATGCCAAGCCGATGCCGATCGACGTGGACATGAAGGTCGACGCAGCCTGGTCGGGTCCGGATTGCGGCCAATACGCGGACCAGGACGAGTGACCCGGCACCGGGGGACTTCATGCGGCTACTGAAAGCAACCGGCGTAACGCTGTTGGTGCTGGCCGTGGCATTGGTCTGGACTTTTCTGCCACAACGGCTGGATTTCGAAGCGATGTCGGCTGAGCTGTTGCCGCCGGCGAATCCGCCCGCGGAGATGAAGCTGAGTCTGCTGCCGACCGGACGCATGCATTCCCAGGCGATCTTCGCCTATCGCGGCGGCTCGCCATTCGACGCGCGTGATTTTTCGATGAGCGGCATCCTCGTGCAGCACCCGCGCGGCGACCTGCTGTTCGATACCGGTTTCGGACGGCACGTGGTGGACCACGCCGAAACGCTGCCGCTGCTGATGAAGCTCACCACTCGTTACAGCGTCGGCACACCGATCGCCGATCAGTTCTCGGCGCACGGCTACGAACCCGCCCAACTGGCCGGCATCGTGCTCACGCATGCGCATTGGGACCACATCAGCGGCGTTCCGGATCTGCCGGGCGTGCCGGTGTGGCTGGATACGGCGGAGCAGTTGTTCATCGATGGCGACAAGCCGATGGCGCAACTTGCACACAGCCTGTTGCCGATGCCGACCCGCACCTACGGCTTCGATGAAAAGCCGTACCTCGGTTTCGCGCGGAGCTTCGATGTCTGGGGCGACGGCTCGATCGTGCTGGTGCCGGCTGGCGGCCATACGCCGGGTTCGGTCATCGCGTTTCTGAATCTGCCGTCCGGCAAGCGCCTAGCCCTGATCGGCGACATCGCCTGGCAGACCGAGGCGATCGAGATTCCTGCCGAACGTCCCTGGGTATCGCGCATGCTGGTCGACGACGACGCCGGCGCGGTGCGCGAACAGCTGCGTCATCTCGCCGCGATCCATCAGCGCTTTCCGGAAATCCAGATGGTGCCGGCGCACGATGCCCGGCTCGCCGCAGGTCTGCCGCAGTTTCCGGAAACGACGCGCTGAACGCGCATCGACGCCTTCAACCCGGCTTCACGGCCTCGTTCGTTCTGCGCTGATCGGCCGGCACTTCGAGATCTTCGGACTTCGCGGTGCGCGCCTTCGCCACCAGATTGCGGAACAGTCGGCGCTGCGGAGCCAGATAGGGCAGGTACTCGGGGTGCCATTGCACGCCGATCAGGTATTGCTCGTCGGTCGATTCGATCGCCTGAACGAAGCCGTCCAGATCGCGTGCCGCGACATCCAGGTTCTTGCCGGGACGCTCCACGGCCTGATGGTGCAGGCTGTTGATGCGCCAGCGCGTACGCCGCAGGATGCGGTGCAACTCCTGCTGCACGGTTCCGATCGCGGACTTGGTGGGCAGGATGCTGCGCCGGTTCGAGGTGCGCCGGCGCAGCCCACGGATGTCGCCGTACAGCGAGCCGCCGCGCATCACGTTGATCAGCTGCGCACCGCGACAGATTCCGAGTATCGGCAGATTGGTACGCAGTGCGCGATCGATGATCTCGAGTTCGAAGCGGTCGCGCCGTGTATCGATCTTGGCGACGCCGTCGTCGCTGCCGCCATACAGACTGGGGTCGATATCCGACCCGCCGCCGATGATCAGGCCATCAAAACGGCGATGAACGCGTTCCGGCGGTGTGGACGGCGTCAAGCGCAGCGCGCGTGCGCCGGCCAGCCACAACTGCAGGCGCGTCGCCCACCATGCCAGCGGTACGCCACGATCCGAGCCGGTGACGGCGATCAGCGGCCGCTCAGCCACTGCGTCACCTTGTCACGCCAGCCAACGAAGTCGATGGAGTTCTCGGAGTCATGCGTACGCCAGGCGGCGCTCCACCGTTTCAGGCGCGCCTGGTCGTCGGCCAGCGCTTCGACCTGCACCCAGCGGTTCCACGGCGCGTGCAGCGACCATTGCGCATCGTCGATCTCCGAATTCGGCAAGCGATAGTGAAACGTCGGGCGCTTGTTGATCTTCTGATCCGGCACCTTGGCGCGGACGCGCGCCTCGTCGATCAGCGCGAACAGCGGCAGCATGTCCAAGGTGCGATTGCGCGTGGGATTGTGTTCGAGGTAGTCGTCGATCAGACCGTTCATGTCCGGCGCGTAGTCCGGCTGCAACAACAGCCGCAGATAGGCCAGCGGATAGTCGCGGATGAACGGCGACAATCGACGCGTGGGCGGAATCTGTTCCTGATCACGCAGCCAGTCCGTCAGGCAGGCGAAAGCCTGGAGGTGACGGCGGATGGTGTCGGCGTCCAGGGCCGGGAGCTCGGCATTGAATTGCAGGCCAAAGGCGTAGATCACCGAGGCACCGGTGCCGAGTGCGCCGGCCTCGCGCAGTGCCGTCACGGTATCGTCGAGCCGCGCCAGCTGACTGATCGGCAGCGGCGGACAGACCAGCTCGGCCGGGATTACGGTTTCCGCCAGACCCAGCAGTGCGTCTTCCGCATAGCGCTCCACAGCCGCCCACAATTCACTGACTTCCTCGCTGTCGCTTTTCTTGCGGTCATGCAGCCAGCGTGCATCGAACTCGATTCGATAGTCGCCGAAGTCCGCCTCGCGCACGTCGATCAGCAGGCGGTCATGCGCATCGATGCTGCCGCCATGAACGGACTGCACGCAGTGTGCGATCTGCTCCAGGGAGATGCCGGACATTTCCAGCTCGACGCCAACGCGGCGTTCCTCGCCGTCGGCATTGTGGCGCCGTGGCGGCATTTCGTATCCGGTGCTCATCACTCAATAAAAGGGCGGGTCGTATCGCTCTGCACGATACGACCCGCCGGATGTCCCGCGGATGAACGACGCAGGCGGTGGCTCAGCCCAGCCCGACCGGAACGAAGATGCGGACGTTGCCGCGCTGGATCAGCAGCGCCACGCGGTCGTCGTGTTTGCCGACGATCTTGCGCATCTGCTCGGCGCTGCTGACTTCCTGGCCGTCGATCGACAACACGACATCGCCACGCTGGATGCCCGCCTCGGCCGCCGGGCCGGAGGCTTCCTCGACCAGCATGCCGGCCAAGAGGCCCGACGCGCGCTGTTCCTCGGGTGACAGCGGACGCACCGCGAGACCGAGCCGGGCGTCGCCGCTCGGATCGTCAGTGCCGTCGGCGGAGGCGACCTCGCTGAGCGCGCCGAGCTTGGCGACCACGGTCTTGGTCTTGCCGTCGCGCCACACTTCGAGTTCCGCCTTGTCGCCGGGCGAGGCCAGTCCGACGCGAGACGACAGATCACCGGCCGCGCGGATCGGCACGCCGTTGTACGAGAGCAGCACGTCACCGGCCTTGAGGCCCGCCTTTTCTGCGGCACTGTCGGATTCGACCTTGGCCACCAGCGCGCCGGCCGGCTCCTTGAGACCGAAGGACTGTGCCAGCGACTGGTTCACGCCCTGGACCGACACGCCGAGTAGGGCGTGCTCGACCTTGCCGTGCTTCACCAGCTGATCGCTGATGTGCATGGCCACGTCGATCGGAATCGCGAAGGACACGCCTTCGTAGCCACCCGTGTTCGAATAGATCTGGGAATTGATGCCGACCACCGCGCCGCTGGCGTCGAACAGCGGACCGCCCGAATTGCCGGGATTGACGGCTACGTCGGTCTGGATAAACGGCACGAAGGCATCGTTCGGCAGCGAACGCGCCTTGGCGCTGACGATGCCGGCGGTGGCGCTCTGTTCCAGGCCGTAAGGCGCACCGATTGCCAGCACGTAGTCGCCAACGCCCAGCGCCTCGGGGTTGCCGGTACGGACCGTGGGCAGCCCCTTGGCCTCGATCTGTATCACCGCGATGTCGGTGGCTTCGTCGCTGCCGAGCACCTTGGCCTCGTACTCGTGATTGTCCGACAGCTTGACGGTGACCTTGGTCGCGTCCGCGACCACGTGCGCATTGGTCAGGATCAGACCGTTCTCGCGCACGATGAAGCCGGAGCCGAGACCACGCGTCGGCACGCGGGCCTGCGGCGACATGCCCGGCTGCCCGCGGAAGAACTGCGAGAACGGGCTGTTCTCGCCAAACGGATTCTGCATCTGCGGCGCCTTGGCTTCACCGACCGTGGTGATGCCGACCACCGTGGAGGCGTTCTGCTCGACGATGGCGCGATAGTTCGGCGCGGTCATCATCGGAATTGGCTGCTTGTCGCTGAGCGGCCTCAAGGGCGAAGCACTGGCGACCATGGTGACGGTCGGCGACGCATCGGTCGGCGTCAGCGTGTCCGGAACCACCGCGCCGAGCGCGGCGCCGGCCGCGACCAGGCCGGCGGCGGCGATTGCACAGCTTGTCTTGCGTAACTGCATCGGTGAACTCCCGAATCTGCTGTTGTGGTGGATGCACTCTGGAGCCGGATTCTTAAAGAAGTCTTAGGACCGCTCGCGCAGCGACTGTGTCCGTCATCGGTGCGGTTCTTGCGAAACCGGTGACATGGGTGAATTCACACGGTTTCAACAAGCTTCGGCTCAGGACGCGCGTGCGATGATGGCGCCCATGCCCGAACCCTCTTTCCGCAATTCCGGCACTGCTGGCCGCGACGGTGTTGATCGTCGCGGGACGCAGGCCGAAGCACAACCCGAATCACGGCTCGGCGCGAACATGCGCCATCGCGTGGAACACGCCGTCGAAGACGCTTCGCGCGAAATTCGTCGTCATGTGCCGCCGGCGCTGTACTCGCTCGGCGAAGAGGTCGCGCACGCGATCACGCATGGCGTCGGGGTGATGCTGGGGATCGCCGGTCTGGCGATACTGGTGGCGCGCGCCGCACTCTATGGCGACGCCCTGCACATCGTCAGCAGCGCTATTTTCGGCGCCTCGCTGATCATTCTGTACACGGCTTCCACGCTCTATCACAGCGTACCGCCCTCACGCGCCAAGGAAATCCTGCGCGTGATCGATCATGTTTCGATCTATCTGCTGATCGCCGGAACCTACACGCCGTTCACGCTGGTCACGCTCAACGGCCCCTGGGGCTGGTCGCTGTTCGGCGTGACCTGGGGGCTGGCAGCGGTCGGCATCGTCTTCAAACTGTTCTTCACCGGCCGCTTCGAGGCCTTGTCCGTTGGAATCTATCTGGGCATGGGCTGGTGTGCCGTGGTCGCGATCAAGCCGCTGCTGGATTCGCTGGGCACCGGCGGACTATTGCTGCTGCTCGGCGGCGGCCTTTGCTACACCGGTGGGGTCGCGTTCTATCTGTGGAAGCGGCTCAGCTATCACCACGCGATCTGGCACAGCTTCGTGCTCGCCGGCAGCGTGCTGCACTACTTTGCGGTGTTGTTCTACGTCTTGCCGGGCGGCGACTGAACCTGGAACGGCCAGCGATGCACCGTGGTGCCGGTGCGCGGATCGAAGGCTGCCGCGATCAACGCCGCGGCGACCTCGTCCGCCTGGACCGGACGCATTGGCGCCAGAGCGCCACGAAACAGCGGTGCCAGCAGCGGTGCGACGGCCTGACCGAAGGATTCGAGCGGACGCTGTTCGCTGCGATCCCCCAGCAGCAACGAGGGTCTGAGAATGTGCACGGCGCTGTAACCGACATCCGATACCGCCTGTTCCATGCGCGCCTTGACCCGCGAATAGAACGCCAGTGAGCGGGCATTCGCTCCGTAGGCGGACACGACCATGAAACGCGAGGCACCGGCGGCGTGCGCGGCACGCGCAAACGCCATCACCAGGTGATAGTCGACGTGCTCGAACGCGGCGCGTGAGCCGGCACGCTTGAGTGTGGTGCCGAGGCAGCAATAGGCATCGTCGGCCGGCAGAGCCGGCACGAGCGCCATCAGGTCATCGAAATCGGTTCGCAGCCATTTCAGCTTCGGGTGCTCGAACGGGTTCGCCTGGCGCGTCAGCGCGATCACGCGCCCATAGCGCGGATCATCCAGCAGCCGCTGCAGGCAGCACCGCCCGACCAGGCCGGTGGCGCCGGCGATGACCGCGATGCGCGGAACGATCTCTGTCATAAACTGGGGCTCTCCATTGTTTTCCGGCTGCCTGCGGGCGGTCGCCGCATCGACCGAAGACCGACATGACCGTCCCTTTCGAACTTCACGAACGCCTCGCCGCCGACACCTCTAGTCTGGGCGAATTGCCGCTGTCACGTCTGCTGATGAGCCACGACGGGCGCTATCCCTGGTTTCTGCTGGTGCCGCGCATTGCCGGCCTGCGTGAACTGCACGAGCTGGACGATGCCGGCCGCCATCGGCTCAGTGACGAATCGGCGGCGCTGTCACGCGCGCTGCTGAAGGTTTTCGGCGGCGACAAGCTCAATGTGGCCGCCATCGGCAATCTGGTGCCGCAACTGCACCTGCACCATGTGGTCCGATTCGCGGATGACGATGCTTGGCCGGCCCCGGTGTGGGGCCATTCGCCGCCGCTGGCCCTGGCGGATGACGAGGCACAGCGGCGCCGGCAGGCGGTGTCCGCATCCTTGCGGGCGGCCGGCATCGCGCTGCGCACGGACTGAGCCTGCCGTGCGGCGCGGCAGGCTGCTAGACTCCGTAGACAGCTCAATCGACACGGTGCAGCAAAGCAGAGCGGAATCCACCGCCCATGCTGCCTGACGATTCTTGGGGAATGGTGCAGACCTTGCACCGGGGAGACGGGCGCATGGGGTCTTGCGCCCGTTTTTTTGGATCCGAAATGCTGCGGCGCGTCAATGCGTTACCGTATGCTGTGCGCACGCGCGGTGGAGCCCGCCTATCTCGATCCAAGGAGAACATTCGATGATGCAATCGGTCGCAGGCAAGAAGATTCTGATCACCGGCGCCGCCATGGGCATGGGCCGACTCTATGCCGAGCTGGCGATTCGCGAGTCGGCCGCCGCGGTGGTGCTTTGGGATATCAACGAGACCGCGTTGACGGAAACCGCCGAGTCGCTGCGCGCACAGGGCGGTACGGTGCATTCCTACGTCGTGGATGTCTCCAGCCTTGAAGCCATCGAGGACGCTGCGGCGAAAGTGCGTGCCGAGGTTGGCGATATCGAGCTGCTGTTCAACAACGCCGGCATCGTACGCGGACGCTTCTTCTGGGAACACGACCACCGCCGCGACACCTTTCTGACGATGGCGATCAACTCCTTGGCGATCATGTACATCGCGCGTGAGTTTCTGCCGGGCATGATCGCCTCCGGCAGCGAATGCCGTGTGGTCAACATCGCATCGGCGGCCGGGCTGGTCTCCAATCCAAAGATGAGCGTCTACTGCGCCTCCAAATGGGCGGCGATCGGCTGGTCCGATTCGGTGCGACTGGAGCTGGAGCAGGCCGGGCACCGTCACGTCAAGTTCACCACGGTGTGTCCGAGCTACATCAGCACCGGCATGTTCGACGGCGCCAAGGCGCCCCTGCTGACGCCGATCCTGACGCCCGAGTATGTGGTCAACCGCGTCTGGCGTGCGATGAAGCTCGGCAAGCCATTCCTGACCATGCCGTTCATGGTGCGGCTGTCGATGCTGTTCCGCGGCCTGTTGCCGATCCGCGTCTGGGACTGGGTCGGCGGAAAATTCTTCGGCGTGTACAAGTCCATGGAGGACTTCCACGGGCGGCCGACGGTCTGAAAACTTCACTGCGCCGCAGCGCGATACGCGGGCCGTTTTGAGGACACGCCCTGTCACCTGCGCACGGCTACACTAGGCGTAAGGAAGCTACCAAAACAACAGGCCGTTAGAGGAGGAGAGGCAGGTGAACTATCTGGTGACCGGGGGAACGGGATTCATCGGGCGTTTTCTGATTGCACGATTGCTGCAGCGTGAAGACGCCCAGGTGCACGTGCTGGTCCGGGAAGGCTCCACCGCCAAGTTCGACGGGCTTGTCGAACGCTTCCCGGAACAGGCCAGGCAACTGCATGCCGTGCATGGCGACGTGACGCAGGACGGGCTGATGTCGGCCGCCGCGCGCCGGAAGCTGGTCGGCAAGATCGACCACGTGTTTCATCTGGCGGCCGTGTACGACATGAACATGGACGACGCCACGGCCGATCGTGTCAACAACGAGGGCACGCGCAACCTCGTGAACTTCGTCAACGGCCTGGGCGGCAATGTTCGCCTGCATCATGTGTCCAGCATCGCCGTGGCCGGCGGCGGTTACGTGGGTCGTTTCAGCGAGGCAATGTTCGACGAGGGTCAGGATCTCGACCATCCGTACTTCCGCACCAAGTTCCAATCGGAAAAGATCGTTCGCGAAGAATCCAGTGTGCCGTTCCGGGTGTACCGGCCCGGCACCGTCGTCGGTTCGTCCGAAACCGGCGAGATGGACAAGGTCGACGGCCCCTACTATTTCTTCAAGACGATCCAGCGCATCCGCGACGCCGTGCCGAAATGGCTGCCGCTGATGGGCGTGGAGGGCGGCCACGTTCCCGTGGTTCCGGTCGACTACGTAGCCGCGGCGATGGACGAACTCGCCCACCGCGACGGCCTGGACGGGCAAAGCTTCCACCTCGTGCAGCGCAATGCGCCGACCGTGGGTGATCTCATTCAGTTGCTGCTCGAAGCCGCACATGGCCCCGAGATCACCAGAAACGTGGACCTGCCGCCGCTGAGCCTGCCGCGCAGCGTGCGCCGGGTTTCGCGCTCCGTGACAAGCCGGCTGCCGATCGACATCGAACGCACGGTATCCAGGACCATCGGCATTCCGGTTTCGGTGCTGGGCTACATCAACAATCGCGCGATCTTCGACGATCGCAAAACGCGTGCTGCGCTCAAGGACAGTGGCATCAAATGCCCGGAGTTCCACGACTACGTGGAACGCCTGTGGCACTACTGGGAGGCGCATCTGGATACGCATGTGCGTCTGCCGCCGGAACTGCCGCGCAAGGTCGCCGGCAAGGTCGTGCTGATCACCGGCGCCTCCAGCGGTATCGGCTTCACCACCGCCAAGAAACTGGCGGCGGCCGGCGCGCGCGTGATCATGGTGGCGCGCAAGCCGACCAAGCTGGAGGAAGCACGCCAGACGCTGCTCAACTTCGGCAGCGAGGTCTACGCCTATCCCTGCGATCTGGCGGACATGAACGCCGTAGACCAGCTCGGCCAGCAGGTGCTGAAGGATTTCGGCCATGTCGACATTCTGATCAACAACGCCGGGCGTTCGATCCGTCGGGCGGTCGCCGAATCCTATGGACGCTTCCATGACTTCGAACGCACCATGGAGCTCAACTACTACGGCGCGGTACGGATGATCATGGCGCTGCTGCCGACGATGTCGAAGCGGCGTCAGGGACACATCATCAACATCTCGTCGATCGGAGTGCTCGCCAACGCCGCCCGCTTCTCGGCGTACGTTGCCAGCAAGGCGGCGCTGGACGCGTTCACGCGCTGCCTGTCGGCCGAAATCCGCGGGCGCAATATCCACACCACCGCGATCTACATGCCGCTGGTGCGCACACCGATGATCGCGCCGACCAAGATCTACGACTACGTGCCAACCTGGTCGCCGGACGACGCCGCCGACACCGTGATGCGCGCGATCATCAAGCGGCCGAAGTCGATCGCCACGCCGCTGGGCACAGCGGCGGCGCTGAGCTACGCGATGTGGCCCAAGGTCAACGACTACGTGCTGTCCAAGGGCTTTCAGCTGTTTCCGTCCTCAAGCGCTGCCAAGGGAGGGCGCAAAGGCGGCGAAAAGCCGACGCTGGAACAGGTGGTGTTCGCCAATCTGTTCAAGGGCGAGCACTGGTAACCCAGGTCTCGATCTGCTTGGCAGGGACGCCGGGCCATGAATTCACGACGCATCCGTCCGGCACTACTGATCGCACTTGGCCTGCATGCCGCAGGCGTGATCGCCGGGCTCGGCGTGCTGGAACATCGCGGCCGACCACCTGCCATTCCGATACGGCTGGCACCGCCGGCCGTGGCCCTGCAGCTTTCGAACGAAATCGGGATTGAGCGGGTGCAGGGCTCCGTGCCCGCCACGCGGCAGGCGGGCCTGCGGCCGCTGGACCTGCAGATGAGTCAGCGCCTCGGGTCCGCAGCGCAGGCACGAGCGGTCCGCACGTCCTCCACTCTGGAAATGCGGAAATTGCCGATGCGAACCACGGTCGCCGTTCCGATCGATCTCGCCAAGGCGGTGCTGGCGGACGCGGCCGGCCTGGATGCCGAATGGCGGCAGATGCCGGCGCAGCACGATCCGCTGACAGGGCCGGAACCGCCGATCGGTGCTTCAACGCCCAACAAGCACGCGTTCTATTCGCGCGCCACGGCTCAACTGTTCAGGGTGAATCAGGACGTGCTGGAAGCGGTGGCCGCAGCCCGTGGCCGCAGCGGGCGCCACAGCACCGTGGAAGTGTGGCTCGCAGTGAACCGGCAGGGGCGCGTGATCGATACGCGCGTGGTTCGCAGCAGCGGCTACGCCGATCTCGACCGGGCCGCCGTGGGAATGGTGCTTGCGGCGTCGCCGTTGCCACGCATGTCCGAGGACATGACGCAGCAACGCGCCGAATTCAATATCCCGATCGTGGTCGTACGGTAAGGCTTCTTAGGCGCTGGCGACGAGCCGCTCGCGTCGCTGCGCCACGGCGCCGGCCAGTTCGCGCAGGACCTGGGCGGTGTCATCCCAGTGAATGCAGGCGTCGGTGACCGACTGACCGTAGACCGCGTCCGGTCCGATCTCCTGACGCCCTTCGACCAGATGACTTTCGATCATCACGCCGATGATGCGCTGGTCGCCGCCGGCGATCTGGTTGCCGATGTCCTGGGCCACGGCGAGCTGGCGCTTGTGCTGCTTCTGGCTGTTGGCGTGCGAGCAGTCGATCATCACCTGCTGCGGCAGACCGGCCTTGGCCAGCGCCGCGCAGCTGGCTTCCACACTGGCGGCGTCGTAGTTGGTGCCGCTGGAGCCGCCGCGCAGGATCAGATGACAATCGGCATTGCCGGCGGTTTCGAAGATTGCGACTTCCCCGGTCTGCGTCAGCGACAGGAAGCGGTGCGGACTGGACGCCGACTGGCAGGCGTCGACCGCGACCTTGACGCTGCCGTCGGTCCCGTTCTTGAAGCCCACCGGACACGACAGACCCGAGGCCATCTCACGGTGCAGCTGCGATTCCGTGGTGCGGGCACCGATCGCGCCCCAGGCCACGAGGTCCGCGAGGTACTGCGGCGTGAGAATATCGAGGTATTCCACACCGGCCGGCATGCCCTGTTCGGCGAGTGTCAGCAACAGGCTGCGCGCGGTGCGCAGGCCCTTGTCGATGTCGTAGCTGTCGTTGAGATCGGGGTCGTTGATCAAACCCTTCCAGCCGACGGTGGTCCGCGGCTTCTCGAAATACACGCGCATCACGATCAGCAGATTCTTCGAGAACTGCTGTTTGGCCGCGGCCAGGCGCTGCGCGTATTCCAGCGCTGCGCGCGTGTCGTGGATCGAACACGGCCCGACCACGACCAGCAGACGGTCGTCACGACCGGCGAGCACGTCCTGAATCTGCGCGCGCGTCTCGGACACGGTCTGGGCGGCGCTGTCCGACAGCGGATACTCGGCCTGCACCTGTGCCGGCATGGAGACCGGACGGATGGTCTTGATACGCAGGTTTTCGGTGACGCGTTTCATGGCAACAACCGCGGTTAGCACAAACGGGGCGGGGATGCTATCAGAGCCCGCACTGTCACGCAGCCGTAGCGGCGCACGGCCACCGCTTTCGGCTAATCTGCCGGACTTCGATTTCGGCGGTCTGGGGCAACACCGATGTTTGGACGATTAGGGGCAAGGATTCTGCTGTCGGCCGCACTGGGCCTGATCCCGCTGAGCGCACAGGCGGACCGCTTCATGAACCTGCGCAACGAAGCGGCACTGGCGCGTGGATTCGGCCTGCCGGCGCTGGGGCGCGCGCATCTGGCCGAGGGCGATGCCTGGATTCTGAGTGCCGATCTCAGCAACGAATATCACGCCTCGCAGGACGGCGGCTCCGCCTTGCTGCTGGACGGCGAAACCGCGCGCTACGCGATCACGTACCGGCGCCGTATCGGCGCCCGACTGGAACTCGGCGTGGAACTACCGCTGCTGCACCAGAGCGGCGGTTTCATGGATTCGGGGATCGAGAACTGGCACGACTGGTTTTCGCTGCCCAATGGCGGGCGCAACGAAGCCGAGCAGGATCAGTACCGCTATCGCTATGTGGAATCCGGAGAGACTCTGCTCGATGTCACCGATCGCGGCACGCGACTGGGTGAGGCGCGGCTGCTCGCGGCCTGGGCGCTGGGTGCGGACACCGCCTTGCGTGGCGCAATCAAGCTGCCGACCGGCGATGCCGACCGACTGTCCGGCAACGACGCCGTCGCGCTCTCGGCCTGGCTCGACCATGCCTGGCAGCGTGGCGCCTGGTCCGCCTATCTCTCGGGCGGCGGACTCTATGCCGCGCAAGGCGAAGTGCTCCGCGAGCACCAACGCCGATGGGTCGCACTGGGCGGTGCCGGCCTGGGCTGGCAGGCTTGGCCGGCGTTGCGGTTCCTGGTCCAGCTCAACGCCCATTCGGCGCTGTACGAAAACGTGGAGGACGACATCCTGCGCCGCGCCGGACTTCAGCTCGGCATCGGCGCGGCGATTCGCCTGTCGCCGGTCAGCGAATTCCAGATCGGCTTCCAGGAAGACCCGGTCGTCGCCAGTTCCCCGGATTTCTCGCTGCATTTCGCGCTGGCGTTCGAGTAGCCGCCGCTGTTTGGGCATCGAATTAATTGATCGGAAAGTTCAGATTTTTTGCTAGCATCGCCGGGTGAAACTCTCCCTGGACGCGCTGCGTACGCTGGAAGCGATCGCCGAATACGGCAGCTTCGCCGGTGCCGCCAATGCCCTGCATCGCGTGCCGTCGGCGCTGACCTACACCATCCAGAAGCTCGAAGCCGATCTCGGCGTGCGCCTGTTCGAACGCAGCGGCCGGCGCGCGGAACCGACCGCGGTTGGCCGGGCGCTGGTCGAGGAGGCGCGCGGACTGCTGCGCCAGGCCGAACGCGTGGAGAGCCGCATCAAACGCCTGTCCGAAGGCTGGGAGGCGGAGCTGGCGATCGCCGTCGATGGCCTGGTACCAATGGAATGGCTGTTTCCGATGATCGAGGACTTCGATCAACAGGGCGCCGGCACACGGCTGCGCCTGATGCAGGAACTGATCGGCGGCCCCTGGGATGCGCTGATCGACCGGCGCGTCGATGTGGCGGTGGCCGCCGGCGAAACACCGTCCGGCTATGGTTTGACCAGTCGCGTCATCGGTGAGGTCGAATGGGTCTATGTATTGGCCCCCGTGCACACACTGGCCGATGCGACCGAGCCGCTCACGGAAAGCGTTCTGCGCGAGCACCGCGCCGTGGTCGTGGCCGACAGCTCGCGCCGCCTCAGCGTGGGCACCAGCGGCGTTCATCCCGGCCAGCCGACGCTGACGGTGTCCACGCTGGAACACAAGATCGCCGCGCAGATTCGCGGACTCGGTGGTGGCTTCCTGCCGCTGCATCTGGCGCGGCCGCATATCGAAGCCGGGCGGCTGCGGCTCAAGGCGGTGGAAACCCCGCGGGAGCCCCTGACCCTGCGTGTGGCCTGGCGCGGCAGCGAAGCCGGGCGCGGTGTGCAATGGATCCGTGAATGGCTGTTGCACTCGGGCGATATCTGTACGCGATTGCGCGAACTGTCGGGTTGATACGTTATAACATTATGTGCAGAATGCCGATCTCCTGATTTCCCTTCGAGGACTGGCCTATGCACCGGCGTCATTCAGCCGTCACCCTGGGTTTGCTGAGCGCGCTGTGCGCGAGCCTGGCAAACGCCCAATCGAATGCTGCGCAGCCTTCGTCCACGAATGAGGACGGCAGTACGCAACTGGAAACGGTCGTCGTGGAATCCGGCCCCTTCGGGGGTCGCGGTGACGACGAACTGACGCGACCGGTCGACGTGATCTACGGCGACGCGCTGGCCCGCAAGAACAAGGCGACGATCGGCGATCTGCTGTCGGAGGAACCCGGCGTGGCCAACTCGGGTTTCGGTCCCGGCGTCGGCCATCCGGTGATTCGCGGACAGAGCGGGCCGCGCGTTTCGATCCTGCAGAACGGCATCGGCAGCATGGATGCGTCCTCGGTCAGCGCCGACCACGCGGTGGCGCTCGACCCCGGCGGTGCCGAGCAGGTCGAGATCATCAAGGGACCGGCCACGCTGATCTACGGCAGCGGCGCGATCGGCGGGATCATCAATGTCGTCGACGACCGGCTCCCGGACGAAATCAGCCGCGGACTGTCCGGTGCCGGGGACTTCGCGTTCGCCGACAACGCCGACGAACGCAACGGCAGCCTCAAGCTGGGCTATGGCACCGACGCCGTGCAGTTCAATGCCAGCTACGGCTACCGCCGCGCCGACGATTTCGAGATTCCCGGCTATGCCGATGCCGACGGCGAAGGCGAACGCGGCGTCCTTGAAAACAGCGATGTCGATACGCAAAGCGGCAGCGCTTCGGTGTCCTGGATCACGCCGATGCATGTGCTCGGCTTCGCCGTCAGCCGCTTCGACACGCTGTATGGCGTGCCGGGGCACGAGCATGGCGACGAGGAAGGCGATGAAGGCGTGGCCGAGGAGGAAGGCAACGGCACGCACATCGATCTCGACCAGACCCGCTACGACCTGCGCGGCGACTGGATCGAACCCTTCGCCGGCCTCGAGAAGATCAAGCTGCGTGCCGGCTACAACGACTACGAGCACGCCGAAATCGAGGGCAGCGGCGAAGTCGGAACCCTATTCAAGAACAAGGCCTACGAGGCGCGCGTCGAACTTCTGCACGCTGCCGTCGCCGGCTGGCACGGTGAAGTCGGTTCGCAGCTGTCACACCGCGACTTCAAGGCGATCGGTGAGGAAGCCCTGGTGCCGCCGACGATCGCGCGTAACCTTGGCCTGTTCGTTGTCGAAGAACATCCGTTCGGCGACGGCCATCGCCTCGAACTCGGTGCGCGGGTCGAACGTGCCTCGGCGGAAGCCAACGGCACCCAACCGAACACCGACGCGACCCTGCCCGACCTCGATTTCACGCCCCTGAGCCTGTCCGCCGGCAGCGTGTTCGCCCTGGGCCACGACTATCACCTGCGCTTCAATCTGGCACGTTCACAACGCGCGCCCACCACCGAGGAGCTTTATTCCTTCGGCGCACATGAAGGCACCAAGGCCTACGAACGTGGTGATGTCGATCTCGATGTGGAAACCTCCAACAACGTGGAACTCAGCCTGGAGCGTCACCACGGACGATTTCGCAGCAGCGCCAGCGTCTACTACAACCGCATCGACGACTATATCTACGAAAAGCCGGTGGATCTTGGCCTGAACGTGGACGGCTCCGGCACGGCGTCCAGCGACGGCATCGCCGACCGGGTGGACGACGAAGGCCATTTCGATCCGGACGGAGAGCTGGTGCTCTATGACTATGAGCAAAGCCGCGCCACGTTCTACGGCCTGGAAGCGCAAGCCGAATACGCGCTGCTGCAACAGGGTCCGTTCAAGCTCGACGGTCGAATCTTCTTCGACACTGTGCGTGGCGAACTCGACGGCGGCCGTGAGCTGCCGCGCATCACACCCTCACGTCTTGGCGGCGGTCTGGATGCCTCGTTCCGCCAGTGGAGCGCCTCGCTGGCCCTGACGCATGTCGACGAACAGGATCGCGTGGCCGCGCTGGAAACCGAGACCGGGGGATACACGCTGCTGTCGGCCGACCTCGGTTACCGACTGCACTATGGAACGGGAATGGCGACGTTCTATCTGCGCGGCCGCAATCTGCTCGACGAGGAAGCGCGTGAGCACACCTCGTTCCTGAAGGACTTGGCGCCACTGACAGGCCGTACCCTGATGGCCGGGGTTCGTTTCGAGTTCACCGGCGTGCAAGGACTGTAAGCTCCCCCGCAACGAATGCCGGAGCCTGGCAGCGGCACCCCGAAGCGATGCAGGCCAACCGGGCCACGCAGATTCCGACTCAAGTCGGCGGCTTGTCCGTAAATGGCGATACCGGGGCGGTATGCACGCAGATAACAAGAAGGGCGCCAATGGCGCCCTTCTTGTTTCAAACCTGAAGCCGGAGCTTAAGGCGTTTCCTCCTCGTCTTGTTCCGCGACGATGTCGGTGGTCGCGCACGCCGAGTAAACGTTGGTGGTGGCGAGCGCGGACAGCAGACCGGAGCTGAACGTCAGACGCAGTGCGTCGTATGGTTCGGCGGCGGGTTCGGGCAGCGTCACCAGAACCTGCTGCTCGTCACCGAGCAGTCCCAGCAGCGTCAGACGCAGGGGCGTGATTTCATTGGTGGTCTGCTGCTCTTCGCCGTCCAGCAGCGTCGTCACCGTCAGCTGTGAAACCAGTTCCGCGCTGAGCAAGGCGTTGGCCGGGCGCGAAATGATGAAGCCCGGCACGCCGCCAGCGGCGAACTCCGTACCTTCGGCGGCGCTCACGGTGATCTCGGTATACCCCTGCAGCAGACCCACCGGAATGATCATGTTGGCGAAGTTGTCGAAATCATCGTCGATCACGTTGATTTCATCGTCCACCAAGCAGCCCAGGCACAGCAGCAGATTGGGGCCGGTCTCGGCCAACACCGAAGCGCCATTGCTCTGCAGGAAGCGCGAAGTGCACTGGTCCGGCGTGACCGTCAGACTGGCACTGGCGCTGCGGTCTTCGTCGGCGATACCGGGCGACACCGCCGGCTGGAGCGTGGCGGTGATGGTGGTCTCGCCTTCACCGGTTCCGCTGGCAAGCCCTTCCGCGTCGACCGTGGCGACGTCTTCGTCTTCGCTGCTCCAATCGAGCTGCTCGTCGGGAATTTCCGCGGTGTTGCCATCGCTGTACGTGCCGATGGCAGTGAACTGCTGACTCAGACCGACACCAATCGTGGCTTCGTCAGGCTCGATGGCGGTGACCCCCACCAGCGCTGCGTCGGTTACGGTCACGCCGACCATGCCGGTCACGGTGGTGCCTTCGGTCGTGTTGGTGGCGGTCGCGGTCAGCGTGGTGCCGCCGGTGGTGACGCCGGTCACCGTGGTCGGATTGCCGATGTTCGGGTCCACCGTTGCGCGTGTCGCGTTGCCCGAGGTCCAGGTCACCGTGGTGCCGTCCGTCAACTCACGCGGTTCCTCGCTTCCGGCGTAGATCCCGAGAACGGTGACGGTCTGTTCGGCGCCGACGGGCACCTCGACTTCCGAAGGTTCGAAGACCAGTTCCACCAGCAGCGGGCTCAGCACCGTGATCACGGCGGTCGCGGATTCACCGTCCTGCGAGGCCGTTACCGTGACCTGACCGCGGCTCAGGCCGGTGACCAGGCCGTCGTCGTCGACCGAGGCGATATCGGAGTCGTCGACCGACCAATCGGCGTCGATCGTGTCCAAATCCAGACCTTCCACGCCGGGTTGGCGCGTGAAGAATCCGGTCGCCGTCAACTGAATCGTATCGCCCGCAGCCACTTCACCGGTGGCCGGCGTCACTTCGATGTGATCGAGTTCCGGCGAGAAGTCTGGACTCTGAATCGAGTCGTCGCCGCACGCGGCCAAAGCCAGAGCGCTTAGCGCGATTAGCCAGCGAATACCTTTCATTTCGAAAACTCCCTTCACTTCCCGTGAACTCCGTAGCGACAATTGCGCCAAAAAGATTGTACGTTCGCCTCAAGGCCAATCATAATCTAGCAGCGAATGCCATAGATTAAAGTAACTACCGAACAAATCTTTCGCATTTGTTTTTCGTGAGCCGGTCATGAACTTGCGTTCTACTGGCCCACGTTCTGAAGAATTAGGGAGAACGACGATGTTGAGACAGGGATGGCTGATCCTGGCAGCCTTGATGGTTGCTTCGCCAATTTGGGCTCAGGACGAGCCAGACAATCGTTGGTACGTATCACCTTTGGTCGGCGGGGTCGTATCCGATCAGAGTGACTATGATTCCGGCATTGCTGCGTACATCACCGCGGGCCGACCGCTCAGCCAGTGGCTGACGCTGGAATTCGAGGGCCACTACGCAAAAATCGACGTTGACGATCTCACCAGCGACAACGACTACGAAAAGTACGGCGTAGGCGTTTCCGCGTTGCTGTTCCCGCTGGGGGCGAACGGCAGTCTCAAACCCTATTTGCTCGCCGGCATCGCCGGCCAGGGCATCAGCTTCCTGCAGGAAGACACCGGCTCGCTGGGTCTCACTGCCGGCGGCGGCATGATCCAGCAGCTCAGCAATCACTGGGACTTCCGTGTCGACCTGCGCTATGCGCTCGACATGGTGGCCGGCCAGGGCGTCGTCGAGGACGACACCTTCTACAACTGGATCGGCACGGTCGGTTTCCGTTATCGCATCGGCACCTGGCCCAACGATTCCGATCGTGACGGCGTGCCCGACAGTGCGGACGCCTGCCCCAACACGCCGCGTGGCGTTGCCGTGGGTCCCAACGGTTGCCCGCTCGACGGCGACGGCGACGGCGTACTCGACAAGGACGACCGTTGCCCCGACACCCCGCCGGGCGTGCCGGTCGGCGCCGACGGCTGCGAACGCGACAGCGATGGCGACGGCGTACCGGATTCGCTCGACAAGTGTCCGAATACGCCGGCCGGTGCCGCTGTCGATGCCGAAGGCTGTCCGCGTGACTCCGACGGCGATGGCGTGCCGGACTATGCCGACAAGTGCCCGAATACGCCGGCTGGTGTGCAGGTGGACGCCCGCGGTTGCCCGTTCGTCGACAAGGACGGTGACGGCATTCCGGATGCACAGGACAACTGCCCGGATACCCCGGCGGGTGTGCCGGTCGGCGAGGATGGTTGCCCGCTCGACAGCGACGGCGACGGCGTGCCGGACTACATGGACGAGTGTCCGAAGACACCGGCCGGGCTTGCGGTACTGCCGAACGGCTGCGCGCTCAAGGGCGACAAGCGTCTCGCCCGTCCGGGCGAGGCGGCCGATGCCGATGGATTCGCACTCGACCGCGACTTCATCCTGCATGGCGTGGTCTTCGAGTTCGACTCGGCACGCCTGACCGCCGAAGCCAAGCGCATCCTCGACGATGTCGCCGTGACGATGGAGGCCTATCCGGATGTGAAGGTGGATGTCGAGGGCCACACCGACGCGACCGGAACCGACGGCTACAACCAGGCGCTGTCGGAGAAGCGTTCATTGGCCGTGGTCGACTACCTCGTGTCCAAGGGCGTCGCTGGCAGCATGATGACGCCGGTCGGTTATGGCGAGTCGCGCCCGATCGCCAGCAACGCCACCGAAGAAGGCCGAGGCGAAAACCGCCGCGTGGTCTTCCGGGTGACCGACGAAGGCAGTTGATTCACGCCTGAGCGGAAGCGATCCAACCCTGGCACCGTGCAGACGGTGCCAGGGTTTTTTTGTGGGCTGCGCAAAGACAAGGGCTCCCGAGCCGTTTTTTGCGCTACCTTGTTGCCTTACCGGAACACTACAATCGGCGGCCCACGCGGGTCGCTTCGGGGGGAGAACGCGTGATGTTGCGAGCGGTGTGCCTGCTCATATCCGGTCTTCTGGCCTCATCGGCATTCGCTGCACCCGGTGACGGTTCCGGCGAAGCGGCCTGGTGGCTGTCGCCCATGCTCGGCGCGGCCACGGCAGACGGAGACCAGGGCGGCGCCGCGGCCCTTTCGCTGGGGCGGGATTTCAACGAGCAATGGTCCCTGGAGTTTGCGGCCCGGCATGCGCGCACCGATAGCACAGTGGACTGGCGCCGCAGTGGATTCGACGTCTCGGCCCTGTGGTTCCCGTTCGGCGCTTCGCCAGGCATGCGGCCGTATTTTTCCGCGGGTCTTGGTGCTGCGCGGGTCGAGGTCCACGATCAAAGTAGCGACGCCTTCGCCACCGCCGTGGGCGGCGGCCTGTTGCACCGGCTGAGCACGCACTGGGACCTGCGCGCCGATCTGCGTTATGCGCTCGACCTCGCTTCTTCGGACAAGGACGATCACTGGACCGCCCTGCTGGGGCTGCGTTTCCGTTTCGGGCCAGCCGAAACCGGCGGCGGCAGCTTCGGTGATGCCGACGGCGACGGCGTGCCGAACTACGCCGACGTGTGCCCGGCCAGCGCACCGGACACCCGGATCGGCAGTGACGGCTGCGCGATCGACAGTGATGGCGACGGAATCCTCGACCGAGACGACCGCTGTCCCGACACTTCGCGCGGCATGCAGGTGGGCCTTGCCGGCTGTCCGCTGGACCCGGATCAGGATGGCGTTCCGGAGGCACAGGACGAATGTCCGAACACGTTCCCGGGTTCACGTGTGAACCTGCGCGGCTGCTCGGTCGACAATGATGCCGATGCCGACGGCGTTCGGGACGACAGCGACCGCTGCCCGGATACGGTGTGGCGACTCGTGGTCGGCGACGACGGCTGCGCACTCCGTTCGCAGAGCGTGATTCTCGAGAATGTCGCCTTCGAATTCGATTCGGCGGTGCTCACCAGCAATGCCCGGGCCCTGCTCAAGCAGGTGGTCCTCGGAATCAACGGGCAACCGACGATGCGCGTCGAAATCGCCGGGCATACCGATTCGCTGGGCCCCGAGGCCTACAACCTCGACCTGTCGCGTCGTCGCGCCTGGGCGGTACGCGACTTCCTGTGGAAGAACGGGGTGCCCGTCAGCCGGCTCGTCGCCGAGGGCTACGGCGAATATCATCCGATCGGCGACAACGAAACCGAAGCGGGTAGGGAACGCAATCGACGCGTGGAATTCCGGGTGCTGTCACCGTGAAGACCCAGAACCCCGAACCGGGGCCAATAACTCAAACGCATATCGACCGACCAAAACGTTTTAATGGTTTCAGGCGCGGCGCTTGCTAGCCTGTCTCTCCTTCCCCAGACCTACAGAGCGGACCACCGCATGTCATTCGATGCCTGGCTGACGCTGGCGATTATCGGCGTCTGTCTTGTCCTGCTTGTTCTTGAGAAACTTCCCTCCGAACTGGTGATGGCACTGGGCATGGTGGCCCTGCTCACGGTCGGTGTACTCAGCCCGGCACAGGCGCTGGCCGGATTTTCCAACGAAGGCATGATCACCGTGGCGGCGATGTACATCGTCGCCGCCGGCATACGCGAAACCGGCGGAATCGATCTGGTCACACGCTACCTGCTGGGTCACCCCAAATCCATCGGCGCCGCACAGCTGCGCATCATGTTGCCAACGGTCACGCTGTCGGCGTTCATCAACAACACCCCGGTGGTCGCCACCTTCCTGCCGGCGATCATCGCCTGGGCCAAACGCAACAATCTGTCGATTTCCAAGCTGCTGATCCCGCTGTCCTACGGCGCGATCTTCGGCGGCACCTGCACCCTGATCGGCACCAGCACCAACCTCGTCGTCAATGGCCTGTGGATCGCCGAGGGCGAAACCAGTCTGGGCATGTTCGATCTGGCCTGGATCGGCATTCCGACCGCAGTCGTCGGAATCATCTACCTGATGACCATCGGTTCGCGGCTGTTGCCGGATCGCGCAGAGAACGCCGGCGTGTTCGACAACCCGCGCGAGTACACCATCGAAATGGTCGTGGCGAAGGACGGGCCGCTGGTCGGTCAGTCGATCGCCGAAGCCGGTCTGCGCAACCTCGGCTCACTGTTCCTGGTGGAGATCGAGCGCGACGGGCGCATCGTTCCTGCCGTCAATGCCACCGAACGCCTGCTGGCAGACGACCGCTTGGTCTTCGCCGGCGACGTCGCGGCCATCGTCGAACTCAACCGGATTCGGGGACTCAACCCCTCGCTCACCAACGGTGCCGCACTGGAGCGACAGTACCCGGAGCGTCGCCTGGTCGAGGTGGTCGTATCTACGCGCTGCCCCCTGATCAACCAGACACTGCGCGACGGCCGCTTCCATACCTACTACGGCGCCTCGGTGATCGCCGTGGCACGTGATGGCCGTCGCCTGCGCGGTTCGCTGGGCGATGTGGTGCTCAAGCCGGCCGATACCCTGCTGCTCGAAGCACGGCCGGTCTGGGTCGAACGCCATCGCTTTTCGCCGGACTTCCTGCTGGTCAGTGCCGTGCAGAACTCCGAAGCACCGCGCTTCGACCGTGCGGTACTGGCCTGGGTGATTCTGGGCGCCATCGTCATCAGCGCCTCTACCGGCATCGTCGACATGCTCACGGCCGCGCTGCTCGGCGCCGGTGCGATGATCGGCAGCGGTTGCGTCGGAATGGGTGCGGCGCGCCGCAGCGTGGATTTTCCGGTGCTCGTCGTCATCGCCTGCTCGTTCGCGCTCGGCAAGGCCCTGCAGGTCACCGGTTCGGCCGGCGTGATTGCCGAGGCGGTGCTCGAACTGCCGGGTGAACGCCCCTGGCTGGTGTTGGGCTGCGCCTACCTGCTGACTTCGGTGATGACCTCGGTGATCACCAACAACGCGGCCGCCGTACTGATGTTCCCGATCGTGCTGGCGGCGGCCGAGCAACTCGATGTCAGCCCGATGCCGTTCGTGATCAGCGTGATGATGGCGGCGTCCGCGAGCTTCGCGACGCCGCTGGGCTACCAGACCAATCTGATGGTGGCCGGCCCCGGGCGCTACCGCTTCGCGGACTTCATTCGTGTGGGCCTGCCGCTCAACGTCCTGTTGGGCGGGATTTCGGTCGTGTTGATTCCCATGATCTGGCCATTCTGAGCCCGAAATGCCGCTGTCGCAGCGTTTCGCAAACGCGTAAAGTCCGATCGCTGCGGGCATGAGTGATCGGGGGAGCGAGGATGGAAAGTGAGGAGCTGATCCGGGAAGTCCGGTTGCGTGTGCCGCTGGATGCGGCCGAGATGCTGGCCAGGGAAGCGCCTGAGCGGGTGCGTCAGGTCATGGCCGGTCTGCCGCCGAATCTGGCGAAACTGATTCAGGTACATCTGCCCGAACATCTGCGCGACCCCGCTGCAAACGAACTGCCGGCAGCCGCACCTGACAGCGTCGCCGCGCTGATGGACTCGACACCCGGGGTGGTCCCCAGCGGCGCCACCGTCGCCATCGCGATCGAATGCCTGCGCTGCATCGAAACGCCCACCGACGTGACCTATCTCTATGTCGTCGATGACCACATGCACCTGCTGGGGCTGCTGGTCATGCGCGATCTGCTGCTGGCGCGCGAGGACCAATCGGTCGACAGCCTGATGCTGCGCGAACCATTCACGCTCAGGGCCGACACCGCGCTGGACGAGGCCGGGCGCGCCGCCGTCAAGCGGCATTATCCGGTCTACCCCGTGGTCGACGACCAAGGCCGTCTGCTGGGCCAGGTGCGCGGCTGGCGCCTGTTCGAACATCAGGTCGTGGAGATTGCCGCCCAGTCCGGCGCCATGGTCGGTGTCGGCCGCGAAGAGCGTGCCGACACCTCGGTGCTGAAAGCCTTTCGCATGCGCCACCCCTGGTTGCAGCTCAATCTGCTGACAGCCTTCATCGCCGCCTTCGTGGTCGGCCAGTTCCAGGACACCATCACCCAGATCGTGGTGCTTGCGGCCTTTCTGCCGGTGCTCGCCGGCCAGTCCGGCAATACCGGCTGCCAGGCGCTGGCGATCACCTTGCGCGGTCTCACCCTGGGCCAGCTCGACGGCGTGCCGACACGACGTTTGCTCGGCAAGGAGATCCTGCTCGGCGCGATGAACGGATTGGTCACCGGCATCGTCGCTGCGGTCGCGATCATTCTGTCGACCGGCCTCGGCGACCCGCGTGCGCCGATGCTGGGGCTCGCGATCTGTCTGGCGATGGTCGGCGCCTGTGTCGGCGCCGGAATTTTCGGCGTGATGGTCCCGCTAATCCTGAAACGTGTCGGCGCCGATCCGGCCACAGCATCGAGCATCTTCCTGACCACCGGCACCGACATCTGCGGCATGGGACTGCTGCTGGTGCTGGCGACGCTGCTGGTACTTTAAACGTGAATCTCGCGCAGCGAGTCCGCTGCCCCTCGCCCACGACGTGGGAGAGGGGAGGACCGCCCGCGGAGCGGGTGGTGGGGAGAGGGCGGCCTGCCTAGCTCAGGATTTATTTTCCGGGGTGCCTCCGCCGGCATGGCCGTTAACGTGAATCACGCTCGGCGTGATGCCGACCTACCCTCGCCCGCTTGCGGGAGAGGGGGGACCGCTCGCGGCTGCGAGCGGCGGGTGAGGGGAACGGCCAT
>Ga0209404_10000139_pt1 | contig 62439 bp, 45 predicted proteins | sample TroAtlMetagenome_2_FD_187447 | JGI IMG/M metagenome (GOLD analysis project Ga0209404, IMG submission 187447) | Marine eukaryotic phytoplankton communities from Atlantic Ocean - Tropical Atlantic ANT8 Metagenome (SPAdes) (version 2) | ecosystem: Environmental > Aquatic > Marine > Oceanic...
TAAGCAGGAAGTGCGATTGCTGCAAGGATACCGATGATTGCAACAACAATCATTAGTTCGATTAGGGTGAAACCTTTTTGGTTTTTAGTATTCATGTTCATCATGGTTTTTCTCCGGGACGTGTATAACACGTAAAGTTTAAATCTAATTCAAATTGACGTTTATACCCGAGTCGTCCATTTAACGCCCCTGGTACTTGATACTCAGTATAGAATTTTATTTGTTACTGACAAGTATAGGCAAATATACCTATGTCTAGCTTTTTCAGTATGACACGGTTCGCCGCGCCTTGGCAGGCTTTATCACTTGAACTTTCGTATAAAAGTTAATGACTTAAGTGCGTATGTCTATCTATACACAAAAAGCATTATCGAGAAATGACCGAAAAGAATGACGAGTAATCGTATTGTAAATTATACATCTACTCGGTGATTTAAAATCACTGTGCAACTTCAACCATTAAGGTCTCAGTAATTAAAGCCACAGTATAGGGAAGTGATAATTGCGATAACGTAAATTTCACTGAAACACTTTAGCTTTATAATAAAACACGTGCAACAAAGAAGCCGCGTTATAAAAGTGGAAGTACAAGGGGATAAGCAACACATTCGCTTACCTAATGTTAAATCCACCTTTACAGCTTATAATTTGGCTCTTTATCTTTCTTGCTCTGCTATGACAAATTAATGCGCAGCGACAAATCAATGGCCTGAACGTGCTTGGTTAAAGCTCCAGATGAAATGTAATCTACGCCTAGCTTAGCGAGAGACGCCAGTCGTTCATCAGTAATGTTTCCTGATACTTCCAGTTTACATTGACCTTTGTTGAGCGCTACTGCCTGTTGGATCTGTTCGTTAGAAAAATTATCCAGCATGACAATGTCGGCACCTGCACCAAGGGCTTGTTCAAGCTCGGTTAAATTCTCTACCTCTACTTCAACGGGCTTGCCCGGCATCATTGTTTTCGCTCGGCTTACGGCTTTTTCGATGTTTCCGCAAGAAAATATGTGGTTTTCCTTAATTAAGAATGCATCGAACAAACCCACACGATGGTTTTGACCACCACCACAACGCACCGCGTATTTCTGTGCGTGCCGCAAACCTGGCAACGTTTTGCGGGTATCGAGAATTTTAGTGTTGGAGCCATCTAAATACTTAGCGTAAAAGGCAGTAACAGTGGCGGTTGCCGACAGGGTTTGTAGGAAGTTAAGCGCCGTACGTTCTGCCGTCAATATCGCGCGAGCAGAGCCTTCCAAACTAACCAGTACGGTGTTGGCATCAACTTTGTCACCATCTTTTACATGCCACGTTAGCGACACCGACTCGTCGATTAGTGCAAATGCTTGGTTTGCCCATGCGATTCCACAAACCACGCAAGGCTCTCGCGTAATAATAGTGGCTTTTGCATTAACGCTTTCATCTATCAGGTTCGCCGTAATGTCGTTTGCAGCATTTAATTCGCCGCCAAGATCTTCAATAAGCGCGTTCGATACTTGCTCTCGAATCGCTTGCATGTCTGGTGATGTCATCTTCATCGCTATGATCTATGCTATCTGTGTATTTAAAGGGTACGCAATATTAACCATTCTCCGCGCTGAGTAAACTCTAATTGGCGAAGAACACTCATTCCCAGCAATATATGGTCATCTTGCATACCGGGGTTTAAGTTTGCTTTTACATCGCGCACCACAATTTCACCAATGCGCAAAGTTTCAATGGTCGATTCGGCGACTCTTACAACGCCGTTAGCTGTGCTGGCTAACCCTTCTCGACCCGCTTTGAGTTGAAGCTTGTTAGCCAAATGAGCGGGAACGGCCACGTCAGTTGCACCCGTATCAACAAGAAATACGACTTCCTCACCATTAATATAACCTGTTGTCACATAGTGACCTTGGCGATTTTGCTTAAGTCGGACTTCGGTTTGTGAACCAATACGCTCTGATGTTGGTTCGCTATTTGGGTTAATTTGTTTTTCTAAAAGATCTGAGAAAATAAAAACCAGTAGACCAAAACCGCAAATCCAAGCAAGCGCAACCATCCATTTACCCGTTGACGCTGTCGGGTCTTGTTGTTCATTCATGCTTCTACCTTTCTTATAATAGTGGTGCACCGCTTTTCGTATTGCTAAATACTCGGCGTAATCTCTTAAGCAAAGGACTAACGTGCTGATTAGCTTATTAGAATGCAATGTATAGCCCTATACACTTATATCCATATACAATGTAGGCTATAACGCAGAAAATCAATTATCGAAGCAAATACTATGGTGCTTTACAACGAAGCAAAGTACACAGCAAGTCCGCATTATGATGCCCGTCCTGACAGCGCAGACGTTAGCCTGTTAGTGATACACAATATTTCACTACCTCCTTCACAATTTGGTACGCCGGGCATTCGCCAATTGTTTACCGGAACCATCAATCCTGATGAACATCCTTTCTATAGAGAAATTGCTGGGTTACGGGTCTCTGCTCATTGTGTAATTTATCGAACGGGTGAAATAGAGCAATTTGTGCCCTTTGAACAGCGGGCATGGCACGCGGGCCTGTCTTCATTTCAAGGCCGCAGCCGCTGTAACGACTATGCTATAGGTATTGAACTTGAAGGTACTGATACGTTGCCTTACACCGATGCACAGTACCAAGCCCTTGGCGAACTCACTGATTTTATTACGAGATACTATCCTCGGATCACTTTAGGGCGTATCGTAGGCCATAATGATATAGCACCAGGGCGAAAAACTGACCCTGGTGCAGCTTTCGATTGGGCAAGATATAGAATGCGCGTTGCTGGGTTTAAATAATTTAACTAATCCGCACTGCAGAAAAAAGGAAACTCAATACCTATGATGTTAATGAGCTTGCTATTAGTTCTCAGCCTCGAGCGGTTGATAACAAAAACACCTAATTGGCATATTGAAAAGTATGCCGCTCAATATCGTGCTTTTCTTCAAGATAAAGGGTTGATTAAGTTTCAAGAAGGAAATGAAGGTGAGGAGGGGAGTAAAAAGGCCTCATCCACAGCACTTTATTTCTATCTTTTACTTCCCGCAGTAGTGCTGGGAGCAATTGAATACTGGGTACTTGGTGCATTTCTTACGTTTATAGAGCAAAGCATAATTTTGTTCATCTGTATTGGCTGCCCTGCATTGCGAGCCGTCTACAAGAGTTTTTTGAATGCTGCTGATCGAGGTGACCTTCAGGCGTGCAGTATGTACACCGACCAACTAGGGCATTGTGCAAGTCAAACAGACAGTGACGGAAGTGCGGGTACAGAAGGCAAAACTTTTGGCCAACACCTTACCTGGCTTAACTATCAACACTATGCCGCTGTGATGCTGTGGTTTATTGCTTTTGGTGCACCTGGCGCGCTGTTTTATAGCTTGAGTCGAAGCACAACCGAGGCATTGTGTGATGCAAATCACCCTTTAAAAGCCGCTGCGGGAAGATTGATGTTTGCGCTCGATTATATTCCTGTTCGCGTTACCGCTTTTGGCATGTTGATGATGGGACATTTCTCACGAGCGTTGCCTGAGTGGATTAAGTATGCACTTCAGTTCGATGTACCTGCATACGATGTACTTACACAAATTTCTTCGAAAGCTGAGATTCTAACGCCTGATGAACAGCAGTTGCAGGCTGAAAATGCAGCAATAGAACCGAAGGTGCTTGTAAAGTTAGCGAAACGTAATGTTATTTTTCTTCTTGTAATAACATCAGCGCTCACGCTTGTAGGCAGTCTTGCATAGTCATTATTTTTAACATTTACTAGCCTACTTGGCTTAGAAGGGCGTTTGGTCTATTTATTAATTGTATGTAGATCAGGCGCTTTGCCCCTATTACTGCATTCTCCCTTCCTCATCAGACCAGTTTGCGGTTACTGATTTTTCTTAACAAATTCAACAATAAAGCTTAACACCCAGCAAAAGGTAAATGCTTTGCTATGCTTGTGAGTATTTACCTCGAAATCGATCTGCCTTAAACTAGATAGGTAAAATGGTATTACCAATTGTGTTTGTGATTAAATATTCCACGATTATTTTTTACATTCACCGCTCTTATAACGTCGCTATTGTTATAGAGCAGGGTTTAAATAAAAGGATACGTAGCGCGCATGCGGCAGCAGCGAAAAAAACTCTCTGATGTGATTACCGAGCAACTCGAGTCAATGATACTCGACGGTACGTTATTGGCTGGTCAGAAATTACCGCCAGAGAGAGAGCTTGCGCTTGAATTTGATGTATCGCGACCTTCGCTTAGGGAAGCCATTGGTAATTTACAGGCACGTGGGTTGGTAGAACGTAAGCAAGGCGGCGGTACGTTTGTTAACCGCAACCTTAACTCAGCCATGACAGACCCCCTAATGGACTTAGTTAGCCAGCGTCCTGAAACTCAATTTGATTTGCTTGAATTTCGTCATGCGCTTGAAGGGATGGCGGCGTACTACGCGGCACTTCGTGGTCAACCTGAAGATTACAACGCATTGAAGCAAGCATTGAACGACGTACCTACGCCTAAAGCGCACGAAAGCAAGCGTGCCCAAGCTGAGGCGCTTGGACAGTTTTATATCATTATGGCAAGAGCATCACACAATATGGTGTTGTTGCACGTAATGAGCACCATGCAAAGCATGCTGGTGGACAATATTGAACGAAACTTTGACATGCTGGCAGCGCACCCTGAAGCTGTGGAAGACATTGCTAAGCAGCGTCGTGAAATTGTAGAAGCCATTGCTTCTCGCGACCCTGAAGCTGCGCGTCAGGCATGTAATACGCATTTGGCGTTTATTGAAAAAACGCTATTAACCATTAATCAACGCGATACCCGCGTACAGCGCGCATTGCGACGATTAGAGATTTAGTTACTAGTCTGACTTTTCATAAGATAAGGGCTAGATAGCTATTCATTCGCAGAGGCCGGTCAGGTTTTTCCTGTGCCACTGCAAAAGCAGGTGAGCCAGATTGGGTCACTGTGAGTACAACGTAATTTAGTTTTCCTTCTTTTAGCGCCTTTAAGAGTAAAGGCAATGCTAAGGGAGGATTTTCTATATAAGCAAAAAATAGGATGGCACCATGTCTGATATGATGCACCAAGATGTAGATCCTCAAGAAACTAAAGAGTGGATTGATGCGCTTGAGTCGGTTTTAGAAGAGGAAGGCGTAGAACGCGCCCACTATTTACTCGAAAAACTTATTGATAAAGCACGTCGCAGCGGAGCGCATCTACCGTATGACGCAACTACTGCCTACATCAATACTATCCCAGCAGCGCAAGAGCCAAAAATGCCTGGTGACTTGACCATCGAAGCGCGCATCCGTGCGGCGATTCGTTGGAACGCATTGATGATTGTATTGCGTGCATCTAAAAAAGACCTAGAGCTTGGTGGCCACATTGGTAGCTTTGCATCATCGGCTATGCTTTACGATGTTGGCTTTAACCACTTCTTCAAAGCGCCTAACGAGAACCAAGGCGGCGACTTTATTTTCGCTCAGGGCCATATTTCTCCAGGTATTTATGCGCGCTCATATATGGAAGGCAACTTAACTGAAGAGCAGTTAAACAACTTCCGTCAAGAGTGTGCTGGCGATGGTCTGTCGTCTTACCCACACCCTCACTTGATGAAAGACTACTGGCAGTTCCCAACCGTATCTATGGGTCTTGGTCCACTTCAAGCTATCTACACAGCGCGCTTCCTTAAGTACCTAACTAACCGTGGTATTAAAGACTGTTCAGGTCAGCGTGTTTACTGCTACATGGGTGACGGTGAGTGTGATGAGCCAGAGAGCTTGGGTGCAATTGGTCTTGCTTCTCGTGAAGGCCTAGACAACCTAACGTTTGTTATCAACTGTAACCTTCAGCGTCTAGACGGACCTGTACGTGGTAACGGCAAAATTATCCAAGAACTTGAAGGTACGTTCCGCGGCGCTGGCTGGGAAGTAGTGAAAGTTATTTGGGGTAGCTACTGGGATGAGCTATTAGCTCGTGATAAATCTGGCAAGCTAATTCAGCTTATGGGTGAAACGGTAGACGGTGAATACCAGAACTGTAAAGCCAAAGGCGGCAAGTACACCCGTGAAAACTTCTTCAACAAGTATCCTGAAACAGCGGCACTTGTTGCGAACATGTCTGACGACGACATCTGGCGCTTGAACCGTGGTGGTCACGATCCAGTTAAAGTATTCGCGGCTTACCAAAAAGCCATTGATACGAAAGGTCGTCCAACGGTAATCCTTGCTAAAACGGTTAAAGGTTTCGGTCTAGGTGCATCAGGCGAAGCACAAAACGTAGCGCACAACGTTAAGAAAATGGACGTTGATTCAATCAAAGCGTTCCGCGATCGTTTCAATATTCCTGTAGCAGACGAGAAAATTGCTGACCTGCCATACTTCAAGTTCGACGAAGACAGCGAAGAAATGAAGTACCTTCGCGAGCGTCGTGAAGCTCTAGGCGGTTACTTGCCTTCTCGCCGTGAACAGGCTGAAGAACAGCTTGAAATTCCTGAGCTAAGTGCATTCGACGCCATCTTAAAAGGTTCAGGTGACCGTCAAGTATCGTCAACCATGACGTTTGTACGTGTACTTAACGCGCTATTGAAAGATAAGAAAATTGGTAAGCGTATTGTGCCAATTATTCCTGATGAAGCCCGTACATTCGGTATGGAAGGCTTATTCCGTCAGGTAGGTATTTACGCTAATGAAGGCCAGAAATACGTACCTCAAGATGCCGACCAAGTCGCTTACTATCGCGAAGATAAGAAAGGTCAGGTATTACAAGAAGGTATTAACGAGCTAGGTGCAATGGCATCGTGGGTTGCGTCGGGTACGTCTTACTCAACGTGTAACGCTACCACTATTCCGTTCTACATTTACTACTCAATGTTTGGTTTCCAACGTGTTGGTGACCTTGCATGGGCAGCGGGTGATAGCCAAGCGCGTGGTTTCCTATTAGGCGCAACAGCAGGTAGAACTACGCTTAACGGTGAAGGTCTACAGCACCAAGACGGTCATTCACACGTTCAGGCGAACCTAATTCCTAACTGTATTACTTACGACCCAACGTATGGTTATGAAGTAGCGGTTATCGTTCAAGACGGTCTACGTCGTATGTACGGTAATAATGAAAATATCTTCTATTACCTAACGTTGATGAACGAGAACTATCAGCACCCTGCAATGCCAGAAGGTGATGATGTTGCTGAACAGATCATTAAAGGTATCTACAAGCTTGAGCGTGTTGAAAATGACAAGTCTAAGCTGAATGTTCAGTTGATGGGCTCAGGTACTATCTTGAACGAAGTGCGTAAAGCGGCACAAATTCTTTGTGACGACTACAACGTATCATCTGACGTTTACTCAGTGACCTCGTTCAACGAGCTAGCGCGTGAAGGCCAAGACGTAGCACGCTGGAACATGCTAAACCCAGAAGCTGAGCAAAAAGTACCTTACATTGGTCAGGTAATTACGAAAGACGCAGGCCCTGCGATTTCTGCCACTGACTATGTGAAGAACTACTCAGACCAAGTACGTGCGTTCATCGAAACTGAATACCGCTGCCTAGGTACAGACGGTTTCGGTCGAAGCGATAGCCGTGAAAACTTGCGTACTCACTTTGAAGTTAATGCGTCATACATTGTGGTGGCATCACTTTACGAATTGGCTCAGCGCGGTGACGTTGAGAAGAAAGTGGTAGCAGAAGCCATTAAGCGTTTTGAAATTAACGCTGAAAAACTTAACCCACTTTACGCGTAAGCCAGATAAGGTATTTTACATATGTCAGATATTCAAAAGATTATCGTACCCGACGTAGGCGGTGACGAAGTTGAAGTTATCGAGCTATGTGTTGCCGTAGGCGACAACATTGAGGCTGATGAAGGCGTTGTTACTGTTGAAAGTGACAAGGCGTCAATGGACATCCCAGCACCGTTTGAAGGTGAGATTGTTAGCCTGTCTGTATCAGTAGGCGATAAAATCAAAGAAGGCGATGTGATTGGTGAAATGAAAGTTGCCAATGGTGACAGTGCCGATAAAGGCGCGTCTGAAGAAAACGCTTCAGATGAATCTTCTAAAGAAGATGCACCTAAGCAAGAAGAAGCACCAAAAGACGAAAGCAAGTCAGAAGCAGCGCCAGCTGCGTCTGGCAGCAGCGAAGTGATTGAAGTTGCAGTACCGGATATCGGTTCTGACGACGAAGTAGACGTAATCGACGTATTGGTTTCAGTGGGCGACACCATTGAAAAAGAAGATGGGCTAATTACCCTTGAAACCGATAAAGCAACCATGGACGTTCCTTCAACACACGCAGGTACGGTGAAAGAAGTATTCATCAGTACTGGCGATAAAGTGAAAGAAGGTACGGTAGTGATCAAGCTTGAAGTAGCGGGCTCAGGCTCGTCTTCAAGTGAATCGGCGTCTAGCGATGCTTCTTCTGAAGCATCTGCACCGGCTGCGCAGGAAAGTTCAAAGCAAGAATCAGCGCCAGCGGCGTCTGCAAGTAGCGAGACTATCGAAGTTGCTGTACCAGACATTGGTGAAGACGGTGAAGTTGACGTTATCGATGTACTTGTATCAGCTGGCGATACCGTTGAAAAAGAAGACGGTCTTATCACGCTAGAAACTGATAAAGCGACCATGGATGTGCCTTCAACACATGCAGGTACGATCAAAGAAGTCTTTATCAAAGCGGGCGACAAAGTTAAGCAAGGCACCTTGGTTGTTAAGCTTGAGACCAGCGGTGGTTCGTCTTCAAGTGCAGCTGAAAAGCCTGCTGAAGCGCCTAAGCAAGAAGAGACTCAACAAGCGTCACAGCAGGAAGCCTCGCAAGGTCGCTCTCCTGTGCCTCCAGCGCCAGAAGCCAAGAATACAGGTAAAGCACATGCTTCTCCTTCGGTTCGCCGTATTGCTCGTGAGTTTGGTGTAGACCTGACTCAAGTTAACGGCTCTGGTCCTAAAAACCGTATCTTGAAAGAAGACGTTCAAGCCTATGTGAAAGCTGAGCTTGCGAAACCTCGCACAGCAGCAGCTTCAGGCAGTGCGCCTGTGGGCGACAACGTACTTCAAATCGTTCCGGTTAAGCCTGTTGATCACAGCAAGTTTGGCGAGATTGAAGAACAAAAGCTTTCTCGAATTCAAAAGATCTCTGGACCGTTCTTACACCGTAACTGGGCGACTATCCCGCACGTTACGCAGTTCGACGAAGCAGATATCACTGAAGTTGAAGAATTCCGTAAAGAGCAAAACGCTTACCACGCGAAAATTAAGTCTGGTCTTAAGATCACACCACTAGTATTCGTTATGAAAGCGGTAGCGAAAGCGCTTGAGAAATACGAAGTATTCAACTCATCACTGTCTGACGACGGCGAGAGCTTAATCATTAAGAAGTTTATCAACATTGGTATTGCGGTTGAAACACCGGGAGGCCTTGTTGTACCTGTTATTCGTGACGTGAATAAGAAAGGTATTGAGCAGCTGTCTCAAGAGCTTATTGAAACATCTAAGAAAGCCCGTGAAGGCAAGCTTAAAGCGGCTGACATGCAGGGTGGAACGTTCACTATCTCTAGTCTAGGTGGTATTGGTGGCACGGCGTTTACGCCTATTGTAAATGCACCAGAAGTCGCCATATTAGGTGTGTCTAAGTCTGAGATGAAGCCTAAGTGGAATGGTAAAGAGTTTGAGCCGCGCTTAATGGTGCCGCTAAGCCTGTCATACGACCACCGAGTAATCGATGGTGCGGTAGGTGCAAGATTCTCTACTGAGGTTGCTGCAAACCTAACTGACTTACGCAGAATCATACTTTAAATAAAAGGTCGAAAAAGTTTACAATATCAGTAACATTTTCGACGATTTTATAAGCCCATTTGGTGGCATTTAGGTTATGCTATTACACAAAAGTAATAGCATGACCCTACAAGAACAGGATTGAGGTTCACAATGAGCGAAATTAAAACGCAATTGGTGGTACTGGGCGGCGGCCCTGGCGGTTATTCAGCAGCATTCCGTGCGGCTGACTTAGGTATTGAAACAGTTATCGTAGACTCACGCGACACGCTTGGTGGTGTTTGTCTTAACGTTGGCTGTATCCCTTCAAAAGCCCTTCTTCACGTTGCTAAAGTGATGAAAGAAGCGAAGCACCTTGCTAGTCACGGTGTATCGTTTGGCGAGCCTACCATCGATTTAGATAAAATCCGCGAATACAAAGACGGCGTTGTTAAGCAATTGACAAATGGCCTTAGCGGTATGTCTAAAATGCGTAAAACCAAGCATGTACAGGGCTTCGGTAAATTTACAGGCGCAAACACCTTAGAAGTAAAAAATGGTGACGACGTTACTACTATTACTTTCGAGAAAGCGATTATCGCTGCGGGTTCTGAGCCAGTAAGCCTACCGTTCATCCCAGAAGATGATCGTGTAATCGACTCAACTGGCGCACTGGAAATGAAAGACATTCCAGAGAAAATGCTAGTACTAGGCGGTGGTATCATCGGTCTAGAAATGGGTACTGTGTACGAAGCACTTGGCTCGAACATTGATGTAGTTGAATTCTTAGATCAGCTAATTCCAGCAGCTGACAAAGACATCATGAAAGTGTTCATGAAAGACTACAAAGACAAGTTTAACATCATGCTTGAAACCAAAGTGACTGCGGTTGAAGCAAAAGACGATGGCTTGTACGTAACATTTGAAGGTAAGAACGCACCTGCTGAGCCAGTGCGCTACGACAAAGTACTTGTTGCTGTTGGTCGTAAGCCAAACGGCAAGCTAGTTGGCGCAGATGCAGCTGGCGTAAACGTTGACGAGCGTGGCTTCATCAACGTTGATAAGCAAATGCGTACTAACGTTGACCACATCTTCGCAATTGGTGACCTTGTAGGTCAGCCAATGCTTGCGCACAAAGCGGTTCACGAAGGTCACGTTGCAGCAGAAGTTATTGCTGGACAGAAGCATTACTTCGACCCACGTGCTATTCCTTCAGTAGCGTACACTGAGCCAGAAGTTGCTTGGGTTGGTCTAACTGAAAAAGAAGCGAAAGAGCAGGGCGTAAGCTATGAAACAGCAACGTTCCCATGGGCTGCTTCAGGCCGTGCAATTGCATCTGATGCAACTAACGGTATGACTAAGATGATTTTCGAAAAAGAAACGGGCCGCGTAATCGGTGGTGCTATGGTAGGTACCAACGCGGGCGAAATGCTTGGCGAAATCGGCCTAGCTATTGAGATGGGTGCTGATGCTGAAGACGTAGCATTGACTATCCATGCTCACCCAACGCTTAACGAATCAATTGGTCTTGCGTCTGAAATCTTCGAAGGAAGTATTACTGACCTGCCAAACCCGAAAGCGAAGAAAAAGAAGTAAATTAGCTTCTTTGTTCGAACTATGAAAAAACCGCTCATTGAGCGGTTTTTTTTATTAGGGCTTTGAATGTTTTAGAACCACTTTACCTGCGATAACACAACGCGATGACGAACATGCTAAGTCTCGCCGAGTAGGTAGCTATCTAAGCAGACTGGTATTAAGCCGTTTCTTTTCCAACCACTACAGTGTCGCGTTCTTCGTCCATTTCATCATTGCTGGGCGTTTTCAAATGCGCTGGCGTAAATTCTTCACAGTCCATATTGCGCTGGTCCATAAAGCGTTTAACCGTTTCGGCGCAATAGGCTTTTCTACAGCATTGAGAGAGCAGCATTTCATGACGTTGTACACGCTCGCGAATAAATCTAACTACGAGACCTCTAAGCCACTGTAAGCCCGCGTCTTGATCCTGACGTTTGTGCCACATCACAGACAGCGGAGAGCTGACAATTTCTATTGGCGTTTCAAATACCGCCAGTTCCCCTGAGAAAATTTCTTTTTCCATTACCAAAGACGGTGCTACACAAATAAGGTTGCTCTCTTTTAATAACGGTGTAGCGTTATAAAACTGGTTTACTGACATTGCCACGCGGCGTTTAAGGCCTAAATTCGCCAGTACCTGATCTGTAGGGCCAGTCACATCGCCTGTAACAGAAACCAGAAGATGATCAGCCGCGACAAAGTCTTCTAAGGTCAATTGAGATTTTGCTAATGGATGATCGGGGCGCATTACCACAACCCAGCTTGGGTCGAGAACATGTTCGGCACGAATAACAGAGCCAGGCTCCTGATATTTAGAGAAAGTGAGCTCTGCTTCAGCATCTTTGAGTATTTTATCGGTTTCCATGTCGTAATTAGGAATGGCATGGATGTTAATACCAGGCGCTTCATTCTCAATAACTTTGCGTAGCGGCCCCCACACCATAGAAACGATGCTGTCAGTTGCAGCTATACGAAAGGTACGCTTAGCCGTTGCAGGATTAAAGTCAGTTGGGTTAACGGCGACTTCGAGCTCGCCTAAAGGGCCCTGAATCTGACTCCATAAATTTTTAGCAAATGAGGTAGGTTGAATACCGCGGCCGTCTTTAACGAACAGTTCATCTTTCCAGGCTGTGCGCATACGAGAGAGTGCGTTAGATACCGCAGGTTGCGTCATCGACAGCCTGTCAGCTGCGCGGGTAATTGCACCCTCGGTCATGATGGCATCAAAAATCATCAATAAATTTAAATCATGTGGACGCATGGTTGTCTCCGGTGTCTATTGCGGACAGTCTACTTTCACCTATCGAACAATGAAAAAAGCTGCCGTTTACTTCGTTTTTGGCTATGTAATTTAACTGACATAGTTTAGTTATAGGTTATAGCTAAAAGCATTTATTTTCCAAATGAATGCGACGAGCGACACTGGTACACTATATCGCTGTAACCGTTGATTTCTCTAAGCTCTCGCTTTTTATACGGTTATTCTCATTTTCTCTGCGAAACCATTCTTCTAAATTTTTAAAAGCAGTTGTCTCTGTCAGCCCGATCTTTAATATATAACATCATGTGATGTGTTGCATATAAAAAGATAATTATTTTTATTGTTGGTGGCGATGCATAATGCACAGCATCAAACTTTAGTTTAATTTTTAAGAGAATCTTGCAATGAAAACTTTTACCCGTTTATTGGCAATAGTAAGCCTAACTGCGCTTGTCGCTGCATGCGGTGGTGACGAGCAGGATCCAAGTCAATCAATGAGCGCTGGCGCAAATGCTGGTGTTCCTGTTGATGTGGCAACGGTAGTGTCTCAGCGTTTAACCGAGTGGGATAATTTTACAGGTCGTTTAGAGTCTCCGCAAATTGTTGCGCTTCGCCCTCGCGTGTCGGGCTATATTGACTTTGTTGCATTTGACGAAGGCGAATATGTCGAACAAGGACAAACCCTATTCTTAATTGATAACCGCACGTTTAAAGCAGAAGTTGATCGATTGACTGCACAGCTTGAAGAAGCCAAAAGTCGCGTTCAGTTGGCTGAGCAAAACTATAGCCGTGCTTTTAAACTTCGTAAAACCCAGGCGGTTTCTGAAGAAGTTCTTGATGCCCGTTTAGCTGAGAAAAACCAAGCGCTTGCGAGCTTAAACCAAACGCAAGCCGCACTTGAAGTAGCGCGCCTAAATCGAGGCTTTGCTCGTGTTGAAGCACCTATTTCTGGACGTATTTCTCGAGCAAACATCACTGAAGGTAACTTTGTTACCGCAGGACAAACAGAGTTGACTCGCATCGTATCGACCGACCGTTTATATGCGTATTTCGATATTGATGAGCAGACCTACCTAAACTATCTAACCGATAAATCAGCGGCTTCAACAGCAGTGAGCGAGCAGCCAGTAGCGATGCGCCTTGCTAACGAGTCTGATTATAACCACTGGGGTCAAATTGATTTCATCGACAACCAGGTTAACGGTAGCACCGGCACACTTCGCGTTCGCGCCGTATTTAATAACGAAGAAGGTCGTTTAATTCCGGGATTATTTGCACACTTAAAATTGGCAGGTGACACCGATGAACAGGGCATTCTTATTAAAGAAAAAGCTATCGGCACAGATCTTAATAATAAGTTTGTACTGGTTGTAAACGACGAAAGTAAAGTGGAATACCGTGCGGTTAAGCTAGGCGACAAAGTGGGCAGCATGCGCATCATCACAAGCGGCTTGAATGTAAACGACACCATTGTGGTTGATGGCTTACAGCGCGTTCGCCCTGGTGCCCAAGTTGCCGCTAACGAAGTGCCTATGGGTGATGAAGATGCTTTGGCAAACTTATCTAGCTGGCAGTCACGTGTTGATAATGCAACACAAGTAACCCAAAACATGGCGCAGTATGAGGATGTTTTATCTGGTGGTTCATTTGCCACAGGTACAGCAACAGCAGGTCTTAAGTAATGAACATTTCGCAGTTTTTCATTAGCCGCCCGATTTTTGCGGGCGTGCTTTCCCTACTTATTTTTATAGGTGGTGCAATTGCTGTCTGGCAACTACCTATCACTGAATACCCAGAAGTAGTGCCGCCTACCGTGGTGGTAACTGCGAATTATCCCGGTGCAAACCCAGAAGTTATCGCCGAAACAGTTGCAACGCCGCTAGAGCAAGAAATTAACGGTGTTGAAAACATGCTGTATATGTCATCACAGGCAACCAGTGATGGCCGTATGACACTAACAATTACGTTTGCCATTGGTACGGATCCAGATGAAGCCACAACGCTGGTACAAAACCGTGTAAATCGCGCGACACCGCGTTTACCTCAAGAAGTACAGCGTTTAGGTGTGGTAACTGAAAAATCGTCACCAGATTTAACCATGGTAGTGCACCTGACGTCGCCTGATAATCGTTATGACATGCTTTATCTTTCAAACTATGCTGATCAGTTTGTTAAAGACGAGCTAGCGCGAATCAATGGCGTTGGGCAAGTGCGCCTGTTCGGTGCTGGTGAATTCAGCATGCGAGTATGGTTAGACCCTAACAAACTGGCTGCGCTCCAGTTAAACCCTGGCGATGTGGCAGCAGCTATTGCCGACCAAAACCAGCAAGCGGCGGCAGGTAGCCTTGGTGCACAGCCTACGGGTACCAGCGAATTTCAGCTGCTTATCAATGTGCGCGGCCGTTTAAAAGATGAAGCCGAATTTGAAAATATTATTGTTAAGTCGGGTGAGAATGGTGAAATAACCCGTCTTAAAGACGTTGCGCGTATCGAACTAGGTTCAGAGTTTTATGCACTGCGTTCACTTATTAACAATAACCCTGCGGCAGCGGTGCCGGTTTTCCAAGCACCAGGCTCTAATGCAATCCAAATTTCAGATGACGTTCGCGCTCGTATGGCGGAACTGTCTAAGGCGTTCCCTGAAGGCCTTGAATACGAAATTGCCTACGACCCTACTGTATTTGTTCGCGGTTCGATTGAAGCGGTAATTAGTACACTTCTTGAAGCTGTATTGTTAGTTGTACTTGTTGTTGTACTGTTCTTACAAACATGGCGTGCGTCTATTATTCCACTCGTTGCAGTACCTATTTCACTTGTGGGAACGTTCGCCTTTATGCAGCTAATGGGCTTCTCGCTTAATGCACTGTCGTTGTTTGGTCTTGTTTTGGCAATCGGTATTGTTGTGGACGACGCCATCGTTGTTGTCGAAAACGTAGAGCGTAATATTTCTGAAGGCAAAGCGCCGTTTGAAGCCACCGTACAGGCAATGAAAGAAGTAACCGGTCCTATTATTGCCACAACCTTGGTACTTGCTGCGGTATTCGTACCTACTGCTTTCATGAGCGGTCTTACCGGGCAGTTCTATAAGCAGTTTGCCCTAACAATTACTATCTCTACGGTAATTTCTGCAATTAACTCGTTAACGCTTAGCCCTGCGTTATCTGCATTGCTGTTGAAACCTCACGGTAAAGCGAATGACTGGTTAACCCGTTTAATGGATAAAGTGTTTGGCCGCTTTGTATTTTCACCGTTTAACCGTTTCTTTGACCGTAATTCAAAGCGCTACACTGGTGCTGTGGGTGGGCTTATCCGTAAGAGCAGTATCATCATGGTGCTTTACGCGGGTCTGTTAGGGCTCACTTACTTCCAGTTCGCCAATACACCAACAGGCTACGTTCCGCCGCAAGATAAGCAGTATTTGGTCGCCTTTGCTCAACTGCCTAATGCAGCAAGCTTAGACAGAACTGAAGAGGTGATCCGTGAAATGTCTCGTATTGCTATGGAACACCCTGGTGTTGAAGATGCAATTGCATTCCCTGGCTTGAATATTAACGGGTTTACCAATAGTCCAAGCTCAGGCGTGTTGTTTGCAACGCTGACTGACTTTGATAAAAGAACGACGCCTGATCTATCTGGTGGCGCCATTGCTGCACAGCTTAACCAGAACTTTGGGTCTATAAAAGGTGCCTTTGTGGCAATATTCCCGCCGCCACCAGTAATGGGGTTAGGCACGATTGGTGGTTTCCGTTTACAGGTCGAAGACAGAGGGAACCTAGGCTTTGAAGAACTTGAGCGCGTCACGCAAGAAGTGATTGGCAAAGCGTGGGCACACCCAGCGCTTACCGATGCATTCACTAGCTTCACTGTTGCTGTACCTCAGCTCGATGTGGATGTAGACCGTGAAAAAGCGGTAAGCCAAGGTGTGAACATCGATACCTTGTTTACCACCATGCAGGGCTACTTAGGTTCGTTGTACGTGAACGACTTCAACTTGTTCGGTAGAACTTACCAAGTAAATGTACAAGCTGATGCCCAATACCGTCAGGATATTGAGAACATTACGCAGTTCAAAGTGCGTAATGCACAAGGTGAGATGATCCCGCTTGGCTCATTCTTGAACATTGAGCACAGTGCAGGCCCTGACCGTGTTATGCACTATAACGGATACGTCACCGCTGAAATAAACGGTGCAGCAGCGCCAGGCTATTCGTCTGACCAAGCGAAGGCAGCAATTGAAGAAATACTGGCTGAAACGTTACCACTTGGCATGACTTACGAGTGGACTGAGATCACCTATCAGCAAATATTAGCGGGTAATGCATCAGCGTTTGTATTCCCATTAGTTGTGCTTTTGGTGTTCTTAGTACTGGCTGCACAATACGAAAGCCTGCGTTTGCCACTGGCAATCATATTGATTGTTCCCATGACCTTGCTGAGCGCGCTTATTGGTGTGCAAGTTTATGGCGGCGACAACAATATTTTTACCCAAATAGGTTTGATTGTACTGGTTGGCCTTGCAACGAAGAACGCCATTCTTATTGTCGAGTTTGCAAAAGAGCTACAAGACAAGGGGATGGACGCGCTTTCAGCCATTAAAGAAGCAAGTCGCTTACGTCTTCGTCCAATACTAATGACGTCCATTGCTTTCATCATGGGTGTACTGCCAATGGCGGTATCAACCGGTGCCGGCTCTGAAATGCGTCAGGCCATGGGTGTGGCAGTATTCTCAGGCATGATTGGTGTTACCGTATTTGGACTTATCTTAACTCCGGTATTTTATTACCTGATACAGCGTAAAGGTTAACTCTCCCGTCTACCCAAGCGTTGCCCTCTTAAGGGGCTCTTTAGGCCACTCATTTGAGTGGCCTTTTTTTTGCCACCATTGGTCAGCTTTTATCTCGTTTTGTGAAACCGAAAAGCTTATATTCGCTTGTATCCTGTTGAAAACAGAAAGAATGGAGTTTCGAATGAAAATAGGTGCGGCGATAGTAATGGCGATGGGCATGGTGGTTGCTGTGTCTTTGCTTGGTGTTCAGGTATCTTCTGCCATGAACGATATGCAAACGTGGGATAGAGTAGTAACTGTAAAAGGATTGTCAGAGCGAGAATACATTGCTGATCAGGTTATTTGGCCTATTCAATTTGTCGACGCGGGCAATGACTTACCTCAACTGTATGACCATATTGAAAAGAATAGCCTTCAGGTAGCTAACTTTTTAGAAGAGAAGGGCATTTCAGCAGAAAGCATTACTATTGGAAAGCCAGAAATAAATGACAAATTGGCACAACAATATGGAAGTAGTGAAAAAGCGCCATTTCGCTACAGTGCCATTCAAACCGTTACTGTCTTTTCAAATGATGTTGAAAAGGTGCGAGCGCTTATGCAGCAAATTGGGGAGTTAATTAAAACTGGTATTGTATTATCAGACCAAAGCTACCGCGCTCAGCCCGACTATGTATTTACCCGCTTAAACGAAGTAAAGCCGGAAATGATTGAAGAAGCTACGCTCAATGCGAGAGAGGTTGCGGAAAAATTTGCCAAAGATTCAAAAAGTACTTTGGGCAAAATTAAGCGCGCTAACCAAGGGCAGTTCAGTATTTCTAGTCGCGACAGTCATCATCCACATATAAAGAAAGTGCGCGTGGTTTCTACTATCGAATACACACTTATCGACTAGCGCATCAGGCTTTCGAACATGGTATAGCAGTCAACAGGCCGTATTTCGTGCTATGCTTTGTCATATCGAAAAGGCCTGCGAGTCGAATTGCTTAGTTTTGAAGCAGCGTGGCTTAGATGATTGGAATGCCTTACTGCTAATGTCTAGTGGCTAGATGTTGGAGTATGCGTTTTAATTTATATTGATAAAGCTAAAGCGTGGCCACTGTTGCTTGCTTGAAAATGCAGCCCTAGTGGTATTCGTTTCACCTTTTGAAGGTTATGCCACTGACATGACGGAACAAAAATCACAATCCCAACAGCTGGAGTTTTTTGAAATTCCAAGCCCATGCATTGGTGTGTGTGAGTCAGGTCCAAGGGGGTTCTGTAAAGGGTGCTATCGAAGTCGCGACGAGCGCCTGTACTGGCTTAAGGTTGATGATGCAACTAAACGTAAAATAATCAGCGCCTGTGCTCGGCGTAAAAAAGCGGTGCTGACGCGCGCTCGCAAGCAACAGCAAAAAGAGCTGGGGGAATCAATTGGGCAGTTCACGCTGTTTGATGATCCGCCAAGTTCAGAATAAGCGGCCTTGAGTTTGTAAAAAGTAGACTGAGAGTTTCTAGATGTCGTTAGATAAGTATGTTTCGTATGCCGCGAAATCATTTACGTTACCGGATATTTGCGTGCGCCTGCGTTCAACATTAGACGATCCCCGTTCCAGCGCCGAGGATATTGGCGAGCTTATAAGTGCTGATCCCTCTCTTACCGCGAAGGTACTAAGGCTGGCGAATAGCTCGCTGTTTCGGTTTCCTTCTCAAGTAGAATCTGTTGCCAAAGCAATCAGTGTGATTGGAGGCGAAGCCCTGTATAACTTGGTAATTGCAGAAACTGCCAGCACAGCATTTAAACGCTTTGATACTAAGTTAATAAATTTAGACAAACATTGGTATGCATCAGTGTATTGCGGCATGGTGGCCAAAAGTCTTGCGATGAGACTTAACGTGCGCGGAGCAGAACGCTTCTTTGTAATGGGTATATTGCAAAACTTAAGTGAACTGGTCGTGGCCAAGAAAGAAACTAAACGCTATCAGTCATACCTGAATGCTGAGACGAACGGGTTACCGCACGTTAATCAGTTGGAGCATTTCGGTTTTACGTTTGCTCAATGCAGCGGTATCATACTAGAAAATTGGCACTTACCTATTGGGTTGTACTATCCGGTAACGTTCATGAATGATGAAGCTAAACATAAATCTGATGTAGATATCTGCGTCCTGTGTTTAGCAAATCGAATTACGGTAAGTCAGTTAAATAAAGAAAGTTACGCTGACATTGAACTTTTTACCCCTGAGATAGCCAATACAGTAAGTCTCAACATGGAAGTGATAAGTAATTCAATTGAATACGCCGAACAAGAAACGGCAAAAATTGTGTCGCTTATTCACTGAGCTTTCGGTGCAACAACTCCGTTACTTTACTGATAATTAGCAAAATGTAGTAAAGCTCATCCAGAGGATTGGTATAACAAGCGTCGTACTAAGACGTAATCTAAAAACTATAAAGCTCAACGTAAATCAGATTATGTTCAAAAAAATCTTCCGGCCAAGCATTGTTGTTGGCATTGTTTGTTGCTGCGTGTGTGTGCACGCAAGTGCGAGGGATCTTATACAAACCCTCTATCACGCAGACTTCACGCCCGACACCGATGACGAAATTCCTCGTTTTACGCTAGACGGTGAACTAGGTGTACTTGTAAACACCGGAAACACCTCAGCTGCCAGTGTGAAAGCCGCGGTCAATGCGGACCATGAAACAGAAAATTGGAGCAGTATCTACTTCGCAGAGTTGCTCTATAAAGAAAGCGGTACGCCAACAACAGAGCGGGACATCAGCGCCCAGCGCTTTTTCACTAGCGCGCAGTTCGACTATAAACTAATGACGCCTGGTCGCCGTCTTTTTATGTACGGTGATTACGAAGACGATCAATTTACCGGTTACGATCACCGTGCTTCGCTGGCAGCGGGCTGGTCTCAGCGCCTCTGGCGCAGTGAAGACAGTGAGTTTCGCTATAGCATTGGTCCTGGCTACAGTTTTATTGAAGCTGAAGAAGATAATGAAAGCGTAGTCAACGATGGCATCATTGTAAGAGCGTCCGCCGAATACAAATACCACTGGAGCTCAGGCGCCAAGTTAAGGCAGTTTGTTAGCACTGAGGCGGGTGAAGAAAATATGAAATCGCGCTCAGAAACTTCGCTTTCAGCCAACGTATTCGGTTCACTGGCGATGAAGTTATCCTTCATACTAAACCATGAAACAGACACCGCCGAAGATGTCGCAGCCTTAAGCACAGAGACCTCCGTGGCGCTGGTCTATCAGTTTTTTTAGTCAATTAGTGTAAATTAACGGGTTATCTTTGGCTTTTTACCGTGTTCGCATTGACTGAGAGCTTTGAAAATGTACACTGCGCACCGTTGTTTGCAGTGCTTGCCGCCTCGCGGCACTGTCTAGCAGATCTCTTTAAAAACTCGTGTTGTACCGCCTTGCAGTTCAAAAGGTATCGAGTACAACGAATGGACCGATAATCAATAGGATTGTTCAATGAAAAAGCAAGTGCTTGCATCTTTAGTTGCAATTTCTCTTTCTCCAGCCGCTTTCGCTCAGGACGATGAAGTTAAGCCTTTTACAATGGAAGGCGAACTAGGTTTTATTTCGACTTCAGGTAACACTGAAACCACGTCAATCAGTGCGGGTATACAGGCTCACCAAGAGCTTGAAAAATGGAGTAACGACTACGTTTTAAAAGGTCTGTACAAACAGGAAACTGTTCAACAAGAAAATGATGCAGGCGAGCAAGAAGATATCGAGTTTACTTCTGCACAGAAGTTCTTTGGTTCAGCCCAGGGTAACTACAAACTAGAAAATCCTGATAACCGTTTATTCGGCTTCGCTTCATATGAAGACGACCGCTTTAGTAACTTTAATTACCAATCAACTATTGCGGCGGGTTGGAACCAAAAAGTACTTGAGAACAAGCGCCACACCCTTGAATATTCAATTGGTCCTGGTTACTCATTCATCGAAACTCAGGATGGCGAGGATCTTGACAGCGTAATCGTTCGTGCGTCATCAGCTTATTCTTGGAAAATTTCAGATACCGCTAAATTTACGCAAACAGTGAGTACCGAAGTGGGTTCTGACAACACGAAATCTCGTGCTGAGTCTGCACTTACAGCTACAATCAGCGGTAACCTTTCAATGCGTCTTTCTTTCAAGCTTGATCACAACACCAATGTTGACGACGACGTTGAAAAACTAGACACAGAAACTGCAGTTAGCTTAGTTTACAACTTCTTCTAAGCCTACCTTATATGCTCAGCGCACCGAAGTAGGGCTGCGCACTTCAACGCATTGAAGTAAAATCACAGGCATAAAAAAACGCTGCACATTGTGCAGCGTTTTTATTTAGTCTTAAAACAACTCTTCTTAGTGAAGAATACGTGTCTTAATTGTGCCATCAATTTGCTGAAGCTCTGCAAGTGCCTCATAACCACGGTCTTCTTTAACATCAACTACTACATAACCAATTTCTGCGTTCGTTTGTAGGTACTGGGCTTCGATGTTGATGCCTTTTTCTGCAAACGCTTGGTTAATCTGAGTAAGAATACCTGGCTGGTTTTTGTGTACGTGAAGTAGGCGTGAACGACCAGTATGTTCTGGCAGTGACACTTCAGGGAAGTTAACGGCTGACAGCGTTGAACCGTTGTCGCTGTACTTCGCGAGTTTACCCGCCACTTCAATACCAATATTTTCTTGCGCTTCTTGCGTGCTGCCGCCCACATGCGGGGTCAGAATGACATTATCGAACGCGCGAAGCGGCGACTCGAATTCTTCAGTATTAGATTTAGGCTCAACCGGGAATACATCAATAGCAGCGCCGTTTAGTTGGCCGCTTTCCAATGCCTTCGCAAGCGCATCGATATCTACCACAGTACCGCGAGACGCGTTAATCAAAATGCTGCCTTTCTTCATTTGAGACAGTTCTTTTTCACCAATCATATCTTGAGTTTGTGGTGTTTCAGGAACGTGAAGTGAAACAACGTCAGAGGTATTAAGCAGCTTTTCAAGCGATTTTACTTGGGCAGAATTACCTAGCACAAGCTTGTCTTCGATATCGAAAAACTGAACGCGCATACCTAGGTGTTCAGCAAGAATACTCAGTTGTGTGCCTATATGACCATACCCAATGATACCAAGTGTCTTACCACGGGCTTCATATGAGCCGACTGCCGTTTTTTCCCACTCACCGCGGTGAGCCTTGGCATTTTTACTCGGCACCTGGCGAAGTAAAAGGATAATTTGGCCAAGTACAAGTTCTGCAACCGAACGAGTGTTAGAAAATGGCGCGTTAAACACGGGAATGCCGCGGCGTTGGGTGGCTTCAAGATCAACTTGGTTGGTGCCAATACAGAAACAACCGATAGCCACAAGCTTTTGTGCTGCTTCAACTACCTTCTCTGTAATTTGAGTACGCGAGCGAATACCAACAAAGTGGGCGTCTTTAATTTTCTCAATTAACTCGTCTTCAGGAAGAGAGGTTTTGAGAAATTCAATGTTGCTATACCCATTGCTTTTTAGTGTCTCCAAAGCACTTTGGTGAACACCTTCCAACAACAAAATTCGGATCTTATCCTTCTCTAATGAAACTTTGCTCATGAACTCGCTATCTCTCACTGATGTAATTTTGGTTTGCTTGCACCGCCAATCCAAGACTCTCAGAAACCTGCCATTATTAAACACAAGGCTGCGTATAACCTGCGCTGCGACGACATCGCTTTGCAACTCTGAAAGCCTTGCTTGGGCATTATTGCTACCAAGCTTTTATAATCACGTTGATTGCTTTCGTTATTAAGGAATTGGCCTTAACTAACGTAAAAGTTAAGACGCTTAGTGAACTTATTTAAGGACATCTAGACGTCTAAACGGAAACTAACAGAAAACGCGTTAAGTTGAAAGTAGTATTTTGTATAGCTTTTCACCGCACTATACGTCTTACTCAGTTATCACTTAAAGGTTTCAACACCACTATCTGTAGCACTTAGCACTATGTCCGCGCCTCGTAGTGCGAAAATGCCGTTCGTTACCACGCCAGGAATATTATTTATTTTTTGTTCTAGCTCACGAGGATTCAGAATCTCAAGGTTGTGAACATCTAAAATAACGTTGCCGTTATCGGTGACAACACCTTGTCTATATTCAGGATCGCCACCAAGCTTTACTAGCTCTCGTGCTACGAAAGAACGAGCCATGGGAATAACTTCAACGGGAAGGGGGAACGAGCCCAACACAGGAACGCGCTTGCTTTCATCAACAATACACACAAACGTGGTCGCCGCACCGGCTACAATTTTCTCGCGAGTGAGTGCTGCGCCTCCGCCTTTAATCATATGCTTGTGTTCGGTCACTTCATCGGCACCGTCGATATAAACCGATAGATTGCTGACTTCGTTTAACTCGAATACCTCAATGCCTAAGGCTTTTAAACGCTCGGTAGAGGCTTCTGAACTTGATACTGCACCTTCAATTTTGTGCTTAATTTTACCGAGTTCTTCAATAAAGAAATTTACGGTAGAACCTGTGCCCACACCGACAATGCTGTCTGCTTCAACATATTCGATGGCTGCTTTGGCTACGGCTTGTTTTTTTGCGTTCTGATCCATGGTCATTCTCCGACTTATTGTGTTCGCAAGTGTAACTTATAAGCGCACGTGAACCCACAAGTTCGTATGTTCAATTTGTTATAATGACTATCACGGCTTAGTGAATTGCAGTGTGCGCGAGGGCGTCACGATGGCATCAAGGGGGACATCCCATGGTGCAACGGGCAGAGCATCTACTTCTTGAATGTCGTGGGCAATACCCACTAACTTGGGCGCTTTACTACCCGAAAATGAATGTGAATCTGGCGCGCGTTGGGTAAAACTCAAAGTTCGGTCGTAGTAGCCGCCCCCCATACCCAGGCGATTGCCGTTTACATCAAACCCTACAAGCGGCATAAGAATAACGTCGCATTGCCTAACAGGAACGACGTTTTCACACGACAATACTGGCTCTTCAATGTTGTACTTATTCTTCACCAATTGAGAGTGCTGGGTATAAGACAAAAATAACAAATGTCCTTTACATACGGGGTGTAATACAGGTAGAGCGAATTTTTTATCATGTAAAGACTGCCAAATAGACTCGATAAAATAGGTTAAATTGACCTCGCCATCGTTAACCAAATATCCGGCTATGGTCGTGCTGTTATCAAGAAAGGGCAGTGTACGTAGTCGTGAAGCAATGCGCTTAGCGGCATCCGTATGTTGCTGGTTAGTTAACCCTCGGCGTGCCTCGCGAAGCTTTTTTCTAAGCTGAGCGCGGGCCTGCATGTCTTCTTTAGAAACGCTTGTTTGTATGGTTTGCGACGGCGCAATCTGCGTTGGTTTCATTGCTAAAGCTGGTGCTGAAGCCGTTTCCGTTGAATTAACCTTGTTAGACGTCAACGATCTAGAAGTGCCGCTTCCTGAAGATGAGGGGGACATGGTAGAGGAGTTCTCCTGTCTTACAATTGAGTTAGCTTATACTACCACGGCTGTTAAAAAAGGTTTGTTGGGCTAGGTAAAGATGACTCAGGAAAAATTACTGTGGTAAAACTACTTAGATAAAGCTCCTTAATAAAACGAATAGATTCATTGGTCTGGATGCCCTAAATAGTGATTGAGCACACGCACCAATTCGCTACTATCTATGGGTTTAGTGAGTACGTCATCAAGACCTTGTTTTCGCAAATATTCAGGCTGGGTAATGACATCGGCCGTCAATGCAACAATAGGCAAGTTTGGCTTAAACCCCTTTATTTTTACTGTTGCTTCATCGCCTTGAATACCTGGCAAATTAAGATCCATAAGAACTAAGTCGACGGGATTAGATTTGGCGTATTCAACGCCTTCCTCGCCAGTGCTTACCACAGAAAGCGACACGCCCAGTTTTTCAAACAAAGTTTGAATAACCACTTGGTTTATATAGTGGTCTTCAACTACCAATACATTTACTGAGTTATCTATGTTTACTTGGGCAACAAAGCTACGCGGTTGTGCCTCAACGAACTGGTTTGCGCTTAGGGCGTCGGCAGGTAAGGTCACACTTATTCGGGTACCGTGATTCAACTTACTACTAACTTTAATAGACCCGTCCATGAGCTCGACAAGGCGCTTCGATATATTCAAGCCTAAGCCGGTTCCACTTATCTGACGGGCGTTTTCCATTCGCTCGAAAGGTGTAAAAAGCCGTTTTTGATCGTCATCGCTCATACCAATGCCTTGATCAATGACATTAAATATTACCTTGCCGCTTTTGTATTTTACCTGCGCTTTTACTGACTTGCCGTGATTAGTGAACTTAATCGCATTCGACAGTAAGTTAAGCGCTACTTGACCAAATTTGGTGTCATCGAAAAACAACGAGTCGGGCACAGCGTCATCAATACTGGTGCTAAATACGATACCGCTGTCTTCAGCGCGGATCTTAGTAAGCGAAAATAAGTGGGTGAAAAAGTCTTTGGTATTCACCGCGCGTGGCATCACACGCATTTTCCCCGCTTCTATCTGCTTTATATCTAAAACAGAATTTACTATTTCTAAAAGCCTTTCACCGCTTTGGCTTACATGAGAAAGCGGGGTGGTAAATGACGAGGGCAAATTTAACTTTTGGGCTTCGCCTTCAAGCAACTGACTAAACGTATTTATGGCATTAAGCGGTGTTCTAATTTCGTGGCTTACGTAAGAAAGAAAGTCAGACTTGAATTGACTGGTGCGCTCAAGCTCTCGGTTTTTCCGCTTTAACTCTAAATGTGCTACTACCGACTTACTTAAGGTTTGGAGCGAGGCTTTTTGTGTTTCGGTTAGCTTGCGTGGTTTGCTATCAATGGCGCACAGCGTGCCAATTGCATGGCCAGACGGGGTAATCAGTGGTGCGCCGGCGTAAAACCGAATATCAGGCGCGCCAGTCACCAGCGGGTTATCGTGAAACCGGGGGTCTAACGTAGCGTTAGGTATTTCAAACACATCGCTTTGCAAAATAGCATGTGAGCAAAACGCGATGTCTCGTGATGTTTCTTCTGCGTCTAAACCAACTCTTGATTTAAACCATTGGCGGTTTGGATCAATGAGGCTGATAAGCGCAATAGGGGTTTCACAAATTTGAGAGGCCAGGGCTGTAAGGTCATCAAAGAGTTGTTCAGCTTCAGTATCGAGTACGTCGTAGCTGAGCAGTTCGGCAAGACGTTCATCTTCATTTTGAGGGAGGGGCGCCGCTTTCATAACCGTTGAGTTTAAACCTAGCTTTAAATAAAAAAGGGATTGTGTATTAACAATCCCTTAAACATATCATAGAGCGTAGGTGTCTATGAATAGTTGTTCCAGCTTTTTGTGGTCAACTTTAGTCGCTACCTTTATGGTATTTGCTTCATTCCATAGTGGGCTCGGTGTTGTACCTTTAGGCGCAACCACGGTTTGCCCTCTATCTAGTGTCCCTGTTCCAACTCGAACGTGACCTTCAGTCAGTTCAAATAACTCAGGGTGGCGAAGGTGGGCAATCGGGAATGCATCGTGGAAGAAACACACGCGATCTTCACGGTTTTGCGAGTAGAAATCCATGTAGAACTGGGCGCTTTCTTTCACAAAACCACCAAGGGTATTGTTTTTCTCTTCAAGCTTTTCAACAAAGGCTGGCGAGAACGGCGTGAAGTTTGTTACGTCCAAACCAAACATGGTCAGCTCCCAGTCTGCTGCGAAAACGATTTCTGCTGCATGTGCATCGTTCCAAATGTTCGCTTCAGCTACCGGCGTAACGTTACCTGGTACAAACGCTGCACCACCCATTATGCTAACGCCTTTTACCAACTTAGGAAGTTCTGGCTCAAGACGAAGTGCAAGGGCCAAGTTACCTAGTGGGCCAATAGCAACAATGGTGATTTCACCAGGGTATTTACGTGCCATATCAACGATAAACTGCGCAGAGCTGCGTGGGTCAAGCTCGGTTTTAGGCGCTTCAGGTTTGATATGACCGAAGCCGTGCTCACCGTGTACGAAGTGTGCGTACGTTGACTCTGGGCCAACCCATGGCATGCCAACACCTTTAGTTACAGGAATATCTTTACCTGCAATTTCGCAAAGTGTCAGTGCGTTTTGCGCTGCCATTGTTACTGGAACGTTACCGTAAACGGTCGTTAAGCCAAGTACTTCAATGTCTGGAGACTGAAAGGCGAAAAAGATCGCCATTGCATCATCAATCCCCGGATCCGTATCTAATATGATCTTATGTGCCATCAATTTATCTCAGTGCGTCTTGCTAGTTGGCGTGTTTCGCTAAGAAACGATCCACTTCTTTTTGTGTTGGAATACTCTGCGCTGCGCCCTCGCGTGTTACCGCAATGGCTGAAGCTGCACACCCGCGACGCAATGCTTGTTTAGCATCGGTGTGGTTGCTGTATGCAGACAGGAAATAACCGATAAAGGTGTCACCGGCTGCGGTGGTATCTACCGCGTCTACAGAGAATGCTTTTACTTCTACAACATCGTTTTTGCGCAGCATCATTACACCTGCTTTACCCAGTGTAATAATAACTTCGCTGTGTGACCACTGCTCTTTGAACACTGTCACAATATCTTCAAGTTCTTCTTTACCGGTAATCGCAGCAGCTTCGGTTTCATTTACAATAAGTAAATCTACACAATCTAATGGAAGCTGCTTAACCGACTCGCTCATAGGCGCTGGGTTAAAGGCTACTTTAAGCTGCTTTTCTTTCGCTTGGCGAAGTACTTCTTCAATGCTGCTTGTTTCATTTTGGGTTAGTACCCAATCTGAAGGACGCGTATCGTCTAACGCTTGCATTACGGTTTTTGCGGTAATGGTTTGGTTAGCACCACCAAATAATACAATGGCGTTTTCACCGCTAGGCGTGACTTGGATAATCGCGTGACCTGAAGGAACTTCTGAGCACTTTACGCCACGACAATCAACACCCTTCTTAATAAGAGCTTGTTTAAATGAGGCGTCGTTTTCGTGAATGCTGCCGACGTGTCTTACGTCTGCACCTGCTTGCGCTAAAGCAATAGACTGGTTTGCACCCTTACCACCTAATAAGGTTTGATAATGGGTAGAGGCCAACGTCTCACCAGGTTGTACAAAGTGATCTACCTGATAAACGTGGTCAATATTTATAGAGCCAAAATTTATTATTGCCATTTCTTCTTCCGTCGAAAGAGGGCGCTTCCCAGAATGCCGCTGTCCATGTTTCGCCCGTGAACCGAAAAGTTCAGGGCGGAAGTATCACAATTGCCGTAGGCTTCTCGATACGCGTCGAGCTTGCACAATAGCAGTTGTTTCAACTTCCTTGGTTTAAAGCATCGGCCAGGGACATGAATGAACTAGCAAACATCCCAGGAAACATTGTTGTTGTATTAACGCAACAGGGTATAACAAACGCGAGATCCAGTGAAGAGGATCACCTAAAGCGCTTTATAACTATTTTGCGTGGTGATTATAAAAGCGGTAAAAAAATATTACTTTTCTTGACCAATTGGTCAGCAATTATACACGCATATAAGAGAAGCTCAATAATAACCAATCAGCTATTCAGGCATTAAAGGCTAATGAACGTTGTCACGCTGTTGCTAAAGGAATTCCGTATCCAACACCAGCGATCTTAGATGAATTCTGACGATGTTGCTAGCCGTCCGGCAACGAATTTAGCTAAATAGCCGCAAATTAAATATCGTTTGAACAGTGAGTAAACAACGTTTAAGTACCGTTGTGTAAAGTGTGTACGACACAGTGTTATTAGACCTTGAATGTACTTTTGCTGTTTGTTCAAAGTTAGAGCAGTGGCAGGGCAAAATGAGGCGTTACACATTGATTTTTGCTAGTATTAACTCCATCAAGAGATGACAGTGACGTAAGTCGCCGCCAAAATAGACGGTAATTAAACGCTTTATAAAAGTGGCGCCTGTATCTCAAACTATTCAAAACAAAAGAGAACAATTCGTGGAAAAACAGCTCGATTACGATAGCGTAAGTAATAAATTGTCTCAGCAAGGCGTAATTGTTGATGCTGCAGAAGTGCATGGCATCCTGTGCGGTATGCTTTGCGGAGGCATGTCGCTTACCGACCAAAAATGGCTAGAAGCGTTAAGTGAAACCATTAATCAGGGTGATGCGTTTAGCGACCCTACCCAGCACCTTTTAAATAGCCTTTTCAATCAAACCTGTCAGCAGCTTCTTGAGCCTGAATTCGCGCTCAATTTGTTACTTCCTGATGATCAAGCACCTATCAACGATCGCGGGGCTGCACTAATAAACTGGGTGCAAGGTTTCATGCTTGGGTTTGGTCTACACCAGCAAGACCTTATGCAATGTTCTGACGACGTAAAAGAAGCGCTTGAAGACTTTTCAGATATTTCACGTATGGAAGAGCCAATGGACGCGGACGAAGAGTCTGAGAAGGCGCTGTTAGAGGTTGAAGAATACGTGAAAATTTCAGCAATTTTATGCTTCAGCGAACTGGGCCAATCACTTCTAGATGATCAACAAGACACGCCATCCGTACACTAGTAATTAACTGAAGATATTAAAAGTGGCCGTAAGTCGCCACTTGTTTTAACGAGATTTTTTTAGGGTTTTCTCTTTTATGATTAGTGCGCAAGAGTTTATCGCAAGGCAGGACCGACTGCTTGCACAGTGCGAGCCGAATAGTGTGTGTATTGTGCCAGCAGCAGGTATGGTAACCCGAAGTCGCGATACCGAATATACGTTCAGGCAAGATAGCGACTTTTGGTATCTGACAGGATTTGAAGAGCCTAATGCTTGGTTGATATTGTCTAACCACCCTCGTTACGGTGAAAGTTATCGTGCAATGGTGGTACAAGAGAAAGATAAGAGTGCAGAGATTTGGCACGGCAAACGGTTAGGAGCCGAAGCTGCACTTGCCCGATTTAGTCTAGATGAAGCGTTTGAGTTGCAAGAACTTGAAGAAGCGCTGTTAGCGTCAATTCAAGGTCAAGACAACGTGTACTTTTCGTTGGGTCACAAGAAAGACAATGACCTGTTATTTTCTGAAGCGCTAAACACCTTGCGCGATGCGCCTAAAGAATCACTGGCACCAAGGGCGATTCACGACTTACAGCCTATTTTACACGAAATGCGTTTATTCAAATCAGCGTGTGAAGTGGCCATGATGAAAGCGGCGGGTGAGATAAGCGCACGTGCGCACAAGCGAGCTATGCAGTTCGCCGCGCCTGGTTGTTACGAGTACCAGCTAGAAGCTGAAATTCACCATGAATTTGCCATGGCGGGAGCCCGTTCACCTGCTTATAGCACTATTGTTGGAAGCGGCGACAATGCGTGTATTTTGCATTACACGCAAAATAACGCGCAGGTAAATGACGGTGACTTGATCTTGATCGATGCAGGTGCTGAATATCAAGGTTATGCTGCGGATATCACGCGAACGTTTCCTGCAAATGGAAAGTTCACGCATGCTCAGCGCGAAATTTACACCGTTGTATTAAAAGCGCAAAAAAGCGTGCTAGATATGTTAGCGCCCGGCGTTACCTTGTCACAAGCTATGTTACATAGCGTAGAAATTATTACTCAAGGTTTAGTTGACCTTGGCGTTCTTGAAGGTAGTGTGGCAGAAAACCTTGAAAATGAAACGTGGCGTCAGTTTTACATGCATGGTTTAGGGCACTATTTAGGTCTAGATGTGCATGATGTAGGCAACTACAAAATTGACGGTGAAGACCGTCCGTTAAAGCCTGGCATGGTGATCACTGTTGAGCCCGGCATTTACATTAGCCAAGACAGCAACGTGCCGGAAAAATACAAAGGCATTGGTGTAAGAATTGAAGATGATGTGGTGATTACTGCGACGGGTGTCGATATTCTTACCGCAGATGTGCCAAAAGACATTGATGAGATTGAAGCACTTATGGCTGAAAGCAGAGACTAGTTGTCAAAATTTGCTAGGTTTACCAAGGTTTGAAAAACTGCGATAAGTGTGAAATACGGAACTTTGGTTTAAGTTACCGGTTTAAACTACCAGTTTAAATTACGCTAAAAACTAGCCTTTAATATAAAGAAAAAATCTCAGAATTAACGCTTTTAATAATTATAGCCTCTGGGCGACAGGAAAATAAAAACAGTGGAATCGGCAGCAGCGGTTGATGTAGTAATTATTGGTGGTGGTATTGTCGGTACTGTATTAGCCAAAGCACTCGCAGAGAAAGTATCTCCTGCAAACAGCTCTGGCTTATCTGTCACCCTAATTGATGCGGCTGACCCAGAGCAAACCAGCAAAAGCTTAGTCGACTTCAACCCTTTTACCGACACCCGAGTGATTGCCTTGGCAAGACGTACTGTTGAAGAACTGTCTCACATGGGGCTAAACCTTGATGATGTAGCTAAGCAGCACAACGGTGAGTTACCTCCTCAAATCAAGCATATTGAGGTTAGCGACAAAGGGCACTTGGGGCTTTTAAACCTTCAAAGCAGTGACTACCACATTGACGCGTTTGGCCAGGTGGTGAGCTTAAGCGCACTAACGCGATTGGCGGCAGGTGCAACCTCAAGCTACCAATATATCGCACCTGCCAAGGTAACGAACGTAAAACAGCAGTGCAATTTTGTAGAGGTGCAGCTAGATAATGGGCAATCGCTTACCACAAAGTTGCTGGTACTGGCAGATGGCGGTCGTTCAGGATTAGCTGACCAGGTTGGCATTTCAAAAACAGTCAATGATTATCATCAAACGGCCATTGTCTTTAACGTTCACACTCAGCTCCCTCATGAAAACAGAGCTTACGAGCGTTTCACCCAAAATGGCCCGTTAGCGTTCCTGCCTTTCGACAGTGAAATCGATGATATCAAGGCTAGTGGAAACGGCTTTTCAGTTGTATGGACCGTAGATACTGACGCCGCAAAGTCGTTAATGGCATTAAATCAACGCGCATTTATCAAGGCCCTACAGGAAGCATTTGGCTATCGACAGGGCAAAGTACTGAGAGTCAGTGAGTTGGCAAGTTACCCGTTAGCGCTTACTAAAGCCCAGCAAGTTGCTAGTCATCGCACAGTGGTGGTAGGCAATGCGGCACAGGCGCTACATCCTATTGCAGGGCAAGGCTTCAATCTAGGCTTACGCGACTTAAGTACTTTAGTGTCTGTGCTGCAAGTGTCAGCGGAAAAGCACGGCGAGCATAATTCATATGAAGAGAAAAACGATACAATCGCATCCGCTAATTTCGATGCAGGCGCTTTTAGTATTACTCAGCATTACGCCAATTCGCGTAAGAATGACAGGGATAACACGATAGCCCTGACCGATACGCTAGTTCGCACCTTTTCAAACCAGTATTTTCCAACGGTAATTGGGCGCAATGTGTCGTTATTGGCATTAAGCATGATGCCCCAGGCGAAAAAAGCGTTTGTTAAACACACGACGGGCTATGGCGAAACACCACTAAGAAAAAGAGATAACAATGCAGCATGTTGATATAGCGATAGTGGGCGGCGGAATTGTAGGGCTAACCCTTGCAGCGGCGCTTAAACACAGTGAATTGAGCATAGCAATAGTCGATAAAGCGGCGTGTTATCAGACTCTGGACGAGAAGCCAACGGCGAGAGTGAGTGCCATAAACCAAGCTAATATTAAAGCGCTTCAACAGTTTGACGTGTGGTCGCATTTGCAGCAAGACCGCGCCAACCCTTACACCGACATGCATGTGTGGGACAAAGATAGTTTTGGCGACATTCACTTTTCATGCGATGAAATGGGCAGTGATGCGCTTGGCGTGATTGTAGAGAATCAGGCTTTAGTCAATGCACTGACTAAATCTGTGAAAGCGCAGCCTAATGTGGAGTTGATCACCGCGGGTATTGATAGAGTATTAGCTGGCCCAAACCAAACCATGCTGATGCTTGATAATGATGACGTGCTAAGCTGCAGGTTATTAGTAGGCGCCGATGGCGCAAATTCGTTTGTGAGAAAGCAAGCTGGCTTGCCAATTACATTTAAAGACTACGAGCATACGGCGATTGTCGCTAATATCAAAACGGTAGAGCCGCATAATAATGTGGCGAGACAAGCGTTCACACCCACGGGACCGCTCGCGCTACTGCCTATGTCTGAGCCAAATGTATGTTCTATTGTATGGTCGCAAACGCCAGAGCAAGCGAACTTATTAATGGCATTGGATGACGCTGCGTTCTGTAATGCGTTAACTGCGGCTAGTAATAGCGTTCTTGGCACTATTTCGCTTGAAACTAAGCGCGCCGCTTTCCCGTTGACCATGCGTTATGCACGCCAGTGGGCGAAAGACGGTGTGGTGCTGGTAGGCGATGCAGCGCATACCATTCACCCGCTTGCAGGGCAGGGCGCTAACTTGGGAATGCAAGATGCGCTCGCATTGGCGGAAACCCTAAATGACTTAAAGGTGTCGGGCAAAGACATAGGTTTGTACAAGCACTTACGCAGCTACGAACGAAGCCGTAAAACAGAAGCCACGAAAATGATTGCCGCAATGGACGGCTTTAAATTCTTATTCGACGGCGACGACCCCCTCAAAAAGTTGGTCAGAGGAATTGGTCTTTCAGCCACAGATAAACTCAGCACCATTAAAACCGCCTTCGTCAGCCACGCCATGGGCCTATAAATCCAAAAAAATGGGGTCAGAGTACATTTAAATAATGGGGTCAGAGTACATTATTGGCTTTCCCTATTCAAAACCGAATAAATGTACTCTGACCCCATTATTGAAGCTTGGAAGTGTACTTTTTCACACATCATAGAAAACAGGCGGCAAAGCTTTCTAATTATCTATCTCGCTCTAAAAGCAAAGAAATGTACTCTGACCCCATTCTTGTGGTTTAGTCGTTTCGGCGTTGAGATAGTCAGCGGTACAGGATACTCTTCGGTATCCTTTTTTATTTGTACCAATGGCTTATGTTTACTTATCTTTGCAAACCTTATCGCGCCTTTTCCTTTGTCTGCGCTGCTTCCGTACTTACTTCTACTTTAATGACTGGTTCGGCGAATGCCGAAGTACCTGCTTCTAATTTAGCCTCGGTTGAATCGTCGGCGACAACAAACAGCAAAATGATGACGCTGAGTAATGCCTCCATCGATTTGGACGTTTATCGTCAGCACGTTAAAACACTGGCAAGCGATGAGTTTGAAGGGCGAGGGCCTTTATCGAAAGGGGAAGAGAAAACAGTCGATTACTTGGTAACCCAATACAAAAAGCTAGGGTTGAAGCCAGCCTTTGGCGATAGCTACACCCAAGCTGTGCCTTTAGCTAAAATAACGCCTAAGAACATTTCATCGTTAAAAATAGGCGGGCTTGATTTTAGCGCAGGCAGCGAGTTTACCGCCCGTACTCAGCGCATTGTTAATGACTACTCACTTACCAATAGTGATGTAATTTTTGTGGGTTATGGCATTAATGCCCCAGAGTACAATTGGAATGATTACGCCGGCCTTGATGTTAAAGGAAAAACCGTTGTAATGCTGGTAAACGACCCGGGTTTCGCTTCTAAAGATCCAGAGCTTTTTCAGGGCAACGCAATGACTTATTACGGTCGCTGGACATATAAGTACGAAGAAGCAGCCAGGCAGGGGGCAGAAGCGGTTTTCATTATTCATGAAACTATGCCTGCGGGTTACGGGTGGGGCGTAGTCGAAAACTCAAATTCCAATACCAAATTCAGTTTAGTCGACGACAACAACAATGCTTCACAAGTCGGTGTAATGGGTTGGCTTCATTTAAATGCCGCAAGACAGCTATTTGAAAAAGTGGGTATGGATTATGGCGAGCTTAAAGACAAAGCTTCAAAGCCAGGGTTTATGCCCATCGCGCTAAACACAAAAGCATCATTGGGTTTCACCAATACTATTGAGCGTGCCGAGTCGCAAAATGTTGCAGGCATTTTAGAAGGTACAGATAAGCCAGAAGAATGGGTAATGCTTCACGCTCACTGGGACCACCTAGGCAAAGTTGAGAAGAACGGCCAAACCACTATTTACAATGGTGCGGTAGACAATGCGTCAGGCGTAGCAGGTGTAATTACATTGGCAGATGCGCTTTCAAAACGCGAAGAGGGCTTTGTGCGCACACTAATGTTTAGTGCTTTTACCGCCGAGGAAACAGGGCTACTCGGTGCCGATTATTTTGCAAATAACCCGCCGGTACCAACATCGAACATGGTGGCTTTTTTAAATATCGACGGCATGAATGTAAACGATGATGTTGATTACATTTTGCAGTACGGCGAAGGTTATTTATCTATTGAAGACGATTTAGCAACAGCTGCCGCGCTACAAGGGCGAAACGTCAAAATGGATCCGAGACCTCAAAATGGACTGTTCTTCCGCTCAGATCACTTCGCGCTTGCTAAGCAGGGCGTGCCCTCAATTTTGTTCATGAGCTTAGGCGATACCGACCCTAGCTTCATCGCCAAACGCTATCATAAAGCAGATGATGACTACCTTCCAAGCTGGACATTAGGTGGTGTGCAACAAGACCTCTCACTTATCGGCTCTATGCTGAACTATTACGCCCAAGGCGATGTGTGGCCATACTGGAAACGTGACTCTGATTTTAAAGACAAGCGCACACAGGCAATGGAAGTGAAAAAGGCAAAGTAATTCACGCTTAACTGTAGGTAGCGATATAACAAGGTAAAGCGACGCTAATGAGTTGGATTTTATTTACGTTGGGCGCGATTGTTATGCAAACCGTGCGCAATGCGCTGCAGAGCAAATTGAGCGGTGCAGTTAACACCTCTGGGGTGACGCTCTCTCGCTTTATTTTGGCTCCGCCAATAGCCCTCGTCTATTTACTCATTCTCTACAGCAGTAGCGCCAGTCAAGTGCCTGAGTTCTCAGGCTCTTTTATTACAGTGATATTTTGTGCTTCGCTACTTCAAATAGCGGCCACTTCTTTGATGGTGATTTTGTTCAAGCAGAAGAATTTTGCCATTGGCGCAGGTCTAGCGAAGAGTGAGGCCTTGGTGGCCGGCGTTGTAGGCATGCTCTTTTTCGGAAGTTATTTAACGCCCCTTGGGTGGGCGGGCATACTAATAGGCGCAATAGCAGTATTTGTGTTAAGCAGTGGCAATCGGCTCCATGGCATTAGTGTGAAAACCATGGTTATAGGTCTTGCTTGCGGTACCTGTTTTGCGCTGACATCACTGTTGGTGCGCGAGGCAAGTCATATGCTAAATGTTCAGCATACGGTGGCTGCTGCTTGGGTGTTGTTATGGGTACTGTGTGTACAAACGATAAGTTTAAGTGGTTATATTGCGCTAACTAAACCCTTCGTGTTCAGACAGCTAACCAACGCTAAAAAGCAGGTGCTAGCGATTAGCACGGTAAGCTGTTTGGGCTCAATTTGTTGGTTCACCGCTATGGCATTGCAACATGTGGCGCTAGTAAAAACGCTTGGGCAGTTAGAGGTGTTACTTACCTTGGTACTCTCACATTACTGGCTAAAAAATACAGTCACAAAACGCGAAATTGCTGGCTTACTTCTTATTGGGCTTGCCGCGATCTTCGTTATGTGGGCATAAAGTGCTAGTAATAGTAAACACTAAAGTTTTTAGTACAAAATTAATTCAATGTTATGTTCATAAAATAAAAAGGTGCTAAACAACCTTAATTAAAACGACAGGAAGGGAACATGAATAAGCGACATTTCTTAAAATTAGCGGGCGCTAGCTTTGCACTTGCGCCTGTGGCTTCTATGGCTGCAATTAGTCAAACCAATACAACAAACATTAACGATATAAGCGGGCTAAGTGATATCACCGCAAATGCGAAGCCGATTACCGTAGAAGAGCGTAAAGCGCGTATCGAAAAAGCGCAGTCGCTTATGAAAGCCCAAGACATTGCGGCGATTCTGGTCGAGCCTGGCGCAGCTATGGATTATTTTTCGGGGATTAAATGGTGGCGTAGTGAGCGCTTGACCGCGCTGGTTATCCCTCAAAAAGGTGACATGGCGGTGGTAACGCCATTTTTCGAAAAGCCAAGTGTGCTTGAGTCGTTAGCTATAGGCGATGATGTAAGAGTGTGGCAAGAGCATGAAAGCCCGTTTGATGTCGTAGCCAATATTTTAAAATCGCGCGGTATAACAAGCGGCAATATCGGCTTTGAGAGCAGCGTACGCTACTTCGTAGTAACCGGAGTTAGCCAAGCACTGCCAAATATGAGTATTGTTCCCGCCGAGCCAATTACCCTTGGCTGTCGCATGTATAAAACTGCGAGTGAACTGGCACTTATGCATAAGGCCAATGAAGTTACTTTACGTGCTTACGAGTTTGTTTTTAGCAACCTAAAGCTTGGCATGAGTCAGCAGGATGTAAAAAGTTTGATGAACACCGCACAGCAGCACTTAGGCGGCAGCGGTACATGGTGTTTGGCGCTGTTTAACGATGCAAGTGCTTATCCTCATGGCACAAACGCAGCACAAACTATCAAAGAAGGCTCGGTGATCTTGCTAGACAGCGGTTGCAGCGTGCACGGTTACCAAAGCGACATAAGCCGTACTTTGGTATTTGGCAAAGCGTCTCAGAAAGTTCAGGACGTATGGCATACAGTAAGGGAAGGGCAGAACGTAGCATTTGCCGCAGCTAAAATTGGTGAGCCAGCAGGCAAAGTGGACGACGCAGTGCGTCAATACTATGCTAGCAAGGGGTACAGCAAAGACTATGCATTGCCTGGGCTAAGTCACAGAACAGGTCACGGTATCGGCATGGAAGGACACGAGAGTGTTAACTTTGTGCGTGGTGAAAATACGCCACTTAGAAAAGGCATGTGCTTTTCCAATGAGCCAGGTATCTATATTCCGGGTGAATTTGGTGTGCGCTTAGAAGACTGTTTGTACATGACAGAAACCGGCCCCGCATACTTTACCGAACCGCCAGAAAGTTTGGCGAAACCGATGGGTAAATTACTGAATTTAAAAAGCTAAATAAGAAGTTAATAAACCTGTCTCTCAAAATTTTTATTAGCTGTTACACTTAAAATTATTACCTAAGTGAATGATGGATAAACTATGCCTGAAAAAAAATTTAGATTGGTTACGCGAAGTGATTTCGATGGACTGGTATGTGCGGTTTTATTGAAAGATTTAGACTTAATTGACGATATTTTGTTTGTTCATCCTAAAGACATGCAAGACGGTAAAATTGATATTACCGAGAATGATATCACCACTAACCTGCCTTACGTTGCGGGTTGCCATATTGCCTTCGACCATCACTTAAGTGAAACAGTGCGTAACTCAGGCGATATTGATAATCACATCATTGACCCGAAAGCGCCGTCGGCGGCGCGCGTTGTTTACGACTATTACGGTGGTGCAGATAAATTTCCTAATATCTCAGTAGATATGATGGATGCGGTAGATAAAGGAGACTCTGCACAGTTTAGCGAAGAAGAAATCCTTGAGCCCACAGATTGGGTGCTCATGAATTTCATCATGGATGCGCGAACTGGGCTTGGTCGTTTCAGAGATTTCAAAATCTCTAACTATCAGCTAATGATGAAGCTAATAGATGCGTGCAAAGACCACAGCATTGAAGAAATACTGCAAATGGAAGACGTGGCCGAACGCGTGAGTCTGTATCACGAGCACAATGAAATGGCGAAGGCGCAAATTGCCAAGTGTTCTACCGTATACGATAACCTAGTTGTGCTTGATTTAACCGATCAAGAAACCATTTACGCGACAAACCGGTTTGTTATTTATGCCATGTACCCCGACTGCAATATCTCTATTCACAAGATGTGGGGGCTGAAAAAGCAAAACGTGGTATTTGCTATTGGTAAATCCATTACTAATCGTAGCTCAAAAACCAATGTGGGAGAGTTATGCTTGAAGTATGGCGGCGGTGGTCACATGAACGCAGGCACATGTCAGGTTGAAACCAGCAAAGCCGAAACTGTACTCGGCGAGCTTATCGAAACCATCACGAGTGATGGCTAAAGCTAATTGAATAAGAACGGTGGGGCAGAAAAAGTACTCTGACCCCATTTTTTATTGGGTTAGTCTCACTTTAAAGAATTCGGCCAGGGTTTTACTAATCACTGGGTGCTGTGTATCTTGATTGAACAGGCAAATATTCACCTTGCCTAATTTGGGCAGGTGCGGGTGGTTTAGCGCTACTAGGTTTGCCGGTAAGCTAGATTTTGCTAGAGCTGTCACGCCTAAACCTTGCTGAATGGCGGCAACCAGCCCGCCTAAATCTGCATTGGTATAGCTGATTTTCCATGCAAAGGTTTGCTGCTTTAATTGCTCAATAACGCGGCTTCGATACATACAACCGTCGGGAGCAAGCACCAAAGGAATATTGTTGCCAACCAACGGATGAGCCGTGTCGCCAACCCAAACTACGTCATCTTCTAACACTACTTCGCCTTCTGTCTGCTCACCCGGATTCACCAGCGCCAAAATCAAATCGAAATGATCGCGCTGCGAAGGGTGAAGCAAATCACGGCTTAAGGCCGAGGTCACTTCAAGTGATACATCGGGATAGCGCTTTGAAAATTCGCCAATTAGACCCGGCAATAATGTAGAAGCAAATTCATTGGGAATGCCAAGACGCAAGCGACCGCTTAGCGGGGCAGGGGTTAAGCTGCGAAAGATGTTATCGTTAAGCTCTAGCAATTCTTTCGCTTTTGGATACAGCCAATTGCCGTCAGCGCTAGGCACATGCCGTTGCCCAACTTTAGTAAATAGCTTGCGGTCTAACTGCGACTCTAGCTTTTTAATTTGTAGGCTTATTGCCGGTTGAGAACGGCCCAAAAAGTCGCCCGCTTTAGCGTAGCCACCAAGCTCAATAACGCTAACGAAGGTGCGTAAGGTATCAAGGGAAAGCTGCTTCATAGTTAATTACACTTTCTAATGAATTTGCCTGCTTTTATTATATTTTTAAATGTAAGCGGGCGAAAGGCGTAATTTTATATGTTTGTGCGTTCAATCGAACCTAGTTAGGGTTGTTTTGCTCGATAAGCGCCGTCCACCGATTGCTGCATAGTGCGACGTGCAAGGGTATTGGGCTGTGCAAGTGGCGTTGAGTTATTAGAAAAGCGCTTCATTCCCGCAAAAATGCAGTACCACGAAGGTCGCAAATAAACCAATTTGTTATCTACTTCATTAAGCGCTTGTTCAAAGCTGGCGCCTTTGTCCCACGCATTTAGCAAATAAGAAAGGGTATCCGGCACCTTTAAGTCTTCGCGACAGGCAACCCAGTAGGCAGAATCGTCGCGCGTATTTAAATAGTAATGAGCAGCAATGTAATCCCGAATGCCGTCGAACATTCGGTTTATCTCAGAATTATAGCGTACCTCTCTTCGCGGATTGTTACTTTGCCAGCAATCGATAAAGTGATGCAGTGCGTACTGCACCAGCATAAGTGCGGTGGCTTCCAATGGTTCAATAAAGCCCTGAGACAACCCTATGCATAAACAATTACCTTTCCAGTGTTCTTCTAGTCTGCCTACGGTCATTTTCAAATGTCGGGCTTGCTGATGGGATTGGTCTGGTTCTAATGCAAGTCTAAGTTCTTCTTCTGCTTGGGCTTCAGTGCAAAACTGTGAACTGTACACATAGCCGTTGCCTGTGCGACTAGTTAGGGGAATGTGCCACTGCCAACCGTGACTAAGCGCAATAGAGCGAGTTTGTAGTGCAGTTTCTGGTGATGCTGTTGCGTCGCTGGCAATGGCTACGGCAGCATCGTTAAACAAGGTGTCGGCATAGCTTGTAAACTTTCGCAACAGGGCTTGTTTGCCAAGAAGCCCTCGAAACCCCGAGCAATCAATAAAAAAGTCTGCGCTTAATGTATTTCCGTCATCCAGTTTTAGCGAGTTAATAGTGTGCTCATGACTTTCAACATTTGCCACAGTGCCTATTTGATGAGACACCCCTTTGTTTAGCGCGTATTCTTTTAAGAAGTCACCCAACAGCCCTGCATCAAAATGATAGGCGTAATCAATATTCGCAGAACTACAAATGGCGTCGGGCGTAATGCTTTTTTCTACCATGTGCGCAGCAGTAAAGTAGTGCGACGGATTAATGTCGTGCGAAGCGCCTTTTCTGTATTCATTTACCGCGCTGAAGTACATATCCGCGGTGGGAATATCTAAAGAAGAGAAGAATGGGTGAAAATAGCTGTCTGAATCGGTGAACGCGGGGCGCGTTGTTTTTGATTCAGCCGTTGTAGTCCAACGCTCAAAGCTAATGCCCATCTTATACGTGGCGCTGCACTTCAGCATCCACTCACTTTCATTTATTCCCAAAAACTCAAAAAAGTGGCGCAGATAAGGCGTTGAACCTTCGCCTACGCCAACGGTGCTGATAACCGCAGATTCAAGAAGCGTTATTTTAGGGGCGGGGGCAGGTACATTATTGTTATTGGCCATCAACTCGGCGGTTCTTGCTAAGTAGCACGCCGTCATCCAGCCTGCTGTTCCGCCACCCACAATCACGATTTCTTGAGGTAATTTGTTCATTACTGTTTCTCGGTTGACGCGCGCACTACCAGTTCAGGGATGAAAGTATGGTTAAGATTGTCGTGGGCGGCTTTGGCTTTTTTAGCTCGTAAATACTGAATTAACGACGCCGCAGCATGCTGCGCTATCTCATTAGTTGGCTGAGATGCCGTAGTTAACGGCGGAAAAGTCTGACGAGAAAAGGGGCTGTTCTCGAACCCGGCAATTGCGAGTTCTTGAGGAACATCTACCCCCTTCATTCGTGCACCAAACAACGTACCCGCTGCAATCTCATCGTTACACGCAAACACAGCGGTAGGGGGCGGCGACATGGCAAGCAGCGTTTCAGAGCTTTTAACCCCAGTTTCAAATGAGTAGGTGCCCTTGATAATTAACGACTCATCAATTGCAATACCCGCTTTTTCTAACGCCGCTTTGTAGCCGTTCAAACGCTCAATGGTGGATTTGTGAATTTCTTCACCGGCAATAAACGCAATGTTTTTGTGACCCTGGCCAATAAGGTGCTCAGTAATATCGTATGCCGCTTTGAAGTCGTTCACCAACACGTAGGGGAGGGGCGATGGAAATAGGCCATCTCCAGATAAAATACGCACATAACTTATTTGGTTTTGATCAAGTTCCGATAATACCTCGGGCATTTCTGACAGCGGAGGCGAAAGGATAAGGCCAGCCAATTGCGCGGTGTCTACCATGTCCACCAGTTCTTTCGCTATGTTTTTAGAGCTTGCATCGCACGGGTGAATTAACAATTCGAAATTGTTTTTGCGACACACATCCAATATGCCTTTTTGCATATCGATTATGTAGTAAGCGTTGGGGTTGTCGTATACGTAACCCAGTACCGATGCTCCTTTACTTGCTAAGTCTCGTGCTGCCTTATTCGGCGTGTATTTTAAGGCCTTTATCGCCTCTTCAACACGTTGCAAGGTGTCGGGTTTTACCGTGCCTTCCTTGTTAATTACGCGCGAAACGGTCTTTATCGAAACACCCGCCATTTCGGCAACACTTTTGATGGTAGCAGCCAAATTCGATCTCACTCTAAAAATTGGTTTAATTTTCAACAATTAAGAAGCTTGTATTACTTTTTTGTTAAAAAATTAATTGCAGCCTTACATTGTGTCATGTAAGTTAACATTCAATGACAGCGTTGTCATCAAAAAGCTGTACCCCACAACAACGCCTGTCATTTTATTATTTCAATAAATGACAGCGTTGTCATTTTTGGCTGAGAGAAGGTAAATACAATGTTCAAAAACCAACAACATAAACTAACAAGAAGTGTTCGCCTCGCCATAGCTATGGGCGCATTAACAAGTATTTCAGCACCTATTGCGGTAGCACAGGAAGCAGGTGAAACTGAAATCATCGAAGTCACAGGGATCCGCGGAAGCCAAAAGGCCAACATCAATGCCAAGCGTTTTTCTAACGCTATTGTTGACGCTATCACTGCTGAAGACATTGGTAAGTTCCCCGACAAAAACGTAGCAGAAACATTAGCCCGTGTTCCGGGTATTACCATCGACCGCGATTTTGGTGAAGGGCAAGGCGTAACTATACGCGGCGTTCAGCCAGACCAAAACTTGACCCTAGTGAACGGTCAAGCCGTGGGAACCGGTCAGTGGTTTGTGTTATCAGACGCAACCCGTAACTTTAACTTCGAAATTTTAGCGTCGGAAATGATTGCGGGTTTAGAAGTGTACAAGTCGTCTCAGGCAGACATTGATGAAGGCGCATTGGGCGGAACGGTAATTCTGAAAACACGTAAACCGTTCGACCTTGACGCTAATTCTGGGCAAATCTCGGTAGAAGGCCAGTATGGTGATATCGCCGATTCACGCGACCCAACGCTATCTGGTTTGTACAGCTGGAAAAACGATGACGAAACCTTTGGCATTCTTTTCTCAGGCTCTTATCAAGAAAGAACGGTAGAGCGTGAAACTAACGAAGACTTCGGCTGGTTCGGCCCTAGCATTCCTCGTATCGACCCACTTATTGAAGCACCAGTCGGCGCTTCACAAAAAGGCGCTATTCCATGGGGAATGGGCTCAGCGTTGTTTAAGCAAGACCGTGAGCGCGTTGGTTTTGATGTAACTGCTCAATGGGCACCTACCGACGACTTCGACGTGTCTGTCCACTATCTATCGTCAACGCTTAAAGCTGACAACGTAAACTCTAACTTAATTGGTATTCCGTTTCGCGGTGTGGCGTACACAGGTACAGACACCAGCCCGGGTACGGTGAGCAGCGACAACGTAGTAGAGTCACTTAGCATGATGGGCGTAGATAACCGCCCTGAGTGGGCGCGCTTTATGGCATATGACAACATCTTCCGCGATGGTTCTGAAATGTCTACCGAGATTGTAGATATTGAGGGGCACTACCTTATGGGTGATGGCAAGTTGCACTTCCAGTTAGGTACAACCACGGGTGAAGGCGAAAACCGAGATTTCTTTACTGAATTTTGGGCTAGCGCAAACGACCCGCGTGCAGCCATCGATTTTTACAACCCAGGTGGCGACAACCCGTATATCGATTTTACAACGGCAAGCCCGTGGCTAGCTAACCCAACAGATGAAATGTGGTTGGGAGGAATATTCGACCAGCTAAATGCAACGGAAGATAAAGAAAACTATATCCAGTTTGATTACGAGCATTCAGTAGACTGGGGTGCAGTAACCGAAATCAAAACGGGTATAAAGCGTCGCGATCGTAGCTTTGCGCAATCTCGCTACAGAACTGACTTGGCCAACTTAGCGCCGTTAGGTGAAGGTAGCCTTGGCCCAGCGTCATCGTTTTGGAATGGCGACATGATTAACGTGTCTCACGACAACACCAACGGTGTGGCTGCCAGCTATTTCTTCCCTGACAAAGACAGCATGTACAACGCACTATATAGCGTAGCCGAATGTGCTGATGACACTACTATACTTTGCCGCCGTACCGATGAATTCTTAGATGAATCTTCATTTGAGATAGAAGAAGATATTACTGCACTTTACGCCATGGCGAAATTTAGTGGCGATGGTTTCAGAGGTAATGTGGGTATGCGTTATGTTGAGACCGATTCAACTTCGAACGGTTACGACCTAACAACAGGCGAAGCGGTAGCGTTTGACGGTGGTTACAACGAATGGCTGCCAAGCATCAACTTGTCGTACGACTTATCTGAAGATGTGTTACTACGTATGGCGGCAGCACGCGTGCTTACTCGTCCAGCACCGTTTCAGTTAGCACCTGCGGTAAACTTAACGCCTGAAACTAGCTCTGGCTCTGCTGGTAACCCGCAGCTTAACCCGCTAACTGCTAACCAATTTGAAGTGGGTGCAGAATGGTACTTTAGCGAATCGTCGGTAGCCGCGGTAACAGTGTTTAAGAAAGATATTAACGACTTTATCTTTACCAAAACCGTATCTCGTGAAATTGATGGTCAGCAAATCAATCAGCTAAGAACGCCAGAGAATGGTGGTTCAACCACAATCGACGGTATCGAAATGCAGATTCAGCATGTGTTCGACAACGGTTTCGGTGGCTACGCTAACTACACCTACACTGATGTGGCCGACGCACAAGTAGATGAAGCGGTTGCCGTTACAGACGATGACGGCAACATCATTGGTGCTACTATCGCAACGCGCTCAGTAAGCTTCCCGAACACGTCAAAAGACTCGTTTAACGTAGGTGTGTTCTACGAAACTGATCTTTACAGCGCGCGCTTAAACTACAACTACCGCTCTGAGTATTTTATTGCCCAAGCTGAAATTGGCGATCAGTACCGCGACGAACAGTCACAGCTTGATGCGCAGGTAAGCTGGAACGTGACAGAAACTATTACACTTAAAGCTGAAGCCCTTAACCTTACCGACGAAATCTGGGAGAACTACTATGTTCGAAGCAGTGACGGTAAGCGACTTGGTGGAACGCAAAGTGCCAATGGACGCCGTTTCTTCATTGGCGCTAGCATGAAGTTCTAGTTGCTAGTATGTGAAGATAGTTCGTGTGTTCACTATCTTCACTTAGCATAGGGTAGGGCGTTTGCTTTACCCTTGTTTTACTCTGAAATTGTGATTTAAGGATGTGCGACGTGATCCGCAATTCGACGAATTTTGTCAAAGCGTGCTTGAGCTTATCGTTACTACTAGTGGGTAGCGCTTCGGCAATGGCTGAAACGCCTTCGCTACAGCAAGCCAGCTTGAATGCGCTAGGAGAAAGCCTCGATATACATTACGAAGTATTAAGTAATGTGGACGATAGTTTGTGCCGGGTACATATTCCAAAAGGCGACTGCTTTTCGTCAGAGCTTACGATAGCAACCATGGCAACCCCCATTGAACCCTCTACGTCGCTTTACTTTAGTCATATTGCGCCTATTCGCGGGTATGACTCAAAAAATGCAATTCGCATTGAGCATATAAACGGTGACCTGCACCGCCTGACGTTCGAAGATAAGGTGAGCGCAAGTGAGCAAGTTAAGGTAACGCTATCTGCGCCTTTTTGGCACGCCTCTCGCTCGGACGCAATGCCGAACTATTATTTAACTTACCCTGCTTTATCACCGGTGGTGGTGGCCTCCACAACCCGTGTGAAAGAGCCGGGAAGTAATTTGCTAATCAATCAACACACTGGCTTATGGAGCAAACAAGCCCAGTACAAACGTACTGAAAAAGACAATACACCGCTTATGGACAGCGCGTATTTATACAATAAGGGCGATTCAGCGCTAACTTCAGATGATGCCGAGAATCGTGTTATTCCCAACGTAAGTCGAAGAGATGATTCGGGTAAATTTGTTGCAGCCGCGGGCATTAATATAGATAAGTCTGATCAAGACATGCTTGCTCCAGCCATTGAGCAAATGGCCTATTTTGGCCTGACTAACCAGAAAACAGGCTTACCGCTTAAGGTTATTATTCGCAGCGCTCACGATGCGAACGCCCTAGCAAATGAAGCTGCAAAAATAAACTCGAAAGAAGGCTACGCGCTTAGCATAACAGAGCAAAGCGCCACGATAATTGCCAACGATAACATTAGTGCTAACTACGGTTTGCTAACGCTAATGCAAGTATTTGATGCGCAGCATGGCCGCTTTCCTATAACTGAAATCGCAGACTCGCCACGATTCGAATTTCGCGGAATGCACTTAGATATTGCTCGCCACTTTCCAGGAAAGGCAGCGATTGAATCTGTTGTTCGCCAAATGTTCACCTACAAGCTCAATAAGCTACACCTTCACCTAAGTGATGACGAGGGCTGGAGATTAGCTATCGATGCTTTGCCCGAGCTTACCGAAATTGGTGCGTTTCGATGCCACGATTTGTCTGAAGCACAGTGCTTGCTGCCTCAGCTGGGAAGCGGACCTTTTAAAAGTGCTACAGGTAACGGCTTTCTTACGCAGCAAGATTACATTGAAATTTTAACAATGGCGCATGCGCGCGGCATTGAAGTTATTCCGTCGCTTGATATGCCTGGCCATGCCCGCGCAGCGATTGTTGCTATGAATGCGCGCTACAAGCGGCTTATGGCAGAGGGTGAATTAGATGCTGCAAATGAGTTTTTATTGGTAGATAAAGAAGATAAAACCCAATATGAAAGCGTTCAATTCTATTCAGATAACACCATAAACCCCTGTTTAGATAGCAGCTATCATTTTATCGAAACCGTACTTACTTCTGTGAAATCACTGCATGAAAAGGCCAACGTTCCGTTGACGCACTTCCATGTTGGCGCCGATGAAACCGCCGGTGCTTGGGTGAAATCCCCTGTATGCGCTGCGAAAGGTCAAAAGGCAGATGAAATACTGCCGGCTTTTGTTACCGAAGTGCAGAAAATTGCGCAAAAGCACAATATATCAATTGGTGGCTGGAGCGATGGCATGGAAAAAGCCGTAAATACACTGGATAACAGCAGCGCGTATACCAACGTTTGGCATTTGCTTGCGGCGGGTGGAGAGAAAACAGTATCGCATTTTGCGAAGGAGAATATTCCGGTAGTACTTTCGTTTCCAGACGTGCTTTATTTCGACTTTCCTTACCAAAGTAATCCTTATGAGCCTGGCTATTACTGGGGTTCACGGGCAACCGATACCGAAAAAGTATTTTCGTTTATGCCCGAACAGCTGCCGCTTCATGCCGAGTTATGGACCGACCGTATGGGCCACAGTTACAGCAGTTCTGCTGAGGCCGACACATCATCAGTAATCGGTATTCAGGGGCAGCTGTGGTCAGAAGTCACCGTGAATCAAGATGCCGTGGAATATATGGTGTTTCCCCGACTATTGGCCTTGGCTGAACGCGCTTGGCACTACGCACCATGGCAACAAAACGCGAAAGCACTTCATGAAAAAGGCGGTTTAGTAAACCGGCAGGTAAGCGACTGTCAAGCGTTTGAGTTAGCGTTATTTAACCGCCATGCACCCGCGCTAGTGCTGCAGGGAGTGAATGTGCGTGTACCTACGCCAGCAGCGGTAATTAACAATGGTAAGTTACATATGAAGCCAGTGTCTGGTTTTACGATGGAGTACTTAACTTCAGATAATAAGTGGGAAACCTTTACTGCTCCTGTTGAAGTGAAGGGGAACGTAACTGTTCGCGCTAGAATTGCGGGAACACAGCAAATGAGTCGACAGGTGCAGCTGTAAGTGACTGTTTTTATTGGTTAAAATGACAGCGTTGTCATATTTTTACCAAGTGTATCTATGCATTTATCTATACTGAGATGTTTAAATGAGCTCTGATTTATTTTTTATTGGCATAGACGGTGGTGGCACCAAGTGCCGAGCACGATTAGAAGACGTTGACGGAAATGTCTTAGGTGAGGGCGTAAGTGGCCCTGCCAATATTATGCGCGATAGCGATTTAGCTAAAGCGTCGATAGTAGATGCGATTAATATCGCTATTTCGAATGCAGGGAACGCCAACACATCTAAGCAAATTTCGCTGTCGCAGTGCGTGGTAGGCGCCGGTCTAGCTGGCGCAAACATTGAGTCTGCGAAGCAACAGTTTGAACAATGGCAGCACCCGTTTCATTCGCTACACGTGTTAAGCGATTTACACGCCGCATGCGTTGGAGCACATAACGGAAACCCGGGAGCTGCGATAATTATTGGTACGGGTTCATCGGGCACTATGTGGCAAGATGAATCTTTTCAAGATGTTGGTGGGCACGGGTTTCCTATCGGCGACAAAGCCAGTGGGGCTTGGCTAGGCTTAAAGGCCGTGCAGCACACGCTATTGTGTTTAGATGAGTTGGAAGAAAAGGATGAACTTGCAGCAGAAGTGTGTAACGCCCTGCAATCATCATGTACCCAAGAAATCGTAGCGAAATGTGCGGAATTTAACACCCATCACTATGCCGCCTTGGTAGAACGTATGCTGCCTTTGCTATACACAAAGCAAAACAAGGTTACCGCACTTTTTGAAGAAGGTGCCCTTTACATCGAGCGTATGGCAAAGCGACTTCTTGCTAATCACAACCATTGTTTAGCCATGATAGGTGGGCTTAGCAATGTTTATTCAGCCTATTTTTCAGAATCCATCAAAGCACGTTTAGTACCCTGCAAAGCAACGCCGCAGCAAGGTGCTATTTATCATGCAAAAGCCGCGTTTAATCACAAAGAAGGTGAGAAATGAGTTTATCTATAATGGCAAAAGAAGCCAGAGAGTTTCCGTCAGTTATTGCACAGCAGTTAGATAAGAATGATGAAGCGATCAGTCAGTTAGCGGGTAGGTTACAGCAATTAAACCCTAACTTAATTTACATCATTGGTCGCGGTTCGTCAGATCATGCCGGCGTGTTTGGAAAGTATCTCTTTGAAACCGAAATGGGTATTCCAGTGTGCAGTGCCGCCCTTTCAATTGCAGGCATATTTAAACGCCAATTGAATTTGAAGGGGGCGGTAGCTTTTATCATCTCTCAATCTGGTCGCAGCCCAGATATACTAAAGCAAACCGAGTCGGCCAAAAACGGCGGGGCGTTTACGGTTGCCTTCGTGAATGATGAAACGTCGCCATTAGCCGAGCTGGCTGATGCCGTTATTCCTTTATCTGCCGGGGAAGAAAAAGCAGTAGCGGCTACTAAGAGCTTTTTAGCAACGCTGTCGGCGCTTCTTCATTTGTGTGCCCGTTGGAGCGAAAATACCTCGCTATTTAATGCGCTAAAAGCCATGCCTTCGCAGCTAGAAGCGGTAATCAATGCGCCGTCTCAGTTATCAAAAGCCCATCTTGAAAATACGCGAAACACCATTGTTTTAGGGCGCGGCTTTGGCTATGCGGTTGGGCGAGAAGTAGCGCTTAAATTAAAAGAAGTATTGGGTATACACGCCGAAGCGTTTAGCAGTGCAGAGTTCATCCATGGCCCAGTGACGTTAGTTGAGAAAAAGCTGAAGCTTATTTCGTTAAACATAGAAGATGAGAGCGCATCTTTTCATCAAAACATGGTGCAAGATGTGAGATCCCGTGGCGGTGAGTGTATTGATCTGCAAGGCGGAGTAACGTCTTCACACCCAAGGCTGGACGCACTTTTACTAATGCAACGCTTCTATCTGGATATAGAGAAAATTGCCGTTGAACTAGGTTTGAACCCAGATACGCCACCCGGATTAAACAAGGTAACGAAAACCCAATGAAGACCATTATTCTGGCTGAAAAGGTGCTGATGAACGGTGCCTGGCAGCATAATCAGGTGCTAAGCATTGAAAAGGGTGTGATAGCTGACATTGCACCTCTTTCTTACTTTAAGAAAGACGCAACGGCGACAATCAACGAGCGCATACGTGGTGCAGTTATTCCAGGCTACATCGACACGCAGGTAAATGGTGGTGGAGGCGCGATGTTTAATCATGCTCCCACGCTTGAAAGCATAAATGTGATGGCCAAAGCGCACTTGAAATACGGCACCACCACATTGTTTCCAACGCTCATTACCGACGATATAGACACCATTGAGCAAGCGGCCGATGCAGTAAGCGAGGCTATTGAACAGGCGCACCCCAGTGTTGAGGGGGTTCATTTTGAAGGGCCGCACCTTTCTGTTGAGAAAAAAGGCGTGCACTTGCCACGCTATATTCGCGCACTTTCAGATCGTGAACTGGCAACCTATACCCGAAGAGATATTGGGCAAGTTCTTATCACCGTTGCGCCTGAAAACGTGCCTTGCGACATCATCCGAGATTTGGTGGGGCAAGGAGTTATTGTTGCATTAGGGCATTCAAACGCACCGCTTGAAACCGTGCAAAATGCATTAGACGCTGGGGCATCAGGCTTTACCCACCTATATAACGCCATGTCGCCACTGACTTCCAGAGAGCCTGGAATGGTGGGGGCGGCGCTACTTAACAACAGCGTGTGCGGGATAATTGTGGACCATCATCACATTCACCCCAAAGCGGTAGAGCTGGCTTATAAGGTAAAAGGGCCGCATCAGCTAATGCTGGTAACTGACGCCATGGCCCACGTGGGCGCAAGCGACGATACCATCGCGTTCTTCGATACTCATATCACGCGCCAAGGTAACAAGTTAACCACGCCCGACGGCACGTTAGCCGGTAGCTGTTTAGATATGCACGGCGCAGTAACGAACAGCATTAACGACATCAATATCGCATTAGAACATGCCAGTATCATGGCAAGCGCTACGCCAGCACGCTTCACCAAAATACATGATAGGGTAGGTGAAATAGAGGTAGGAAAGCGCGCTAACTTTCTAGTGATAAACAACGACAATACTCTGTTAGAAGTGTGGCAGAACGGAAGTAAACGCCTTTGCGCTAACTAACAACATAATAATAAATAAGAGATCTTTGCTATGACAACACAAGCTCAGTCGCAAGTACCCAACGCAACAGGAATGGGGCGCTTTGTACCTATTCTAAGTATCGGTTTACTGTTTTTCATTTTCGGCTTCATTACATGGCTAAACGGCGCATTAATTCCGTTCTTGCAAATGGTGTGCGAGCTAACTGAAATGCAAGCGTTGCTTATCGCCTTTTGTTTTTACATCGCTTATGTAGTCATGGCGCTTCCCATGGCAAAGATCCTGGAAAAAACTGGCTACCAGAAGGGCATGAGCTTAGGGCTTAGCATTATCGCCGTGGGATGTTTGTTGTTTGTACCTGCCGCGCTGAGCGCCATGTTCCCCGTGTTTTTGCTAGCACAATTTGTGGTAGGTAGCGGTTTGACCATACTTCAAACAGCATCAAACCCGTTCATTGTTCGACTGGGTAACGAAGAAAGCGCTGCCGCTCGCATTGCCTTTATGGGCCTGCTTAACAAAGCGGCTGGCGTGCTGGCTCCTATCGTTTTCACCAGCTTAGTGTTAAGTGGTTTGCCTGACGTAAACCAAGAGTCGTTAAACGCCATGCCACAAGACGTAAAAGCGACGCTAATTAATGATATGTCTGTCTCACTTATTCAGCCTTATATTGCAATGGCCATCGCATTGGGCGTACTGGCTCTGGTATTTATGCGCCTTGCATTGCCAACCATTAATGATGAGCAAGATGAAGACGAAACTGTGGAAGCATCGCTTTCCTCAAATAAAGATAAAAAGATCCTGCATTTCCCACACTTAGTATTGGGCGCAATAAGCCTGTTTTTCTACGTTGGGGTAGAAGTTATCGCTGGCGACACCATTGGGTTGTATGGCTCTTCAATTGGCGTAGAAAACGCGACCACGCTTACGTCTTTTACCATGATTGCTATGGTTATCGGGTATGCAGTAGGCCTTATTTGTATTCCTCGATTTATTTCTCAGCAAACGGCGCTACTAAGCTCTGCGGTGTTTGGCGTAGTTTTCACTACGTGCATCCTAATGAGCTCAAACACTGATACTGGGATCTCTCAAGTGCTGTGGGGATGGACGGGCGTGCAATCGCTTCCTTTCTTACCTAACAGCGTGACGTGTATTGCGCTTCTTGGCTTGGCAAATGCCTTGGTGTGGCCTGCAATTTGGCCGCTGGCGCTAAATAATTTAGGTAAATACACTGCACAGGGTTCGGCACTACTTATTATGGGTATTGCAGGTGGTGCTATTTTGCCCATGGTTTACGGCGCAGCCAGCGAGCTAGTAGGTGGTCAAAGTGCCTATGCGATTATGCTGCCTTGCTACTGCTTTATTGCTTACTACGCCGTATTGGGCTGTAAAAAACAACGCTGGTAAATGCCAGTGTTTTCCGTGTAACTCACGGGTTAACTGTTTAAAGAAATGCGCTTTTTAGCGCATTTCTTGTTGTTGGTCTGCGCTGCTGCATTAAAAGTGGTGCTGTCGCATTAAAGTCGGTGCTGTCACATTAGAAAAGGCAAGTAGTTGCGGTAGTTTGACGAGTCTTCACCAACTCTTAACTTATACTGAATATTTGTATTTCTGATGTTCAGTGTTTAATACATTTGCTTTTTAAATGTATTGATAAAAATTTCCAATTTGTTGCATAAACGTTAGCTCACTATACTCAATTTCGTTTTCTACCTTTCAAATTAAAAAGAGTAAGTGGAATGTCTAGTACCACCGCCCTACACGCAAAGCACCTAGAAGCCGGTGCGAAAATGGTCGATTTCTTCGGCTGGGATATGCCAATTAACTATGGTTCACAAATTGAAGAGCATCACGCTGTGCGTCAAGACGCCGGTATGTTTGATGTGTCTCACATGACCATTGTTGACGTAAAAGGCGCGCAAGCCAAAGCGTATCTTCAGTACCTTTTAGCCAACGACGTGGCAAAATTAAAAGACAAAGGCAAAGCGCTATACAGCGGCATGCTTAACGAAGAAGGCGGTGTTGTAGACGACCTTATCGTTTATCACTTCGACGAAACTAACTATCGTTTAGTGGTTAACTCAGCAACGCGCGAAAAAGACATGAACTGGTTAATGAGCAAAGCAGAAGGCTTTGACGTAACCATCACCGAGCGCCCTGAATTTGCCATGATTGCCGTACAAGGCCCTAACGCAAAAGAAAAAGCCGCTAACCTGTTCAGCGCAGCGCAAAAAGAAGCGGTAGCGGGCATGAAGCCATTCTTTGGTGTACAAGCAGAAGACTTGTTCATTGCCACCACAGGTTATACCGGTGAAGCAGGCTACGAAATTATGGTGCCAGCTGAGCAAGCGGAAAGCTTCTGGCAAGCACTGCTAGACGCGGGCGTTAAGCCATGCGGCCTAGGTGCGCGTGACACCCTTCGCCTTGAAGCAGGCATGAACCTGTACGGCCAAGATATGGACGAAACCATATCGCCACTAGCGGCAAACATGGGCTGGACAATTACATGGGAACCGGCTGAGCGTGATTTCGTAGGGCGTAAAGCACTAGAAGCGCAGCGCGAAGCAGGTACCGACAAGCTAGTAGGCTTGGTGATGACTGAAAAAGGCGTGCTGCGTCACGGTCTTAAAGTGAAAACAGAAAGCGGCGAAGGCGTTATCACTTCAGGTACGTTCTCTCCAACACTAGGTCACTCAATTGCGATGGCACGAGTACCAAGTGATGTTGGTGAAACAGTAGAAGTGGAAATGCGCAAAAAGTGGGTTACAGTAAAAGTGGTTAAGCCCTCCTTTGTTCGCAATGGAAAAAGTGTTTTATAAGTTAACAGAGAATAACAGGAACGATTATGAGCAACATCCCAACTGATTTACGCTATGCCGCTACGCACGAATGGGTTCGCCCTGAAGGTGACGGTGTTTTCACTGTAGGTATTTCTGAGCACGCACAAGGCTTACTTGGCGACATGGTTTTCGTTGATTTGCCAGATGTTGGCGACGCAGTAAGCACTGGCGACGACGTATGTGTTGCTGAATCGGTAAAAGCAGCGTCTGACGTTTACGCGCCAATTTCAGGTGAAATTGTAGCAATTAACGAAGACCTAGAAGATTCACCAGAACTAGTTAACTCTGACCCATACGGCGACGGTTGGCTATTCAAAATTAAAGCTGACGATGCGGCAGAAGTAGAAGGTCTACTAGACGCTGAAGGCTACGAAAACAGCATCGACGAAGAGTAATTCGTTACGCAGTTTTAAAAGAACCATAATTTGAAAAGGGGCATGAAGATAATTCAGCCCCTTTTTAACTTAAAGATTTAACGCGCCCTTGCGGCAACCATTACGAGTGCTTAACAACGTTATGTCGAATACTTCCCCTACATTGGCTCAACTAGAGCAAAAAGATACATTTATCCGCCGTCACATTGGCCCGGGTAAAGGCGAAATTGAAGAAATGCTGTCTGCTATTGGTGCAAGCTCACTAGACGATTTAATTGAGCAAACTGTACCGGCAGGTATTGCGCTACCAGAGCCACTAAAATGTGGTGAGGGGGCGACAGAAGTTGAAGCATTAAGTGAACTTAAAGCCGTTGCACAAAAGAACAAAATTAACCGTTCTTTCATTGGTATGGGTTACTACGATACCCACGTACCAAACGTTATTCTTCGCAACGTGCTAGAAAACCCAGGTTGGTACACAGCGTACACGCCTTACCAGCCAGAAATTGCCCAAGGTCGTTTGGAAGCCATTCTTAACTTCCAACAAGTGACCATTGACCTAACTGGCCTAGAGCTAGCATCGGCGTCATTACTTGATGAAGGTACAGCGGCGGCTGAAGCCATGGGCCTTGCTAAGCGTGTATCTAAGAACAAAAAAGCGAATGCGTTCTTCATTGCAAACGACGTTCACCCGCAAACGGTTGACGTGGTAGAAACTCGCGCTGAAATGTTCGGTTTTGAAATCATCAAAGGTGCGACAGAAGAAGCAGCAGAACACGACGTATTCGGTGCGCTACTTCAATACCCAACCTCTACCGGTGAAGTGAAAGACATCAGCGACATCATTGCTGCAGTTCAAGCGAAAAAAGGTATTGTGGCAGTAGCCGCTGACCTTATGAGCTTGGTAATGCTTAAGTCGCCTGGCGAGCTAGGTGCAGACGTTGCACTTGGTAGTGCACAGCGCTTTGGTGTACCTATGGGTTATGGTGGCCCACATGCGGCATTCTTTGCTACACGCGACAGCTACAAGCGTTCATTACCTGGCCGTATTATTGGTGTAAGTAAAGACACCCGTGGTCGCCCAGCACTTCGTATGGCGCTACAAACTCGTGAACAGCACATTCGCCGCGAAAAAGCGAACTCGAACATTTGTACAGCGCAGGTGCTGCTAGCCAACATGGCAAGCTTCTACGCGGTATACCACGGCCCACAAGGCCTTAAAACCATTGCTGAACGCATTCACCGCTTCGCCGACATTCTTGCTACTGGTTTAAACCAGAAAGGTGTAGCCCTTAAGCACAGCACGTACTTCGACACGCTAACCGTAATGGTAAGCAACAAAGAAGACGTACTAGCAAAAGCCTATGCAAAAGGCATGAACCTGCGCGCAGACCTTGAAGGTGCGGTAGGTGTGTCGCTAGACGAAACCACCACACGTGAAGACATTGTTGCGTTATTCGACGTACTGCTTGGTGAAGACCACGGCCTTACTGTTGAAGGTCTGGATGCAGAAGTAACCACGCAAGACGTGAAATCTATTCCAGAAGGTTTAGTACGTACTAGCGACTTCCTAACCCACGAAGTGTTCAACAAGTATCACTCTGAAACAGAGATGCTTCGTTACATCAAGAGCCTTGAAAACAAAGACTTGGCGCTTAACCACTCAATGATTTCATTGGGCTCGTGTACCATGAAGCTAAACGCAACGGCTGAAATGATCCCTGTAACATGGGCTGAATTCGGTCAGCTTCACCCGTTTGCACCACTAGACCAAGCTGCGGGCTATCAAGAAATGATTGCCGAGCTAAGCGAGTGGTTAATTAACGTAACAGGTTACGACGCGCTTTCAATGCAGCCTAACTCAGGTGCGCAAGGTGAATACGCAGGCCTATTGGCTATTCAGCGTTACCATGAAAGCCGTGGCGAAGGTCACAGAAACGTGTGCTTAATTCCAAGCTCTGCCCACGGTACTAACCCAGCGTCTGCACAAATGGTTAGCCTTAAAGTGGTAGTAGTTGCGTGTGATAGCAAAGGTAACGTAGACCTTAACGACCTTCGCAAGAAAGCGGAAGAAGTGGGCGATAACCTATCGTGCGCCATGATCACGTATCCGTCTACCCACGGTGTATATGAAGAAACCGTGCGCGAGATTTGTGACATTGTTCACCAATACGGCGGTCAGGTTTATATGGACGGCGCGAACATGAACGCGCAGGTGGGCATTACGTCGCCTGGCTTCATTGGTTCAGATGTGTCGCACCTTAACCTACACAAAACCTTCTGTATTCCACACGGTGGCGGTGGCCCAGGTATGGGACCAATTGGTGTTAAGTCGCACCTTGCGCCTTTCCTCCCAAACCACACGGTTGTTAACGTAGAAACAGCAGGCAAAGACTGTGGTGCAGTATCGGCCGCGCCATGGGGCAGTGCATCAATTCTGCCTATTAGCTACATGTACATCAAAATGATGGGTAGCGCTGGCCTTCGCCGTGCAACCGAAGTCGCTATTCTTAACGCTAACTATGTGGCTAAGAAGCTAGAAGGGCACTTCCCAGTGCTTTACAAAGGCAACAATGGCCGCGTAGCGCACGAGTGTATTATTGACCTTCGCCCGCTTAAAGAAGCAAGTGGTGTTACCGAGTTAGACATTGCTAAGCGCCTAAACGACTACGGTTTCCATGCGCCGACCATGAGCTTCCCAGTAGCAGGTACGCTTATGATTGAGCCCACCGAGTCGGAAGCGAAGTACGAACTAGACCGTTTCATTAATGCAATGGTTAGCATTCGCCAAGAAATTGCGAAAGTAGAAAGCGGCGAGTGGGATGCCACTGACAACCCGCTACACAATGCACCGCACACACTAGCTGACATCTGTGACAGCGACTGGAACCGCAGCTACGACCGCATGCTAGCGGCGTACCCAGCGCCAGAAGTACACAGAAACAAGTTCTGGCCAACAGTTAACCGTATTGATGACGTTTATGGCGATCGTAATTTGATCTGTTCTTGCCCTAGCATTGAGAGCTATGTTGAGGAGTAGGTTGGTTTTTCACGTTTAAAATTAAGTCTGTGAAAAGGGGCGAGAGTCCCTTTTCACAAGATAAAAAGAGACTTTTCATTTGGTTAGTAGTGACCTTCCCTTAAAATGACATCATGACAAAGATTAAACCTCCAAGAGGTTGGAAGCAGTTGAGCTGTCAAAGTAAAGATACGTTAAAGCGGAAATAATTAAAAACGTCAAACAGCGTAAGAATGTGGCCACTACAGTATGAAAAATGCTATAAATTACTATAGTTTAGTTATCTCTTAGAAAGCTAAACGGCTCAGATTTGTGTATTGTATTTTTGTTAGACCGTCATCGCTCATAAACTAACTTTATATTAATTCTCTTGAAACATCTTTTAGGCTAGAATTTCCAAATTAGTTAAAGCAAATTCAATATCTTTATTGCTAAATAAGTTAAATTTTCTTTGCGCCCATTTAGCTCCAGCAGGCCAATTAGCTATACCTTCTTTAATAGATTCAACAGTCCTTTCACAGCCTTGGTTAGTAACTAACCAATCTACTGTAGATAGAAGCTCTAAACCAAAAGGGGATTCGAAACCGCTGATTACTTGAGTTGCGCCCTCGAGTGCGGGTAAATATTCTTTGGCTTCTGTATTCAAGTACGTTGAAATTTTTTGCTTTTCTGATTCATTAAACCAAATCACATCCAACGGGTCGCAATCAGGAATTCGTTTATCAGATTTCAAATAACTACCATCTAGAGCATTTAGTAAATGGTCTAGATTATTGGCATATGGTCCATAATAATTTGCTTCAAATTTCAGTTTTAATTCGTTTTTTAACCCTCTTTTTTCGATTGTTCTTTGTAAAAACCAAGCGAGTTTTTGAATCTCCAACAAACTACATTCCATACCCAAAATCCAATAGCGCCTCACTAATTCTGCAACTAATGCTCGCGCTGGAGTAAGTTTCTTAACACCTGATGCCTTGGCCACGTTTTGATATTTACTGGTAGGCTCAAACACAATAATATTTGTGGTTTTAATGTCTGATAAAGCCTTTTCGATCTCCATTTTTACATCTGGCCAGGCTAGTCCACCCTGTCCCGCACCAAGTGGCGGAATAGCTATTGATCGGACATTGTTGTTTTCTAAGAAATATCGAAGATCGATTAAGCCCTCTTGGATCCACTCCATTTTAGATTTTGCACGCCAATGCTGCTTAGTAGGAAAATTAACAATCCACTTAGGACCCATCAACTCACTAGTTTCAGTAACAAACATTTTACCTGTATTTACCTGCTTAGCTTTGCAAGCACTAGCATATTCAGCCATGTTTTTGGGAAAGCGCTCTTTGAACATTAGTGCAATACCTTTCCCCATAACTCCAACTGTATTTACAGTGTTAACGAGTGCCTCTACTTGTGCTTCGAGTAAATTACCTTGCGTATAAGTGATCATTAGAAGTACCATCCTGGACGTACAATTACGTCTAAATTCATATTGCGCTGTTGAATATGATGTTTTAACTCTTGTTCAACTCGAGTATTGTAACAAGCTATACCTACTAAAGCATTTATTGGACAATGCTGCTTTACCAATGCTTCTGCTTGATATCGTTCAAACTTGGCTGGGTCGTTGAGATCTCTGGCAAAATTCCGCGTTTGTAATATAGGCCAATCTACTTCACCCAAGTGATTCAAATCCGAGTAAAAACTCGCCCACTGATAATATGCATGCATGTCCGTATAGACAAAATCTAAGTTTAGTTGTTCAACTTTGTGTAATGATGATACCAATATAACGATATCTTCGTTAGCCCTCTGCTTAACCCCCCGTCCAGACTTGATATTGAGCAACATGGGGGAAAACGGGGTAAAATAGAAAGGCACATAGTCATTTAAAGAGCCAAATGGTGATATGGGGACTGGGTGAGTGGCGCGTTTCTGTATGAGTTCCGAATTACCTATGGCCTCCCAATTAGGTGACTGGACATGGCTATTACCACAATAAAGACCATTATCTAATATCCACGGGATATTATTGCGATGCACGATACGCCAAATCAGAGCTTTTTGTGGATTGAGGGTTTGACAATAGTTATACAAATTATTCACCAACAAACATTGCAGGGTTTATATCTACATGACAACAAACATTATGTAAATTCACCAGCTTATCTACAACTGCTTTAACTCGTGTATCTTTAATATAAATACAGAAAATCAAATCAGAACTTACAGTAGTAGGGGACAAACACTCCGCCATACAGACAACTTTGCATGCCTTATCATCATAGTTCCGTTCTTCCATCAACTCCCAATCAATCTCTATAAAGCCAGCGTCATAATCTAAAATTTGATAACCCGCTTTAGCTAAGGGATGAGTAGGAACAATTTTCCAACCATTTGCTCTGGCAACAGTCCTCTGAACAGAAATTAAAACAAAATCTTTCTCTGAATAAGTACGTTGAACACTATAATCAAATGGGTTTTTAGCAAAAAAGTGGAAAGGAACAAAATTATCTAAACTATGATTCGCCCGTGAATCTAAAATTTCACCGTCAGCCACATCATTAAACTCGTCGTTGTTTAGATCACATCTAGGTTTCAAACCATGCTGAAGAATTGAAGCCAAGTTCTCTAAGGCGGTTAAGTGGTATAGTAATCTTCCATTTTTTATCATTAATAATTCCTTTTACTTTAAACAGCAATCTTTTGTGTGGTCTATGTGTAGTTGTTGCCTTATGTCTTGCTTGATTTTCGCTAAGAGTTTTTCAAGGGAGGGGCATAGGTAACTGGTCACAAGAGCACATTTTCTCTCGATAATACACTACCTTTTTTTGTATATAACTATACAGGGCAACGTTGACTCAACTACTACCATGGGTTTTGATTTAATCGAGGTAAACATTTTGGTATTTTATCGATCAGTAAATTCTGGAAATATTAAGATCGATAAGTGTTCTTTGCAGATTATCTATTATGTCTAACCGTTTTATGATAGCCGCCTACGACAGGCTAAGTTTGTGACCAAGATAGTACTTTAACACGAGCAAAACACTTAAAAAAGCTTGACTAGGCTGCCAAGATTTTTAAATCTTTATATTTAGCCCAACTCTATTGCGGTGGGTCGAATGAGAAAAGCAAGTCACCGTGTGGCTTTAGACCGACTACTAAGAGTTCCATTATATCTGTTTTATCACTTGCTTAATTACTAAAGATCTCAATGCTATACTAAGCATTTATTGGAATTAGAGCCAAAAGACCAACACTGGCATCACTCAAAAAAGAAAGTCAAAAATGAGGGTTAACTATGGGTAACGATTTGATAAACATAAGCTATAAAGGAGAGAGTGGTGAATCCAAGATTAGGACAGTTCAAGTCGGTGAGATAGTACACGTTTCCCTTACTGATGTTGTTAAAACATTGTCAAAGGAAAATGAAGAACTAGGCGAGCAAAATCGGCAAGCCGCAATCCCTTCAATAATTAGGACGGTTTCATCTACTCTCGACAAAGACGAATATATCGAGCGCCCATGTGAAAAACCAAGATATGCTAACGAGACTGAGCTGTTCGTTACACACCCCGGCTTGTACAGAATCATTTCAGTTGATAAAAGCAAAGCCTCTAGAAAGTTCCAGAAGTGGCTTTTTCATGAAGTTGTACCCTCAATAGTAAAATTCGGTACTTATCCTGCTCCAGAAAATAAAGGGTCATCACTTTCTCAAATGGCTGAGCTTTTAGCACAAAATTCTAGATTGTTAGCCGATACCATTACAAGACAAGATAAACTTGAGGATGAGGTTAATACGAAGTTTGGTGTACTCGACGACCGTGTTAAAAAAATTGAAAGTTATGCTGAAGACACTTCATCATATTTCTCTGTGACAGAGCGCTTGGAAGAATTGGATATCAAGTTTGATAAAAAGTCATGTGAAGAAGTAGTCGCCTGGTGCGAAAATATAACCATAAACTCGGATTACAAGCGAATAAAGTGTCCATCGAATGATAGGTTTAAGGCGAAGTTCGCGGTCAGTGTCATTGATAAAGCTATTTCAAATGTCTACGAACTAGCCGCACATAGAAGTCAAAAATGAATAAATAGCTGAGTGCTCCTTATTTCCTCAAAGTTCTCCGACTTTGAGGGGTTACCAAACTATGAATCGACCATACTTCTTTAGACACTATTTGCTTTATAGCTATGTGTACTAAGGGGAAAAGAAGGCGAGATACCAAGCGCTGTGATATTGCCCAGCTTCACCCCTTAGTTATAGGTTTTAATGATTTCTTGTTTTAAGGCTTTAGCTCTTGTTTTGATGTCATCTAATTCGATGATGTTAGATAAGGAGCCGGTTTAAATAGTTTTATACTTACGGTAAAGTTTAAGTTTTACCTCATTGAAAGGGGGTCGTGGACTAAAAAAATAATTCCTAAAACTGGGCGGGACAGTTCGCCGCAATCTGGCGTAATTGAATTATCTTGCTTATATCGATGCTGTAAAAGGGCATCTCACTTCCCAAGTGCTTATCTTTACCGTTTACTTTTTTCTAGCACCCCGAACATTCCCATCCATCACAAGCGTCTTAACCAGCCCACTTTCATCATCCATTTCAAAACGAACACTACTCCC
>Ga0209404_10000140_pt1 | contig 61703 bp, 48 predicted proteins | sample TroAtlMetagenome_2_FD_187447 | JGI IMG/M metagenome (GOLD analysis project Ga0209404, IMG submission 187447) | Marine eukaryotic phytoplankton communities from Atlantic Ocean - Tropical Atlantic ANT8 Metagenome (SPAdes) (version 2) | ecosystem: Environmental > Aquatic > Marine > Oceanic...
TGGCTTCCATCAGGAAGGGTAATTACAGGCATTTTAATTCCTTTACAGTGGTGACGCCTACTCTGCGCCACATGCATATTTTTGAAAATTTAATCGTGCTTTATAGCACTCGAAACTTGCTTTATTTGAAGCGACTAAAGTACAGCATAAAAATACAGCGCATTGGTACTGCAAAACTGCATACGCGTCAAACTTACTGAGTTTTCTCAGTATTAAAGCAAGTTGTGGATTATAACCAGTGTAGGGGCAACTTCAATATCGAAAAGCCCTTATTGGCTAATTTGTGAAGGTTTGATTTCGTTTAGGAAGATTTTGAGTAGGAATTTATGCATTTCACCGTTTTTATCCCATACTTTAGTGTAAGGCGATAAAGGTTGCTGGACTGACTCTTCGCTGGTGTTCTAGTGTGCCATAGGAAAGTAGTCACTCAACACTCCAATCGCCTTGAAAAAAGCATTAAAACAAGCAGAGCGTGCAATATGTGGCATTTTATCAGCGAGCATATTTCAGATGAAACCCAGCAGTTTTTTAGCTGCCAAAAAGCCGAACGAGTAAGCGGCGGAGATACGCACGAAAGTTACATCATAAAAGATACGACCCATCGCTACTTTGTTAAAACCCGCCGTTATGATGATACTCAGCAATTGTCCCATGAAGCCGAAGGACTTGCGGCCATCGCTAACACGCAAACCATTGCTACCCCGCGAGTCATTTGCCATGGAATTACAGCCAATGAAACGCCCAATATGGAATATTTGGTACTTTCTCACGTTCGATTTATTGAACCTACTGAAAATGACTATTTCATTTTAGGGCAGCAACTCGCTGCACTTCATGCGGTTAACGCCTACACCAGCTATGGATGGCCGCATGACAATTACATTGGTGCTAGTGTACAAACCAATGGAAGAATGGCGTCTTGGGCTGACTTTTTTGCAGAAAAACGGATCGGTAGTATGCTAGAACGCTTGGCATCAATTGGTACATGGAAAAGCAGAGATGGCAATATAGACGATATTGTTACTCGAGTAAGACATCTCTTGAGCTTACATCAACCCCACCCTTCACTACTTCATGGCGATTTGTGGGCGGGCAATGCAGGCTTTAATAAAAAAGGACCGGTGTTATTTGACCCCGCTGTGTATGTTGGCGATGCGGAAACCGACCTTGCCATGGCCGAATTGTTTGGTGGCTTTCCCCAATCATTCTTTGAGGGTTACCATCAACACACCCCAATTGAAAAAAATTACCTATTAAGAAAACCAATTTACCAGCTTTACCATATTTTAAATCACGGGTTATTATTCGGCGCGCATTACATTACGCAAGCCAAACAAATAATAGATGACATTTACACGCATTGATGTGACAAACAAATTCGCTTGTATTTGTTGCCCATCAGCCGTTTTACCTGCGGATGAAGAAAGAAAGCACCGCAAACTGTAAATAGATATAAGTCGATTTAAAATAGAGAGTAGCTTTTATTATGACAAACTCAGGCCCTGTAGCACTCATTACCGGGGCAGCAAAGCGAATTGGCGCCGCCATGGCGTGTCAGCTTCATAGCGAAGGCTATCGCGTTATTATCCATTATGGGCATTCTAAAGACGAGGCACTTGCACTGGCTGAAAAGCTAAATAGTCAGCGGGAGGACTCTGCTACCTGTCTTCAAGCCAACCTTTGTAATTCAGACGAAGTAAGTGCACTTGGGCAGCGAGCATTAGGCATTTGGGGGCAGATAAACGTTTTAGTAAATAATGCTTCTAGTTTTTACCCCACTCCGGTGGGCGAAATTTCAGAAGACGACTGGGTATCTCTGATAGGCAGTAACGTGAAGGGGCCATTGTTTTTGTCACAAGCATTGGCACCAGCATTAGCGGTAAGTAAAGGCTGCATTATCAATATGGTCGACATGCATATCGACCGTCCACTCCCCAAACACAGTGTTTACCTCATTGCTAAATCCGGTCTTGCCTCACTAACCCAATCGTTAGCTATAGACTTAGCCCCCAACGTTCGCGTAAATGGTATTGCGCCAGGGGCAATTTTGTGGCCAGAACGGGAAATGGACGAGGACGAAAAAGACAAACTGATATCGAGTATTCCACTGGGTGAACTAGGTACACCAAATGACATTGCTAAAACATTGTCGTTCTTGGCATCGGCCCCTTACATCACTGGACAAATCATTTATGTCGATGGCGGGCGCGGACTTCATACTGGTGCCTCCGCGTGAATATTTCCCTAGTAAAACCATGGCACCCAAAAGTTTCGCAACTAAGAAACGCTTGCCGCGCTGGTGTCATCAGCGTTGCCATGTTTGCTTTGCTAGGCTGTTTTGGCGGAAGTACCGTAAAGCAAAGCATTGACGATTACGCCGCACGACTCTCGCGTGTACTCGATGCACCCCTCCCCGATTCGTTTAACGATAAGATTACCACCCCGCTTCCCAAACTTGCTGACTCCGCCACGATTAAACACGCTATTGAGGGCGTGAATATAAACCTGCGTGAGTTTTATGCGCTGCAAGATTGTGAGTTAGGCACAGTGGTTGCCGAACGCAATACGTCGCTAGGAAAAAGTCAGCTGCCATCACAGCGGCTTGTTTATGAGAGCAAGCTTCTTAATGTACTCAAAAGCTGTGAAGCAGCGCTCACGAAAGCAAACGAGTCTAACCAGAGAAACGCGGCACTGGCAGCAACCATCGCATCGTGGCGTGAACAAAAGACACAAGACTACAGTAAAACGTGGGCAAACCTAGTCCAAGGGAGCCAAGAGTTGCGTCTGGCGCTTAACACACCTGAACGTCTTTTCTCAGTTGAAAATAATAAAGATGCACTTTCTAGCGTAAACGCGCTTTATTACATCAACAGCTTAAGTAACAAAGAATTGCTCTTGAGCGATATGTATTCTTCCAATACAGCATCGAGCGATACAGAAACAGAGGCTACGAATGAAAATAATAGTGAGAGTATTATTGAGAGCAGCGAGCTTGAACAACAGTTAAAAATTATACGCTCAGCCAGGTTACCCGCTACACTTTGGCATACACAACAAACCTTAACGCAAAACCTCTCATTGCTTACGAATATGCTTGAAACCGAGCTTGATGCTGTAAGCTGCCCAGAAGGCCGCGCCAGCGACAAAGCAAAAATACTGCGTAATGTATTCTATCTTTTCTTTATTGAGGAAATACAACCTGTAGGAAGTTTGGTAAATCAATACCATTACAAACTAGCGCCATTATGGGAAGACTGGCTTGCGCAGCCGTCGCTGCACGCGGAATTCAAACGCTACATCAGGCAGCAGTCACAAGACGGATTCAATCAATACAGCAGCGTCATGAAAGCGCATGTCAACTTATGGCAAGGATTCCTTGGTAGATGTAATCTATCGCCCGTCGCGCCTGTTTAATAGCGCGACGAGCAAATCCACCAGCCCAGCTTTTGCTGAACATCTCCTCACCTCTAGCCAGCTTTGCTGCAGCACGTTCAATATGTTCGGTTCCCTTCTAGATTCCAAAAGAGGGCAAGTGACACATTCCAATAATCCTTCACATAACAAATATTACAGAATATTTTCTCCTGCTTCCGGATCTCTCGAATTCCGAGCCTGCTCACGTATTTCATGAGCTTCGGAAGACACATCATCATTAATTTTCGATTCTTGTGGGCGCGAATTTCCAGCCCCTTTAGCGCTTGACCTCTCGTTTCGATTTTCTGTGGCCTCTCCACTACTTTGTTCACTATCAAAACTTTTTACGTTCTTTTGTTCTGTCGTACTTTCACTTAACTCATTTGCTACGTTTTCTGAAGGGTTAGCGCTTGAAGCGCCTTTTTCGGAAGCATGATAAATATGCATACCCTCAGGGAAAATGCGCTCTCTCGCATCATCAGGCATACTGATATTCGCCTCTAAGAAGGCTTGGGTGATTTTACGCATCAGCACCGATGCCATTTTTAGTACACTCGTTTTCTCTACATCCACCCAAAAATAAACCTTGATGTTGTAGGTCGAGGGGCCTAATTCGTCGATAAGAATTTGCGGTTCAGGGTCGATTAACACGTTGTCTTGTGCTGACGTAATTTCTTGCGCCATCTGCTGAGCGTGTTGTATATCAGCATCGTAACCCACGCCAATAACAAACTGACCACGCATTAGCGGGTTGGCCGTAAGGTTTTTGATTACCCCTTTGTAAATAGTCGCGTTAGGTATTTGAATATGGTTGCCGTCAAAATCCACCAGTGTAGTCGCACGTGCCGTAACTTTCTGAATGATGCCGGTGAAATCGTTGATTTGTACGATATCCCCTATTCTAAAGGGGCGTTGAATAGTAAGCAGTAGGCTTGAAATAAAGTTCTCGGCGATGTCGCGAAAGGCGAAACCAAGAATAAGCCCCACCACACCTGTACCACTCACCACCGCGATTGCAAAACCAGTGAGCCCAGCTAAGAACAAAAATAGATAAATACCGAGTAAAATTAAGACTAAACTGACACTTCTTTGAATGACTGAGCGCAGCAGTGGAGATGTAGTCGTACGGGTTAACGGTTTAACTAAAACCTTGGCAATATGTGGCGCTAAAAGGATAAACGCCGCCATGATGACTAAGCCTAGCGCCAACCCCGGTAATCGATAAACAAAGTTCTCCCAAAGCTGAGAGAGTAGCGACTGTGCGCTCGATAAACTGCTTATTGCGCCACCTTCGTCACTTTGTTGAAGCAAAGTTTGTATGAAAGGTTCGCTGTCGGTTTGCGGGAAAAAAAGCCCCGCTCGCTTGTTTAAAATAGAGGGTTGCAATATTTGTTGCGCACTGAACATCACCCCACTCCTTGGCGTTCATGTGTTTCGGTTTTTAATATAAATAACTACGACGCGATAACTAAATAAGATCCCAGCCCGATGGTAAATAAAAAACTGCCCCATATAGCGTGTTCTATAACCACCACGGGCGTCGAGTTAGTTTGCATATACCTATAACCGAAAATGCCACCGCCAATCCAAGAAATGACTACAGCAATCCAGTTACCGTACACTAAGTGGGCTAAACCAAATAAAAAAGTACTTAAGGCCCACCTTGCATATTTCGAAGGCAGTATTCGCTTGTAACGGTGAAAAAAGTACGTTCGAAAAATGATCTCTTGCGGGATGACCGACACTAACGGATAAATCAATAATGTAGCTACCCACATCCATGGCTGGTTCATAGGCCAATGTAGGAACAATTCCGGTTTAAAAAAGTAAACTACCAGCGCCAGTAAGCTCGCCCAAGGCAAAAATAACCTTAGCGTACTTTTTAAATGCGTTCGATAGTCTTCCCAATGCCACAATTTAATGCGTTTAAATTGCTTATCTGCTAACAAGATAGCTAAGCAACAAAGTCCCATAACACCTAAAATAGGCATGAGATAATTTGCAAAATGCTTTATCCAGTAGAGAACGGCAAAGGGAACCACCACAAAGAGCAAGATCAATTCAGACCACAGCTTTGCCACAACTCACCTCTTTCTCTCGATCATGCTAGGTTCGCTGATCGATTCCCCAAACGTTTTTACTAACTAGAATCGATGCTAAACCAACAAGATAATTACCAACCGATGACACTTTTGTGAATTTTTACGGTTTGTATCTATGAAAGTGTAGTGCCAATTTGCAAAGCATGAGTGATCAATTAAGTGCTACTTTAGCCTTATGCTTTACTGCGCATTCGTAACTCTTTATATAGATAAGATTTTTTAAGAGCAGTGGAAACTTGTGAGCGTTTTTTAATAATGAGCAACAACGCTTATTATAGTGTTCTACTTCAATCATCGGCTTCGAAAAACCTATTTTGAAGTACGTGAACGCGTTGAATTCAGGTAGTGTTTGTATATCGCACAAAAGTCGTGAAATAATTGCATAAGATGTATAAGGCGATACCAATGACAAAAAATAGCCCTAGCGACGTTTTACAGCAAATTGAAAACCACTATGCCTCCTTGTCCCCTTCGGGCAAGGCTATTGCGCATTATATTCAGCAGAATCCTATCGCAGTATTAAGTCAATCTACGTCTTTTATTGCAGAAAAAACGGGGACGTCAAAGGCCACAGTCAGTCGCTTCTTTCGCCAGCTGGGTTTTGACTCGCATCAGCAAGCTAAAGAGGCGCTTGTTCAGCTACGTGAGCAAGGCGTGCCTGTTGTAAGCCCTTCAAGTGGCGTACTTCAGCATGAGAATGATAGTAAGAATTTGGCCAATACATTTGAAAGCACTTCCTCAGAGGCGTTGACAGATATTGCTAAATTGCTGGCATCAGCAGGCCAGGTCACCTTGATTGGTTTTAGAAACGCCTACCCCATTGCACTTCATTTTAGGCAGCAGCTCAAACAAATTCGTGCGTCGGTCCGGGTGCTTCCCCAGCCCGGTCAAACACTTAGTGAAGATATTATCGACCTAACCGAAAATGATCTTGTCGTACTTTTTGGTTTTCGTCGTAGAACCCGACAATTCAAGTTTGTTTTAAATAGCATTAAACACTGTAAAACCGTATTAATTACCGATCCAACGGGCCAAGGATATCGTCACGATGTCGACCACCTGCTGGTTACCCACATTGGCAGTGACTCGCCTTTTGATAGTTACGCGGCTCCAATGAGCCTGGTTGCATCACTGTGTAACCTTACCTACGAAGTATTAGGAAGCCAGGCCGCAGACCGCGTCGACGCTATTACTGACATCTACATTCAAATGGATGAACTAGAAAGTCCAAAGCGTTAACCCTTCTCACAGAACACTTTTTAAGCAATACTATAAAGAGAGCGGATAGCAGAGAATTGTTATTTTGCAAGCGTAAAGGGAACTAAAGCGCTTAAAAATGGGTATAAGTATTAATTCACAACGCTTATTTTGGGTTTTAATGCATAAAAACGTACCTGTTAATTTAATTTCACTGCTAAAAGCGTGTGGTTGGAGTTGATATGGATAAAACGCAAGTAGTCATGGAAGAAGCTAACGGTGTGCTAGACTTTTGGTTTGGAGAACTCTCCCCAGAGCAATGGTTTAAGGAAGATGCAGCACTAGATAAAACGATCACTTCGCGATTTTCAAAATTGCGCGCAGCAGCCATAAAGGGCGAGTTGTGGCCTTGGCGAGCGACCGCTACCGGTCGTCTTGCCGAAATAATTCTTCTCGATCAATTCTCGCGAAATATTCATCGCAATGACAAAGATGCATTCAGTGCAGACAGCATTGCTTTGGTTCTTGCGCAAGAAGCGGTAAGTGTTGAAGCCGATAAGGTACTTACACCGCAGCAGCGCGCGTTTCTGTATATGCCGTTTATGCATAGTGAATCACTCGCAATCCACGACGTCGCATTGGAACTATTTTCACAAGAAGGCCTTGAAAGAGAATTCACCTTTGAAAAGCGCCATCAACAGATAATTGAAATGTTTGGCCGCTACCCTCACCGCAACCGAATTTTAGGGCGCGAGTCGACACCAGAAGAAGTTGCATACCTGAAGCAAAACCCCCAAGGTTTCTAGCAACTTATCTAGTTTTTTATCAATTTACTCAGCGCTTTACCAATTATGTAACTCACAGAGAATAACTTACTTACTAAAGTGTCCAATGAAGTAACGTTCGTTTCTCTTGACTTTTTAATGAAACAGTTGTTTCATTAATCTAAAGACGAATAAAGAAACAATAACGAATAAGTAACGCGCTGTGAGCTCTCCTTTTGTACTGAAGCCCTGTGATGCCAAGTTCACGCAGGCAATTAAAAACCTAGAAATCGCATTCAGTCTTGACGGTAGTGTTAAAGATGACGCATTTTCGGCGTCAGGAAAAGCGCTGAATCAGGCAAAAAGTCAAAGTAAATTGCCGCTTAGCGGACTAGGTCTGGCAGTAAAAGATTTGTTTCACATTGAAGGATTGCCAACCGCAGCAGGAAATCCTGATTGGTTAGCCACACACGCGGTTCCGAAAAACACCAATCGTTGCGTAGCAAAGATGCTTCAAGCGGGTGCCGTGTTCAAAGGTAAAACCATTACTGATGAGCTTGCCTACAGTTTACACGGGCAGAATGAGCACTATGAAACACTGGTTAACCCGGCGGCGCCGGCTCATATACCTGGTGGCTCTTCATCAGGTTCAGCGGTGGCTGTTAGCGCACACCTTGCCGACATAGGGCTTGGCACCGACACCGGCGGCTCTATTCGCGTACCGTCTAGCTATCAAGGGTTATGGGGGCTTCGCACCACGCACGGCGTTGTGGCCTGCGACAATATGGTGGCACTTGCCCCGTCGTTTGATACCGTGGGCTGGATGACACGCGACCTAAACACGCTGACTAAGGTTGCCAATGTCTGCATAGATAGCGCTACACAAAGTGAAATATCAGGTTCGCCTCGATTTGGCATAGCAGCGCATTTATTTGAGCAGGCCGCTCACAAATCGCTGTGCAAAACATGGCTTGCAGCGCTGGCAGATAACAACGACTGTATTGTATTGTCAGAGACACAGCTAGATTTAAAAACCTTACAAGCTGCCGCTACCTTTCGTACCATACAGGGCAATGAAATATGGCAGCAACATGGCGAATGGATTGAATACACTCAACCCGATATCGCCAAAGACATAATGTTGCGCTTGAATTGGTGTAAAACCATAACAACGCAAGAAGTAGAGCAAGCTAAAGCGCAAAAATCTGTGGTAATCAATCAATTAAACACGCTGTTTGAAGAAATAGATGTATTGATTATTCCCACGACACCCGGTGTAGCACCTCGATGTGATGCCGATGAAACAACGCTGGCAAATGATAGAAACGCTCTGCTCGCACTCACGGCGATAGCTGGGCTTGCGGGATTACCCCAACTTCATTTGCCGTTGTTTACCCTACACAACGCCCCATGCGGATTATCGCTAGTGGGCAAAAAAGGCAACGATCTTGCACTTCTCGCGTTAGCAAAAAAGCTAACCACTCGCTAAACGTGTAAAGCGCGCCTGTTTTTTTAATTTGCACTTAAAAAAAGCATTAGCGCCCTATCGCATTCAAGTTGAAACTAGAAAGCGGAAGTAAGACTTAAGCGCACGTCATTTTGCCTGATTTGGGCTTAACCTGACTGCGCGGTTGCCGAGTTTTTGAAGGAATTAAAAATGAGTGAAAAACCAAATATAGCGTTTACTGCCCCTCACTTTGCGGCATCGCAAGTGGGCTTAAACATATTAGAAAAAGGCGGCACCGCTATTGAAGCTATGGTAGCTGCTGCAGCATCTATCGCGGTTGAATACCCGCACATGAATGGCATGGGCGGTGATGGATTTTGGCTAATCAGTGAACCTGGTAAAAAGCCGATTGGTATTGATGCATCTGGCGTAGCAGCAAAGGGCGCGACACCGTCTTTCTACGAGGGTAGCGATGCCATACCGAGTCGAGGCGGAAAGTCAGCATTAACCATGGCAGGCGCAGTTGCTGGTTGGCAAGCCGCGCTTGAATTAAGTCACAAATGGCAAAGCGGTTTACCGTTAAGCACATTGTTCGATACGGCGATTAGTCAAGCTAACTGGGGGATTGAAGTTACCCAGAGCTTGGTGGATGCCAGCAACAAAACCTTTGACGAGCTAAGTGCGGATGAAAATTTCGCTCAGTTTTTGATTAAGGGGAAAGCCCTTAAAAAAGGTAAAATTTTAAAGCTAACAAAGCTCTCTGAAACTTTGAAGCATTTAGCAGAAAAAGGGTTAGATGATTTTTATCACGGTGAGTTAGCTTCACAGCTGGCTGAAGACTTAGAAGCCGCCGGCTCCCTTATTCGTCTTGAAGATTTTAACAATTACAAAGCGACAATTGTTGAGCCATTGTCAGTGTCCACCAGCAAAGGCAAGCTTTATAACTTGCCGGCGCCCACACAAGGTGTGGCGTCGCTCATTATTTTAGCCTTGTACGACAAAGTTCAGCATTTAGGCAGCACCGATGCTGACATGGTGCATTTACTTATTGAATGCACGAAACAAGCCTTCATTGCGCGTAACGCGAACGTAACCGACCCATCTCGTACGCCTGTTAGTCTTCAAAGCCTGTTAAGTGACGATGTGCTTGATGAAATGGTGAAGAACATCTCATTAGATAAAGCACTTCCTTGGCCCCATGAAGCCAAGCACGGCGATACTATTTGGATGGGTTGCTGCGATTCTGAAGGCCGAATGGTGAGCTACATACAGTCACTTTACTGGGAGTTCGGCTCGGGCGTAGTGAGCCCGCAAACAGGCATTGTTTGGAACAACCGTGGCACTTCGTTTTCACTCGATCCAAACAGTAACCAATATTTGACCCCAGGCTTGAAACCATTTCACACACTTAACCCCGCTTTCGCTGAGCTTGTTGACGGTCGACGCATGAGTTACGGCACCATGGGTGGTGAAGGTCAGCCTCAAACCCAAGCGGCGCTGTTTGCTCGTCATGTCTACCACGGCCAACCTATCGCCAAAGCTATTTCCCTCGGCCGTTGGCTACTTGGTAGAACCTGGGGCGATCAGAGTCACAACTTAAAAGCAGAGCGTGACTTAGTTGAGTACGTAGGTGAGAGCTTACTGGCACGGGGCCACGATATGGTGACGGTAGATCCTTGCAACGAACTCATGGGTCATGCTGGTGCAATCATTCGCGACACAGAAGGTACAGTGAGTGGCGCAAGCGACCCAAGAAGTGACGGCAAAGCCTACCTTGGACACCGCTAGTTTATTCGCAGTGGCTAAGACGCAGCACTGACAAATAGTTAAACCAATAAACGTTAAAGAGAAAGAAATCACATGCAGTTTTTAATGGATAACCTAACGGTTATATTATCGCTTGCGGGAACAGGCGTGTTCGCAGGCATACTAGCAGGAATGCTTGGCGTAGGTGGAGGCATTGTTATTGTGCCGGTACTGTTTTTCTTGTTCCAAGCCCTTGGTGTGTCCCCTGAGAGCGCAATGGTAATAGCCACGGCCACGTCATTGGCAACCATCGTCCCTACTTCAGTAAGCTCTATTCGTGCTCATCACAGTAAGGGCAATGTAGACTTTGCGTTGCTAAAAGCGTGGGCAGTGTTCATTTTAATTGGCGTGCTTGCCGGAAGCTATGCGGTGACGGCTGTTAACCCGACGTTCCTTACCTTACTGTTTGGCATTATTGCAACCTTGTCTGCCATTAATATGCTTATTGGCAAGAAAGACGCGCTATTTAAAGGGCTACCGGGCCGCGCGGGTCAGTCGATTATGGCAACCTGCATTGGCCTATTTAGTTCTATGGTAGGCATTGGTGGCGGTACGTTAACCGTGCCGACTCTCACATTTTGTAACTACCCAGCACACAAAGCGGTGGGTACCGCTGCTGCAGTCGGTTTAATTATTTCGCTTCCAGCGGCACTCACGCTGCTATTTGTTGGTACCACTCCTGTTGACGCTCCCTTCGCTACGTACGGCTATGTAAACTTGCTGGGGTTTGTCTGCATTGTTCCGCTCACCGTGTTATTTGCGCCTGTCGGAGCAAGCATAGCCAACAAGCTAGACGCTGGCTTACTTAAGAAAATCTTCGCCGTTGTTCTCATCATCACTGGCTTGCGCATGCTAGCGCAAGTGCTTATCTAGGAGTGCCCACATGTCTAAAGAAGCTTCTAACAGAACGTTTGCTCCACTATCCCCGCCGCCTCGCTTGCTAATGGGCCCGGGCCCAATTAACTGCTACCCCCGTGTGTTAAGCGCGATGTCTACCCAGTTAGTAGGTCAATATGACCCTGTAATGACTGGCTACATGAACGAGGTGATGCAACTTTACCGCGATGTTTTCAATACGAAAAACCAGCAAACCTTCTTGGTTGACGGTACGTCGCGCGCTGGAATTGAAGCTGTATTGGTATCGGCAATTGAGCCAGGCGATAAAGTCCTCGTACCTATCTTCGGGCGTTTTGGGCATTTGCTTGCTGAAATTGCAGAGCGCGCCGACGCTGAAGTTCACACCATTGAAGTGCCGTGGGGCGAAGTGTTTACGCCTGAACAGATTGAAAAGGCGATAAAAGACGTAAAACCAAAACTGCTTGCCATTGTTCAAGGGGATACGTCCACCACCATGCTGCAACCGCTTGCAGAAATTGGCGCGATTTGTGAAGCAAACGATGTGTTGTTTTACTGCGATGCAACAGCTTCAGTAGGTGGGAACCCGCTAGACGTTGATGCGTGGAAATTAGATGCGGTGTCAGTTGGCCTGCAAAAGTGCTTAGGAGGCCCATCAGGCAGTGCTCCTATTACACTAAGCGACAAGTTTGTTAAAACCGTGCGTACCCGTCACCACGTTGAAGCCGGCATTCGCGATGCTCACCATGAATCCGCGCGTGGCCCTAAAATTCGTTCTAACTACTTCGACTTGCCCATGATCATGGATTATTGGGGCGAGGAGCGACTAAATCACCACACCGAAGCGGCCAGTATGCTCTATTGTGCCCGTGAATGCGCGCGCCTGCATTTAGAAGAAGGCCAGGAGAACGTGATTGCTCGTCACAAAGTAGCGGGCGACGCGATGCTAGCCGGTATTCAGGCCATGGGACTTGAGCCCTTCGGCGATCTGAAACACAAAATGTACAACGTTGTAGGTGTTCATATTCCCGAGGGTGTTCATGGCGAAGAGGTACGCGAAACCTTACTTCTGCGTTTTAACATTGAAATAGGCACTAGTTTTGGTCCGCTAAAAGGAAAAATTTGGCGCATTGGCACTATGGGCTATAACGCCAGAGAAGATGCCGTGTTACATACCCTCCAGTCCCTTGAAACTGTGCTTCGTATGCAAGGGTTTGCGCTACCTGCTGGTAAAGGTGTAGATGCTGCGCTTAGCGTTTATGCTAAGGCTAAAGCGGCGGGAGTCACCAATGGGTGAATTCGCAGAATTTGCTGAATTGGCTACGCAAGTCATGGCAAGGTGCGAAACATTAGGCACCTTAAGCCAGGACCCAGCCTGTTTAGACAGGCGCTATTTGACCGAACAACACAAGCTTGCAAATCAACTCGCCTCAGGGTGGATGATTGAAGCAGGAATGACCACCTGGCAAGACACCGTTGGCAATATATGGGGGCGCTATACATCAAGCGTACCCAACGCACCGCGATTAATTCTAGGTAGCCACCTCGACACTGTGCCTAACGGCGGAAAGTACGACGGCATGCTAGGCGTGGTCGCCGCTATTTCGCTGGTCGCTATGTTTGACGGCACGCAAACCAAGTTCCCTTTTCATATCGATATTGTGGGTTTTTGTGATGAAGAAGGCACGCGATTTGGCACCACCCTTTTAGGAAGCCGCGCGCTCACCGGTAAGTGGCAAGAGCAATGGCGTCATTTAAAAGATGAAAATGGCGTGAACTTAGAGCAAGCCATGGCGAACTTCGGCCTTAATTTCGATGCAGTAAACAGTGCCGCTATTTCCCGTACTGACATTTTGGGCTACATAGAGCTTCACATTGAACAAGGCCCTGTTTTAGAACAAGAAAATCTGCCTGTTGGCGTTGTCAGTGCTATTGCAGGTGCAAAACGTTTTAATTTTTCAGTAGAAGGCATGGCGGGTCACGCTGGCACTGTGCCAATGTCTATGCGACGAGATGCATTGTGCGCAAGTGCAGAGATGTTATTGGCTGTAGAGAGCATAAGCTTGCAGCGTCCGGGCGTTGTAGCCACGGTAGGTAAAATTGAAAATGCGCCAAACGGTGTTAACGTCATTTCTGGTCGCACACGTTTTTCTCTCGATATCAGAAGCGAAGATGATGAATTGCGAGATTCTGTATTGGCAGAAATATTGCAAAAGTTTGATGCCATTGCGCATGCAAGACAAATAACGCTAACACGGGAGCAAACCCACAGCGCACCTGCGGTGCATTGCGATAGCCAGCTAAAAGAAGCACTCGTTCGGGGGGTAGAAGAAAGCGGAATTAAGCCAAGAGTCCTTGCCTCGGGTGCAGGTCATGACGCTATGGCCATTGCAGATATTTGCCCTGTGGCCATGTTGTTTACACGTTGTAAGGGCGGAATAAGTCACCACCCTGCAGAATCTATTACTATTGATGACGTGGCCGCAAGTTTGTCAGTACTTTATAAAACCATTAGCAAGCTCAAGCATACGTAGTGGTCAAATCAGTAAAGTTTCAATGAAGGGTTAGTAATGAAAATAACAAGGATTTACAACGATGAAGCAGGCAAAAGTCATTTTGGCGAAGTGGAGATTGCGCTAAAAGACGGCGGTCCCATCGGCATGCTTTCAGAAAAATTTGGAGCCGATAAGATCATTTTTCGCGAAACGCCTGCAGATTATGATTTTAAGTGGCATCCAGCGCCGGCGCGACAACTCCTTTTCATAATTAAAGGGCGTGCTGAATTTACGGTGTCTAACGGTGAACGCCACGTGTTTGGAGCAGGTGACGTACTATTGCTAGAAGACACAGAAGGCGAAGGCCATTGTTCCCGCGCAATGTACAATGAAGTACGCCACTCAATTTTTGTGACGTTAGATGAAGGCGTAGTCCTATAAAACGACCGTTCGCACTGCTCTGAAAAAATGCGCTAATTTAGCGCATTTTTTTGTTTAGGCACCAAAATGGGGATTACGAATTGCCTAATTATTTGATCCTGACCCAAATCCACATAAAAAACACTTTAAAACAACAACTTAAAAACACATTACCAAGCAGACCAACTGGTCAATATCTTGCAACCACAGAGCAACTATTGCTAAGAAAAATTGCTCATGTCATTTGTTGTACGAACCCTGTTCATTTTGTCTTTATCCTTTGTTGGTCTTTATTCCGCCGCAAGCCCCTTTCCTACTGAAGAAGACGCAAACAGTTGGTTTAAGCAATATACTCAGTCATTGACCGATTCACAGACCTATCAACTACTTAAACAGTTTCCAAAAGGCGGTGACTTGCACCATCACTTATCAGGCTCGGCGTACGGCAAATGGTGGTATGAGCTAGCAACTAATCAAGCACTAAACGGCGGCTATCAGTACTTCACTAAGATAAATCATAGCGAGTGTGACTCGGCGCCGTTGTTTCATACTATTTCTAACACTACCCACTCTAAACTAACGAAATGTAAGCAAAAGCAATATAAAGCGCTGAATGCCCTAAGTAACAAAGAACAAGAAGCGTTTATCCATAGTGTTGAACTTGATAAGCCAGAAGAAGGTCGAGAGGAGTTTTTTGAGTTTCACTGGCAGCGTTTAAGCGAGCTTACTCAAAACCCCTATATTACAGCGCAGGTTCTGCTTAGAAACATGCAGCTGTATCAACAAGAAAATGTGCGCTATTTAGAAACGCAAATGAACGTTAGGTTTATGAATCGCGCAGACGGGAGCCGCTTTCCCCCTGCTGAAGCACTTAAAGTTATTACAGACATGCTCGATAGCGAACCAGCGAAAGCTACCGGTGTCACCGTTCGTTTTCAATATGCCTTGGTTCGTTTTACTGACAACATTGAAGCCCAATTAGACTGGATCTTCAAATTCGTAGACGCCAATAGAAAATGGTATGTAGGGATAAATTTGGTTGGCAGGGAGGATGATCCCCGAGGTCAACCCACGCGCTTTTTAACGCCCATAACGAGACTTAGAGCTCAATATCCAGCTATTCGCCTCTCCTTCCATGCAGGTGAGTCTGAGCATGCAGATACCAATATTCGCGACACCTTATTGTTAGGCGCAGAGCGAATAGGCCATGGCATTAATCTGCTAAAAGATCCTTCAACGTATTTGCTCATGCGCCATAACCGCTATTTGATTGAAACCAATTTAATTTCAAACCTAAAGTTAGAATACATCGATGATTTGAGCGCTCATCCCTTTCCTCAACTTTTAAGAACCGGTGTACCCACTGCACTTTCAACCGACGACCGAGGGATGTGGGATGCCACACTCACAGATGAATATTACCTGGCATTTACCCAGTTCAATCTAAGCTGGAGTGAGCTAGTTACATTAAGTCAAAACAGTATCAAGTACAGCTTTTTACAAGACGAGAAAAAAGAGCAACTACTTACTGAGCTAAACCGAGATCTAACACAGTTTTTAGCCTTAATAGCGGAAAGCGCTAACCAAATACCTTCTGCAAACAGCAAAGTACAACCTCTTAACAGCAACGTGGAACGCTACAGTGATTTCATCTGCGAGTTTGCCGCCTCGGTCTGCGCCAATGAAGGAAATAACAAGGAAATAACAAGGAAATAACCATGTCTTCAAATCACAGCGAACTACTTTACGATTTACATGATAGTCCGGCATTTCTTCCTTCACTTACCGCGGCATTTCAGCATTTACTTGCAAGCTTTGTCGGTGTCATTACGCCGACTCTTATTGTTACATCAACACTGGGCCTTACTGAATACACGCCTTATCTTATCAGTATGGCCTTGTTTGTAAGCGGCATAGGCACGGCAATTCAAACAAAGCGTATAGGCCCGGTAGGCAGTGGATTGGTAGCCATCCAAGGTACCAGTTTTGCGTTTATTAGCGCGTTGATACTGGCAGGAAATCAGGTCAAGGCGGATGGAGGAACACCCGAAGATGTCTTGTCTTTGTTGTTTGGATTAACTATGGCGGGTGCCATAGTCGAAGTGGTGTTTAGTCTATTTGTACATAAACTCAAACGTATCATTACACCATTAACTACAGGAATTGTAATAACCGCTATTGGGCTAAGCTTGATAAACGTAGGCATGACTGATCTTGCGGGAGGCTTTCACGCCGCTGACTTCGCCAGCACAGAAAACTTAGCCGTCGGCCTAGGCGTGTTGCTCATCATTGTTTTCTTGAACGCCTCAACAAATCATTGGCTGCGTTTAAGCGCCATCTTTATTGGTATGGCGATTGGCGCAACCTATGTTGGCATTACAAAAGGATTAGATTTCAGCGGCCTTGCTTCGCTTTCCGTCGTAGCGATCCCCACCCCTTTTGCCTTTGGCATTGCATTTGATATCACTCTCTTTTTACCTATCGCGCTCATCTATTTGTTTAGTGCAATAGAAACGGCCGGCGACTTAACTGCAAATAGTCTTTTCTGTAAGCAGCCTGTGAGCGGTCCGATTTATCTTGCAAGAGTGAAAGGCGGGATTTTGGGCGACGGCGTTAATTCGTTACTTGCTGGCATGTTCAACACCTTTCCAAATACTACATTTGGCCAGAATAACGGGGTTATCCAATTAACCGGCATCGCCAGCCGTAAGGTCGGCTTTTTTGTTGCAGCGCTATTCGTTGCTATTGGGTTCTTCCCCATTGTAGGTGGTGTGCTGCAGGCTATTCCCAAGCCAGTTCTTGGCGGTGCTACTCTGGTTATGTTTGCCATGGTGGCCGTGGGCGGCTTAAAGCTATTAGCCAGCTACGCACTTAATAGGCGCAGTAGTTTGGTGACAGCGTGTGCGCTAGGTATGGCGATTGGTGTAATGATGGTACCAGAAGCCCTTTCTGAATTGCCTTCATGGCTTGAAAATATCTTACTTTCCCCAGTAACCTCGGCCGGCCTTACCGCCGTCATCCTTGATTTAACCTTACCTGGAAAAAAGCCCCTTGCTTCCCCACACGCTAGTGCACAAAAAGTTGAAAGCAGCACTGGCGCTGCTCAGTACAACCCTGCATACGAGCCTATTCATAACCCAAAGCCAGAAAGTAGCCGTAGGGCGCCGAAAGTACTCAATGAAAAAGCCGTTGTAAACCATGAGGTTGTTAAGCACTCAGCTCACTCGACATCCATTTTAAGTATAGACGGACAACCTGGCGTAACCTCTGCTCTTTTTAGTGCAAAAGCTCGCTAAAAATCACCTTATAAGTGCATGCATTTATGCGATTGAGTTTATTTACATAAAAATAACAACATAAGAACAACATTATATATTTTTATCCCTATAATTCAGCAACTTAAGAGAAGGTTAAAAGTTGACCAACTGGACAAGTAGTTGGCACTCATCCTGCTAACTCTCTTGCCAATAACAAAACGCATATAAAAATGCGTGAATAGAGCCCTAAAAAGGGGCAACTAAAAATAATGAGGAAACCATGAAAAACACTACATTCAATTTATCTCCTCTAGCAAAAGCTTTTGCAATGACTACCGCGGTCGCGCTATCGTCGCAAGCTTTTGCTCAAGAAGAGACAGAGGTTAAAGAAAAAGACGTTGAAAAAATTCAGGTAACAGGATCCCTTGGGAGCCTTCCTGGCCAAGACGTTGAGTCAGTTTTTGGCTTTGGCAAATCTATTCTCGAAACGCCTCGCTCAGCGTCCACGATTTCTCAAGAGCAAATGGAGCGCTTCAACGTTTCAGACATTGATGAACTCGTCGCGTTCGCACCAGGTACATTCACACAGTCGTTCTTCGGTGTTGCGGGCTCTCTGGATGTGCGGGGCACGCCTGGGGAAACTTACTTCCGCGGTGTTAAGCGCTTAGATAACCCAGGTAACTACCCTACGCCTATTGGCGCGTCCAGCCGAATCGACATCGTTCGTGGTCCGGCATCACCTATTTACGGCCCATCAAAAATTGGTGGTTATCTGAACTTTAATCCCAAGTCTGCTCGTGCGTCATCGGGGCAGTATTTAGATGCACCAACAGGCGCGTTGTCTTACACAACGGGGTCGTGGAACAAAAGCATTTTAACTGCAGAAGTTGGCGGACCGACTAGTGTTGCCGGTAAAGAAATGGGCTATTACATATACGGTGAGCTAGAAAACTCTGACAGTTACTACGACAATACCCAGACTGATCAAACCGTACTTCAAGCATCATTTAATATCGATATTACCGATAACCTTCGCTTTGAATTTGGTGGTATGTACCACGACTACGATGGTAACCAAGTGGCCGGCTGGAACCGATTAACTCAGGAGTTAGTTGACGACGGAACCTATATTACAGGTACGGCTCAACCATTAGATACGGACGGCGACGGTCAAATCAGTCACGAAGAATATGCTGAAGTCGCCGACTTGATTTCACCGTTTATTTTCACGCCAGCTGTCCCATTAGATTCGGTTACAGGCGACTTTTTCGATCCTTTAATGGCATTACAAAACCCAGGTACTACGACCTTAAGTGGTAGCCAAACTTTGGTAGCACCTGATGACCAACTTGGTAACGAAGCCATAACGCTCTACTTCGACACCATTTACTACACGGATAATTGGGAAATTCGCAACCAGCTTTTCTATGATGCATACGACAACATAAACGAAAATGCTTATGGCTTCTCACAATTCCATGACAGCTGGGTTATAGAAGACAAACTAATTTTTGCGACAGAATATGAGAACGACGGACTATTAGCGCAATTTCAATTTTCACCATCTGTACGCTATACCGACTTTGAGCACGGCGACGACTTCACTTACGAGTTTTTCAATCGTCGCGACCTAACCATGCCGTCTTCAGCGCTCGATCGCCGCCTTTTGTCTACCCGCTCGGGTAAAAACTACGACAACTATGACGTAGGTAATTACTTAGACTTAGGCATTGCTGCAATGACCGATTTAACTTGGGACTGGGGTTTAAACTTAGTACTAGGTTTACGATACGACACTATTGATATTGAAAGCACATCGCGCACGGATTTACTTTTGGGTGCTACTGGAGATGAAACACCAGTTTATGCTGAAGAAACCGTAGATGGATGGTCTTGGAACGCTAGTATTTCATATGAATTTGAATTTGGCCTTATTCCTTATATCACTGCAGCAGAGCAAGCTACCCTTGTTGCAGGCCAGGGCGCCGAGATTGGTGTTGGCCAACTCAATCAACCTGGCGGTGGCGGTGCATTCGACACCTCTGAGCTGATGGAATACGGTATTAAAGGTTCTCTCGTTGACGATACACTCTATTTTGCCCTTTCATTCTTTGAGCAAGAGCGAACCGACTTCAATACACAGAATACGGTCACCAACAACACAACCAATAACGAAGGCACCGAATTTGAACTTCGTTGGGTAGTCAATGAGAACCTTGTTGTTTCTGCTGGCTATACAAATATAGAAGTTATTAACTTAACTGCACTTGCCAATGGAAACCAATTTGGATTCTTAGGTGCTGACGATTTAGTTGCTCTTGATGATCCTTCGTTAATTTTTGGCGGGAACGTAGTAGGTCTTAACCTTGTTGGTGAAGGAGAAACAAACTCTGACGGTCGAAAGGCCGGTATTCCTGAAAATATTTACACGCTGACAGCAACCTATGACTTCCAAAATGGTTATGCTGCCAACGTGAGTATTGTGGATGTGGATGAGGTCGCGTCTGGCTACTCAGCTGCAGTGACACTTCCAGCCTACACGTTAGTCAATGCTGGCTTGTCATATCAGGCAGAAGATTGGTCGTTGAACTTAACCGTTAAAAACTTAACTGACGAGCGTTATTTCCGCTCTAACTTCCCTGATCTATTTGGTAGTCAAATTGTACTACCTGAACTACCGCGTCACTGGAATGCTAAATTTACTTACTCATTCTAAGTTCGCATACTCTTTGAGCGTGGTCGTGCTTCATGTGTAGATTGAACGTTCGACACACGCTCTCAGGCCTGTAAGTTTTTTCGATAAGAAGCCCAGTTTGATTATGCTGGGCTCTTTTTTAGGAGTACTAAATGCATCTTTCTTTTTATCCACTGCTTAAACAAAAACGGTCTGCCTTTTTCAACGCTTTGCTTATTTTGGCTATGTTTTTGGGTTTCTGTAGCAGTAGTTATTCTGCCAATGTTAAAGCCAATGACGCTAAGCCGCCAATGAAAGTGAAGGTTGTTGTAGTAAGTATGTTCGAAATTGGCAACGACGAAGGCGACGCGCCTGGTGAATTTCAATTGTGGAAGGCTCGCCAGAAACTCACAACCCAATACCCTTTGCCTCATGGATTTCACGATATTTACGCCAATCCTGATACAGGTGTAATCGGTATGGTTACGGGAATGGGCATTGCGCGCGCTTCAGCAGCAATAATGGCACTAGGTCTTGATCCTCGCTTTGATTTATCCCAAGCCTATTGGTTGGTCGCTGGGATCGCGGGAGTCGACCCAGCGGATAACACCATTGGAAGTGCAATTTGGACCGATTATGTAGTCGATGGCGACCTAGCACATCAAATTGACGCTAGAGAAATTCCGTCTCAGTGGAGTACGGGTTATTTCCCCCTCTTCACTCATGCGCCCTTTGAAAACGCTGACGCTGTAGACGTAAACAACAGCCCAAATGGCGAGGTGTACGCGCTGAACTTACCGTTAGCAAAGTGGGCCTATTCGTTGACAAAAGACACCAAGCTTTTAAACAACGAAGCGATGGATGCACTGAGAGCAAAGTACACCAACTCAGCTAGTGCTAAAGCACTTCCAAATGTGTCGATGGGTGCGCATTTATCTGCTTCTACCTTTTGGCATGGCGAAAAACTAAATGCGTGGGCAAACGATTGGGTAGCATACTGGACGCAGGGCAAAGGAAATTTTGTTACCTCGGGCATGGAAGACTCAGCAACACTTCAAAGCTTGAGCTACTTGGACAATGCAGGGGTAGTCAACAAAGACCGCTTACTTATTCTTAGAACAGCGAGCAATTTTACCATGCAGCCACCATCGTTGAGCGCTGCGGAGAACTTAAAGTTAGAGAGTTCTGGCGATGGATATGCAGCAATGGGAGCCGCTATAGAAGCCGCCTATAATGTCGGCTCGCAGGTTACAGACTATATTGTAACGCATTGGGAAACCGTAAAAGATACGCCCCCTTCAGCGGAATAAACACACATTAACCTCTACGCTGTCACTGATTTAGCCTTTAGTGCATGGCGCACCTGAAGGGTAACGTCATTTTGTACCACGGGCTTGGCAAGAAAATCGGCCATGCCCGCATTGCTACAATCAGTTTTATCTTCAGGTGTAGTATTTGCCGTTACAGCCACAATGCGGCCGTACTTGGGCAATAAGTTTTCTTGAACAATAATCTTAGTTGCACTTACGCCATCGAGCACTGGCATAGCGCAATCCATAAATATAATATCGTATTTTTTAGCTCGGGCCATTTGAACGGCCACTTCGCCATTTTCGGCTTCATCTGGAAGGTAATTAAACTTCTCTAGCATGGATGCAAGCACGAAACGGTTTATATCGTTGTCATCAACAACCAAAACGTTAAGAGGAATACTAAGCAGGTCTGAAGAGAGGACAACGTCACTTTGCTTTTCTTTATCTAAAACTGCCATTTCTACAGGTATAGCAATATCGAAACAGGAGCCTTTCCCTACGCTTGACCGCACTTCAAGCTCGCCATCCATTTTGTCAACAAGTTGATTGACGATAGACAACCCTAAACCGTTTCCATTTAACTCTTCAGAGGCACTGGCGGTATCGTTTTGAAATGGTCTAAAAATACGTGACAATATTTCATCACTCATGCCCACCCCAGTGTCTTCAATTGACGCAAGTAAGATAGGCACATCGCCTTGATGCTTTAACGTAACTTGCACCGAAATATACCCTTTCGGTGTAAATTTAACCGCGTTCGATAACAAATTTGTAATGACTTGACTGATTCGGGCGGCATCTCCGTGAACATAAGTGTTTTCGTCAAAAGACAGCACTGCGTAAAGCCTTACGCCTTTCTCTACGCATTTTGTTTTAAATACATCCAGGATATCTTCAATTAACGAACGTGCACAAAAGTCGCTATATTTTAGTGAGAATTCGCCGTTAATGATGGAGGTGTAATCCAAAACATCGTTTATAAGAGACAATAAACGGTCTGCGCTATGAAGCGCCACATCCGCTTTGCGCATTCGTACATTTTCTTTATTTTCGAACTTAATCGCCTGCAACATGCCGGTTATGCCATTGAGCGGCGTCTTTAACTCGTGGCTTATACGAGATAACAATATGCCACGTTCTTTAGACGCAGCTTCGGCTTCTCTTCTTCTCTCTTCCAATTCGAGTCTAAGTTGCACCGATTTGTTAACGTTTTGGCAAGTTCCAAACAAACGAACACACTTTCCGTGCTTCATCTCAGCCATGCCGTGGGTTTCTATCCAAACCGAATTACCTTTGGCGGAGACAAGTTCAAGCGTTGCACTCCACGGTTCACCCGTAGCCACCGCGTGGGAGACAATGCGGTTAATCTCATCCCTATCAAACCCCTCTTTATAGAAGTTGATAGCTGTTTCTAATGTGGGTTCAAAGTCCTCTGAGACTTCGTGAATACGCCGAGTTTGTGAAGACCAGCTAAGTGCATTAGTGGTCAAATCAACTTCCCATGTGCCTATGTTCGCTACACTTTGTAACTTTTCGTACAACGTGTTTTGATTGGTCTCTGCTTTTTCGAGATGAAACTTATTCAACATCACGCTCAGCCAATCGTCTAACAGCGACAGCTTGTCGAGGTTAACCGGCTGTTCCGGGCACGCATTAATAAAGACCAAGCACACTTGGCTTCCATCCAGGGTATGAACACGGCCTCGGATGTACTTTTCGGCATTAAAATAAGTAAAAAACCATTGTTTAAATGCAGTAGAACACTTAGCGCTGTTTACAGGAAAGCAGTTGTCTACAGGTACACAGGTAGATAAAGAAGGGACCGACTTAAAGTTGGGTGCATACGCCGACGAAGCTTTAACCAATATATTAACTGTCTCTTCGTCCAACTGTAGAAGTAAACCTTGAAACACGCCAAACGAATCACAGCCTCGCTGTACCAAACTGGTTAGCGATGCCTTCAACTGGTGTTCCAGTTTCACATTCAAACTCGATTGTTCGTCAAAATAAACCATGGTTCGCTACCCAAGCGTAAAGACCACAAGATTCTTGCCGCCTTGCTCGATTCATGCATAGCGGCCCCGCATTTATAAAGATAGCTTGGAATTTGAATACGGGATATTAAACAATAGGCTAGAAATTCTATTTTTATGATGGGATATTGGACGGTGGCCTCAGCCCTTGGCTTGGTTTCGCCCTAATTCTTTTGCTTCAAACAGTGAAATGTCAGCGTCTTCTATAAGCGCAGCTACATCGTCTTCAACCACATCCGTAGCTTTCCAAACTGCAAAGCCTGCACTTATTGATACGCGGTTTTCTATCCCTTTACCATGTGGAATTTTTGCATGGGCAACAGCCTCAACAAGCTGATGTGCCACTAACTTTGAGCCCTGATGGTCGATATAGGGGAGGACGACTAAAAACTCTTCGCCGCCAAAGCGAATAACGGCATCTTTCGGCCGTTTAACCGTGTCCGATACAATTTGCGCGACTTTTTGAAGACAAATATCGCCTTCGAGATGCCCGTACGTATCGTTGAAAAGCTTAAAATAATCGATGTCGATCATTATTGCTCCAACCGTACCTTTGTCTCTCGCAACTTGCTTAATGAGTAACGGAATTTCCTTGGTTAAGTACATACGATTGTACAAACCCGTTAGCTGATCGTGAAATGTCATCATTTCAAGGAATTCGGTGCGAAGCTTATTTTGCAGATGTGTTTTGATGCGATGCGTTAACGTAGAAGCGTTAACCGGTTTCATGACAAAGTCTGACGCCCCTACTTCCCAGCACGCATTTTCACTCTCAATATCCATTGTAGACGTAACGAAAATGACAGGGATATGTTTCGTTTCAGGCGACGCCTTTAAGGCTGTGCAAACGTCTAGACCATCAATATCTGGCATGTTCATGTCCAGCAGAACTAAATCCGGCAAATTTGCTTTACAGTAAGATATGGCCTCTTCTCCCGACTCGGCTGTAGCACAGTTAAACACCGACTCTAGAATGGATTCAAGCAGCATACGACTCATCGGCTCATCGTCCACAATAAGTACATTACACTCTGCGTAGGGTTTTATTTCTTTTCGATTCATCGGGTACTTTTATTGTTACTACACCAAGGTGACCATTCTCGCTTCCGTTGTTTCTGCTTTTTACAATATCAAAGTAATAACAACGTTTTACGCAAGTCTAACACCTTACATCCAAATTTGTATTGAAAAGTCAGCTAGTTTGCTTTCAAGTAGGTATGGTTTGAACGACAAGGTTATAAAGAAGGTCTATCGATAGCGCTCTACACGCCGCCGAGTGAACCTTACGCAACTTGGCAATCATCGATGAACTTTGTGAAGAAATCCGCCATCGCCATAGGACGACACATAAAATACCCCTGCCCTAAGTGACATCCAAGAGCTTTGAGCGCAGCAAAGTGAGATTGGGTCTCTATCCCTTCGGCAACAATGGTTAACTCTAAGCTTAATGCTAAATGCACTATTGCCGTTACGATGTCGTGTGCCTGCTGTTCTTTATCCATATCAATAACAAAAGAGCGATCTATCTTAAGCACATTCAATGGGAACTGACGCAAATAAGAGAGACTCGAATAGCCCGTACCAAAATCATCCAACGCAATAGTAACGCCCAATGAAGCCAAGTCGTTCAGGATATCTCGGGTTTGTTCAAAGTCGTGCATTAGAGCTGATTCCGTTACCTCCAATTCTATAGATGACGCGGCGATACCCGCTTCGTTGATAATCTCAGCAACTTCTTTTGCGAAGCCTGGGTTTGAAAGCTGTTTAGCAGCTACGTTTACCGCCACTTTGAAGTCTTGGCCTAATTCATTGCATCTAGCGACAAACTCACAGCTTTTTTGTAACACTTGCTTACCTAGTTGATGTATTAGCCCAGTCTCTTCTGCTAGCGGAATAAACTCATCAGGTCCAATAACTTTACCATTCTCGTCGAACATTCTAACTAAGCTTTCGGCACTTAATACTGCACTATCGTCAAAGTCATACTTTGGCTGTAGGTAAATGGCGAGGCTGTCGTTCTCTATGGCATTTCTAAGCTTTATCTCCATTTCCACACGATGATGCATGGCATGCTGCAGGTCTTTTGAAAAGAAGCTGAAAGTGTCTTTGCCTTTTGATTTAGAACGGTACATGGCTGAGTCTGCATGGCGCATCATTTCTTCCGCATTAACAGCATCTTGAGGATAAAGGCTAATTCCAATGCTTAAGCTAAGTTGATGGGCCTTACCGTCTAAATCAATGGGCTCTCTACCGGCCTGCAAACACGCCATAGCAATACTGTCTGCACTATAACCCGAACCAATTTCAGTAAGTAAGCAGGCAAATTCATCGCCACCCACGCGGGCGAGCGTAGCGCTTTCTCCAACAACCTTAGCAAGGCGCTTTGCAATAGACGCAATAATATAATCGCCGACTTGATGCCCAAGACTGTCATTGAGGTATTTGAAATTGTCGATATCAATTAACAGTAACGCCATGCTTTGCTTAGAAGTAAAACAACGAGTGATAGCCTGAACAACTCTATCGTGCAGCAGCACTCGGTTTGGCAAGCCCGTGAGCTGATCATGATTGGTTAAATGCGTCATCTTTACTGCCATTTCAATGGCTTCTGACACATCTTGGAAAACGATAACGGCGCCAGACAGATGGCCATCTTCATCAATGATGGGCGACGCTGTATCTTCTACCCTGAATACTTGATTATGTCGGCTTACCAGCGTGGCGTTGTAAGACATAGCTACCGGACGCATCACTTCTAGTGCGTAAAGAGCGGGGTTTAAAAGACGCTCATTTGTCGAGGCATCTCTTAAATTCATAACCTCATCGATAGGCTTGCCAAGAGCTTCAGCTTCACTATATCCTGTTAACCTCTGCGCTACCGAGTTAATAAAAGTTACATCCCCTGCTGCGTTAGTTGAAATAACGCCATCAGCTATAGATTTGAGGGTAATAGCAAGCTGCTTTTTCTCTGCTTCTAATTCTTGATTAACACGAGCAAGCTTTGTTTTTTGATCTTGGATAGTGAGATGATTTCTCACTCGCATCTGGCACAACCCAATATCAATGGGCTTGGAAATGAAGTCGATGGCCCCCAGTGATAACGCAATATGCTCATTTTCAGAATCATTATGCGAGGTAACGAATATAACGGGAATAGCTGCCGTTTCTGGGCAAGCTTTTAACTGCTCGCATACATCAAACCCCGATAATCCAGGCATGCTTATATCTAGAACGACCAAATCGGGTTGATGTGCTCTTACCACTGAAAACGCATTCGCGCTTTGCGAGACCGTAACAACCTTTGCTAGAGATTCTACTGCACTTTCTAATAACAAGAGTGTTGTTGGTTCATCGTCAATGATGACTACTTTCTGTGTCTCATTATCCATGAGAAATACCACACTATGAAACTGATGACAGAATAAGTATCGCCCGAGATACGTAAAAAAAAATTAGTCTTTCGTCTAGGTTTTGCCGGTTTATGAACCGTTGTATGCTAAGCGGCTGAACTTGCTGTTTTTTGTTTAGAACATTTATTGTACACTGGCATAACGCGTCAATTACGGTGGCACATATGGACACATCTAACTCAAACGATACGCCCACTCGAGAACAATTATGGAACCGCGATGCCGCAATAAGCAGGCTGGGTGGAAATGAGGGGTTATTGAACCGTATTGTTGAAATGTTCCTCGCGCAAATAGAACAAAAACAACAAGCACTTCAAAGTGCAGCGACCGCATTAGATGTTGAAGCTGTTAGATTCAACAGTCATGCAATGAAAGGTGTGTCAGGCGATGTAGGTGCCGATGCCATTCGGGAAAAGGCATCGTCTATTGAAAACAAAGCCAAGCAAGACGATTTAAGTGAAATCGTTCAAGACATCACAGAATTAGACAATTTGATTAAGCAAACTATTGCAGTCATGCAATCGTAAAATCACATTAGCTCCTCGCATTAATCGCCAGAAGCTAACTCGACTATCTTCCACTCCTCGCCTTGCTAGGGCCTGCTGACCTTTGTTGTACATTTTTGCAGCGGTCTGTGTGCCATCTAGACAAGGCGAATGTTTGACGGTTTAGTGGTTCTAAATCGAGAACATTCAACGCAGTATAGATGGCACAAAGGCGCTGCCCGAAGGGGTCGTTATGGAAGCCTTTTACTCTTTGTCACAGTCCTTTAACTTAGCCCGCTAGGCTTGCAGGACTGTTTCGCGATTAAAAGGCTTCCATTTAGACCAAAATTCGTACACCAAAAGTCAACAGGCCCTAGGCTGAAAGAACCTTTTCAACAAGCTGGTTTTTCTGCTCCTGCGGTAAAAAACTTGCCTTGAAACTATTTGCTACCAACGTACGAATTGTTTTTTCGTCAATACCCAAAGACTGGTGCAACGCTTCAAAATTGTCATTTAGGAAGCCACCAAAATACGTAGGATCATCAGAGTTAACCGTGACCAGAAGCCCAGCATCAAGAAGCTGGACAATATTGTGGTCTTTCATATCATTTATCACACACAGCTTGAGGTTACTTAACGGACAAACAGTGAGTGGAATTTGTCTTTCTTTCAAGAGATCCATAAGCGCCTCGTCTTCTTGGCAGCGCACACCGTGGTCAATACGATCAACGTCCAATAGCTCGATGGCTTCCCAAATGTAAGATGCCGGTCCTTCTTCTCCAGCATGGGCGACAATTTTAAATCCCAGCGCTTTGGCTTTTTTGAAAACACGTTCGAACTTTGATGGCGGATGCCCAAGTTCGGAGCTGTCTAACCCTACCGCCGTGATGTGCTCGTAGTAGGGCTCTGCTGCAGAAAGCGTTTCGAAAGCAGCATCTTCAGGTAAATGGCGAAGAAAAGACATGATTAAATAGCTACTGATACCGTATTCATCTTTTGCTTTTTCCATCGCCTTCAAAAAGCCTGGCATGAAAATATCGAAACCTATGTCACGCTCTGTATGGGTTTGCGGATCAAACATAATTTCTGTGTGGACGATATTGTCCTCATGACACCGCGTTAAGTATTCCCACATTAAAGCAAAGAAATCATCCTCATCGCGAAGCACGCCCGCCCCTGCATAATATAAGTCAAGGAAGCTTTGTAGATCTTCAAAGTTATACGCCGCTTCTATCTCTTCCACGCTAGCATAAGGAAGTGATACACTGTGCTTTTCAGCTAGGCGCCACATAAGTTCAGGTGTTAAGCTACCTTCTATATGCAGATGCAGTTCGGCCTTTGGAATGTTTTTAATTATTGATGACAGCGACATGGCCCCTCACTTATTTGCACCACAACAATGCAATGGCATTTAATTGGTGCGTAATAGTTTATCTTTAATGCTATCTGTAAACGAGTTCTATTGCTCATTTAGGTTTTGTTTGCGGTTTTTTTGACTTCATCTATGTTGATTACTAACCGTTTGGCTGGCTTTGTGCTGCCTGGCTAGTGACCTTGAGTCACGCAATGGCTATTAATTAGTCATTGTACTGAAAAGTAAGTTAGCACAAAACACACCAACAAGTTGACTAATTGGTCAGTTTATTGCTTTCAACGCACAAAACACACAATGAAATACTAACAGAGAACTCTTGATGTCCAACAACGTAATCGAACGGCTATTTAAGCTGCAGGAACACGGAACAACAGTAAGAACAGAGATCATTGCAGGACTTACTACGTTCGCAGCCATGTCTTACATACTCGTGGTGAACCCAGGTATTCTTGGGTTAAGTGACATGCCCGTAGAGGGCCTAATTACAGTGACAGCAATAGCGGCGTGTATTGGCACTTTAATGATGGCGCTAATGACTAACTACCCTATTGCGTTGGCACCAGGTATGGGCTTGAACGCCTTTTTCGCGTTTACCATTTGTCTTGGTCGTGAAATTCCATGGGAAGCAGCGCTTGGTATTGTTTTCTGGAACGGCATTCTCTTTTTACTCCTTTCTCTCACCGGAGTTCGAACCAAAATAGCCGAGTCTATACCTCCTTCTCTTAAAATCGGCGTGCAGTGTGGCATAGGTTTGTTCATTGCCTTTATCGGCCTTAAAAATGCGGGGCTGATTGTTGATAATCCCGCAACCTTCGTACAGCTTGGCGACCTTTCTAAGCCAGCAGTAATGTTAGCGCTCATCGGCATTATTTTTACTATCGTTTTGATGGTGAAACGCGTTACAGGCGCTATCTTAATCTCTATCGTAACACTCACCTTAATTGGTGCTTTTATCCCCACTGAAAACGGTACCTTAACTGCAACGCCTTCTGCTGTAGTTGGCATGCCAGAATCTATTTCAAACACTTTTATGGCAATGGACTTTTGGTACCCAATTGATCACCTTGCTGAAACGTGGGACCTCATTTTCGCACTTATGTTTGTGAACATGTTCGATACCATTGGCACCTTAATCGGCGTATCTCGAAAAGCCAATCTACTTACTCCCGAAGGCAAGCTACCGAAAATTGGCTCAGCAATGACAGCCGATGCATCAGCGAGTATTGCTGGCGCATTAGTGGGTACATCTCCAGTAACTAGCTATGTGGAGTCCGCTACGGGCGTATCGGCGGGCGGCAGAACCGGGCTTACCGCAGTAGTGGTTTCTGTCTGCTTCTTACTCTCGCTATTTTTAACACCGCTAATGAAAGTTATCCCGCTAATGGCCACTACGCCAGCGCTATTGATGGTAGGTATTTTAATGATGGAATCGATTCGACAGGTTGATTTCGACGACTTAGGTGCGTTAGCCACCGCCTCTGTTGCACTTATCGCCATGCCGCTCACATTCAGCATTAGCGAAGGCATTGCCCTTGGCTTTATTACTTATGTTGGCATTAAGGTAGGTACGGGAAAATTTAAAGAAGTAACACCGCTCACTTATGTACTGGCGATTGTTTTCTTATTACGATACTTATTGGATTTAAAATAATTCAACGGCGCTTATTGCGTGCCTGTAAGTTAACGCTTTAGATACAAAAAAGGTGGCTTTCAACGCCACCTTTCTTATTAAACTAGGCAAGTGAAAAAGATGTACGTTTACTTCAATCCATCGTAAGTGAAGGTAACGGCTTTATCACCCATAAATACGATTTTAACGTGCTTACTGTCTTCATTGCCCCATGTACATGCCATGGTACCCATTGTTTTTCCGCAGTTGTCAGCTGACCCTAGAATTGCTTCAACTTCGTCCTGAGACATACCCATATTAGGGGCTGTTAACCTTTTCTGTGCATTTTTGCAGCGTCTGTATGTCATCTAGACAAGGAGGATGTTTGAAGGTCTAGTGGGCCTAAATCGAAAACATTCAACGCAGTATAGATGACATACAGGCGCTGCCCGGAGGGGTCGTCATGGAAGCCTTTTACTCTTTGTCACAGCCCTTTAACTTAGCCCACTAGGCCTGCAGGACTGTTTCGCGATTAAAAGGCTTCCATTTAGACCAAAACTGCACAGAAAAGGATAACAGCCCCTTAGTTATCATAGTTTTCTTTAGTCAGCTTTGAGCATGCTGTCAGCGCTAGCGCCCCAAGGGCAATAATGGCTAGTTTTGTTTTCATGGTTTTGTCCTTTGTTCAGTGAAGGCGGTAGTAATCCATCTGTTTCACTTTCGTCTCTTCACTTTACTGTACTTCAAATATAGTAGGCGTACTGTAAACGCTACGTACGAGGCTTGTCACCACCATCTTTAGGATGAAGCTCCAACCAGTGACGGGCAATTTGTTCTCGTGTCGCTAGCCATACTTTATCATGAGACTTAACGTATTCGATAAAGCGCTTAAGTGCGGCGAGTCGAGCAGGCCGCCCTATAATGCGATTATGAAGGCCGATAGATAGCATTTTAGGCGCTTCTTCTCCTTCTTCATACAACACGTCAAACGCATCTTTTAAGTAGGTGAAAAACTGTTCCCCACTGTTGAAGCCCTGAGGCGTGGCAAAGCGCATATCATTGGTGTCTAACGTGTACGGCACCATCAATAACGGCTTACTGTAATGGCAATCGTAGTAAGGCAAGTCGTCAGCATAAGAATCGGCGCAATATAAGATATCGTCGCGCTCTGCAATCAACTTCAGCGTATTCGGACTCGTTCTTCCTGTATACCAACCTACAGGTTTACTGCCCGTTAACTGCTCATGAAGAATAATCGCCTCATCAATTTGTTTACGCTCTTGCTCTTCGTCCATGTCTTGATAATGCACCCAGCGCATGGCGTGGCTGGCGATTTCCCAACCTGAATCCATCATGGCTTTTACTGCGTCAGGGTGTCGTTGCATAGCCATAGTGACGCCAAACACAGTAACGGGAATGTCGTATTTATTAAGCAAACGGTGTAAACGCCAAAACCCTGCACGACTGCCGTATTCGTAAATAGACTCCATGCTGAGGTGGCGATCTTTATACGCTTGTGCGCCGATAATTTCCGATAGGAATATTTCTGACGCCTCGTCACCATGAAGCACGCAATTTTCGCCACCTTCCTCGTAATTTAATACGAACTGAATCGCGATTTTTGCGTCGCCCGGCCACTTTGCGTGAGGTACATGTTGACCGTAACCAACCAGATCACGAGGGTAAACAGACTCTGTCATGCTACACCTCGAAGTTTTCTGGCACAGATAACCCACAGCCACCGAGCACGAGTTTTACCACTTGTTTTGTAGCGTCTTCAAAATCTGATTTTGTCATCTTTTTACCGCGTAGACGGGTTATTTGCGCAGAGAAGTCAGCATAGTGCTGGGTACTAGCCCAAATAGTGTAAAGCAAATATTCACCTTCAACAGGTGGCAGTTTGCCGGCCTTTACCCATGCATCAATAACCGCAAGTCGCCCTTTCATCCAAAGCGCGTGTTCTTCGTCAAAGTAGCCACTTAAGTTTTGTGCACCATTGATAATTTCCATCGCAAAGATCTTTGAGGCCATTGGATGCGTTCGCGACACTTCCATTTTCTCGGCGATATAATTGGCGAGTACCTCGGCTGGGTCGTCTTCTACTGTGGCTTTATCAAAACGTGAGTTCCACAGCGAGAGGGTTTCTTCTAGTACCGCTACGTAGAGCTCTTGTTTTGTTTTGAAATAATACAAAACGTTAGTCTTAGGAAGTCCTGCTTCATCAGCAATTTTTTGTACTGCTGTGCCTTTGAAGCCAAACTGTGCAAAACATTTTTCAGCGGCTTGGAGTATTTTTCTTCTGTTCATAGCGCCAACGCCAGCGTCAGCACTTTTTACCTTCATCATTATTATTAAAATTCCTTTGCAATCTACTTTGCAAGCGCACGGGCAGGATAAATGCTGCATGCCTTTTCGATAGGTTAGCATTTATTGCCGACGAGTTGCTATGCTCTTATAGATCATACATACCCTATGCAGGGAGTGTTAACCATACTAAAACACGAATTACGCGAATATTTCAAAACCTTGCACGAATCTTGCCTTATTCTTTATTAACAAATCGACGTAGTGCTTAGCAAAAGAAAAATAGAAAGGTATCACTTCTTTTTTTCCAATCAAATTTGCGCAAAATCATGGCCTTTTAGAACTCGGCCTTTTTTTATAAGCAATAAATTGACCAAATGGTCTACTTTTATTGAAAAAATACAGCTATATTAATGAATACAAGAATGAATATAACAAGAAGGTGTGAGTATGATTCGCTTTCTAATAAATAACGATGTCGTTGAATTAAATGAAGCGCGGGCCGACCTCACCCTTCTACAATTTATTCGCGAACATCGCAAAAAAACAGGCACAAAAGAAGGCTGTGCAGCAGGAGACTGCGGTGCATGTACCGTAGTACTTGTGGAACCAGCCTCTTCAAATAGCTCTGCAGAACTTAATTATCGAACAGTGAATAGCTGCATCACGCTAATGAGTGCAGTTCATGGAAAGCAGCTTTTATTTGTTGAGCATTTAAACGATGGTAAACACTTACACCCCGTACAGCAGGCGTTAGTTGATCACCATGGTTCTCAGTGTGGCTTTTGCACGCCTGGGTTTATCATGTCGATGTTTGCCTTATACCACAGCAATACAAAACCAAATCGCGACGATGTGCTGCACGCTTTATCAGGCAACTTATGTCGCTGCACAGGCTACCGCCCTATTATCGATGCTACGATGGCGGTGTGCGAACAAACACCTGATGATCAATTCACTGCACGCCAAGCTGCCACCCTTTCTACATTGCTATCATTATCTGGTGAGAAACCCACTGGTACGGGAAATATCCATACGCCAACGTCTCGCGAAGAACTGAAGACTCTGATTCAAGCGCATCCAACTGCACAGCTAGTCGCTGGCAGCACGGATTTAAGCCTTCAGTTCACGCAACAGCTAAAAGATGTAGAAACGCTTATCAGTGTGACGCATATTGATGCACTAAAACAATGCACCAAAAGCGAGCATTCTCTTATTCTTGGTGCAGCTGTACCGCTAAATGATGCGGCACCTTTATTACTAAATGCATTTCCGCAAGTGGCTGAGCTTGTTACCCGATTTGCCTCGTTGCCTATCCGCAATCAGGCTACCATTGGCGGTAACGTGGCTAACGCTTCCCCAATTGGTGATATGCCGCCGTTATTACTCGCATTGAATGCCATACTGCATTTAGATAACGGCGAGAGCGTTCGTATGATCCCAATTAGCACATTCTTCACAGGCTATCGCGAGACCATGCTGGCGAAAGATGAATGGATAAGTGCAATAGAAATACCATTGAAACAGCCCAATCAAGTATTAGCTGCATATAAGATATCGAAACGATTTGAAGATGATATTTCTGCAGTATGCGCCGTATTTAATGTCACACTCGACAACGGCAAGGTAGAAGCCATTAGCAGTGGCTTTGGTGGTGTAGCAGCAGTTCCGTCAACCTGCAATGCGCTAGAAAACGTTTTGAAAGGTAAGCAGTTCGCTAGCAACGAATGTTTAACATTGGGCAAACAAGTCTTATTCGATGCATTTTCACCTATCGATGATGTGCGCGCTACAGCCCAATACCGTAAAACTGTTTTAGCTAACCTGTGGCACCGCTTCTGGTTAGAAAACCAAACAGCAAACCAAATTGAAACACGGGTGGTGCAGCATGCGTAAGTTAATTGATGCCCCTAATCCACTGCAACAAAACGACAAGCAAAGTGTCGTTCATGTATCTAAAAAGCACGAGAGCGCAACACGCCAAGTACAAGGCAGCGCCAACTATGTTGACGATGTTATTGAACCTCAAGGCACTCTTTATGCTGCCGTTGGTGTAAGCCAATGCGCAAAAGGTACGATTAACTCGATAAATCTTGACGCTGTTCGCCAAAGTGAAGGCGTTGTAGATGTGGTTACGATTGACGACGTGCCTGGCCATAAAGATATTGGTCCTGTGTTCGAAGGCGATCCGTTACTTGCTAATGGCGAAATCAAATTCTTCGGTCAGCCTGTATTTGCAGTGCTTGCCACTTCGGTAAACCTTGCCCGACAAGCTGCGCTAAAAGGGAAAGTAGAGGTGAGTGAAGCCAAACCTATACTTAGTGCCGAATCTGCCCACCAGCAGCAAACGTTTGTGCGTCCCCTACATCGGTTTGGCCAACATACTGACCGCGTTGAAAGTACATTTGAAAAAGCGATCCACCAAGCACATGGCACGCTCAGTATTGGTGGACAGGAACATATGTACTTAGAAGGACAAGTGAGCCTTGCGATCCCTGATGAAGAAGATCGCATGAAAATCTATACGTCTAGTCAACATCCCAGTGAGGTACAAAAACTCGTTGCCGAAGTGCTCGATGTAAAATTGCACCGTGTAATGGTAGACATGCGACGTATGGGCGGCGGCTTTGGCGGAAAAGAAACGCAAGCCGCGCAATGGGCCTGTATAGCGGCTTTACTGGCATCGCGAAATCAATGTGCGGTTAAGCTTCGCTTACCACGCTTCACCGATATGCATGTTACTGGCAAACGTCACCCGTTCGAAAACGAGTTCGACGTGGCCTTTGACGAGACAGGTAAAATTGAAGCCACCCGCATGACAATTAATGGTATTTGTGGGCACTCGCCTGATTTATCTGACGCCATTGTCGATAGAGCCATGTTCCATGCGGACAACGGTTATTTCTTAGGTGATAGCGACATTGTTGGCCACAGATTGCAAACCAATATGGTATCGCACACCGCTTATCGAGGTTTTGGCGGACCGCAAGGTATGATTATGGCTGAAGCCATGATTGATAAAATTGCCCGTGCTATTGGCAGCGACCCCCTATCGGTAAGAAAACGTAATTTATACGGCCCCACGACAGGTAGTCTGACTCCCTATGGAATGAAGGTAGAGCACAACCTCTTACCCGATATGATTGCCGAGCTAGAAGAAACCGCTCAGTATTGGCAGCGCCGTGAAGCTATTGCAGCATTTAATCGCGAAAGCCCGGTGATTAAGAAAGGTTTAGCGCTAACGCCTGTTAAGTTTGGCATTTCATTTACCGCGAAGCATTTAAACCAAGCTGGCGCTTTAGTGCACATTTATACTGATGGTAGTATTCAGGTGAACCATGGTGGTACTGAAATGGGACAAGGGCTTCATACCAAAATAGGCCAAATTGCAGCCAATGAATTTGGAATAGATTTGGATATGATTGAAGTCACTGCAACACGCACTGACAAAGTACCTAACACTTCACCAACAGCAGCTTCAAGCGGCACTGACTTAAACGGAAAAGCCGTACAAAATGCGTGTATTACGCTAAAAGCCCGTTTGGCCGAGTGCTTTGCCAAAAGCTTAGGTCTAGAGGACCGCGCTGGCGACGTGCTATTCATTAATGAGCACGTGGTATTGGATGAGCACAAAATTACCTTTACCGAGCTTGTGCAGCAAGCGTATTTTGCTCGTGTATCTTTGTCTTCAAGCGGTTTCTACAAAACACCAAAATTACAGTATAACCGCGACACCGGTGAAGGCCGTCCGTTTTTCTATTTTGCCTATGGCGTCTCAATGAGCGAAGTCTCTGTCGACACACTTACCGGTGAATATACGGTAGATAAAGTTAACGTGCTCCACGATGTTGGCAACAGTCTCAACCCTGCCATTGATATTGGCCAAATAGAAGGCGCGTTTATTCAAGGTATGGGCTGGCTTACCACAGAAGACCTTAAATGGAATGAAGCGGGTAAGCTGATAAGTGAAAATATGGCGACCTATAAAATTCCGGCAATTGGCGATACGCCAAAAGAGTTTAATGTGAAGTTGTTTGGTAGAAAGAACGCTGAAGATAGCATTTACCACTCAAAAGCGGTTGGTGAGCCACCATTTATGCTGGCTATTTCAGTGTGGTGCGCCCTTAAAGACGCCATATCTAGCCTATCTGGTTACACAATTGACCCGCAACTAGATACACCAGCCACACCAGAACGCATGTTAAATGCAGTAAGTGCTATGCAGCAGTCTTCCAGTCGAGGCGGTGTTTTATGACACTCACGGCAGCAAAGTCATCTCGCGCGCCCCAATCATTTCGTGCAACAAACTGGTATGAGGGAATAGCCGAATGCCAAGCGCGTAATGAAGGCTATGTGCTTGTGACTGTGGTTGGCACTGCAGGCTCTACACCTCGTGAACCCGGGAGTAAAATGGTGGTTACCGCGTCGCATAGTGTAGATACCATTGGCGGCGGGCATCTTGAGTTTGATGCCATTGCCCGCGCACGAGAGTACCTTGCTAAAGGCGAAGCATGCACTGAACTTCACAGCTACCCGTTAAGCAGTTCTTTAGGACAGTGCTGCGGTGGTGCGGTAAAGGTGCTATTTGACGTGTGTAACGTTCATCAGCAGCACATCGCCATTTTTGGTGCAGGCCATGTTGCAAAAGCACTGGTGCCTATTTTGGCTCAATTGCCTGTACGCATTTCGTGGATAGACAGTCGCGAGGAACTGTTTCCATCGTCTTTGCCAGCCAACGTGCACAAAGTCGTGGAAGAAGCACCAGAGAGCGAAGTTAGACACCTTGATGAGAACAGTTGGCTGATTATACTCACCCACGATCATCAATTGGACTATCGCATTACAGAGCAGGCGTTAAAGCAACCTTCCCTCCCCTTTGTTGGGTTAATTGGTTCAGACACCAAAGCAAAGCGCTTTATTACCAAGCTAACTCAGCGCGGGTTTGACGACAATGCGCTGACTAGGCTAGTTACCCCTATTGGCAATCGAGATATACCTGGCAAGCGCCCCATTGAAGTTGCTGTCTCTATATCTGCTCAAATTATTGAGCGTCTTCATATGAAAGAACCAGCGGGTTGCGCTGTTGATAAATCAAGCGTTTCAGTGAAGTACGCCGAGAATAAGCGCCACAGACAGTAGACGCATCATGCCAATGAGAGACAACAAGTTTCGGCGCTTCAAAATAAAAAGGACACCACCAGTGACATTAAATGATGTAAATGCGCTAAGCACAGAAGAGGCTTCGTCGTGGTTTGAACAATGCTGCGCGTCGAAAACCTGGATTTACCAGATGGTGAAAGCACGCCCCTACAGCGATATCGATGCACTTACTAACCAAGCCACAAGCGCCTGGGCCAAATGCAGTGATGACGACTACCTTGAAGCTTTTACGGCACACCCCATGATTGGTGACGTTGATTCGTTGCGCAAAAAGTTTGCAAATACCAAAGCCATTGCTGCGGGCGAGCAGTCGGGTACAGCCAGCGCGTCCGAGGCCGTTTTACACCAGTTAAAGGAAGCCAATCACGCCTATTTAGACAAGCACGGGTTTATCTTTATTATTTGTGCCACCGGTCTTTCTGCGCAGACTATGTTAGAAGCATTACAAGCTAGGCTACCCAATACCACACAGCAAGAGATTACCAATGCTGCTGCAGAGCAAATAAAGATAACCCTATTGCGTATTAACAAAGCACTGGATTAACCCCCGTATTTTCAAAAATATGGTCAATACGCATTGAATAGTTTTTAAGGAAAATAGTATGAATACGCTTTCTAGCCACGTACTCGACACTACATTAGGTAAGCCAGCACAAGGCATTGCCCTTACACTTACACTACCTGACGGTAGCACCCTTTCGGGTGAAACGGATAATGATGGGCGTTTTAACAAGTGGGGCGTTGAAGACGGTTTTGCCGCAGGCGTTTATACCCTGCGCTTTCACTGCAAGCCTTACCTTGTAGAAACGCATGGCAAAAGTTTCTACCCACACATTGATATTACATTTGAACTTGATGAGAATGGCGGCCATTATCATGTGCCACTTCTTATCTCTCCATTCGGTTTCAGCAGCTACAGGGGCAGCTAACAAACATGCAGCTTTTTCGTGCAAGCATTGCGCACTTTCCTAACCAAACTACACAGTTCGATAATGACATCGCTATATTCAAAGACGGTGGTTTGTTAGTAGACAATAAAGAAATAAAGGACATTGGCACATTTGAAGAGATAGCAAAGCGCTACCCGGCTGCCAATGTGACAGATTTTTCAGGCAAGTGGATTTTGCCAGGTTTAATAGACAGCCACCTGCATTATCCGCAAACGCAGAGCATAGCCCATTATGGCGAGCAGCTGTTGAGCTGGCTTGAAAACTATACGTTTCCAACAGAAATGCAGTTTGCTGACAGTGAGCACGCCGAAACCATTGCTAACGTATTCTTAAGCCAATTGCTAAAGAACGGCACCACCACTGGTTTTGTTTTCACTACGGTTCATAAAGGTAGTAGCCAGGCGTTATTCAGCGCAGCTAGTGAAATCGATATGGCAATAGTGGCAGGTAAAGTATGCATGGACAGGAACTGCCCTAGTGCGCTTAATGACTGCGCCGACACAGCACAAGCTGACAGTGCAGAATTAATCGAAACCTGGCATAACAAGGGCCGCAACCGCTATGCGCTAACGCCCCGTTTTGCGCCAACCAGTACTGAAGCTCAGCTTGCTGCATTAGGGGAACTTGCCAAGCAGTATCCCGATGTTTTCATTCAAACACACTTGTCTGAGAACTTAGACGAGATTGCATGGGTGAAGAGTTTATTCCCTAAAGCGGACGGCTATTTAGATGTATATGACACCTACAACCTTGTGCGTGAACGTGCGGTGTTTGGCCATGGCATTCATCTTACGCCTAACGAATGGGCGCGCTTAGGCGAAAGCGGCGCTACGGTGGCCTTCTGCCCTACATCTAACCTGTTTTTAGGAAGTGGCCTTTTTGATATGACCGCAGCGCGTGCTAACAAGGTCCATGTGGCTATGGCCACCGATGTGGGTGCAGGCACTACGTTTAACATGTTTAAAACCTACGGCGATGCATACAAGGTTAGTCAATTGCGCAGCGAGCCCATCAGCCCGTTAGAAGGCTTTTATCTTATGACCCAAGGCGCGGCTGTAGCTCATGCGCTTGATCATGAAATAGGCAACTTAAACCCAGGCACCACCGCTGACTTTATCGTGGTTGAGCCTAGGTTTGACGAATTGACACAATTGAGAATAAAAGAAGACGCAGACTTTGACGATGTGTTTTTTGCCTTGAGTATTTTAGGTGATGACCGCGCTATCGACCAAACGTGGATAAGCGGCACCTGCCGCTATAAAAAAGAACATCATTAATAACAGGCTGCTGTAGGGCCTTTTGGCCCTAAATAAGGAGAACAATAATGCCGTGGCTAGATTGGATAAGTTTATTTGTACGTTGGTTCCACGTTGTAGCGGGTGTAGCGTGGATTGGCGCATCATTTTACTTCATTTGGTTGGATAACAATCTACGCACGCCACCTAAATGGAAGCAGGACAAAGGTATCAAAGGCGACTTATGGGCTATTCACGGTGGCGGCTTTTATGAAGTCGCAAAATACGCCTATGGCCCAGAGAAAATGCCAGAAACACTGCACTGGTTTAAATGGGAAGCCTATACCACGTGGTTGTCGGGCTTCGCACTACTCATTATTGTTTATTACTTTGGTGCTAGCGCTTATCTTATCGACCCATCGGTAAACGCCATGTCACCGACCACGGCAATATCTTTAGGTTTAGGGTTAATCTTTGGCGGACTAGCCTTATACGAATTTGCGTGTCGTAGCCCATTGGCAAAATATCCACTCGCCTTTGGTATTGGATTAGTCGCGCTTGTTTGTATTGTCAGCTACCTGTCTACCCAGTGGTTTAGCGGTCGCGGTGCCTATATTCACGTTGGCGCACTTATTGGCACTATCATGGCAGGGAATGTCTTTTTCAACATCATGCCGAACCAGCGCAAAATGGTAGCAGCTGTAGCCAATAAGAAAGATATTGATCCTAATTGGGGGGCGAGCGCTAAACTGCGTTCGGTGCACAATAACTACTTTACGCTGCCACTGCTGTTTATCATGATTTCAAATCATTACCCCATGACGTATCAACACCCGCAAAATTGGCTGGTACTGATTGCGATAATGGCCGCTGCAGCTTGGATACGTCATTTCTTTAACTTGCGTCATGTGGGCACCACTAAACCTGGTATTTTAGTGTCTGGCGCAGTCGCCATGCTAGCAATCGCCCTATGGGTGTCATGGCCACAGTCGCCATCACATACATCGAATGAAGGACATGAAGATGTGAGCCTTGTCGATGAAGTAGGTAAAAAAGTAACGGCTAACAATGCAGTCGCTCAAGCGAGTTCTGAAGTAAGCAATGAGCGCGTAGTAAGCTTAATTACAACCCATTGTGTGGGTTGCCACTCGCGCACGCCAACCGACGATATCTTTAAAGTCGCGCCTTTAGGCGTAGTATTAGATACATGGGAAGATATTGAAAGGTTTGCGCCACAAGTGGTTCGAAGAACCACCGTGACCAAAGACATGCCATTTTTAAATAAGTCAAAAATGACAGACGAAGAGCGTCAGGAAATAGCGCGCTGGTTCGCTCAAAGACAAAAATAAAATGGCGAAAGCGATGTAGATATCGAGTCTCAGAAATAGCTATCTACATCGCTTTATCAATCGCGGTTAAAACTTGCTGATAACGCTTTTTTCCGTACATTACCTCGTCGGCCTTATCTAGCCACTCCTGCACAGTTTCAATGCCTTCGCTCCACTCAACCCAGCCTACGCTAAAACTGATAGGCACTAGCTTCTTACCATCTACATCGACTTCAAATTTGCAATCAGCAACACGGTTGAAAAAAGCTTCGGTCTCTTTTGCATCTGTTCCATACAATAAAATTACAAACTCATCTCCGCCAATACGTCCAAACCTATCACTATCACGAAGCAAACCACTCATTCTTTCAGAGAATTCAACAAGCGCCTTGTCTCCTACCTTATGACCGTATTTATCGTTAATTTCTTTGAATTTGTTTAAGTCTATATACACGAGCGTTGACGTTTGTTGGCCACGATCCATACGAGAAATTTCGTCACTTAACTGGCTAAATATCTCTCTCCTATTGGCAAGTCCAGTGAGCGAGTCGGTTTTCGACAGGTGCTCTAATTTAGTGACGGCGCTCATCAAAGCTTGTTGCTGCGTTTTCTCTCTTGTTATATCGTCGGCCGTACCTAAAATAAGCGACTGCATTTCACGGTCGTCAAATATCAAGCTTCCGCGATCGTGAAGGTACTTCACTTCGCCCTTCGAGTCGTATATACGATATTGAATATCCCAATTCTGCAAAGGGCGTTGACTGAACAGTTTTAACACCCGTGCTTTATCATCCTCATGTACATGATCAATAAAGCTCATAGGGTTACAGTAAAGTTCGTACTCGTTGCGACCGAATATGTTTGAATAGCCATCGTTAACGTATTGCAGTTTAGACAAGTCTGGCGTCGCCACCCATATAAACGTTCTATCAGAAAATGCGCTAACAATTTTGCTAAACAAGGCATCAATTTGAAAGAGCTCAGACTGTATGCGCTTCTTCTCGTCGATATCTTCCACAATAGAAATAAAATAGTCTGGGTTGCCGCGCTGATCTCTTACTAAAGACACTGTTAACTTCGCCCAAACTTGCTCCCCATCGCGTCTTACATATCGCTTTTCAATCGCATAGTCATCGATATCACCTGACATCAGGCGCTCTAAGTAACTTAGATCTTCATCAAGATAATCTGGCGCAGTTAACTCTTGAAAGGTTAACGTCGTTAGTTCTTCATCAGAATATCCTAAAAAATCACACAGTCGCTTATTCACACGTATAAAGCTTCCATCCACGCTTACGTGAGCGAGCCCAACAGGACAAAAGTGAAAAGTTTTTTCAAACATAGGGCATCGCCCCGTTCGGTAATTGCATTCCGTCGCCTCAAGAGGTGGCACTCAAAGGATAATGAGTACTTTTTATACTTTGGTATAAGTCATTATAGATTAACTTTTTTCATTCGCTAAAAAATGCATCTAAGAAAAAGGCTTAGATAGCGTCTAACTGCGGCATAGCGGTAAAAGGCATTTGATGGTGGAGATTGCTTTTCACCTGAAAAAAGTTGCTAGTCAGCTTTAAACGCTAACCATTACTCCTTTAGTTGCCTATGTTAGCGTTTTTTCTTAATAGGACAGTAAAATGATCGAGTTTTCAGTCGTAATCTATTCTCAACCAAACCAACAAGATGCACTTTTAGACGCACTGTTACCCTTGGTTAAATCAAGCCGAGAAGAAGTCGGCGCAGTGATGTATGACCTACATGCAAGTGAAGAGGGTGTGTTTGTTATTACGGAGAAATGGCAATCTCAGGATGCCCTTGATGCTCATGAAGCTACTGAACACTTTGTTGGTTTCCAAGAAAAAGCCGGAGAGCTTGTTGAAAAAGTACTTCGATTACCGCTAGTGTCGGTCTAGCTCTTTATAAAGCAAATGCGGTGAGATAAATGCTCACCGCTAGCGGTATTTAATCATTCGTGTGGTTTTCAGACCAAACTCTTAGCTGTTCAAGAATATCTAGCGCTGAGCGCCCAAACTCGGTGAGACTATAAGCAACCGCAATTGGACGAGAGTCGATAACGTTGCGGATCACCATACCGTTGTTTTCCAGCTCTTTAAGGCGCTGATCGACCATCTTCCGGCTGGCGCCGCCAAGCATTCTACACAAATCATTAAACCTAACAGGCTCATCTTTGAGATGATAAATAATAGAACCCGTCCACTTTCCACCAATTAGGCGCATTCCACGCTCTATAGCACAAGGTTCTGTGCACGTATTTAGAACGGTTTTTCTACCCTTAGCGTCTGTTTTTATTTCACTTTCCATCTATTTTCCTAAAAAAGCCACCTAGTTACTAAAAGTATACTAATTGTTTGTTTGAACAAGGTAACTAAAATAGACCACATAAGCAAGTTTGGCCTCTAGTATACCTTTAGTTAATTAGTCTAACTCCAATTCGAAAGGTTCATTCGGGCGTCTATGGAGTGAGCGGTTATTAAAGGGAGAGCCAACGCGGCCAGATTTTAATAATACCAATTAAAACAGGCAAAACAGACCGTTCAAACCAAGTACAGCGCCTTGGCGAGAGCATATTAAACATTAACTTCACGGTGACACAAACCATGATTGAATTTACGTTAAATGGAAAAAGAGTGCAGACAAATGCCGCATCAGATACGCCTCTCGTTTGGGTAATACGCGATGAATTTGGACTAAAAGGTACCAAGTTTGGGTGCGGTGTAGCGATGTGTGGCGCATGCACGGTACATATTGATGGTAACGCTATTCGCTCTTGCTCCTATCCCGTTTCGTTAGCTAAAGATAAGAACGTAAACACTATTGAAAGCTTCAACAACGCGCATCCGCTGCAATCTGCTTGGGTAGAAGAGCAGGTTCCTCAGTGTGGCTATTGCCAGTCTGGCCAAATCATGCAAGCAGCGACATTGCTAGATAGAAATCCAAACCCGAGCGACCAAGATATTGTTAATCACATGAGCACCAATTATTGCCGCTGTATGGCTTACGCGCGCATAAAAAAGGCGATTAAGCGCGCTGCAACGTCTTCTGTTCAATACTTTGATCCAACCGCTTCATCAGAAGGGGAAAACGCATGAGCATGAAAAATATCTCTCAAGAAAAGAAAGACATGATCAACTTATCTCGCCGGTCTTTTATGGTGGGATCAGTGAAAACGTCTTTATTCATGGCATTTGGTGCTGCCGCTATTCCATCCCTGCTGTCGGCGAAAGAAAGTATTGAAGCCAAACAGTTTTCTCCAAATATTTGGTTTGAAATGGATACAGATGGCAACGTTACCGTCAACATAGCCAAAGCTGAAATGGGTCAGCATATCGGCACGCCAATCGCTAGAATCTTGGCTGATGAGCTTGAGTGCGACTGGGAGAAAGTGTCTATAGTGCACGTTGATACAGACCCGAAATGGGGCTACATGGTAACAGGCGGCTCTTGGTCAATTTTCCATACTTACAAGCCAATGTCTCAGGCGGGCGCCGCTGGCCGCATGGTGTTAATTGATGCAGGTGCGAAGCTACTTGGCGTGCCTGCCGATAGTTGTAAGGCAGAAAAAGGCTTTGTTATCTCAGGTAACAAAAAAATTAGCTACGGTGATATCGTAGCGAATGGCAAAGTAGACAAAACATTCAGTGCAGATGAGCTTGCTGAATTGCCAATTAAACCGGGTAAAAAACGCCACCTTATCGGTGTTAACGCAGACTACAAAGCACTCGACATCCCGCCTAAAACTAACGGTACTGCGGTATACGGCATTGATGTGGAAGTGGAAAACATGCTTTATGCACGCCCCATTCTGCCTCCGACTCGTTATGGCAGTACAGTAACAAATGTCGACGACAGTAAGGCTAAGAGTCTACCGGGATATAAAGGTTATAAAGTGCTTACCGATCCGAGCGGTACCATCGAAGGCTGGGTCACTGTATTGGCTACAGACTACCCCACAGCGATTAAAGCCGTTGATATGGTGAAAGTCGGCTATAACGCCGGTAAAACCGCTAATGTTTCTGAAGCTGATATACAAAAAGAAGGCGAAAGAATTGTACGCGATCGTAAGGAAGGCACCGTTTTTGTAGACGAAGGAAATATAGAGCTGGCGCAAACACAAGCGGCACAAACCATTGAAGCTTTATACACCACAGCGACTGCCAATCATTTCCAGCTAGAACCACTTAACGCCATTGCTGAATTTAAAGGTGGTAAATGGCATATACATACGGGTAACCAGTGGCAGAGCCTAACACTTCCTACTGTAGCTAAAGCTGCAGAAGTGCCAGAAAGTGATGTGGTCCTTCACCAGTATTATCTTGGCGGTGGCTTTGGGCGACGCCTTTTTGGTGATTGGGTTGTTCCAGCTTTGCTTACAGCTAAAGCTGCTGGCCGGCCAGTCAAACTGGTGTTCATGCGCCCGGATGATACATTATTTGATCAACCCCGCTCTGCCTCTACTTCACTGTTTAATGCGTCGTTCGATGAAAATAATCAGTTTTTAGGCATGGAGCATGCGCTAGCGGCAGGCTGGCCAACACTAAAAATGGCACCAGGATTTCTAGCACCAGGAGTAAACGGTGAAGGGAAAGTCGATATGTTTTCGGCATCTGGTGCCGACCACTGGTACACCATGTCTCACCATCGCGCACGCGCGGTTAACAATAAGGTAGCGCAAGATACGTTTACGCCAGGTTGGCTGCGTTCGGTAGGTCAAGGTTGGATTGTATGGGGCTTAGAATCATTTATTGACGAAGTGGCAGTGAAAGCCAACAAAGACCCCGTCGACTTCAGACTTGCTATGTTAGATGGTAAAGGTAAACAAGGGGGCAAAGCGCCTGAAAGTGTCGGCGGTGCCACACGACTTGCCAATACGCTTGAAATTCTTAAGAAAAAGACTGCGAAAGTTAAACTTGGTGCTGATGAAGGCATTGGCTATAGCGTAAGTGCGGGTCAAGAACGCACTATGCCAGCTTGGCTCGCGACTGCAGCTCATGTTCACGTTAATAAGCGCACTGGAAAGATAACGGTTAAGAAGTTATGGGTTGTGTCTGATGCTGGTATTGTTATTCATCCAGATGGCGCGATGGCACAACTTGAAGGTTCACTGCTGTGGGGACTGAGCTTGGCACTGTTTGAACATAACGAAGTGAAAAACGGTCAGGTTTCAAAAACAAACTTACATACCTACCTTCCTCTACGTATGAACGATGTCCCAGAGATGGATATTGAACTTGTTGAAAGTGAGGAGTTCCCAGTAGGACTGGGTGAACCAGGCGTTATTGGTGTCGCGCCGGCTATCGGCAATGCCGTGTACCAAGCCATTGGTGTACGGCTACGTCATTTGCCCATGCTTGCTCAACACGTTACCGCAGCATTAAAAGCATAAGGGCAGTATGATGAAAATGATAACAGTCCTATTAATTGGTGCTCTCTCATCATTCGTCCTGAGTGGGTGTATTGCAAATAAAAATGACGATAGCGACCATAGTAATTTGACCGCTAGCGATTCAAAAGCAACTAACTCAACGCCTGCTTTTGAAGCTTATCAGCAAGATCCTAACCCAACGACAGCATTTAACTACTTGTTCGATGTAGCAACACATCCACGGTGTGTGAACTGTCATGGTGTTATTGAAGATGGCGCTCACCGACCGACAGTGGGCGACAACAGCGTCCCCCACCCTATGAACATTACCTCTGTGAATAACTTGAAAATGGCGGTGCAAGATGGAAAGTTTGTTCAGGTTGGCGAAACGCACCCCGTAAACTGCCGCGGATGTCACCAAGATGAAAATGCGCGTGAACCTGGCAGGCCACCTGGCGCAGCAAACGAGCTAATGCCAGGTTTTGTATGGCACATGCCGCCTCCTACCATGATAGTTGGCAGCGACATGACACCCTCAAAATTATGCAACAATTGGTTAAATCCCCGTTTGAACTCTTTTCTTGCTCAACGTGGGGGAAGAGATGACATGAAAACGTTCAAAAAAGAATTTGAACACCATGTCAGTGATGATCCATTAGTGAGATGGGCATGGAACCCCGGCCCAGGCAGAACACCTGCACCTGGGACACATGCACAGTTCGCTAAGGCAATGTCGGTTTGGATTAACGGCGGCGCACCTTGCCCGACAGAAAGTTAAGTTAAAAAAGTCTTTGCCAAAAATGAACAGCCCGCGTTTTAAGCGGGCTGTTCAACAAAAGAAGTAGGCATTGCTTGTTTAGGCGAGATTAGAAATGGTAGTGAGCGCTCAATACAAACGATTCTGAACCAGGGTTCGTGTCCCCTAGCCCGCCGTTAGAAATGTGGCCAATTTCAGCTTCTAGCGAAAATGATTCAGAGAAATTGTAGAGTCCGGAAAGTGATGAATAGAACTCAATGGTGTCGCCTAAATTTTCAGATTCATCAACAATGCCTGCGTGAAATGCAACGCGTACTGAAAAGGCATTGTATTTGTAGACATCTTTTGCCAAACCCGCTGCGAAGTAATGTTGGCCTTGGTCCGCATTAACCAGAAGTACGGTAGGTCGTAAACCGTAAAACGAGTCTAGCGGTTTATGGATGTAGGCAACGTGCAATGCGTAACGGTCTGCGTCATCAAACAAGTTCCATACCGCAGCCCCTGCTTTAAGCTCACTTCCTTGCGGCAGGGCTTGAGTAGAAAAAGAAACAAGGGGAGAAAGTAAAGATAATGCAAGTGCGAGTGTTTTTACTGGTGTTTTCATGTTTATACTGTTCTAAGCAAAAGTTAAAAATAGTGTTCCGTCGACACTTCTATTCGAAGCTGTTTTTATACGTGAGTACATAATGGTAATCAGGTTACTTTTTTCAACCTGATTAATATTAGTAACCTTATAACTTTGAGGAAAAACACATTCTTATTTGCTCTAAACGTACAGATTGAATTAATGAATAACCTAGGGTCTTTTGACCTTTGCTGTGTTTTTGCGCATCAAAAATCAACGGCTCCTTATAGCTCAACAAGAGCTGGCTGTAGCACTGAGTAGAAATGTATGACTGACGAGAACAACATTGAAAGCAATGTAGAGAGCACCAAGAAAAGTAAGAAAGTACTGGTTCTCTTTGCCCACCCCGCGCAAACCCGTTCAGAAGTAAATGTGCCGCTTTTTCACGAAGCAAAAATGAATAAACACGTTACTGCTGTTGACTTGTATGCAGAGTATCCAGATTTCAATATTGATATTGAACGGGAGCAGCAGCGTTTAATCGACCACGATGTCGTTGTTTTTCTGTTTCCACTTTACTGGTATTCCACACCTTCAATCTTAAAAGAATGGCAAGATTTAGTGTTGGAATATGGTTTTGCCTATGGGCATGAAGGCACTGCACTTAAAGATAAATTATTTCTTTGCGCATTAAGTGCAGGCGGTAAGGAAGAAGCCTATGAGACTGATGGCTTTAATCATTACACCATCAGGCAACTACTCCAGCCTTTAGAGCAAATGGCTCAGATCACGCATATGACCTACATTGCTCCTTTTGCGATCTTTGGCTCTCGTACTGCGCAAGAAGAGCATCGCGTTGCTGAACATAGAGGTAAGTGGACAACCTTGCTAAACAAATTGACCACTAACACCCTGAATCTAGAAAAAGCAAAGCACATCGAGAATCTCGCAGACCTTTGTACGTCGCAAGGAGAGTAACGTGACTGGCTATTTCTTATATGCATTTATCTATCTGGTCGCCGCCGTAATTGCAGTGCCCATTGCGAAGCGTCTTGGATTAGGGTCTGTACTAGGCTATTTAATAGCAGGGCTAGTGATTGGCCCCATATTCGGCCTTGTTGGTGACGAAACTGTTGCCATTCAACATTTTGCTGAATTCGGCGTAGTCATGATGCTGTTTTTGGTTGGGCTAGAACTAGAGCCTCGCTCGCTGTGGGCGATGAAGTCAAAACTAATGGGATTGGGCGGCCTTCAGTTAGCGTTAACCACCGCCCTTATCACAGGCGTAGCCATATTGCTTGATCAGCCTTTTAGCATTGCCCTTACAATAGGCCTTATATTCGCCCTTTCTTCAACCGCCATTGTTTTACAAACGTTGCAAGAAAAAGGGCTGCAAAAAACGGAAGGAGGCAAAAGCGCTTTTTCTGTGCTGCTGTTTCAGGATATCGCGGTTATTCCCATGCTTGCGCTAATCCCCCTCCTTGCCATACCCGAACTGGTCGAAGCAGGAAATGCACATGGCGGCGATACAGGGTCACACGATAGCTTTAATTTAGTTGAAGGGCTTGCCCCTTGGGCTTCAGGTCTTGTGATCATTAGCTCAATTGCCTTTCTAACCATTGGAGGACACTACTTAAGTCGCCCCTTATTTAAGTTTGTTGCTGCATCGGGTTTACGGGAAATTTTTACCGCCACTGCGCTCATGCTCATTATAGGAATTGCAGCACTAATGGGACTTGTAGGTCTGTCTCCCGCCCTTGGTGCATTCTTGGCCGGTGTAGTTTTGGCAAACAGTGAATTCAGGCATGAACTTGAAGCTAATATCGAGCCGTTTAAAGGCTTATTGTTAGGCCTCTTTTTTATAACGGTAGGCGCAGGCATTAACTTTTCCGTTCTTAGTGAGAGCCCAATGCTGATAGCAGGGCTAACCGTAGCTGTTATGCTTGTGAAAGCCATTGTGCTTTTTATCATCGCCTTAATTTTTAAAATAAAAGGCACTAACAAATGGCTGTTCACACTAAGTCTTGCTCAGGCGGGTGAATTTGGCTTTGTGCTATTAAGTTTTGCCTCGCAAAACTATGTGCTGCCCAGCGACATTATTTCTGTTCTCTCGCTTGTTGTTGCCATTTCAATGTTCCTAACGCCAGGACTTTTTATTCTTTTCGACAAGGCCATCATTCCTCGCTACAAAAACGCGAAATCACAGCGAGCTGAAGATGAAATTGACGAGAAAGGCACAGTCGTTATTGCTGGAATTGGGCGCTTCGGACAAATCATTAACCGTCTTTTAGTGGCCAACGATGTAAATACCGTTGTGCTTGATATTCGCTCTGAGCAAATAGACCTTATCAGACGGATTGGCACCAAAGCCTATTTTGGCGATGCATCCAAACCAGACATTTTGCATACTGCTGGCGCCCATGAAGCATCGTTACTAGTTATTGCTATAGACGATAAAGAAACCGCTGCCGAAATGGTGAAATACGCCAAGCACGCATTTCCTAACATTAAAGTGCTTGCGCGTGCCTTTGACCGCGGTCATGGGTATCGCTTGCGCCAGTTGGGCGCAGATTTTGTGGTATCTGAAACGTACCACAGCGCTCTTGAGATGGGCGCAGAGGCACTTCGCTCACTCAATATTCACCCTTTCCAAGTTGAACGGCAAAAAATGGCGTATAAAAATATTGAGGCTCAGCAAAACGATGTGCTGTATCACGCGTGGGCGGATGAGGCCAGCGGAGAACGAGTAGACAATAATTATCTGAAACTCTTTATTGAACTTGAGTCGCTAATCGAAAATGCGCTAAAAGCAGATTTACATGACAAGCATTCGAAAATGCGTGGCTGGACGCCACCACCGAAAGGCTATGCTGAAAACCTCGCGCCCGATGAGAAACCTGACTAGGGTGAATTGCGAACTAGCCGGCGGTATTTAGAGAGAGTAATTGTCTGATAGTGACCGGACACCCACGAATATTTATGGGCGGTAGCATACTATTGCCTTGTAAAAATAAACAAAAATCTGATCGAAAAGAGAAAAAAGCGCTATAACCTGTATGTATATCAAACTTGTCGTATATTGGCTTTTTATCTTTCACGTTCAGAAGTTAACACGCGCCTTGTACAAGATAACCCATTGCCTTATTGGGAATAAAAAGCGGTCTATTTAAATGGAGAGTTACCATGTTGTCTGAAAAAAGTCTCTTTCACAGCTTAGCCCTGCGCACTGTGATGGTATTTACTGCACTCGCTGGATTAAGTGCGTGTGAAGAAGCCCCCACGCCTCCCAAAGCAGTCTCATCAACACCGGTAACGCTTTATAAAGTGCAGCACTCAGACGAAACCATCGCTAAATTCCCGGGGCAAGTGGAAGCGGCTGAATATTCGAACCTTTCGTTTCGCATTGGCGGCAAACTCCAAGAACTCAAAGTAAAAGCTGGTGAAGAAGTTAAAGAGAACCAGCTTATCGCTAGACTTGATGATAGAGACGCGAAAGCACAGTTAGCCACCGCCCAGTCTCAGTTTGACGTGTCATCGGCTATGTTTGAACGTATGGAGGCTTCCGTTGAAAAAGGCGCGGTAAGCCGCTCTACTTTTGATGAAGCGAAAGCCAATTTTTTAGCCGCTAAAGCCAGTCTGACCAACGCACAGGACCAGCTAAGCTATACGGAGCTTCGCGCACCGTTTGCTGGGCTTATTGCGTCTGTTCCTGTTGAAAATTACCAAGTTATTGTACCGCAGCAAACCATTGCCGAGCTTCATATGCCGGGTGCAATCGACGTTACGTTTCAATTGCCAGAGCAAAAAATGCGTATGATTGATCGCTCACGAGCCCGTGAAAATCGTACATCTGAAATGGCATGGGTCAGCTTTTCAGGTATGCCAGACAAGCGTTACGCGGCCTTGTATAAGGATCACGAAAGCACCACGCGACAAGGCGAGCTTAGCTATGAGGTAACAATTACTCTGCCAGAACCAGACGACATCAACGTTCTAGCGGGCATGAGCGCCACCGTATTACTTGATATGTCAAAACTTATTGAGTCTAACGCGAAGCTTTGGCTAGTACCTTTTGGTGCGGTGGTTACTGACAATGCAGATCCAGACAAAGCGATTGTATGGCGTTTTAAGCCTAGTGATAGCGACGCAACGAAGGGCACCGTAGAAGCAGTAGAAGTGATGATTACGCGCGGTATTTCCAACGGTCTGTTAGTTGAAGGCCCGCTAAACGACGATGATAAAATCGTTGCTGCTGGAGCTCATCTTGTAAAAGAAGGCCAAGCTGTTACGGAGTGGACGAAAGAAGGGGGCCTATAAGCCATGGTCGAGTATTTTTTTCGTCAAAAAGTAATTAGCTGGATGGTCGCCATCATCTTGGGTGTTGGCGGCATTGTGACTTTTCTTGGCTTAGGTCAGCTAGAGTTTCCCGAATTCACCATTAGAAATGCTCTGGTTATTACTCAATACCCAGGGGCAACGCCTGAGCAAGTTGAGGAAGAAGTTACGCTGCAGCTTGAAAAGGCGATTCAGCGTATACCCAACGTGAAACGAATCAGCTCAGTAAACATGGTTGGGCTATCGCAAATTACCGTTGAGCTTAAAAGCAGTGTCCAGGCCAAGGACCTAGAGCAATACTGGGACAACTTGCGCCGTAAAGTGGGCGATGCACAAGCATCGCTGCCACCTGGCACCAGCACCTCGATTGTGAATGATGACTTTGGTGACGTTTTTGGCCTGCTGCTTACTCTTAAAAGCGAAGACTACTCCCTTAAGCAAATGGAAGACTTTGCAGATTTAATGCAGCGAGAGATTCAGCTTGTTGACGGTGTAAAAAAGGTGTCGATTGCCGGTACCGTTAATGAACAGATTATTGTGTCGTTAGATCACGATAAAATGAAAACCCTTAATGTTTCTGCAGAATCCATTGCTGGCCTTTTAACCGCGCAAAATGTAGTGGGCAACGCGGGTTCGATTAAGGTTCAGGGCAAGCGCCTGTCCATACAGCCCACTGGCGAATTTGATAACCTAGAGGCGTTAGGTCAGGTGGTAATTGGCTCACCTGCAAGCGGCCTTATTCGCTTAACAGATATCGCGACTATTGAGCGCAAGCTTAACGATACCCCTTCAATCCTTTATCACAGTTCTGGCACACCGGCCCTGTCAATTGGTGTATCGTTCGCGTCGGCGGTAAATGTAGTTGATGTAGGTAAACGACTTGATAGCAAAATTGCCGAGCTAGAGCAGCGTATGCCCCTGGGTATGACGCTGGATACCGTTTACAACCAGCCCACAGTTGTCGACGATTCTGTAACTGGCTTTCTTATCAACCTTGTTGAAGCCGTGGCCATCGTTATTTTCGTGCTGCTACTTTTCATGGGCTGGCGCAGTGGCGTTCTGATGGGGCTCATTCTTGTGCTTACCATTCTTGGCACTTTTATATTGATGTCGGTAAAAGGCATTGAGTTGCAAAAAATCTCTTTGGGTGCGCTTATTATTGCTCTTGGCATGTTGGTCGACAACGCCATCGTAGTAACCGAAGGCATGTTGATTGGTGTGAGAAAAGGACAAACCAAGCTTCAGGCGGCAAAAGACGTGGTGTCGCAAAATGGGTTGCCGCTGCTTGGCGCGACTGTGATTGCCATCACCGCTTTTGCGCCAATTGGTCTATCGCCAGATGCCACAGGTGAATTCGTCGGCTCCCTCTTCTGGGTACTTTGCTTTTCGCTTTTCTTAAGTTGGATCACCGCACTTACCATTACCCCCTTCTTTTTCGACTTACTGTTTAAAACTGAAAAAGAGCGCGGAGCTAATGACGAAGATGACGACCCATATAAGGGCATTATTTTTACGGTATACAAGCGTGTGCTTACTGCTGCTATCAATCATCGTTACGTGACAATTGTACTGGTACTTGTTGCATTAGTAGGCAGCATGGCTTCAGGTAAATTCGTAAAAAATGCATTTTTCCCAGATTCATCCACACCGCTGTTTTTCGTCGATTTATGGTTGCCTGAAGGTAGCGACATCTTAACCACCGAGCAGTCTATTCGTCGCTTAGAAGACAACGTGTTAGGCATGGAGAAAATCGCCAACGTAACAAGCGTTATTGGCGGTGGAGCACAGCGCCTTACCCTCACCTATGCGCCAGAAGACAGATATGCCAGTTATGGTCAGCTTATCGTTGAAACTGATACGGTTGAGTCTCGTGATGCTCGTATGCGAGAAATTATCGAGCTGGTGCGAGAAGACTTCCCTAATGTGCAATATAAGGTAAAAGCACTTCAAGTAGGCCCTTCTGCAAAAGCAGCTATTGAAGCGAGGATCTACGGGCCAGAACCTGAAGTTTTACGTGAGATAAGCAGCGACATTGAAGCCATATTCCAAGCAGAGAAAACCATGGACAGCGTGCGGCTATCGTGGAGCAACAAAGTCCCATTTGTTGAACCTGTGTTTCTGGAAGAACAAGCCAGGCGTATCGGCGTAACGCGAGATGCCGTTCACACCGCATTTTTACTGAACAATGAAGGTGAAACTGTGGGCCTTTACCGCGAAGGTAGCGATTTAATACCTATTGTCATGCGCAACGATCCAAACCAGCGCTATGACATAGATAACCTCGCCTCACTCAACGTATGGAGCCAAGAACAAGGTAAATATATAAGCATGGCTGATGTTATCAGCAATGTGGATGTATCGCTTGATAACCCTATCATCAAACGCCGCAACCGGGTGCGGATGCTAGCGGTTTATGCAGAGCCCATGCCTTTATCCGGTGAGACGGCTGCGAGTGTGCAAGCTAAAGTTCGCCCTCTTGTAGAAGAGCTTAAACTGCCTGATGGCTACCACATTGAATGGGGCGGCGAATATGAGACCTCAACAGACGCACAAAGCGCCCTATTTGCAAGTATGCCTATTGGTATATTAGGTATGTTCATTATCACCGTTTTGCTGTTTGGCAAGCTTCGTCAGGCGTTAGCGATATGGGGCGTAATTCCACTCACCACTATCGGCATTATTGGCGGGTTGGTGCTAGTTGGTGCACCCTTTACGTTCATGGCGCTGCTCGGCAGCTTAAGCCTTATTGGTATGGTGCTTAAAAACGGGATCGTATTAATGGAAGAAATAAACGTACAGGCAAAGGGTAACAGTGGCGCATTCGATGCCGTAGTAGCCGCGTCAGTATCTCGTGTACGTCCCGTTTCAATGGCAGCCATCACCACCATACTGGGTATGATCCCGCTGTTTTCTGATGCGTTCTTCGCGTCAATGGCAGTTGTTATTGTATTTGGTCTGACCGTTGCCACCGTACTTACACTGCTTATATTGCCTGTGCTGCACTGTACGTTCCACGGTATAAAGTCAGAATAAAAGGTCTACAACCCACTCGTACAGAAAAAGCTGGCTCTTTTTTAGGTTGCCAGCTTTTTTATATTTGCGCTATTGCCTACTAAAGGTCACTGAACAGATGCTATTTTGGCCTGAGTTTTTGCTGTCTAAAAAAGTCATTGAACACTTACCAGTTTTGCTATTGGCTATTTACACCACAAAATTTTTTCTTGTTTATTGAGTGTTGACGCAGCTTCTTTAAATCTCGCCTCAATTTCAAAGCGTCTAATTTTCATCGTCGGCGTAAGCATATTATTTTCAATAGTCCATGGTTCACTTGCCACAAGAATATGGCTTAGCTTTTGATGGTTTTCCAAGCTTTCATTCGTATTTTGAAGAAACCGCTCAAGCTCTCGTCTAATAGCGTCTTTATCTAATAATGATGCAGTGTCGCTAAGTACAACTGCAGCGAAAGGTTGAGGCCTATTGCTTCCCATCACACACGCAAGCTCTATAATGTCGTGATTGCACATCATTGCCTCGATAGGAGAAGGAATGATGTACTTTCCCGTTGTCGTTTTGAATTCGTCCTTTAATCGCCCTACGATTTTAAGAGCGCCCTGCTCGTCCCACTCACCTCTATCTTTGGTTCTAAACCAGCCGTCGCCGGTGAAACTTTCAGCGGTTACCTTTGGATTTAAATGGTAACGTTCAAATACATTGCGGCCCTTCACCTGAATCTCATTATCTTGTGAGAGACGAACCTGAGCATCAGTAAAGGGCTTGCCTATTGTACCTATCATCGACGATTTAAACGGATAGTTAATACACCCTGCCCCCGTTACCTCAGTCATGCCCCAGGCTTCAGAAATGTAGATATCAAAGGCTTCAAACTCCTCAATAATTTCTCTCGCGATTGGCGCGGCAGCCGATACCCAAACTCTTGTTTCTTCGAAACCTAAACTACATTTTATTTTTCGTTTAATACTTTGATTTACAGAAGGGTCATTCAACAGTGATGACAGTTTTTTCTTGGGGACAGTGTGATAAATTGAAGCAAGGAACTTGGCCCATAGGCGAGGAACTGAGAAAAAAACAGTTGGCTTTGCCGCTTTCAGGTCATCAATGAAGGTTTCAAGTGATTCGGAGAAATAAGTCACTGCACCTGGAGCATAAATCATCATACCTTCGGTAACAACACGCTCGGCAATATGAGCAAGAGGTAGGTAGGAAAAGAGCCTATCGCTTTGATTTACGTTTAGCCATCTTGCAGTATCACCACATGCTGATGCATATGCAGATTGGGTGAGTTCGACGCCTTTAGGTGTGCCAGTTGAGCCTGATGTGTACATGATACTGATAACACTATCAGCTGCCCCTTTAAAGAACTCACCGGTAAACGATTTTTGAGCCATCCAATCTTTCCATTCAATTGGGCCGTCAATTGAATCACAAGGAAGCGCTATCTGTGCAAGTGAAGAAGAAAATACCCGCTGACCTATTTGGTAATCGTCAACTTTTCCAATAAATACAGCCTTGCATTTTGTACGCTCAATAACAAAAGCCAGCGTTTCTTCATTTGCCGTTGGGTAAATGGGGATCGAAACCATACCAGCCAGCATTACCGCCCAGTCAGCAATTATCCATTCGGCGCTGTTTTTGCCATAAATTGCCACAGCATCGCCTTTACCCAGTCCTAAATCATGCAAACCACCTATTAACGATCGCACCGCTTTCTCTACCTCCTCCCAGGTCCATACGCGCTGCCTTGCACCATCAGGTTGGTAAAATGCCGGCTTCACAGCAAGATGTTTAAAGTTGTGTTTTAGCGCACTTAATGGGAGTACATCATTCATCATTTCGCATCCTTAGGCAGTTAGTTAGGCATGAGTGAGCCAAAAACCTACCACGCGGTAGGTAAAATAGAAATAACTTACCACGCGGTAGGTTGTCAACAGTAATGAAATTATTTGTTAAAAAGTTTAATCAGTTAAAAGTGGTAAAATTTTTGGTAGGACTAGGAATTGAGGGTTGTGCAACAAACAAACCGTTAGCGGAAGAGAAAGCGTATTTTATTAGCTTTCATTTGTAGAAACAGGTTGAATATTGGCCCTATCAAGGGTCAATATTCACGTCGAGAAATTGAAGTACTTAACGAAATACCGTGCTAGGGGCGGTTATGCATCAAAAATAATACCCTTCAACATCTCCATTTGGTGCTGTTCATGTAGCTTTCGTTCTTCGCGCGTGTAAAGCTTGTCGAGCGTGGGACGGGAAACCACATAGTACTGCGTTGCGCCCAATAAGTGATATACGAAAGCAAGCGGTGACTGCCCTTTAAAATACCCGTGCTGCTGCCCGTTCGTTACAATAGCTACAACATCATCAAGAAACGGGCGTAAAAACCACTTTTGTGCTTGTTCAGCACGTTCGCGATTATCAAGTAACTCACGCATAAGCAATATAATTACTCTCAATCGTTCTTCATCAGCACATACCATTCTTTTAAATAGTGCGAAGAGCTGATTTTGCGCATTATCTGATTCAGTTCTTATTTCCTCTACCAAATCGACGAGATGATGCGCCGCCTGCGCTATTACGGCTGCATAAAGTTTTTCTTTTGATGGGAAATGGTGCAGCAGGCCTTGTTTGCTAACGCTAACCTCCGCGGCAACATCGTTAATACTTGTACCATAGAAACCATTTTTCGAAAAAAGAACTGTGGCAGTACTCAATAACTTATCTTTCGTTTTTAATTTCACTTCATCATTCCAAAGCAAAAAGTGTAGATAGCATATTGACAGCTTACCACCTGGTAGGTATTTTGTAAAAACCTACCAACCGGTAAGTAAATTAAAATGCGCATACCGCGTTTGATTTATCAAAACATACGCTTCCCGTTTAGGAGTGACATCATGAACACCGATATCGAAAAGTTGTTGATTAAAAATGCGAAACAAAACGTCGCTAACAAAACCACCTCACTGGGTGATATTGAGGTGCGTTCAGACACCAACAGATACACTAGCCAATCTCGATTTAACGATGAACTAAAAAAGGTGTTCAATTCTCTACCGACCATTGTGGCTCATGCCTCTGAAGTAGGTGAGCTCGACAGTTATAAGGAAGTTAAGACAACTATGGGCTCGTTGATTGTAAGCCGAGATTCGAACAACCTCGTGCGCGTATTTAGAAACGCATGTCGACATCGAGGTGCGAAATTAGTTGAAGGCTCTGGGTGCAGTAAGCTGTTTGTATGTCCTTACCACGCATGGTCGTATACCACTGATGGCGCACTTAACAACATTCCAGGTCACCAGCACTGCTTTCCAAATACCAATAAGTCAGACAATGGCTTAATTGCACTGCCAAGCATCGAAATGTATGGCTTTATATGGGTATGCCCAAGCGCTGCTGAAAATGAAGATATCAAAGTCCATTTAACGGGACACTTGGCAGGTATGAATGCGCACCTTGAGTGGCTTAAAGCAGATGAACTAACGCATTTCAAGCGCTTTACTAAGGTATGGAAGGGTAATTGGAGGCTCTTTTCTGAAGGTGGACTTGAGACTTATCACTTTGCATTTGCACATAAAGAGACCATTGCGCCGTTTTTTTACAACAATGTTGCGGTAATTGACAAGGTTGATATGCATTACCGGGTAGTTATGCCCACAAAGAACCTGTCGTCTGAGGAAGCACAGGCAACAGATGATTTATCGCTGCACGACTATAGCCACACGCTGTTCATGTTGCTGCCGAATACGGCACTGCTTATACAAAAAGAACACGTGGAATTTATTAACTTTCGCCCACTGAGCGCGGGAGAAACCGAAATTACTATTACGACCTTAATCCCCAAGAATACCGATCTTAACGATATTAATCAGCTTCGTCATTGGCAGAAAAACCACGACATCACCAATACCACGCTCAACGAGGATTGGGCTTTGGGTGAGTCTATCCAATCGTCGTTAGAAAGCGGCGCCCTGCCCTACATTCAATACGGTAAGAATGAGTGGGCTTTACACGCCTTTAATGAAGAGCTTGATGCAATTCTTTCAGTGTAACGACTGTTTTGCATAAAAAATTGTCTTTAGTGGCTATAAAACAAAAGGCTCGGTGAGGTAGAAGCTATGTCGCAGTATAGAATATGGGAATGTCAGGCTTGTGGTTGGCTATATGATGAGGAACAAGGCTGCCCTGAAGAAGGCTTACGTCCAGGTACTAAATGGGAAGACATCCCCGACAATTGGCGTTGCCCTGAATGCGGCATTAGTAAGCCTGATTTTCAAATGAAACAAGTGGCTGAGGTGAGCGGTGTTGAGCATATAAACACTCAAAAGGCATCGCTTCACCCCTTTGACAGTGAAGGCCCTGCAAGCACAAAGCCGTTAGCCAGCCAAGGAACTCAGCACAACGACGCAAGCGATGCTCCTATTGTGGTTGTAGGTTCGGGCATGGCGGGCGTTAACTTTGTGAAATCGTACCGTCAACACGACAAACATACGCCCATTGTTGTTATCTGTGCAGATGATGGTACGGTTTACAGCAAGCCTCAGCTATCTAATGCTTATGCGCAACAAAAAAGTGTCGCTACGCTTACGCAAAGTGTGGCTTCGGATTTTTCACGCCAATATCGCGTTAGACTGTTTACTCATACGTTGGTAGAACATATCGACACGCACGCTAAATGCGTGTTACTTCAAGGTGACGGAGAGCAACCTTATGACAAGTTAGTTCTAGCTACAGGTTCATCGGCAATGACGCCAGCTATTGAGGGTAGTGCAAGTCACAAGATTCGCGTTGTGAATAACCTCACTGATTATGGACAGTTCATTACCGACGCCGCGCATGCTCGCCACATTACGATCATGGGGGCTGGCTTAATTGGCTGTGAATTTGCTGATAACCTGCTGCAGGCAGGTGTTCATGTGAGTATTGTCGACCCTCAACCCAGTGCGCTCTGTGCGCTGCTGCCCAACGAAGCTTCTACTTCACTCACTCATGCATTAGCAGAGGCAGGTGCAGCATTTCACTTTGGCACTACAGTATCGCATGTTGAGAATGATGGGCAGGGCGTAGAAGTGTTGCTTGCCAACGGCAAGCGACTTAAAAGCGACCTTGTGCTGTCAGCAATTGGTGTAAAGCCCAATATTGAGTTGGCGTTACGCGCTGACATTTCGTGTCAGCGTGGCATTTTAACCAATAGTAACCTAGAAACATCGGCGCCAGATGTGTTTGCAGTGGGAGACTGTGCGCAAGTATCAACACAGCACGACGATGCAGGCGCTCATATAATTGCTGATAATAAGCCCGAGCGGGTTGGCGTAGTGCTGCCCTATGTCGCGCCATTACTGAATCAAGTTAAGTTACTGGCATCAAACTTAGCCAACGAGAAAATGAACGGGAAGCAACCCGCGCATTTGTCCTACCCCATTATGCCCATTGTCGTAAAAACCAGCTGTCATCCTATAAACATGGTGCTACCCATTCATACTTCTGTTGGCCGCAGTCGTTGGATAATTGAAGAACAAAGTAATAATGGGGTTAGTGCAAGGCTGCTCGACAATAAGTTCAATACCATTGGCTATGTGTTAACAGGTTGCTTTAGTTCACCTAGTTCTGCGAAAGCATTCGCTCGACTCATCCCAGATTAGGTCCCGTATTACAAAGTAATTGTGCTTCATAGTTAAGCCTGTCAGTACAATCAAAACTCCAGACAAAGCAACAAAAACTACACCCACCAGTTTACTTTTAACAAAATTAGTTTATTATGGGTAAACTACACTGTGCAGTATACTTTTTTATTTAAGGTGAGAGCATGCCCGTTTTTAATCGCACACGCTTTCTTGTTGGAGTTTTATTTATGACATCTTTCTGTGGTTCTTCAAACACCCTTGCTGCAAGCGCGCCGCAACCTGAAAAATTCACTAATACTCATATTGAATATAAAACGACGTGGCGAGACATGTGGAAAGTCACCAAAGCGTATTTTCGTGACAATAGAGATGCTGCAACGCCAACGTTTGACATACCCGT
>Ga0209404_10000143_pt1 | contig 61379 bp, 56 predicted proteins | sample TroAtlMetagenome_2_FD_187447 | JGI IMG/M metagenome (GOLD analysis project Ga0209404, IMG submission 187447) | Marine eukaryotic phytoplankton communities from Atlantic Ocean - Tropical Atlantic ANT8 Metagenome (SPAdes) (version 2) | ecosystem: Environmental > Aquatic > Marine > Oceanic...
ACTTGGAGAGTCAAGAGGGCCGATACCGCCGTTGGAGGGATTGTCGATCGAGTCTACGGCGCTGCCTTTGCTGCTGCCAGCGCTGCCGGAAATAGTTCCGATAGACCGGGTCGTACGGGTGGGCGGCGGCTTGTATCTTGACGTGCCGACGGATGGGCAGCTCGCTGGCTTTGAAGACATCCAGTTCGCCGGTGTCGGCACAGAAGCGCCATCGGCCGCGCCGGTGTTTCCAATAACGATGGAATCGCCAGCGGGCGGTCTTTTGCGGGTGGCGCTTCTTCGTCCAATCGACGAGGAGACGGTAGACGGTCTGGTCGAGGCGGTTGAGGGTTTGCTTGGCGACGACATGGCGGCAGTAATGCGCAAAGCCTTTGAGCTTGCGATTGAGGCCGCCAATGAGGTCGGCCACGGGTAGGTGGATGCGTTGACGCACCCAGTCCTTCATCGCGTTCTCGAAGCGCCGTACACTGTCCTTGGCAGGTTTGATCAGCAATTTGCCGTGGTACTTGCGCAAGTGGAATCCGAGAAACGCGAAGCCGTCGTCGATGTGCACGATGCGGGTTTTCTCAGCAGAGAGGGTCAACCCGCGTTCCTGGAGAAAGGCGGTGACGGCTGGCAGCACCTGTTCACGCAGCAGGGCTTCGCTGGCCGCGGTGATGACGAAGTCGTCCGCGTAGCGAATCACATTGACCTTGGCCCCGCGCCTGGGGACGGCGCTTTGCACCGTGCGTTCCAGTCCGTCGAGGGTGAGGTTGAGCAAGGTGGGCGAGATCACGCCGCCCTGAGGTGTTCCGGCCGTGGTGGGCCGGAAGCTGCCGGCGTCGAAGGCGCCGGCGGTGAGCCAGAGTCGAAGCAGGCGTTGATCCGTGGGGATGTTCGCCGTCAGCCAATCGTGGTCGATCTGATCGAAGCAGGCTTTGATGTCGGCTTCCAGGATCCAAACCGGCGAGCGTTTCTTGGCCAGGCTGATGAAGCACTGGGCGATGGCGTCGTGGACCCCGCGCTTGGGTCGAAAACCGTAGGCGTTGGGGTCGGCGAGCGTTTCCGTCACCGGTTCGAGCGCCAGGCGATACAGCGCCTGCATGGCCCGATCGCGCAGCGTCGGAATGCCCAGCGGCCGGAGGCTGCCGTTGCGTTTGGGGATGTGGATGCGCCGTAGCGGCTGCGGCCGGTAGCCGCGCCGTTTCAAAGCCAGAACCGCTTGCAGCTTCTGGCGCGGGCTGCGCCAGATCACCCGGTCGATGCCGGGGGTGTTGCGGCCGGCGCTGCGGCTGACTTGCCGGACCGCCATGCAGCGGCCTGCAAACGAGCGCGTCAGCAGATATTGCAGCGCCTTGACCTTACCGGTCTTTCCAGCTCTTTGGGCCTTCGCGATACGATTCTGAAGCCGCAGCACCGCACGGCCGAGCGCACGCCAATCCAGGCGCTCCCAGTCGCAGGGTGAGGCAGGGGCGGAACGTGTCAACCTGTTTTGGACACTCACTGAGGAATTAACTCACTTTTGAGCTTGACGGCGGTGAGGGTCGGGAAATTGACCTGCGAGCAGACGCCGGCATCGAGTTGTTCCGGGGTAACCGGATTGATGGTGACGATCTCGGGAGGCATCGGCACGCGGGGTCTGCCGCGGACAAATCGTTCCGGGTTGGCGTCGTAGGCGGCATCCAGGGCCACCTGTTTTTCAGCCGCCACGGCCAGGTGCCGGCCGGTGAAGACTTGTTCGGGCGTAAACCCGGCCAGACCGGAGTGATGGTGGGATCGGTTGTACCACTCGAAATAGTCGGCACACCAGGCTCTGGCGTGACCGGCGCCGGTGAATTTCGCCGGATAATCCGGTTGGCTTTTCTGGGTCTTGAACTGCGACTCGCTGAACGGATTGTCGTTGCTGACGCGTGGCCGACTATGGCTAGCGGTGACGCCGAGCTCGCCGATCAGATCCAGAAAGCTGTGGGCGATCATCGGCGAGCCGCGGTCCTGGTGCAGGGTCAGTCGGCCCTTTTCGATGGCATGGCGGTCGACGGCCTCGTTCATGAGCTGGCGGGCCAAGGCGCTGTTTTCCTTGCGGGACACCATCCAGGCGACAACGAAGCGGCTGTAGAGGTCGAGGACGACGTACAGCGACAGATAGACACCGCGGACCACCGTGGCCAGCTTCGAGATGTCCCAGGTCCAAACCTCGTTGGGCGCCCGCGCTTCCAGGCGCGGCACCGCGTGGTGCTGTGCCGGACGCTGCAGGCGACGTTCGCCGCTTTCGCCGGCCTGACGCAGGAGGCGATGCATCGTGCTCACCGAACACAGATAGCGGTCGTGCTCGAGCAGCTCCTGGTAGACCTGGACCGGCGGCTGGTCTCGGAACGCCTCGCTGTGCAGCACCTCCAGCACCCGCTGGCGCTCCTCGATGGATAAACTGCGGGGCTGAGGTGCATCCCGACGGGCGCGCGATGCCACAGGCCCAGCCACTCTTGGACGCAACCGCGCATACACGGAACTGCGGTTCAGGCCCAGGGCCTGACAGGCCGCGTTCATCGGCACCGGCGCTGGACGTTGCGCCACGAGGTTCATTCGCCGTTCCCAGTCGTCGCCAAGTCGATCATCGCCAAAGCTTTTTTTTGAAGTGCAAGACAGCCGTCGGCAATCTCCAGCTTGCGCATCAAGCGCTGGTTTTCCTGGCGCAGCTTCTCGATTTCCTTCTGTTCCGGCGTGAACCGGGCCGTGGGGCCGGGCGCGGTCTTGGACAAGCCTTCGACGCCACCTTCCGCCAAGTCCCGGCGCCATTGCTGCAGCTGCGTGCCGTAGAGCTTCTCACGGCGAAGCAGCACGCCCAATTCACCGCGGGCACACTGATCGGCTTGCGCCAGAATCCTCAGCTTGTAGTCCGTCGTGAACGAGCGACGGCTGCGCTTCTCCAGCGCCGCATCAGGCTGCACTTGGGTATCGATCTCTCGGTGGCTCGGCTTCGGCATCTTTCCAGTCTCTGGCTGGCCCTGAAATCTAGGTTATCTCTGACAGGGGCTGTCTAGAGGCAGGTTGACACACAGGGGGGGGCACCGGATCGGGGAAACCCCGCCGTCATTTGCGTTCCTGCCCGAAGTCGGTTCTTCGGAGGCTCTCACGATCAGGCACCACGCGGAGGTGGGCGCCCCCTACGGGCCGGGCCACGTTGAAGGCCCGTATCCGCTCCATTACCGAGCGGCTTTCGCTTGTTCCGCGATCTCGATCCCGCACGCCCATCAGCCGTCCTTGCGGTTGGCCTGCCGCCGACTTGCGTCGACGGCGGGGTACGGGGCTTCCACGTTCCGCAGCAGAAGTGATGTCGTCTTAGGTGCCTGCTGTCCGCCGGGGAGACGTGAGTCCACGCTGCGCAGTGTTAGAGCCACGCAGTCCGCTCCCATACCTTTTGGTCCAAGCCTGTCAGCCGATTGGGCTTGCTCGCTAGTTAACGACGGTTCGAACACAGATTCAGATCTCTTCACCATCACGACGCCCTAACCTCTCACCCGGCTTCGGCTGCCAGGAGGGCCTTGGCCTCACGGCCGTGTCCCCGCAGACGGATCTGCTTTGACGCATGGTCCCGGTCGCTCTTGATTCAGACCGGTAGGGCCACCCGGTGGAACGGGTGGTTTCATTCAACGTCCTTGTCTGGAAACAACTCACTGCTGCGACTTCGTGTCGCAACCAACGCCCCAGTTCAGCCGCGGGCCTGCCGTAGCGAAGCGGAGGCAGGACCGTCGGCTGGAACTGATGGTTGGGGCTCATGTTTCCGCCATACCAACCAAAATGCGAGGCCGCCTATTGCGCCGAAGGCACCCATGAAAAGTACGCCGCTACCGTAGCTGAGCCACCCCTCGACTGTTGGAACACCGTCTACCATGGTCTGGACCATCTTTTCGCCGTCCCAGTGGCTGGAGTTGGATTTAAGCTCAGGATACTTGAGAGGCCAAGCCCAAATGGCGACCGGGATGCAACCCAGAAGAAACCCCGTGGCGATAGACGACCACCAACGTATTGCTTTGAGTTTTCGCAGGACGAGGAAGGTGGGGAACCCGAGAAAAAGTACGTGGCCGCCTGCAATCAGGAGGCACATGAGCATGAAGCCTCGGGTTCTGACCCAAATATATGGATCGCTGGCTTCGAAGGAGATGAACTGCCCATACAGATACCAACCCGTCATGCCCAATGCAGGCAAGAGGATGGCAGCGAGAAGCGAGAAAGCGCTCTTCTTCATGAGCCCCAACGCCCAAGCTCAGCCGCGTGCAGCCTGGAGCGAAGCGGAAGGTTGCACGTCGGCTGCAGCGCCTGGTTGGGCCACGAGGTTTCCTGGCGAAGATGAGCCTCCATGACGCCGAGCCCGGCGACTTTGCCGCCCGCTACCGAAGCCTCGAATGGAATCCGACATTTCATGGCTGCCACTGACGCGGAAATTGCGCGGCAAGGCTTGGAATGACGCGGCGCTGAGACGGGAGATGAAGTTTCGACGGAGCGCAGCAAGGCAGGACGAAGGCGAGGCGTTGACGAACCCGCAAGCCTTGCGTGATGAAGGGCCGGAGAAAACCTGTTTTGGATCATGGCTGAGATTGTGCTCCGAGAGGACTCTATTGCTCAATAAATCAGCTTTTCGCTTTTGAGGCCCAACGTACAGGTTAACCGGCCTTCCGGCCGCGAGGAAAACGCTGATGGATGACGAGACGGCCGCACGGCCGGAAGGTCCGGTTCAACCGCTGGTTGGGCAGATGCGCCGGCGGGCTGCGGAAATCGGGTCTGACTGGAGCGACAGCACTTTGTGGAATACGGCGGCCGACGAGATGGAGCGGCTCGACCGTGCTCAAGCATGGGCGTACGAAGAAGTGATTCCGCGCCTGGAGGCCGAGATTGAGCGACTGCGCGCAGATGCGGAGAGATACCGATATGTGGAGGCGAAGTACAACTCTGAGAAATCAAGCTGCTGTGAGCGGTTATCCCGTGACTTGGGGTTGAGTTACGAAGCATCTGGCTCGCTGAGCGGCATGATTGACGAGGCCCTGACGCCCAACGCTTATTAGATGTCAGGGTGACGCCTAATCCGACAATTCGACGTATAACCCAAGCAGAAATTCCGTAAGTTATTGAATAATAAGGTAAGTTAAATTGTAATTGCGTCAAATGCAACTCTAACCCACTGAATCTACGAAATTTCGTTCCGAACATCTGGGCCCCCGCCGTCGATTTCTGCAATCTAGCGTATCGCTTGGGGCGATGGCGAGATATCGCCTGTTCAGGTGACCCGTGCGGCACCGGCCCCTGCGGTGGCCTCAGGGCTTTTGGCCTTGCCCGAACAGCACATTGCGTGACTGCTCATCGACGGTGGGTTGGGTATTGATCGATTCTGCGACGGCGTAGGCACGATGGGTGGCGGGGCGTTCGGCGATCTGGTGGAACCAGCGTTTGAGGTTGGAGAAGTCATCCAGCGATTGCCCCTGCTTTTCGTGCGGGACGATCCAGGGGTAGGCGGCCATGTCGGCGATCGAGTAGTCGCCGGCCACGAACTCGTATTGGCTCAGACGTTTGTCGAGCACGCCGTAGAGCCGCGCGGTTTCACGGGTGTAGCGGTCGATGGCGTACGGGATTTTTTCGGGTGCGTACTGACTGAAATGGTGGTTCTGTCCGAGCATCGGGCCGAGTCCGCCGATTTGCCAGTTCAGCCATTCAATCGCCTGGGTGCGTCCGCGGATGTCCTGCGGGATGAAGCGGCCGGTCTTGTCGGCGAGGTACAGCAGGATGGCGCCGGATTCGAACACGGAAATCGCTTCGCCGCCGTCGGCCGGGGCGCGGTCGACGATGGCGGGGATCCGGTTGTTCGGGGATATGGCGAGAAACTCGGGCTTGAATTGGTCGCCGCGTCCGATATTGACGGGATGGACGCGGTATTCAAGTCCGGCCTCTTCAAGAAACAGAGTGATCTTGTGCCCGTTGGGCGTGGTCCAGTAGTGCAGGTCGATCATCGGTTCACTCCAGTACCGGGTTGTTGGGGCCACGCGCGTCCGCGGTGCGCAGCGGATCGGGTATGGCTTGCCAGCCGCCGCCCAGCGACTTGTAGAGTGCCACGAGACTGGTCGCGGCTTCGCGGCGCGCTTGGACGAAGCGGTCTTCGGCTTCCAGTTGCGCGCGCTGGGCGTCGAGTACGTCCAGGAAGTCGGACGCGCCGCCGTCGTAACGCAATTGTGCGAGCTGTGCGGCACGTTCGCTGGCCTTTACGGTTTCGCTCAGCAGATCGAGGCGTTGCCGGTTCCGGCCGTAGGCAACAAGCGAGTTCTCGGTTTCTTCCAGCGCGCCCAGAACGGCCTTCTCGTAGCCGGCAAGCGCGCCGTCGGCGCGGGCGCGTGACTGGTCGATTCGCGCGCGTACGTGACCCAGGTCCAGCGCGGCCCAGCGAATGCTGGGGCCGTAGCCCCAGGTCTCGCCGACGCTGCTGCCGGCATCGTCGACATCGTTCACGGCGAAGCCGATTTCACCATTGAAACTGACGACCGGAAACAGCTCGGCCGTGGCCACGCCGATGCGCGCGGTCGCGGCGGCGAGCCGACGTTCGGCAACCCGGATATCCGGGCGGCGACGCAGGAGTTGCGCGGGATTACCGATGGCGGTGAGGCGTGGAAGTGCCGGAAGCTCGCGCGCGGATGTCAGTGCGGTTTCCAGCGCGTCCGGCGTCTGCCCGACCAGCACGGAAATGCGGTGAATGGCGACGGCCACGGCGGTCTCGAACTGGGGAACCGTGGCCCGGGTGGTGAGCAACTGGGAACGTGCGCGCAGTTCGTCGAATTCCGTGCCGCGCCCGGCGTCGAGCCGCGCTCTCACGTAGTCGAGCGTGGCGCTTTGGTTGTCCGCGTTGTTGCGCGCCACCGAAAGCTGTTCCTGGGCGCCGCGCAGTTCGAAGTAGCTGCGTGCGATTTCGGCGGCGACGCTGACTTGAACGTCGCGCAGTTCGGCTTCGAGCGCTTCCTCGCTGGCTTGGCTGGCTTCAAGATTGCGGCGGACGCGGCCGAACAGATCGAGTTCCCAGGCGGCATCGAAGCCGCCGCTGTACAGTTCGGTTTCGCGCGTGTCGCGGGATTCGCCGGGGCGCTGATCGGCACTCTGCAAGCCGCGGGTGTAGCCGGCGCTGGCATTGAACACTGGCAGTCCGTCGTAGAACGCTTCGCGCCGCAGGGCGCGTGCTTCATTGAGGTTGGCCAGGGCAATGCGCAGATCATGGTTGGCGCCCATGGCCTGTTCGACCAGTGCGCTGAGCTGGGCGTCGTCGAACTCGGTCCAGAATGCCGCTTGCGTGGCGCCCTGACCGTAGAGTGATGATTGCGCGTTGTGGAACGACGTGGGCGCCGGGGTTTCCGGCGCCTCGTAGTCCGGGCCGACGGCGCAGGCTGAAATCAGCGAAAGCAGCGCTGTTGTCGTCGCCAATGCCATACGTTTCATCAATTGCTCCGGTGGTGTTATGGCCGCCGCGCTCAGGCGACCGCGTCGAGCTGGGCGGCCACGAAGGCGCTCAGCTTGGCCTTGGGGGCCGCGCCAACCTGCGTGGCCGCGGGCTTGCCATCCTTGAACAGGATCAGCGTGGGGATGCTGCGTATGCCCAGGGCGGCGGCGGTCTTGGGACTGGCGTCCACATCCAGCTTGGCCACGCGGATCTGCCCGAGGTGTTCGTCGGCCACCTGTTCCAGCACCGGTGCGACCATGCGGCACGGCCCGCACCATTCGGCCCAGAAATCCACCAGCACGGGATGGGTGCGGCTGGCGGCGATCACGTCCTGTTCGAAGCTGCTGTCGGTGACGACACGGATGTTTTCACTCATGAGAGTTCTCCTGTGGAGGGCTGAAGGGCCGGCGCGGGAGCGCCGGTCGTGGAGGTCTTGCGGCGTTCGACGAACGCGCGCACGACGACGTAGAACAAGGGTGTGAAGAACAGGCCAAACAGGGTCACGCCGATCATGCCGGCAAACACAGCGGTGCCCATGGCCTGTGCGATTTCGGCGCCAGCGCCGGTGGCAATCGCCAGCGGCAGCACGCCGAGAATGAAGGCCACGGAGGTCATCACGATCGGCCGCAGACGCAGGCGGCAGGCTTCCAGCGCTGCCTCGACGCGTCCCAGTCCGCGGGCCTGTGCATCACGCGCGAACTCCACGATCAGAATCGAGTTCTTGGCGGACAACGCCACCAGAACGAACAGACCGATCTGCGTGAAGATATTGATGTCCAGTCCGCGCAGCAGGATGCCCACCACCGCGGACAGCAGGCACATCGGCACGATCAGGATCACCGCCAGCGGCAGACTGAGACTTTCGTACTGCGCGGCCAGCACCAGGAACACCAGCAGCACGCACAAGGGGAACACGACGCCCAGTGCGCCGCCGGCTTCGACCTGCTGGTAGGTCAGCTCGGTCCAGTCGAAAGTCATGCCGGCCGGCAGGGTTTCGTTCGCCAGCTGTGACAGGAGCGCAATGGCTTCGCCGGAACTGGTGCCGGGGGTCGGCGAACCGTTGACGTCCGCGGACGGATAGCCGTTGTAGCGTTGCACGGCGGTCGGGCCGAAGCTGTCCTTCAGGCTCAGCACCGAACCCAGCGGCACCATGTCGCCATCGGCGTTGCGGGTCTTGAGCAGCAGCACGTCCTGCGGTCGATCGCGGAATTCCTCGTCGGCCTGCATGGTGACGCGGAAGGTCCGCCCGAACTGGTTGAAGTCGTTGATGTAGTACGAACCCAGATAGGCCTGCAGCGTCTGGAACACGTCCTGTAGCGGAATGCCCAGACGCTTGGCCTGAGCGCGGTCCACGTCCGCGTACAATTGTGGGGCGTTGATGTCGTAGTTGGAGAACAGGTTGGCCAGACCCGGCGTCTGCCGTGCCTGCGCCAACAGGTTCTGCGTGGTTTCGTAGAGCGCCGTGGTACCGCTGTTGCTGCGATCCTCGATCTGCATCTTGAAGCCGCCGGCCGGGCCGAAACCGCGTACCGGGGGCGGCGCCACCGTCAGCACGAAGGCATCGCGGATCGCGCTGAACTTCTGGTTGAGCGCATCGGCGATCGCGGGGCCGCTTTCGTCGGCGCCGCGCTCCTCGAACGGTGCGAGCGTGAAGAACACGATCGCCGCGTTGGAGCTGCGCGTGAAGCCGTTGATGGACAGACCCGGAAACTGCACGGCGTGGATCACGCCGGGCTGCTTCAGGCCGATTTCGCCCATCTCTTGAACCACGGCTTCTGTGCGGCTGATCGATGCCGAGGGTGGCAGCGACACCACCGATACCAGATAGCCCTTGTCCTGCGAAGGCACCAGGCTGGTCGGCGCCTTGACGAAGCTGAAGCCAGCCAACAGCACCAGGCCGGCGTAGATCACCAGGCCGACCGCGCTCATGCGCAGCAGCCGCTTCACGCTGCGCTGATAGCCGTTGCCGGCGGCCAGGAATCCGCGATTGAACGGGCGGAACAGCCAGCCCAGTGAGCGGTCGATCATGCGTTGAAGGCGATCCGGCCTTTCATCATGCGAACGCAGCAGCAGCGCCGCGAGCGCCGGCGACAGCGTCAGCGAATTGAAGGCGGAGATCAGCGAGGCGAAGGCGATCGTCAAGGCGAACTGCCGATAGAACTGGCCGTTGAAGCCACCGACTAGGGCCGGCGGAATGAACACCGCGCACAGCACCAGCGAGATCGCGACGATGGCGCTGCCGACCTCGTCCATTGAGCGATGCGCGGCCTCGCGTGGTGAGCGCCCTTCCTCGATCGAGCGTTCCACGTTTTCGACGACCACGATCGCGTCGTCCACCACGATGCCGACGGCGAGCACCAGTGCGAACAGCGTGAGCGTATTCAAGGAAAAGCCGAACATCTGCAATACCGCCAGCGTGCCGATGATCGATACCGGCACGGCGATGATCGGAATCAGCGCGGCGCGCCAGCGTTGCAGGAACAGCAGCACCACCAGCACCACCAGGGCCACGGCTTCGAGCAGGGTGTGAATCACGGCGCTGATCGATTCGGTTACGAACTGCGTGGTGTCGTAGACGATCGAATAGTCCACGCCATCGGGGAAGTTCTTCTTCAGTTCGACCATGCGCTCGCGCACCGCGTCGGCCAGTTCCAGGGAGTTGGCGCCCGGCTGCAGAAACACCGGCATGGCCACGGCGGACTGGTTGTCGAGCCGGCTTTGCAGCGAATAGTCACCGGCGCCGAGCTCGATGCGTGCCACGTCGCCAAGGCGCGTCAACTCGCCGCTCGGGCCGGTCTTGATGACGATCTCCTCGAACTCGCGTTCGCCGCTGAGTCGTCCCTTGGTATTGATCGACAGCTGGAAGTCGGAGCCCTTGCTGAGCGGCGCGCTGCCGACCGAGCCGGCCGCCACCTGCAGGTTCTGTTCGCGCACCGCCGCGATCACGTCGCCGGGCGTGAGCCGGCGCGAGGCCAGCTTCTGCGGGTCCAACCACACGCGCATCGCGTAGTCGCCGGCGCCGAACAGGCGCACATCGCCGGCGCCCGGCAGGCGCGCGAGTTCGTCACGGACCTGGATCAGCGCGTAGTTGCGCAGATACAGACCGTCATAGCGACCGTCCGGTGAGAACAGGTGGACCACCATCGTCAGGTCCGGCGAACTCTTGCGCGTGGTCACGCCCAGCGCGCGCACCTCTTCCGGCAGGCGCGGCAGTGCCTGCGAGACTCGGTTTTGTACCTGTACCTGGGCGCGGTCGATGTCGGCGCCGAGCTTGAACACCACCGTGATCTGCAGGCTGCCGTCCTGCTGCGCCTGCGAGTTCATGTAGATCATGTCCTCGACGCCGACGATCTCCTGCTCCAGCGGCGCGGCCACAGCATCGGACACGACTTCCGGGTTGGCGCCGGGATACTGGGCGGACACCACCACGGTCGGTGGGCTGACCTCCGGATATTCGGCGACCGGCAGCACGAACGCCGCGATCGTGCCGCCGACCAGGATCAGGAAAGAGAGCACGCCGGCAAAAATCGGGCGCTCGATGAAGAAGTGCGGAAATTTCATGGGACGATTCGGTGGTGTGCGGCGAGGCGCTTCAGTTGAATGCGAGTTCGTCGGAATCGGCGGCCGCCTGGGCCGGCGGCGCTGCCTCCGGGTTGACCGTCATGCCGGGACGAATCTTCGCCAGACCGCTGACGACGATGCGTTCCCCCGGCTTGAGGCCGGCGCGCACGATGCGCTGGCCGTGCGCATAGTCGCCCAGGTCCACACGGCGGTACTGCGCGGCGTTGCTCTCGTCGATCACGTAGACGTATTTGCGGTCCTGATCGGTGCCGATGGCGCGCTCGTCGATCAGCGTGGTGGCGGTGGCGCCGCTGCCACGAAGTTGCACGCGCGCGAACAGGCCCGGCGTGAGACGCCCGTCCGGGTTGTCCAGTACGGCGCGCGCGCGGATCGTGCCGGTGGCCGGGTCCAGCGCGTTGTCGATGAAGTCGAGCCGGCCGTCATGCGGATAACCCTGCTCGTCGGCGAGCCCCACGTGCACCGGTGTGTCGCTGCCGCTGGCGTCCGGTCGGCCGCTGCGGGCCGGATTCGAATACTTGAGGTAGGTCTGCTCGTCACCGTCGAAATACACGTAGATCGGGTCGACCGAGACCACCGTGGTCAGCAGGCTTTGTCCCGCCGTCACGTAGTTGCCGGCAGTGATTTCGGCGCGCGAGACGCGGCCGTCGATCGGCGCCAGCACGCGGGTGAAGCGCACATTCAGCGCCGCCGCGGCCACCGCCGCCTGCGCCGCCTTGAGGTTGGCTTGGTTCTGGCTGCGGCCGCTGACGCGCTGATCGTATTCCTCACGCGAAATCGCTTTGGATTCGAGCAGGGTTTCGGCGCGCGTCAGCTCGCTGCCGGACAGCGCGTACTGCGCCTGCGCGCGATCCAGTTCGGCACGTGCTTGATCCAGCGCGGCCTGATACGGCCGCGCGTCGATCTGGAACAGCACCTGGCCCCTTTCCACCAAGGCGCCTTCGGCGAAGCTGACAGAGTCGATATAGCCGGAAACACGCGGCTTGAGTTCAACGCGCTCCACGGCCTCGAAGCGTCCGGTGAAGGCATCCCAGTCCGCCACTTCGCGTCGGACCACCTCGCTGACCGTGACTGTGGGCGGCGGTATGGCGCTGTCCTGGGAATGGGCCTCGCTGCAACCACCGAGCACGGCGAGCAGTGCGAATCCGCCCAGTACGGCAGCGGCTTTCAACAAAATCCCCACCAGTTCGCTCGCCTGTGATGAAATCAGATGTGTACGGCCTTGCGTTCGCGCTAGCGGCGCGAACGTGGGACGCGAACCTGAGAGGTTTGCTTGAGTGCTTGCCATGTTCAAACTCCCTTGCTGCAAAAACCGTCGGCGGGCAAGGCCGGCGGGTGATCCCGAATTGCGGCGCCCGATGAAAACGGGCGTCTTGGCTAGTAACTGACCAGACCATCAAATTTGTGCGATAATTAGTGACCGGTCAGTAACATCTGCGGTACGTTACTGACCGGTAACACCTGTGTCAAGAGGAGGTTCTTCAAATGAGTGCGAACAAGACGCCAGCAGCGGTGGCCGTGGAAGCCCCGTGCAAGCCGCGTGTGCGTGACCGCATCTTCGAAACGGCCTGCGATCTGTTCTATCAACAAGGGATTCGCGCCGTGGGCGTGGATACGATCGCCAGCGAGGCCGGTACCAACAAGATGAGCTTCTATCGAAGCTTTTCCTCGAAGGACGATCTGGTCGCGGAATACCTGCGACAGCAGGTCCGCGAACTTTGGGAATGGTGGGATGAAGTGGTGGCGAAGCACCCCGACGATGCGCGCACGCAGATCATGGATCTGTTCGGCGCCTTCGTGACCAAGAATTGCGATACCGACGTGCGCGGTTGCGCGCTCGGCAACGCCGCGGTGGAGATCCGTGAACATGATCACCCGGCGCACCCGGTGATCCTTGAATACAAGTCCGAGCTGCGAAAGCGTTGGCACTCGCTGGCCAAGCGCACCGGTGCACGCAAGCACGAACAGCTGGGCGATGCGCTGATGCTGCTGCAGGAAGGCGGCATGCAGTCGCGGCTGGTGTTCTGCGGGGTTTCAGGACCGCTGAAGAACGCGGCGCACGCGGCTCAGTCCCTGATCAAGGCGCACCTGGACTGCTGAAGTCCCGAGCTTGGACCGCAGTCGAAACCGGCGGCTGCGGTCAGAAGTAGCGCTTGCGCTTGAACAGCAGCAGCAGGCCCAGCGACAGCGCGGCCATGAAGCCCAGCGCGAAGAAATAGCCGTAGCGCCAGCGCAGCTCCGGCATGTAATCGAAATTCATCCCGTACACACCAACCAGGAAGGTCAGCGGCAGAAACACGGCCGAGAACACCGTGAGCACCCGCATGATCCGGTTGGTTCGTTCCGCGGCAATCGCGAAATGCAGCTGGATCGCAGACTCCAGATCACGCTCCTGAGTGGCAGCCAGCGACATCACGCGCGCCGCATGTTCCGTCAGATCCCGAACCCGCACCGACAGCGGATTGCTGAAACTCTTGCGGGTGCCGCGACGCCACGCGTCCAGCGCCTCGATTTGATCGCTGCACAGGGCTTCCAGCTTGCGCGCCTGGCGGCGGCTGTCGAGCAGGCGGCGCCAGTTGGCCGCGCCGTGTCGCGGCGCCAGCAGCTCATCCTACAGATCGTCGAAGTGTTCCATCAGCGGTTCGCGCACCGCCAGGAAGCGGTCGATCATTGTGGTCAGCAGCAGATGCGCCAGCATCGCCGGGTCTTTCGGCGACTTCAGCTGCGCTTCGTCGATCCGTTGCTGCACCTGCAGGACGCTGAGGCTGTCTTGCGCGCGCACGGTGAGGAGCATGCGATCGAAAATGAACAGGGCGACATTCCGGATCTCGAGCGGCAGCGGTGTTTCGCAGGGGCCGAGGCCGGCAAATACCAGCATGTCGTAGCTGGGCGTGCCGTCGAAGAACGAACGGTGCGCGGCGTTGAGACTGTCGGAGACGTGGTTGCGCTCGACCTCCACACCCAGTAGCGGTTCGATCAGCGCGGGCCAGTCCGCAGCCTGTTCACGCGGGATGTCGATCCAGAGGAAGCCGTCGTCCGGCAGCGCCTGCGGCGACGCCAGCCGCTGGGGCGGTTTGCCGGAAACGAGGTGATAGACGTTCATGAAAAAACGCCCGGCCCCGTTGCGGGGGGGGGCGGGCGTTTCAGAACTACTTCAGCAGGTCTTCGATCGCCGCGCGCTCTTCGCGCAGTTCCTGATCGGTGGCATCCATCTTGCCCCGAGAGAAGCTGTCGATCGGCAGGTCCTTGACGATCTCGTACTGGCCGCTCTTGGTGACCACCGGATAGGAATAGACCACGCCCGGCTTGATGCCGTACGAGCCATCCGACGGAATTGCCATGCTGACCCACTGGCCGTCCGAGCCCTTGGCCCAGTCACGCATGTGATCGACCGCCGAACTGGCCGCGGAGGCGGCGCTGGAGGCACCACGCGCCTTGATGATCGCCGCGCCGCGCTGCTGCACGGTGGGAATGAAGTCCTTCTCGACCCATTCCTGATCGACCAGCGAGCTGGCCGCCTTGCCCTTGACCGTGGCATGGGTGAGGTCCGGATACTGGCTGGCGCTGTGGTTGCCCCAGATCATCAGTTTTTCGATGTCGGTGCTGTGCGCGCCGGTCTTGGCGGCGAGCTGCGACAGCGCGCGGTTGTGGTCCAGGCGGGTCATCGCGGTGATCTGCTTGGGGTCCAGTTTCGGCGCGTTGCTGGCGGTGATCAGCGCATTGGTGTTGGCCGGGTTGCCGACCACCAGGACGCGAACATCGGAATCCGCCTTCGACGACAGGGCCTTGCCTTGTACCGAGAAGATTTTGGCGTTGGCCTGCAGCAGATCGGCGCGTTCCATGCCGGGGCCGCGCGGGCGTGCGCCGACCAGCATCGCGTACTTGACGCCTTCGAAGGCTTCCTCGGCGTCCGAGGTGCCGATGACGCTCTGCACCAGCGGGAAAGCGCAGTCGTCGATCTCCATGATCGTGCCCTTGAGCTTTTCAAGGGAATCCGGAATGTCCAGCAACTGCAGGATCACCGGCTGATCCTTGCCGAGCATGTCGCCCGAGGCGATGCGGAAGATAAGCGAATACGCGATCTGGCCGGCGGCGCCGGTAATCGCAACGCGGACGGGTTGGGTCATTACGGAACTCCGTTCGAAGTGGTGAGTGGTAGCGTGCGGGGACGCGGATTATGCCGCAAACCGGCGCAGTCGTTGATTTCGCGCCGCTGGCGCGGCTTGGTCGCCACAGTATCCGGCGTTCAGAACGTCACGCCGACGCCGAAATAGACGTCCGCTTCGGCCTGTTCCAGACGCGGGTGATCCACACCGTCGTCATGAATGCTCTGGGCGAAGCTGAGGGCGGCCTTGATGCGCTCGCGGTACTCGATGTCCAGGCCGATACCGGCGTCGGCCAGCGTCACATCGTCGTCATCGCGTCGGCTGTGGCTGTAGGCGTAGTCCGCGAAAAGCCTGGGCCGCCACGTCATTCCCAGCATTTCCACGCCCTCGTAGGCGACTTCGGCACGCAGGCTGGCACCTTCGTCGCCCACCGCCACACCGGGCAGATAGGCGTCCAGCGAGTCGCGGCCGCCGAGTACCCATTGCTGTTGTTCGGGCACGATGTCGCTGCTGAACTGCATGTCCGCGCGCAAGCTGTAGAACCAGTGCGCACCTTGCGCGTAGCTGCCTTCGAGGCTGGGCTGCCACAGGAAGTAGTCCAGATCGGCGGTGCTCAACGGCTCGTCGTCGTTGCCGATGCCGTGGCGCAGCTTCAGTTCGGCTTCGTAACCGAGTTCGCTGTCTTCGCCGATCAGCCAACTGCCGCCATAGTTGGTGGACAGTTCCACCGAGTTGTAGATTTCGCGCTGAATGCGCGCGCTGTCATCCTCGGTGTCCAGCGTCTTGCCAGTGCGGTCGATCTGTACCTGCACAGTCCAGCGGCGATAGAAATCAGCGTAGAGCAAGGTCTGCCAGTAGGCTTCCAGCGTGAAGATGCGGCCGTTGATGCGGCTCGCTTCGGGGTCGTCTGGGCCCGGCAGGAACGGCAGCAGGTCGCTGAGATTGAAGCCGTCGTCCTGTTCGAGGACGGCGCTGAAGTCATAGCTGAGATAGCGGGTGTTGAGGCCGAACAGCCCCCAGGTGGAGACGTGTCGCCAGTCCAGACGCCGTTCGTGCAACTCGCCGGTGTCCTCTTCGTCGGAATTGAGCGCGCTGAGGCTGTCGCGCGTACTGGCGACGAAGCGGTTGCCGGAGGCGAGGCCGGCCGAAACCGAGGCATCGACATAGTGGCGGCCGACGAAGCGATTCCCGGGGTTGCCGATTTCGGCGTGTAGTGAGCTTGCGTCGTCCTCGGTGTCGCTGGCGTCGGCGATCAGCCGCATCTCACCCGCTTGGCCGGTGGGCACGAATTTGGGCTGCATCGACAATGAGGCCATGTCGGCGTGCAGGCTCGCCAGGGCGCGGCGGCGTTCGAACTGTGCGTCGGTCAGTGCTCCGACCTGATCCGGGAGGTCTTCGAAATAGCGCGCGACCGGTGCGGGCATCTCCACGGCGGCGACGTGCGCCAGTGTCACGCCGATGAACAGCGTGTCCTCAGTGCTCGCGTAGCTGATTTCGGCAGCCGGATAGCCGGCGCGGTAGACGTGTTGTGCAACGGCGCGCACCACGTCGGATGCGGTTTCGGATCGCTGGATCGGATCGGTGAAGTCGAGCAAGGCGAGTGCCGTGTCACCCACGATATGTACCGCCAGCTTCCCAAGCTGGCCATCGTATAGGGCGCTGCGTCCCTGCAATGCGGACACTTCGGTTTGTACCGGGCTTGGTGGCGGCGGCAGATCGATAGCCATGGTGAAGTTCCCTTTTTTGAGTTCCTTGACGGGGGCGTCATCCCCGTTGGAGCGGGCTTTCGGCTGGCCCGGCTATAGACACGGAAGGACCGGAGCCCGATGGACTCCGGTCCTTTGTCTGGACGCTTGGGTGTCAGACTTACCGTAGCGCTGCGGACTGCAGGCTGAATCGAATGCTCCGCCCTCGCGTCCCTACCGCTCGGCTCGCCTTCGATCAGCCGCCGGTGGTGCTCAGATCGGAATCGCTGCTGTCGGTGTCGCCGAAAGCGGTGGTGGTGTCGTCGTTCGAATCGTTCGACGAGTCGCTCAGTTCCGAGTCGCCCTCGCCGATGTCGGATTCGGCGAACGCCTCGTCACGGTCAAGCATCTCACCATCACCCACTTCACCTTCAGGCATCGAGGTTTCGATACTGCGCGAGCTTGAGCTTTCGGTAGATATGCCTACGCTGGAATCGTTGAGCGCGGCTTCACGATTGGTGCTAGCGCTGCGTTCGATGTCGACGCCCGCATCGCTACGCGAAACCGAGGACGAACGATCGGCGCTGCTGTCGTAGCCCGCCTCGAAATCGCCGGCACTCAATTGTCCGCTCGCTTCACGATTCACCGAGCGACTGCCGTCTTCACTTTCGCGGCTCGAATGGAACTCGCTGCTGCTTTCGACGGACTGTTCCCCGAGCGTACCGCTGGTGCTGGAGCTGAGGTCCACGCCGTCATCGTCGCGCGAAACCTCCGTCTCATGGTCGAGATCGCTCAGGCCGGGCAGAGAGTCCTGCAGCCCGCCGTCACCGGCATCCATTTCGGAGAGCTCGCTGTCCTCGGCTTCGGATCGCGCATCACTCAAGCGGGACTGTGCATCATCCGCCGAGTCTTGCAGCTGCTCGCGCAGGTCGCCGCGCGATCCCATGCGCTCGGCGCGCGCATCTTCAAAGTCGGAGCGCAGTTCGCCGGTACGGTCGCTCAAGCTGCTGTCGGCGTTGCCACCGAGCTCAACCGAGTCGGCACCCTCGGATTCGGTGCCGAGCACGTCGCCAGCGAAGACCGGTGCGGACATCAGACCGAGCGCGATGATGGCCGGCGCGATGATTGGGGTCGTTTTCTTGTTCATGGGATGAACCTCCTTGTCGGGGACTTGGAATGTGTGTCTTCCGATGGGGTTCACCCTAAGCCGGTGCTGTGAACTCGCCCTGAAAAAACCTGTTCAGCTCTACGGGCTTGGCCTGTGAGTCCTTGAGGCGTGTGAGTGTGATCGTCAATCCCGTCATTCCACGGTCCGCGCCGCGGGAACCCGGAATCCACGCCGGATCACCGAATGCCGCGTGGAGCCAGGATCAAGCCGATTGCGTGCGCTATCGGCGAACGCGTTGCCGGCCACCGCCATTGTTGCCACCCCGTCGCGGCGCCCGATTCGGGTCGCGCGGCCGTCGTGGTGCGCTCACGAAGTCCTTGGGCATGATGTCGTCGACACCGGTCATCACCGGGATGCGCGCACCCAGGTAACGTTCGATGTCAGGCAGCGAGTAGACCCAGGTTTCGCAGCACAGCGAAATCGCGTCGCCCTCGGCGCCGGCGCGCGCGGTACGGCCGATGCGGTGCACGTAGTCTTCCGGATCCTGCGGCAGGTCGTAGTTGATGACGTGGGTCACGCCATCGATATGCAGGCCGCGCGCGGCGACATCGGTCGCCACCACCACTGGCAATTCGCCGCTCTTGAACTGTTCGAGCAGCTTGAGCCGCTTCGGCTGCGGTACGTCCCCGGACAGGGTGCTGGCTTCGAACTGGTTGGCGCGCAGGGTGTCTTCCACGTGCTCGGCGGTGCGCTTGGTGTTGACAAAAACCAGGGTGCGGTTGGGCGCGTGGTGTTGCATCAGGCCGACCAGCATCTTCAGCTTTTCGTCGTTGGCGACATGGATCAGCGACTGGCGCACGCGGTCCGCGGTGAGCTGTTCGGCTTCCACGGTAATGCGCGTCGGACTGTTCATGTGCTCGTAGGCGAGCTCCATGACGCGGTGCGACAGCGTGGCCGAGAACAGATGGTTGCTGCGCTGCGTAGCCGGCGGCATGCGTCGCAGCATGAAACGGATGTCGCTGATGAAGCCGAGATCGAACATGCGGTCGGCCTCGTCGAGCACCACCACTTCGATGTGGCGCAGGGTGTAGACCTTCTGTTTGAGGTAGTCGATCAGGCGGCCCGGGGTGCCGATCAGGATGTCGACCCCGGCCGACAGCTCCTGGCGCTGCGATTCGTAGCCGGTACCGCCGTAGACCACCGCGATCTTGAGGCCGGTGTTGCGCGCCAGTTCTTCGGCGTCCTTGTGAATCTGCACCACCAACTCGCGAGTCGGCGCGAGAATCAGCGATCGCGGCGCACCCGGTTCGCCCTTGGCAGTCGATTTCAGCAGGCGGTCGAGAATCGCCAGCAGAAAGGCCGCGGTCTTGCCGGTGCCGGTCTGCGCCTGGCCGGCGACATCGCGTCCGGCCAGCGCCAGGGGCAGGCTTTTGGCCTGGATCGGCGTGCAGCGGCCGAAGCCCAGAGTCTGGAGATTGGCGAGCAGCCGGGGGTCAAGATTGAGCTGCTCGAAGCGTACGTCGGATAGATGGTCGTCTTGCATAGGTTCTTTTATGGGCGGGATCGCTTGCAATGCGGCGCCGGATCGGCTCCAATAGCCGCAACTCCTACGCCGTCCCGTCGCCTGTCGCTCGATTCAGACCGAGGCAAAGCGGTTGAACGGCTGCATCGCAATCCCCAAGAACACCATCATAACAGCCCAACAGTAGCGCCCGCGGCCCAGCCGCGCTGTTGCGTACTGAGGGATCAGGATTAGCGAACCAGTAGATTGCGCCATTCGTTTGGCTTTCCTTTGCGTCCTTTGGAGTAATCCGATGAGCGAAAACATTTCCGCCGTGACCGATGCCAGCTTCGAGCAGGATGTCCTGAAGAGCGACATTCCCGTCCTTGTGGACTTCTGGGCCGAATGGTGTGGCCCATGCCGCATGATCGCCCCGATCCTCGATCAGGTGGCGGGCGAGAACGTCGGCAAGCTCAAGGTCGTCAAGCTCAATGTCGATGAAAATACCGAAACGCCGCAGAAGTTCGCGATCCGCGGCATCCCCACAATGATCCTGTTCAAGGATGGCAAACCCGCCGCTACTCAGGTGGGAGCCGTGCACAAGGCACAGCTCACCGCCTTTGTGACACCCCACGTTACCGCAGCCTAAATCATGAAACCACGTCGTCGCCCTCGTCAGAATCATTCGTTCGATGCCAATGGAAATGGCGGGGACACAGAAAAGCGCGGCAAGCGCGGCGGCGGTGGTGGAGGTCCTCGTCCCGCCCCGATGATGGGGGATGACCTGACCGAAGAAGAAGAAGCCGCTGCGCTCGCCGTGGGTATGCCCGAGCCGGTCATCGGCCCGGACGGCCAGCCGCTGCCACCGCCGCCGCCCAAGGTTCTCAATATTTCCGATCTCAAGCGCAAGACGGCGTCCGAGTTGCTGGAAATGGCGACGAATCTCGGCATCGAGAACATCTCGCGCAACAAGAAGCAGGACATCGTCTTCCAGTTGCTGAAGGCCGCGGCGCGCCGTGGCGAGCAGATCTACGGCGATGGCGTGCTGGAAATCCTGCAGGACGGCTACGGCTTCCTGCGGGCGCCGGACAGCTCCTACAGCGCCGGTCCGGACGACATCTACGTGTCGCCCAGCCAGATTCGCCGCTTCAGCCTGCGCACCGGCGACACCATCGCCGGACGAATCCGCACGCCCAAGGACAACGAGCGCTATTTCGCGCTGCTCAAGGTCGACACCATCAACTACGAGGCGCCGGAAGTCTCGAAGAAGAAAGTCAACTTCGAGAACCTGACGCCGCTGTTCCCGGATTCGCGATTCCAGATGGAGCGCGGCAACGGCTCCACCGAAGACATCACCGCGCGCATCATCGATCTGGTGGCGCCGTTCGGCAAAGGCCAGCGTGGCCTGATCGTGTCGCCGCCCAAGGCCGGCAAGACGATCTTCCTGCAGAACATGGCGCAGTCGCTGATGGCGAACTATCCGGACGTCTATCTGATCGTGCTGCTGATCGACGAGCGCCCGGAAGAAGTCACCGACATGCAGCGCACGGTGCGCGGCGAAGTCGTGGCTTCGACCTTCGACGAGCCGGCGGCGCGTCACGTACAGGTTGCCGAAATGGTGATCGAGAAGGCCAAGCGTCTGGTCGAGCACAAGCGCGACGTGGTGGTGCTGCTCGACTCGATCACGCGATTGGCGCGTGCCTACAACACCGTGGCGCCCAGCTCCGGCAAGGTGCTCACCGGCGGTGTCGACGCCAATGCCCTGCAGAAGCCCAAGCGCTTCTTCGGTGCCGCGCGCAACGTCGAGGAAGGCGGCTCGCTGACGATCATCGCCACGGCGCTGGTCGATACCGGCTCGAAGATGGACGAAGTCATCTACGAGGAGTTCAAGGGCACCGGCAACATGGAAATCCATCTGGAGCGCCGCATTGCCGAGAAGCGCATCTTCCCGGCGATCAACATCAACCGCTCGGGCACTCGCAAGGAAGAGCTGATGATGGATGCCGGTGACCTTCAGAAGGTCTGGATCCTGCGCAAGCTGCTGCACGACATGGACGAAGTCGGCGCGGTGGAACTGCTGATCGACCGCATGAAGCAGACCAAGACCAACTCGCAGTTCTTCGACGCGATGAAGCGCAACTGAGGCTTCACCGCCCGAAATCAAAAAAGGCGCCTGCGTGGCGCCTTTTTTTGTGGGTGATGCCCGGTGCGACGATCAAGCGCTCGGTGGCGCCGTCGCCAGAATCGCGGGACGCGCGCAGATCGCCCGGTACCAGGCCGCCAGTCCGGGCCGCTTTTCGCGCCATTCATCCTTGGCGAAGCGCAGGTCGAGGTAGGCCAGCGCGCAGACCAGGGACACTTCGCCGATGGTGAAGCTGCCTTCTTCCGGCACATCGGCTTCGGCCGCGTCCAGCGCGCTGTTGACGGCCAGAATCTGCCGCGCGATGACGGCGTTCGAACGCTGCGCCTCCGGCCGGTTCAGCTCCAGGCGCCGGCGGATCGCGGCATCGCAAATACCGTCGCCCAGCACTTGCCGGCGCAATGCCGTCCAGCGTGCCGGACCCGGTGCCGGGAAAAAGCGCGAGCCGCCCAGCGCATCCAGGTATTCGCAGATCAGTGGTGAATCGAACAAGGTGTTGCCGTCGTCGAGTTCCAGCGCCGGAACCTGACACAGCGGATTGATCGCGCGCAGGCTCTCGTCATTCCAGGGATCGACGGTGACACCGCTGATGCGATCGGCCATTCCGAGTTCCTGCACCAACAGCCGAACCTTGCGCGCAAATGGCGAAGTCAACGAATAGAACAGCCTCATCTATGCTCCTTTTCGCGCTCGATGGCGCGCCAACCGATGTCGCGGCGATACTGCATGCCGTCCCACCCGATCTTTGCCACGGCCGCATACGCCTCGGCCCGGGCCGCCTCGACGCTGGCGCCGGTCGCGCATACGCAGAGCACGCGGCCGCCCGCGGTGACGACGCCCTCGTCCGATTCGGCCGTGCCCGCGTGAAACACCTTGACGTTGGTGGCGTGCACTCGTTCCAGTCCCTGAATCGCGACGCCTTTGCGGTAGCTGCCGGGATAGCCGCCCGCGGCCATGACCACGCCCAGGGCGGGTTCGGGATTCCACGCCGGGGCCGGCATCGCGGCCAGTTTTCCGTCGACGGCGGCCTGAAGCAGGCCGAGCAGGTCCGATTGCAGGCGAAACAGCACCGGCTGGGTTTCGGGGTCACCGAAGCGCACATTGAACTCGATCACCGACGGCGCGCCGTCCGGTGTGATCATCAGTCCTGCGTAGAGAAAACCGGTGAAGGGCACGCCATCCGCCAGCATGCCGGCGAGCGTCGGCTCGATGACTTCACGGCGGATGCGGGCATCGACTTCGGGCGTGACCACCGGGGCCGGTGAATAGGCACCCATGCCGCCGGTGTTCGGGCCGGTGTCACCATCGCCGATACGTTTGTGGTCCTGGCTGGTCGCCATCGCCACGTAGTCGCGGCCGCTGGCCACGATGATGAAGCTGGCTTCCTCGCCGCTCAGAAAATCCTCGATCACGACGCGTGCGCCGGCCTGACCGAGCCTGTCGCCGCCGAGCATGCCGCGCACCGCATCGCTGGCCTCGTCCACCGAGACCGCCACGACCACGCCCTTGCCGGCCGCGAGGCCATCGGCCTTGATCACGATGGGCGCGCCGCGGGCCTTGATGTAGGACAGCGCGGGTTCGACTTCGGTAAACACTGCATAGCCCGCCGTTGGAATTCGATGGCGGGCCAGAAAATCCTTGGTGTAGGCCTTGGAGGACTCGAGTTGCGCGGCCGCGCGCGTCGGGCCGAAGATGCGCAGTCCTTCGGCCGTGAAACGGTCGACGATGCCGAGTGCCAGCGGTGCTTCCGGGCCGACCACGGTGAAATCGACGGCTTCAAGTTGCGCGAGTTCGAGCAGGGCTTCTACGTCTTCGGCGGGGATTGCGACATTGCGGCACTTGGCCTCGCCGGCGGTGCCGGCATTGCCAGGCGCGACCAGAATTTCCCGCACCTCCGCCGACTGCGCCAGTTTCCACGCCAGCGCGTGTTCGCGGCCGCCGCCGCCGATGACCAACAGTTTCGCCACGTTCATGTTCACCTGTTCATCGGGATGGACGACCCGGCGGCGCGGTCGTGGCGCCGGCCAGGAGCGTCCCCAAAAGGGTGCATAGGGTAGCCGATGCCCGGGCCGAACCGCTCCTCAAGCCAGGAACTCGCGCAGCAGAGTCGCAGTCGCCTCGGGGGCGTCGAGGTGCAGCATGTGACCGGCATCCGCGATCACCTCATGGCGGTGGTCGGCGAAGCAGTCCAAGGTGGACTGGCGCAAGTCTGTGGGTGTGGCGAGCACGAACGGTGATTGTGCACCGTCGACCAGCAGCGTGGGTGCCCGCACCTCACGCCAGATCGCCCGGGAATGTTCCAGTTGGTAGGGCAGCGGCGTATTCATCCGGTGTATCGGATCGGCGAGTACCGTGACGCCGCCGCCAGCATCCGGGCGTGACCAGCGACGCGATACCCATTCGGCCCTGGGGCCGGACAAGCGCGGATAGAGCCGGCCGATGATCGCGGCGAAGGCTTCCGCGCTGGCGTAGCGTTTGACGTCCGGTGGTCGCGCCAGCGAGTCCAGCCAGCCGCGATACCGCTTCGCGGCGCCGTCCAGGGGCATGTCCTGCATGAACAGACCATCGAGCAGGGCCAGGCGCTTGACCCGTTCCGGCCGCAGCCCGGCGTAGAGACTCGCGATCTGTGCGCCCATGCTGTGGCCGACCAGACACAAGGGCTCCGAACCGCAATAGTGCGCGACCAGCGCGTCCACGTCGGCGACGTAGTCCGGGAACCAGTAGGTATCACCGCGCCACTGACTGTGCCCGAAACCGCGCAGATCGGGAACGACGATCTGCCAGTGCTCGGCCAGAGGCGCCAACATCGGTTCGAAGGTCCGGGCGGTGTCCGACCAGCCGTGCAGCACGAACAGCCAGGGGCGATCGACCGCGCCGAGGCGTCGCACGTGAAACCTCAGGCCGCGCAGGCGCAGAAACTCGGAACGCGGCGCGCTCACGCAGCGAGTTTGCCCGACAAGCAGACGTCCATCAGCGGCAGACGGTCATTACCCCAGAACATCTGCTCGTCGATGTAGAAGGTCGGCGCGCCGAAGGCGCCGCGCGCCACGGCCTCCTCGGTATTACTCTTCAGTTGCTGCTTGACGGCCGGCGTCTGCACTGCCTCGAGTACCGCAGGCGCGTCGAAACCGTGCTCGCGCAGCACGCTTTCGACGACCTCCGTCTGACCAATGTCCTTGCCGTCCACCCAGTAGGCGCGCATCACCGCCAGTGCCCAGTCGGACGCGCGCTCATCGCCGATCGCGCAGGCGGCGCGCTGCGCCAATAGACTGTTGACCGGGAAGACCTGAGGCCAGTTCAATGGCACGCCGTAGTAGGCCGCCCAGAGCTTCACGTCCTTGAACAGGTACTTGCCCTTGGCCGGAATCGCCGCGGGCATTTTGTTGCCGGTGGCCTGAAACGTCGCGCCGAGCAGAAACGGCTTCCAGTTCAGCGTGGCCTTGTGGCGGTCGACCAGGGCGCCGATCTGGGTCGCGGCCAGATAGGTGTAGGGGCTTGCGGCGTCCCAGTAGAAGTCGATACTTGCCATGCGGTGCACCAAAGTTGAGCAGCTGAAATCGAGTGTTGCATGTGCACCAAGACGGGCACAAGTTATGCTTGTTCCTGTTACCCTCCGAGCGGGGTCAGCGGTGCCGACGGTCAAAGGCGCCGTGCCGCGCGCGGGATTTCAAACCTACAGACCAGAGCCCGGCCAGAGTCCGGACCCAGGGCCATGCCAAGCAGAACATGACGTATTGCGTCGCCATCAAGGTCAATGATGGACTCGTTTTCACCTCCGATACGCGTACCAGCGCCGGGGTGGACGATGTCCGCACCTATAACAAGATGCACGTGTTCGAATACCCCGGGGAACGGGTGTTCGTACTGATGTCGGCCGGCAATCTGGCGACCACGCAGTCCGTGCTGACGCAGATCCGCCGCGACCTCGCGGCGCCGGTAGTGCCGATGAGCCTGATGCTGGCCAAGCACATGTACGATGCCGCCGAGTATGTTGGCTCGCTGTCGGTCAACGCCCAGAAAGGCGTGTCGCAGCAGTCGCAGTTCGGGGGGGTGGACCTGCGCACCACCTTGATTCTGGGTGGGCAGATCGCGGGCGAGGAGCCGGCGCTGTACATGATCTATCCGGAAGGCAATTGCATCGCTTCCTCACCGGAGATGCCGTACCTGCAGATTGGCGAGAACAAGTACGGCAAGCCGATTCTGGATCGCATCATCCACGAGGACACCAGTCTGGAAGACGCCGCGCGCTGCGCCTTGGTCTCGCTGGATTCGACGATGCGATCGAACATTTCGGTCGGTCCGCCGCTGGACCTGTCGATCATCCGCACCGACGGCATGCAGATCGATCAAAAATTGCGCCTGGACCTGGATACGCCGTTCTACGCCTCCCTCAAGGAATCCTGGGCGCGCAATATCGCGGCGATCTTCACCAATCTGCCGCGCTTCGAATGGGAATCGGAAGTCTCGCCGCAGCAGGACATGTTGATCGACGAGATCAAGCCGGATCAGCCACCGGTGCGGCGCATCGTCTGAACGGGGGCAGGTCGCGATATCGCCGCGAACCGTCATTCGGCGTGGCGGCCTGTGAGCTGCCGCCTATGAGCTGCCGCCTATGAGCTGAAGTAGCTGCCAGCGATTTCCTGATGCAGACGACCGATCCCGATCTGGATCTCGTCCATGAAATCGCCGAGCCCGGATTCGACCAGGGCGTCGATATCCGCATCGCGCGTCAGCGCCTTCACCCGTTGCAGCGCGCGTTCCACCGGCCGCTTGTTCGGCAGCTGCGGCAGCAGTTTCTCGATGCGCAGGAAATGATGCGTGACCGAGCGCGGGAAGTCCCGGTTCTGCAGCAGATAGCGCAGCACGTGCGGGCCGGTGACCCGCAGGCGCACGTCACGCCGGTACATCTGCAGCCCCGCCAGGGAGCGCAGCACGCTCATCCACTGGATGTTGTCGAATGGACGCAGCTCCTCGCCGTGCGCGGACTGGATCAGACCGGTGGAGCGGACATCGATGATGCGTGTGGTCATGTCCGCCTGCTCCAGGTTGGAGCCGATACGCAGCACCTGAAACGCGACATCGCGCGTCATGCTGGCGTAGATCGCGCCCCACACCGTCAGGCATTGGTCCATCACGCGGGCCAGGAAATCGGCGCGATAGCGCCGGCTCAGCACGCGTTCGCCGCTGCCCTGGACGAACAGGTTGAGGTCGTTGACCTTCTCCCAGGTCTCACGTGGCATGGTGTCGCGCGTGGTGCGCAGGATTTCGCGGGCGCGATGCAGCGAGGTGATCACCGATCCGGGATTTTCGTCGTCGAGCAGCAGGAAGCGCACCACGTCGGTTTCCTCTGCATTGTCGTACAGCCGCCGGAAGTCCTGCTGGCCGCCGACGATGTCCACCAGCGAATCCCAGCTGAACTGGATCTTCTTCGGCAGGTCGAGCATCAGCTGGGTGTTGACGTTGATCAGGCGCGCCGTGCTCTCGGCGCGCTGCAGATAGCGACCGAACCAGTAGATGTCGTCAGCGACCCGCGAGAGCATTAGCGGCGTCCTCCGCGTTGCGATTGTTTTTGAGAACCGCCGGTTCCCGACTGCGCCTGCGTCATCGATTCGTGATCGTCGAAATCGACCACCCAGGTGTCCTTGGCGCCGCCGCCCTGCGAGGAGTTGACCACCAGCGAGCCCTTGACCATCGCCACGCGGGTGAGGCCGCCCATGGTGACGTACGGCTGGTCACGCGACAGGATGAACGGTCGCAGGTCCAGATGGCGCGGCTCGGCCCCGCCGTCGACGAGAGTGGGCGCGGTAGACAGCGACAGTGTCGGCTGCGCCATGTAGTTGCGCGGATTGGACTGAATCAGCTCGCGAAATTTCTCGCGCTCCTTCTTGGTCGATTTGGGGCCGATCAGCATGCCGTAGCCACCGGATTCGTTGGCCGGTTTGACCACCAGCTTGTCGAGATTGGCGAGCACATGCTCGCGGTCCTTGTCGCGTGCGCACAGAAAGCTCGGCACGTTCGGCAGGATCGGCTCCTCGCCCAGGTAGTACTTGATCATCGCCGGTACGTAGGCGTAGACCACCTTGTCGTCGGCGACGCCGGCGCCCGGCGCATTGGCCAACCCGACCTTGCCGGCCCGCCAGGCGCGGATCAGGCCGGGTACGCCGAGGATCGAATCGGGGTGAAAGACCTCGGGATCGAGGAACAGATCGTCGATGCGGCGGTAGATCACGTCGACCCGCTCCGGGCCGAAGATCGTGCGCATGTAGACGCAGTCATCATCATCCACGAACAGATCCGGGCCTTCGACCAGCTCGATTCCCATCTGCTGCGCCAGATAGCAGTGCTCGAAATAGGCGCTGTTGTAGATGCCCGGCGTCAGCAGCACGATGTTCGGAACATCGCCGCTGCGCGGCGAGAGTCCGGCCAGCATGTCGTAGAGCTGCGCGGGATAGTCGTCGACCGGCAGAATCGTGGTGGTCTCGAACAGCTCCGGAAACACGCGCTTGGTCACGGCGCGGTTCTCCATCATGTAGGACACGCCGGACGGCACGCGCAGATTGTCTTCGAGCACGTACATCGTGCCGTCGATGTTGCGCACCAGGTCGGAGCCGCAGATGTGGGCCCACACGCCGTTTCCGGTCTTGTGACCGACGCACTGCTTGCGGAAATTCTGCGAGTCGGCGAGTACCCATTTCGGGAACACGCGATCCTTGATGATTTTCTGTTCGGAATAGATGTCGGCGATGAAGTGATTGAGCGCGGTAACGCGCTGCTTCAGGCCGGCCTCGGTACGGTCCCACTCCGGTTTGGCGATCACGCGCGGAATCAGGTCGAACGGCCAGGCACGATCGACATTGCGTCCCTCGGTGTAGACCGTGAACGAAATGCCCATCACCTTGATCGCGAGTTCGGCGGCCAGGCGGCGCTCTGCGAGATCCTGCGTGGACAGGTCATCCAGGTAGTCGCACAGCTGTTTCGCCGCAGGACGCGGCACGCCCGGCGCTTCGAACAATTCGTCATAGGTGTCCGACTGGTACTTCCGCCAATCGATCGCCATGCCTTACGGCGCTCCTGTCTTGTATGAGTTTTGGACGCGAATCGGATTCGGTGGATCGCATGCCTGAATCGGGCAGTCGCAATGTTCTTGCCACGCGTGCAGGTTCGTCGATCGCAGGTCCATCGATCAGCTTCGCTTGCGCAAATCCAGTGTACACGGGTATTCGCGGTCCACCGCAGGCGGCACGCAGTCGTAGTAGGACGGCGTCTGCCCCTGCCGTTCGAAGCGCGACAATCGCCGCGATTCCGCCTCAAGGCCGTTGATCGGGAAGGTCTCGTAATTGCGTCCGGCCGGATGCGCCACGTGATAGACGCAGCCGGAGACGGCGCGCCGGTTCCAGGTGTCATAGAGGTCGAAGGTCAGCGGTGCGTGCATGCCGATCGTGGGATGCAGGCAGGACCAGGGCTGCCAGGCCCGGTAGCGCACGCCGGCCACCGATTCGCCTTCGGTACCGGTGGCCGCCAGCGGCACCGCGCGGCCATTGCAGGCCACCCAGTAGCGATCGCCATTGAGCCCGCTGGCGCGCACCTGCAGGCGTTCCAGCGAGGAATCGACGTAGCGGGAGGTGCCGCCGCCACCGGCTTCCTCGCCGAGCACCGGCCAGGGTTCGAGCGCATGGCGAAGCTCCAGCTCGATGTCGCCGAACTGCACGGAGCCATGTCGCGGGAAACGGAATTCGAAATGCGGGTCGAACCAGCTGGATTCGAACGGATAGCCGGCCAGTTGCAGCTCCTCCAGCACCTGCTTGAAGTCCTGCCAGACGTAGTGCGGCAGCATGAAGCGATCGTGCAGCTGCGTACCCCAGCGCACCAGCGGCCGCTTGTACGGCTGCTCCCAGAACCACGCGATCAGCGCCCGTACCAGCAGCTGCTGGGTCAGGCTCATCAAGGGATGCGGTGGCATCTCGAAGCCGCGAAACTCGACCAGACCGAGGCGGCCCGTGGCCGATTCCGGCGCATAGAGTTTGTCGATGCAGATTTCGGTGCGGTGGGTGTTGCCGGTCAGGTCGATCAGAAGATTGCGCAGGATGCGGTCGACCAGCCAGGGTTGGATGGCGCCGCCCGGCTCGGGAATTTCGGACAGCGCCAACTCCACTTCGTAGAGCTGCGAATCGCGGCCTTCGTCGATACGCGGATGCTGCGAGGTCGGGCCGATGAACATGCCCGAGAACAGGTAGGACAGCGAGGGATGGTTCTGCCAGAAACGGATCATGCTGGCGAGTACGTCGGGTCGCCGCAGGAATGGGCTGTCGCTCGGATGCGCGGCGCCGACCACGATGTGGTTGCCGCCGCCGGTGCCGACGGCGCGACCGTCGATCAGAAACTTCTCGGTGGTCAGGCGCGACAGCCGCGCTTCCTCGTAGATCGCCAGGGTATTTTCGCGCAGTTCCTCCCAGGAATGCGCCGGGTGGATGTTGACCTCGATCACGCCCGGGTCCGGGGTGATCTTGATCAGGTTGAGCCTGCCGTCGCTCGGCGCCGGATAACCTTCGATGCGCAGCGGCGCCCCGATTTCGGCGGCCACGTCCTCGGCGGCGGCGATCAGGTCGAGGAAGTCCTCGGTGGTTTCGACCGGCGGCATGAACAGATTGATCCGGCCGTCACGCGCCTCCACCGACAGGGCGGTGCGGACGTTGCCGCCCTGGTAGTGCGCGCCCCGCGGCTCGGGCTTCGGCTGGCGCCGCTCCTCGGTGAGACGCTGTTCGCTGCGCGCATCGGGCTGACCGCGGGACTGCAGAAACGGCTGGCGCGAAGGATCGCGGTCCGGCAGCGGCGGCACCTGCCGCGTCGGGTCGGCGACGACCGCGAACGGATATTCCGCCGCCGGCAGCCACGGCAGGGCGTCCAGCGGCATGCGCAGGCCGATCGGCGAGTCGCCGGGAATCAGCAGCAGATTGCCGTTGCGGAAATTCCAGCGCTCGCTGATCCAGGGGCGGCCCGCCAGCGCCTGCCAGCGCTGCACCGGCAGCACGTAGCCGCGCGGCGTGTCGAGCCCGCGTTCGAACACGCGGGACAGGCGCGCGCGTTCTTCGGGGTCGCCGAGCTTGTTCTTGATCGCATCGACGTTGTTCGGCAATAGCCGCTCGCGATGCATGTAGTAATAGGCGTCCTCGTAGGCCGGCAGCACGTTCTCCGGGGCCACCGAAAGTCGCTTGGCCAGGCCGAGGATGAAGCGCTCCGCCATTTCATTGGTGGCGGATTTGGCGTCTTCCGGCAGCGGCGTGGTCCACATCGGCTTGCCGTCGCCGCGCCAGTACAGCGTGTACACCCAGCGTGGCAATGATTCACCCGGATACCATTTGCCCTGGCCGTAGCTGATCAGGCCATCAGGCGCGAAGCGGTCGCGCAAGCGCAGCAGCAGATCGTAGGCCAGCTTCTGCTTGGTCGGGCCGACCGCCGCGATGTTCCATTCCTCGCCCTGCATGTCATCCAGAGAGACGAAGGTGGGTTCGCCGCCCATGGTCAGGCGCACGTCCAGATCGTTCAGCTTGGTTTCCACTGCCGCACCGAGCGCATCGACATCGGCCCACTGCGTTTCGCGGTAGGGCTGCGTCACGCGCGGCGCCTCGTACAGGCGGCGCACATCCATGTGATGTCCGAACTCGACCTCGCATTCGTCCACGGCGCCACTGATCGGCGCCGCCGAGGCCGGTTCCGGCGTGGCCGACAGCGGGATGTGGCCTTCCGCCGTGAGCAGGCCCGAGGTCGGGTCCAGGCCGACCCAGCCGGCACCGGGGAGGTAGACCTCGGTCCAGGCGTGCAGGTCGGTGAAGTCGAACTCGGCACCGCTGGGGCCGTCCAGCGACTTCACGTCCGGCTTGAGCTGGATCAGGTAGCCGGATACGAAGCGCGCCGCCAGGCCGAGATTGCGCAGGATCTGCACCAGCAACCAGGCCGAGTCGCGGCACGAGCCGGAACCGGCGGTCAAGGTTTCTTCCGGCGTCTGCACGCCCGGTTCCATGCGAATCAGGTATTTGACGTGCTGCTGCAAGGTCTGATTGATTTCGACCAGAAAGTCGATGGTCTTGTCGGCCTTGCGCGGCACCGATTTCAGGTATTTCTCTAGGCGGCGGCCGACACGCGCGGGTCTCAGGAACGGTTTGAGATCCTCCACCAGGGCCTCGTCGTAGCGGAACGGGAACGTGTCGGCGCTCGGTTCCACGAAGAAGTCGAAGGGGTTGTACGCCGCCATTTCGGCAACGAGGTCCACGGTGACCTGGAATTTCGTGACCTTTTCCGGAAACACGACGCGCGCCTGCCAGTTGCTGTGCGGGTCCTGCTGCCAGTTGAGGAAGTGCGGATCGGGTTCGATCTTGAGCGAGTACGACAACACCCGCGTCTTGGCGTGCGGCGCCGGGCGCAGGCGGATGACCTGCGGCGACAGCGTGACCGGGCGGTCATAGCTGTATTCGGTACGATGCGTCAGCGCGACGTGGATGCTCATGGCGAACGTGGATTTCCGTTGCTCTGTGTGTTCGCCCGATTGGCAAGCCAAGCGGGCAGTGCGTGCGCTTCGGCGGACGATGCCTGAGCGCATTGCAAATTGTGCACCACTCGCGGCCGGCACAGTCGCTGGGCGATACTTGCATCATCACTTTAAATGAACATCATGGCTTCCAAACACGCTGCGCTTGAACTCAAGGGGCAAATGCTCTCCGTTACCCGCATCAAACTGCGGGCGGCGGATACTGCGGCGGCAACGGCGCAGTTGCAGGAATGGGCGCGCCAGATGCCGGATTCGGTGGCCGGCATGCCGGTGGTGCTGGATGCCGCCGAAGCGGCCGACCTCGCGGCGCTGCTGGCGCCGATGCGCGACATCGGCCTGCAACCGCTCGCGGTGCTCGAAGGGCCGCTTGGCGAGGCGGCGCGTGAACTCGGGCTGGCGGTGCTCGACGAGGCCAGTCTGGGCGCCGGCCGCGCACCGCGTGCCGCACCGCCGCCGCCAGCGGCGGCCGCGCCGGCCGCACACAAGCCGGCGCGCATGGCGCTGGAACCGGTGCGCTCCGGTCAGCAGATCTACGCCGAAGGCGCCGATGTGGTGGTCGTCAACAGCGTCAGCGTCGGCGCCGAGGTGATTGCGGACGGCTGCGTCCATGTCTACGGTTCTCTGCGCGGGCGCGCCATCGCTGGCGCCAAGGGTGACGAGAACGCCCGGATTTTCTGTCGGCATTTCGAAGCCGAGCTGGTGGCGGTGGCCGGCGTCTATGCCGTCGCCGAGCAGATGCAGGGCAATTTGCGCGGCAAGGCCGTGCAGGTGTTCCTGGATCGCGGCAAGCTGATGATTGAAAAGCTCGACTGACCCCGAATCAAGGGAACCCGCCGGGCACCCGGTCCGAGGCGGGCCCAAACCTTTCCAAGGAGCAGCAGTGGCAAAAATCGTTGTAGTGACGTCCGGCAAGGGCGGCGTCGGTAAAACCACCACGAGTGCCTCGTTCGCCACCGGCCTGGCGTTGCGCGGCCACAAGACCGTGGTCATCGACTTCGACGTGGGTCTGCGCAATCTCGATCTGATCATGGGATGCGAGCGTCGCGTGGTCTATGACTTCGTCAACGTGATCCAGGGCGAGGCGACGCTGCGCCAGGCGCTGATCAAGGACAAGCGCATCGAAACCCTGTCGATCCTCGCCGCCAGCCAGACCCGCGACAAGGACGCGCTGTCCGAGGAAGGCGTGGAGCGCGTGCTCAAGGAACTGGCCGAGGAATTCGAATTCATCATCTGCGATTCGCCGGCCGGCATCGAGAAGGGCGCGCTGATGGCGATGTATTTCGCCGATGAGGCCCTGGTCGTGACCAATCCGGAAGTCTCCTCGGTGCGTGACTCCGATCGCGTGCTGGGTCTGCTGTCGAGCAAGACCCGCAAGGCCGAAAAGGGCGAAGGCCGGATCAAGGAACATCTGGTGCTGACGCGCTACAACCCGGCGCGCGTCACCAAGGGCGAGATGCTGTCGGTGGAGGACGTCACCGACATTCTGGCGATTCCGCTGATGGGCGTGATCCCCGAGTCGCAGGCGGTATTGACCTCGTCGAACGCGGGAACCCCGGTGATCGCCGACGATACCTCGGACGCCGGCCAGGCCTACAGTGATCTGGTGGCCCGCTTCCTTGGCGAAGACAAGCCGATGCGTTTCCTGAGCGCTGACAAGAAGGGCTTGCTGGGTCGATTGTTTGGAGGCGCCTGATGGACTGGCTGAAACTATTCCGCAGTGACGACAAGAAAGGCGCGTCCGCCTCGCTGGCGCGCGAGCGGCTCAAGGTCGTGGTCATGCATCAGCGCGAAGGCCGTGCCAACGGACCCAACTGGTTGCCGAATTTGCGCGAGGAGCTGCTGGGCGTGGTTCGCCGCTATATCCAGGTGGCCGACAGCGCGGTGCAGGTCAATGTGCAGCGCGAAGACGGTTGTGAAGTTCTGGAGATGAATATCGTCTTGCCGGACAAGGATTGAACTTGTCGGCAGTCAGTCGGTCGCAAATGAGGGGGCAGAGTGATCTGCCCCTTTTTCTTTTTGCGAAACAGGAGATTCAGATGCGCAAGCACCTCACTGTCGGCATCGTGCTGGCGAGCCTGGCCACCGCGCCATTGGCATTTGCCCAGCAGCAGGAACCGGCGTCGCCGCAATCACCGATGACTCAGACCCCGCAGGTCACGCCCGTCAGCGAGGCGGAGATCGACCAGTTCGTTGCTTCCGCGCAGGATGTGCGGCGCATCAATGTCGAAGTCCAGCCGAAGCTCAAGGCCGCCGGAGACGCCCAGGCACAGACCGAAATCAAGCAGGACGCCGCCGAGGACATGAAGGCGGCAATCGAGGACAACGGACTGACCGTGTCGCGCTATCAGGAAATCTACCTGGCCATGCAGACCAATCCCGAGGTCGCGCAGAAGGTCCAGTCGCAGCTCAAGACGCAGTAGCCGGACCCTCGGCAGGCTTCGCCCACATGGCCTTGATCGCGCGTCGGCGATAAGCTGGCGGCTTCTGCGGAGCTCCCTGATGAAGCTGCTCGTCAATATCGATGTCGACGATCTCGGCCGGGCCGAAGCCTTCTATTTGCAGGCGCTCGGCCTGAGTGTCTGCCGGCGCTTCGGCTCCAGTGGCGTCGAACTTCGCGGTGCCGCCTGCCCGGTGTTTTTGCTGGTCAAACCGGCGGGCAGCCCGGCCGCCAGTCGCATCAGCCAGTCACGCGACTACGCGCGCCACTGGACGCCGGTGCATCTCGATTTCCAGGTCGACGACGTCGACGCCGCCGTAGCCCGCGCGGTGGCCGCTGGCGCCGTGCTCGAAGACACGATTCAAACCCATGTCTGGGGCCGTATCGCGCATCTCGCCGACCCGTTCGGGCATGGCTTCTGTCTGCTTACGATGCTGGGGCGCGGCTATGACGAAATCGCCGAACCGAATCCCGGCTGATGCTGTGGCTGTGTCTGCATCCCACGCGATTGTCCCTGGCGGCCTTGATGCCGCCGCCCGGCCGCACGCTCGCCGTCACCGAGCGTCGTGGCAGCCGCCGCTGGGTGCTGGCCTGTACCGACGAGCGCGTGACGCCCGGCACCGATCTGGCCCAGGTGCAGGCGCTGTATCCGGGCATCGAAGCGCATCCTCGCGAGCGCGAGGCGGAAGCCGAGATGCTCCGGCATCTGGCCTATTGGGCCTATCGTTTCGGTCAGCCGGTGAGCCTGGAGACCCGCGAGTCGAACTGGGACTATGGCCTGCCGCTGCCGCTCGTCTGGGTCGAGATCGGGGCCAGTCTGAGACTGTTCGGCGGGCTGGACGGACTGCTCGCGCAACTGGATCTGGAACGGGCCCAGGCCTGGTCCATGCCGCTGGCGCGCGGTGTGGCGCCGACGCCGGAGGCGGCCTTGCTGGCGGCGGTCGGTGGTGACGGCGCGGTTTTGAAAGACGCGCCCGAACACCGGCGCTGGCTCGATGCCGTGCCGCTGGCCCGATTGCCGTTGACGCCTGATCGCATCGCGGCCCTGCGTGGCAGTGGTTTCGAGCGTCTCGGCGAACTGCTGGCGCTGCCATCGGACGTGCTGGCGCATCGCTTCGATGCCGGGCTGGTCGATTACCTGTCCCGCCTCAGCGGGCGCCGGCCGGATCCGCGCCGCGCGCTGCAACCGCCGCCGGTCTATCGGCGTCGTTTCGAGCTGTTCGGCGAGATCACTCATACCGAAGGTCTGCAGTTTCCGCTGCGGCGTCTACTCGGAGAATTGCAGCACTACCTGCGCGCGCGCGATACCGGCGTGCAGCAGCTGTCGCTGCGGCTGGCGCATCCGCGGCGTCCCGACAGCGTGCTCGAACTGCAGCTGGCGACGTCCACGAGCGATGCTGGACAACTGGGTTTGCTGCTGCGCGAGCGTCTGGAACGCTTCAAGCTGGAAGCGCCGGTACGTGGGATCGAACTCGTGGCCGAGCGGTTCGCGGCGCCGGACGTGGTCCAATTCGATCTGTTCGATGGTCGTCAGCAGCAGGCTCGAGCCTGGCGCGACACCGTGGAGAAACTGATCGCGCGCCTCGGTGCGGAAGCGGTCTGGAATCTGGGCCTGGTCGCCGATCCGCGTCCCGAGAAAAGCTGGCAGGCACTGCCGCCGCAGGCCGAACCCGGACCGTCGGTCGCAATGCCGCCACGCGCCATGGCGCGCCCGACCTGGCTGCTCGATCCGCCGCGCCCGCTGTCACGCGCACCGTCCGGGCTGGGGCCGGCCGAACGTATCGAGTCCGGCTGGTGGGACAGCAACGATGTTTCGCGTGACTACTACGTTGCCGAAGCTGCCCCAGGCCTGCGTCTGTGGGTGTATCGGGATCGCGCCAACGACGCCTGGTTTCTCCAGGGCTTGTGGGCGTGAATTGCGGCGCGGTTGACGGCTTCCCTTGGAAAAAGTGAGCTTGGTATGCTTGCGTCGATCCGTTCGAGGGCTATCGCCATGAGTACCGTAGACGACATCGAAAAGGCGATCGAACGCTTGCCGCCGGGCGACTTGGCCGAGCTTCGTCGCTGGTTCGCCCAATTCGATTCGGCGAGATGGGACTCGCGGCTGGAGGCCGATGCGAGTTCCGGAAAGCTGGATGCCCTGGCCGAGGAGGCACTTGCCGAATACCGTGGCGGCAAGGTTCGTGAAATTTGAGGCATTTTGCCTCCGCAAAATTCTGGCAGTGCTTCGATTCCATGCCGGTACCCATCCAGATGCTGGCGCGACGTAATTTCGATCTACTCAAACAGAATCCAGCGCATCCTTCCCTGCAGTTCAAGGCCGTTGCCGGCGGGCGATTTCGCAGCGTTCGCGTAGGAGCGCGCTATCGCGCCCTGGGCACTCCGGTAGCGGATGGCGTTTTGTGGTTCTGGATCGGTAGTCACGCGGACTACGACAAGTTGCTCAGCTAGCACCGCATTGTCCTACGCCGAACTTCACTGCCTCTCCTGTTTTACGTTCCAGCGCGGCGCTTCGCATGCCGAAGAGCTGGTGGCGCGTGCATCGGCGCTGGGCTACGCGGCGCTGGCGGTCACCGACGAATGTTCGATGGCGGGCGTCGTGCGGGCGCATGTTGCGGCCAGGGACGCCGGGCTCAAGCTGATCGTCGGCACCGAGATCCGATTGCGGGACGGTCCGAAACTGGTGCTGCTGGCGCCCGATCACGGCGCCTACAGCGAGCTCTGCGCCTTGATCACGCGCGGCCGGCGCGCGACGCGCAAGGGCGGCTATCGCCTGCATCGGGTGGATGTCGAGGAATTGGCGACGCGGGCGCTGGTGCTGTGGATTCCGGAGGACGAGACGCACGCGGACTGGATCGGCTCGACGTTTGGTGGGCGCGCCTGGATCGCCGCCGAACTGCATCGCGACGGCGACGAGCCGCGTCGCATCGAACGCCTGCTTGCGCTTTCACAGTCCAGCGGACTTCGCATCGTCGCCGCTGGCGACGTACACATGCATGTGCGCGCGCGTCGCCAGTTGCAGGACCTGATGACGGCGATCCGTGTCGGAAAGCCGGTGGCTGAATGCGGTGAGGTCTTGTTCCCGAATGGCGAACGTCATCTGCGCACTCTGCCTGCGCTGCAATCCCTGTATCCATCGGGCTGGATCGCCGAGAGTCTGAACATTGCGAACCGCTGCGGATTCGCGCTCGATCAGCTGCACTACCGGTATCCGCACGAGGTCGTCGGCGCAGGACACACCGCCATCAGTTGGCTGCGCCACCTGTGCGAACAGGGCATGTCGAACCGCTGGCCCGAAGGCGTCAGTGCGCGGAATCGCCAAGGTATCGAGGACGAACTGGCGCTGATTGCGGAGCGACAGTGCGAGCATTTCTTCCTGACGGTTGAGGATGTGGTGCGCTGGGCACGCAGCCGGGGAATTCTGTGCCAGGGTCGTGGCAGCGCCGCCAATTCGCTGGTCTGTTTCGTCCTCGGTATCACCGAAGTCGACCCGGATCGCTCGCGCATGTTGTTCGCGCGCTTCATGTCGCGCGAACGCAAGGAGCCGCCGGACATCGATGTGGACTTCGAGCACCAGCGTCGCGAGGAGGTGATTCAGTACATCTACGAAAAATATGGCCGTGACCGTGCCGCGATCGCCGCCACGGTGATTCACTACCGTCCGCGCATGGCGGTTCGCGATGTCGGTCGCGCGCTGGGCCAGTCGCCGGACCTGATCGACCGCATGGCCAAATCACTGGCCTGGTGGGATACGCCGGAACAGCTGAGCGATCGCCTGCGGGTGCTCGGCATCGACGCCGAGGCGCCGCGTGTGCGCCTGTGGATCGACATGGTCCGGCAACTGATCGACATGCCCAGACACCTGTCCCAGCACGTCGGCGGTTTCGTCATTTCAGAGACGCCGCTGCATGGACTGGTGCCGGTCGAGAACGCAGCCATGCCGGATCGCACCATCATCCAGTGGGACAAAGACGATCTCGAAGCCCTGGGCCTGCTCAAGGTCGACGTGCTGGCCCTGGGCATGCTCTCGGCGATCCGGCGCAGCCTGGAAATGATCTCGGCTTGGCGCGGCGCGCCCCTGGCGCTGAAAGACATTCCGGAAGGTGATGAGGCCACGTACGCGATGATCCAGCGCGCCGAAACGGTGGGTGTATTCCAGATCGAATCGCGCGCGCAGATGTCGATGCTGCCGCGGCTCAAGCCCAAGAACTACTACGATCTCGTGATCCAGGTATCGATCGTGCGGCCGGGGCCGATCCAGGGCGGCATGGTGCACCCCTATCTGCGGCGCCGCGAAGGCAAGGAGGCACCGCGCTATGAGCGCCCCGAACTGGAGGCGGTGCTGAGCCGCACCCTGGGCGTGCCGCTGTTCCAGGAACAGGTGATCGAAATCGCCATGGTGGCCGGCAATTTCACGCCCGGCGAAGCCGACCAGGTGCGACGCTCGATGGCCGCGTGGAAGCACAAGGGCGGTCTGGAGCCGATCCGCGATCGCCTGTACGCGGGCATGGCGCAGAACGGCTATACCCCGGATTTCGCCAGACGTATCTTCGAGATGATTCTGGGTTTCGGCGACTACGGATTCCCAGAATCGCATGCCGCCAGTTTCGCGCTGCTGGCCTATGCCTCGTCGTGGCTGAAGTGCCATCACCCGGCGGCGTTCTTTGCCGGCCTGCTCAATAGCCAGCCGATGGGCTTCTACGCGCCGGCGCAACTGGTGCGTGAGGCGAGGCGTGTCGGCGTGGAGGTGCGCCCCGTGGATGTGAGCGCCAGTCTGTGGGAGTCCGGCCTGGAACCCGCAACAGGGGGCGCACCGGCGCTGCGCCTGGGCCTGGCACTGGTCAAGGGATTCAACGAGGCGGCGGCGCGACGTATCGAACTGGCGCGGACGAGCCGGGCATTCAGCGGTGTCGACGATCTCTGTCATCGCGCCGCCTTGAACGCGCGGGAGCGACGCGCGCTGGCCGATGCGGACGCGCTGCGCCCGATCGCCGGTCACCGCCACGCCGCGCGCTGGGCCGCGCTCGGCGTGCAGCGACTGCCGGGCCTGCTGGCCGGACATGCCGCACCCGAAGCGCCGCTTGCCTCGCGGGTGCCGCGCGAAGGCGAGGATATCGTGGCCGACTACGAGGCCACCGGGCTGACGCTTCGGCGCCATCCGGTGGCCTTGCTGCGCCCGCGCATGGATCGCCTGCGGCTGCGCCGCGCCGAAGAATTGCCGCGGTTGCCGGACGGTGTTGCCGTGCGCGTCGGCGGACTCGTCATCAACCGTCAGCGGCCGCAGACCGCCAAGGGCACGATGTTCATGACGCTGGAGGACGAGACGGGATTCCACAATCTGGTAATTCGTGTGCAACTGCTGGACGAACAGCGCGAGGCGGTTCTGGGCGGGCGTCTGTTGCTGGCACGCGGACGCCTGCAGAATGTCAGCGGTGTGATTCACATCGTGGTCGAACGCTTTCGTGATGTCAGCGAATGGCTGGGTGCCCTGCCGACGCATTCACGCGATTTTCAGTGAGATTGTGGTAGGCATAGATCGATTGGTATCAATCATTTACTGCCTTAACCGCAGATGATTTCTGAAATGTGAAAGTGTCGCTACAATCCGCGGCCACGGGGGGATAACCGTGTTCAATGGAGATCCCATGAAAGCGCCAAAAACAATGCTGGCCTGTTCGCTGGCGATACTCGCACCGATCGGTGCGAGTCACGCCCAGGACAGGGACCAGGACTACGATTCACGCCCATACGTCAGCATTCTCGGCAGCTACATCGGCCCCGATACTGATCGCTACAACAATGACTACGGTTGGGGTGGACGCCTGCTCTACGGTGTTCCGCTGAGTCGCTGGGTCAATCTCGAACTCGGTGGCTTCGGTTACTTCACCGAGCACGAAGTCGACAGCCACAAGGATCATACCTCGGGCTTGTCCGCCGACTTGATGTTCCCGTTCACACAGTCCGCGATTCGACCGTTCGCGTTGCTGGGCGGTGGTTACGTGCACCAGAATCTCGCCGCGAAGTCCGACGATGACTACTACCTCAACGCCGGCCTCGGCCTGTTGGGTGACATCTCCGACCGTGTGGCGATGCGCACCGACGTTCGCTACCAGTACATCGACAGCGATTTCGGCGCGGTTCCAGGTTCCGATCCGCTCGGTGATCTGATGGTCAACCTCGGTGTTCAGGTCGCGCTCGGCGACAAGCCGGAACCGCCGGCTCCGCCGCCTCCGGCTCCGCCACCACCACCGCCCGACTCGGACGGAGACGGCGTGCTCGACCGTGTCGACCAATGTCCGAACACGCCGGCCGGCGTGCGTGTCGACTCGCGCGGTTGTCCGCTGGATTCGGATGGCGACAAGGTGCCGGACTACATGGATCGGTGCCCGAACACACCGGTCGGATTGCGGGTTGATTCGACGGGTTGCGTGATCGAGAAGCAGACCATCGTGCTGCAGAACGTGAACTTCGAGTTCGATTCGGCACAGCTCACGGCGAGCGCGAAGGAATCGCTGCTCAAGGTGGCCCGTGGCCTAAGCGACCAGACCAGCATGAAGGTCGAAATCGCCGGTCATACCGACTCGAAGGGCAGCGACGCCTACAACATGAAGCTGTCGGATCGTCGCGCTGCCGCGGTGCGTGAGTTCCTGATCAGCCAGGGCGTATCGAGCAGCCAGCTCAGCTCGCGTGGCTACGGTGAGGAAGATCCGGTCGCCGACAACAGCACCGAGACCGGGCGCGCACAGAACCGCCGCGTGGAATTCCGGGTGCTCGGAAAATAAGCCTCAACAGCAGGATTGAGGGCGCCTTCGGGCGCCCTTTTTTTGGGGGGGCTTGCCCGGGATCCATACGGCCACCGAAGCTCGCACGGATTCCGGATCGTGTCGGCGATCTGTGCGCAATGAGCTGTGTAGGGAAGGCGTCGGTGCGCGCTATGCGCCCGGCTTGATCGGCTGCGAGAGTATCCACAGCCCCGCGGTGGTGAACAACACCATCAGCAACAGCATTGGCAGCTGACTCACTATGGCCTGCGAGCGCTTAGGGAACAGGCGCAGGGCTTCCACGTGCGCAAGATAAACGCTGACCATATGCCCGAGCACGATCAGGCCTACCTGTACATTCCAGACCGTTCCCATGTCAGGAATGAACGGTGCGCGAAACCAGCCGGCAGTGCCGAACAAGTCCCAGCGCCGGCCCAGCGGATCGGAGGTGAGGCTGATGATCTTCGGACCCTGCGTCAGCAATAGTGTGTAGTAGTGCGTGATGTTGTAGACCAGCGCGATAGGAATCAGCGAATAGGTGAAGCGTAGCGCCAGTGCCCGAAGCGGTAGTGTGCTGCGTGCAGCGCGTTTCGCCAGCCAGACGAACAGCAGGTAGGTCATCAGGTAAAGGAAAGGTGACAGCACCAGCGCCATGGTCTGGTAGCTCAGGTAGAGCTTGCGCAGCGTCGGGTAAGCCATGAATGGATTGGGGCTGATCCAGGGCGTGAGCGACTTGTAGATATCCAGCCAGAACCAGCTCATCCAGATGACGGTTTCGTGCAAGCCGTCGAAGGCGGTCGAAGACAGCATGAACAGCACGAACAGCAGCAGGCTGATGCTGTCAGCCCGCTCTTCAAGCAGGCCAGAAAAGGGCCAGCGTAGACGCAGGCGTCCAGACCCGGGTTCTCCCGGACGGTATTCAATCGGCGCCGCTTTGGCCAGCAGCCGGAAATAGACGCCCAGGAATTCGCAGTAACGAAACCAAGCTGTCTTGCCAAGCAGCCAGACGCCGATCAGGTTGAGTACGGTGTAGACCGCCAGGATCACGGACAGCGAGTACGGTCGCGTATTGCCGAACAGCTCGATCCATACGAAACCCATGTACAGCAGCAGCGCCGGCCAATAACCGAGCCAGGGCGGGTAGCGCAGGCGCCCGCGTGCGTACGAACCCCAAAACCGACCAACTAGGTCGGCGAGCGTGCGCCAAGGGCTGAGTACGGCATAGCTGTCGCCGCAGATCGCCGTGAAGTAGCCGAAGCCGAGGATGAACACGACCCAGAAAAAAGTCATGTTGAAATTGCCGTAGGCATTACGGGTGCCGAACAGTCCGCTGACGATGCACAGCACCAGCATCAGCACGGCGACGATGCGCAACAATCCCATCAGCCGAATGCGACGTAGTAGGCGGACGCCCACGCTTTCGCCAAGCTCGATGCCATGTGCCGGATGCTCGTTGTCGCTTTCCGTCGCGAAATAGCCGACCACGATGAAAGACAAGACGAGCGCGGCGGCGGCGCCATACAGATAGAGCCACACCGGGACCGGCAGGTTGTAGACCTGCCCGAAGGAATGCGCGAATGCAGCAGACGGTACCCCCATCAATGCCAGCGCCGTCAAGCTCCGCCAGCGTGGGGGCCTGCGGCGGTCCATCAGGGTCGCACTTCCACGACGGTCAGTTCGACGTCGGAATGATGCAGCTCCAGCGCGAAACGGCCGGCATGTTTGGCGATGAACTCCAGTGTCGCCGCCTGGTTTGCGTGCACATGCTGATGAAGGTCGTAGCCATGCAGGTGCAGCTCCTCGGGCTGATCGGAGTGCAGCGTCAGCGACACCGTGTCACCGACCTGGACGACGACCCGCTCCGGCCCCGACACACGGCGACCGTTCCACACCGTCCACTCGAAACGCTGCGGCTGCAGTGCCGGAACGGTTCCATCGCTTCCATTGAGTTCAGGAATGTCGGATTGCACGGCCGCAGCCGGAGCCGAGCCTTCGATCATTTCTTCTGCCGCGAGTGGAGCCTTCGCGGCCGGCTCTGGCGCCGGCTTCATCCATAGGAAAAGGCCGATCAGCACGAGCAGACCGATGGCGGTAAATGTCAGCCTCTTGATGTTCATCGAGTCTTAGTATGACCAGTGAATGACACTGTTCGGCTGGAAAAAACCAGCCCTGTATACGAGCAGTATCGGCTAGGGAATCTGGGAGAGACTTACCATGAAGCGACACGGATGTCGGACGGCGCTGTTGGGTGCCGCGCTGTTGCTGGGGGCATGCGGCGGGTCGAGCGAGGTCGGAGGTGGCGATACGCCGCAGGACCCGGATCCGACGCCAGCGCCGTTGACGCGTTACGACATGGCCAATGGCTGTTACGCCCTGCAGGCGGTCGATAGTGGCGAGTACGCGTTGCGTGACGATGAGGGCGGCTATATCGCCGCCGCTGGCGATGTCGCTGCCGCCACGCCGCTGTTCATGAAGCCGACTGCGCTCGGCAAGTATTTCCTCTATTCCGACAATGAGACGATGCTCGCCGTCAGCGGAGCGGCGGCACTGGGTGAGACCCGGACACTCGTAGGCAGTGTGGCTGACCCCTGTGCCGAGGCTGACTGGACCGTCCTCGAACACGGAGATGCCCAATTCACGCTGTATTCCGAACTGGCCGACCGTTATCTCGCCGTCAACGAGGAAAGCGGTCTGTTCGAGCTGGCGACCGAACCGTTCGATTTCGCGTTCGCCGCGGCACGCGGTTGCGTACCGTTCCCCGAGATTGCGCTCGATGTGCAAGGACAGACCTTTAAGGGCCGCGGCGTAGACCAGCCGGTACTCGGCTTCGCCGAAGTGCATGCCCATGCCAGTGCGACCACCTTCCTTGGTGGTGGACATTACGGGCAGCCGTTCCACAAATACGGTGTGACCGAAGCGCTAGGTGACTGCAGTGTGCAGCACGGTCCAAACGGCATACTGGATTTGGTGGGCAATCTGATGGGGGGCGAAAGCGTCAACCCGCTGGCGGCCCATGACACCCAGGGGTGGCCGACCTTCGTCGACTGGCCGAATCGCAATTCGCTGATGCACGAGGGCATGTACTACCGCTGGATCGAACGTGCGTACATGGCCGGTATGCGCATCATGGTCAACGATCTGGTCGAGAACCAGGTCTTGTGCACGCTGCAATCGGTGGTCGATGTGGCCAATGCACTGGACATCGACGTCAGCGGCATCGTGGACAACCTGACCGAGCTGGTGGTGCCGCCGCGCTGCAACGAAATGGAAAGCTCGATCGAGCAGATCCAGTACATGCACGATCTGGAGGACTACATCGATGCCCAGTCCGGTGGCCCCGGCAAGGGTTGGTTCCGTATCGTCGAGTCGCCGCAGGAGGCGCGTTCCATCATCAATGAGGGCAAGCTCGCAGTGGTGCTGGGCATCGAGATTTCGCACATCTTCAACTGTCAGGTCATCAAGGTCGGCGGACTTACGCCGGATATCAACGGTTGTGACAAAACCGAGATCGATACTCAGCTGGACCGTCTCTACAACCTGGGCGTACGGCAGATGTTCCCACTGCACGAATTCGACAACAGCCTGGGCGGCAACGGCATCTTTGACGGATTGATTCTCAACGTGGGCAACTTCGTCGATACCCTTGGCTTCTGGGAAACCTATACCTGCCCCGATCAGCCGTATTTCTTCGACGCCGGTGCGGACATGACCACCTCGCTGCCGGTCGATTCGCTCAATCCCTTGGTGGATCTGCTGACCAATCTGACGCAAGGGCTGGTGCCCTTGTATCCCACCGGCAAGCAATGCAACTCGCGCTGGTTTACGGACCTGGGCCGCTACGCAATGGAGCGGCTGATGGACAAGAAGATCATCATCGAGGTCGACCACATGGACCTCAAGATGAAGACCCAGCTGCTCGATATGGCCGAAGAACGCAGCCCGGCGTATCCCTTGGTTTCGACGCACGGCGGCCACGGCGGCATCAGCATGGAACAGGCGCGACGCCTGCTCGCCGATGGCGGCCTGCTGTATCCGGCCAAGGGCAATGGCATCAAGTACAACGAACAGCGCGAACTGCTGCGCACCGTCAAAAGTCCCGACTATCTGTTCGCGATGGGCTACGGTGCCGACATGAACGGCCTGGCGCATCAGTCGCCGCCGCGCGGCTCGGATGCCGAGCCCGTGCAGTATCCGTTCACCCTGTTCAGCGGCCCGGGCTGGGGACCCCAGTTCGATGGTCTGCAGCCTCTGGTGTTCGAACAGAGCGCGGTGCCCGAAGGCGGCCGCTACTTCGACATCAACTCCGAAGGCCTGGCGCAGTACGGCATGATCGCCGACTGGGTCGAGGCGGTGCGGATCGAAGGTGGCGAGCAGGCCATCACCGATCTCTACAATTCCGCCGAGCTGTACCTGCAGATGTGGGAGCGGACGATCAATCGCTGAGGCTGCATCGGGCTCATTCGCGATAGCGGCTCAGATCGAGGCCAAGGTCGTCGGGCCCGAAGATCGCGTGGGACATCGCGCGCACGCTGCTGCGCCGCAGACGGCCGTCGGCGCCGAACATCAATATCGTGATGTCGGTCCCGGCGACCTGCGAAAACTCGCCGATGTACTGCAGGCACATGCCGCAGGGCGACAGTGGCTCGGATTTGGCGGAGATCACCGCGATCGCCGAAAACCGGTATTCGCCGTTGGCAACCGCGTGATCGATCGCGCAGCGCTCCGCACACACGCCCATGCCCGAAATCACGCTTTCGACATTGCAGCCCGGATAGATCGTGCCGCTGACGCTCAGCACCGCCGCGCCAACCGCGAATCCGCTGACAGGCGTGTACGCCCGGCGCATTCCGAGTTGCGCCGCTTCGACCAGTGCCTGCTCGGTCCGTGGGGTGATCGGTTCGCTCATCGGCCGATTGTTGGTCCGAGGGCGTGGCTTGTCCATGCCGGTCCCGGTCCCGGTGCAGGACGGCAGGCTGATAGACTGAGCGCTTCCGTATTGCCAGGGGCGTCCATACGCCCGAATCGTACCGAATGAGCACGCTGCAACAGCGGTTTTCGAATCACTACAGCGACGCGCCCGAGCGTCTGCAAGCCTACGAAATCCCCGAACGTGGCGAGCCCGGCAAGGCTGCCGGTCTGCTGCTTCCGGCCAGCGAATCCGAAGTCGGCGAGATGTTGCGCACCGCCAACGAGACGGGTGCGCGGCTGGTCATCAGCTCCGGTCGTACCGGCCTGGTCGAGGCGCAACGTCCCGAAGGCGAGATCGTGCTGTCGCTGGAAAAGCTGCAACAGCCGCTGAGCTTCAGTCTGGCGGACGGGCACAGTTTCGATTTCGAGACCGGGCTGGCCCCCGAGGCGCACGGCGATGCCCTGGCGGCCTGGTGGCGCGACGCAGGCAAGCCGTCCGTCGACGGCGCCAGCATCCTCGTCGAGGGCGCGATGGCAGTGGATGCGCTCAACCAGATTCTCGCGCCGATCGATCTGATGTTTCCGATGGAAATGGGCTCAAGCAGCGCCGCCACGGTCGGCGCCTGTGTCGCCAATGCCTCGGCCGGCGCCAATGCCGTGTGCTACGGCACGGCCGCGCACATGTGCGTCTCGGCGTCCGGCTATTGGGGCAATGGTGAGCCCAGCGGCAATTGCAGCGCGGCCTGCTGGCGTCTGCCGGCGACCGATACGCTGGCCATCGATTCCGCGTCCGTGAATACCGCCTGGGGACTGATCGGCAGCCAGGGTGCCTTCGGGGTGATCACGCAAGTACGCCTGAGAACATTTCCGGTGCCGATGCAGCGCGAAGCCGCGATGTTGCCGGTGGCCGACATGCCGGCCGCAATGCGGATACTGAGCGCCGCGCGCGCCGCCTTTCCGGGCGAGGTCGAGGAATACGAGTTCATCGGCCGCAGCGCGCTGGAACTGGTGCGTGGCCTGCGCGGCGACGCCTTTCGTTGGCCATTCGAGACCGATCCCGGCGCGCCCTTCTTCGTGTTGCTGCAGCTCAAGACGCCAGACCCCAACATCGATCTGGCGGCGCGTCTCTACGAATTCCTGGCGGGTGAGTTGGAGTTGCAGGATGAGCAGATCGGCTATGCCCCGCTGCCGGTGCTCAGGGCGATCCGTCATTCGATTACCGAAGCCAGCAACCATCGCATGCGCGAACTCGGCGGTGGCCGGCTGAGCTTCGATACGGCCACGCCGGTGGCGGTATTCGGCGACTATCTTGCCGGATTGCAGGCTCAGCTCGAAGCCGATTTTCCGCAGATCCAGCTGATTGCTTTTGGTCATGCCGGCGTCGGTGGCGCGCATCTGCATCTGTTGGGTACGCGCGAATCGCCGGTCAAGGGCAGCGCGGCCGCACTGATCCGTCGCGTGATCGACGTCACGCTGGCCCACGGCGGGACCTTCAGCGCCGAGCACGGCATCGGTCCGAAATGGGCCGAGGAGTATGCGGCGCATACGGCACCCGAGACGCTGGAAGGCTTGCTGGGCCAGAAGCGGCGCCTGGACCCGAACAACGTGCTGAATCCACGCAGCTTCGGATTCGACCGCCTGCTGAAATAAATCGGTTCGTCAGCCGCTCTGCGCTCAGACCTTGGTCGCGGTCCGGCGATGCCGGCCGCGCGGGTGCGTAGAATGCGCGCCTCGATCCGTACACGTTTCTCATGTCCTCGTTCCTGCTACTGCTGATCTGCCTGGGGCTCGGCGTGCTGTTCGCGCGTTCGGGCCGTCTGCCGCGCGATGCGCCCGCCGTGATCAATACCTGGATCATCGACTTGGCGTTGCCTGCGCTGGTCATGGAGCTGTTGCCGAAACTCGATTTCCGTCTGGACGTCTGGTATCTCGCGCTGTCGCCCTGGCTGGTGTTCATCGGCTCCTGGTTGCTGTTCGACCGGATCGGCCGGCGTCTGCACTGGTCGCGCGGCCGCATCGGCGCCGTGGTGCTGACCTGCGGGCTCGGCAATACCGCCTTCATGGGTTATCCGCTGATCGAAGCCCTGCGCGGGCGTGAGGCGATGGGCCTGGCGGTGCTCGGTGACCAGCTCGGCACCTTCATTGTTCTGTCGACCGGCGCCGTGGTGGCTGCGGCGATCTATGCCGGGCGCGAACCGCATCCGCGCGCGATCGCCCGACGCGTACTGACATTCCCGCCATTCATCGGTCTGGTGATCGGACTCATTGCCGCCGCGGCCGGCGGTTGGCCACCGATCGTGGACGAGGTGCTCACGCGCCTCGGCAGCACGCTGACGCCGCTGGCGCTGTTCTCGGTCGGCCTGCAGTTTCAGCTGGGCTTCGGGAGCGGCCAGCGTGCGCCGCTGGTGCTGGGTCTGGGCTGGAAACTGATGCTGGCGCCGCTGCTGGTGTGGCTGGTCGGTGTGCCGCTGGGGATTCGTGGCCTGCCGCTGACCGTCAGCGTGCTGGAAGCAGCGATGGCGCCGATGGTCTCGGCCGGCATTCTTGCCGGACAGTTCGGTCTCGACCCCAGGCTTGCCAACAGCATCGTCGGTGTGGGTACTCTGGTTTCCTTGCTCAGTGTGCCGCTGGCGCATCTGCTGCTGTAGCACGCCGGCCCTGGTGTCGGCGCCGACCGGACGGAGATGATTCCAATGTCAGTGATCTTTCGACCTCTGCTTGCATTCATTCTTCTGGCGCTGTCCGCCTGCGGCGGAACCAGTGGCGGCGCGACCGCGGTCTACGGCAACTACGAAGGCGTGATTCCCTGCGCCGACTGCCCGGGCATCAAGACCGAGCTGTTCCTGTCTCAGGACGGCTTGTTCCGTTTGTCCGAAACCTATCTTTCGCGCAGCACGCAACCGATCGTGACCACCGGCCAGTGGATGCGCGACGATCAGGGATTGATCCGGCTCAAGGGCGGTAGTGGCGATCGCTTCTTCGCCGTTGCGGACTCGCAGACGCTCAGAATGTACGACCGCGCCGGCAAGCCCGTCGCCGATACCGATCTGGACTACGAGCTGCGGCGTGTGGGCGACGCGGTGCGATAAGCGGAATCAGGCGACGACCCAGTCCCGTGCGACGTCCTTGTCCTGGCTGGCGAAGACCTTGATATCGATGCCCGGAAGCAGTTTGTCCGCTGCGCTGGCGAAGCGCTGCATCCAAGCCTTGTCGGTGACCACAGCTTCACGGTCGAATCGGTCCATGTGGCCGAGACCGAACTTCAGGTCCTTGAAAAAGGCTTCGGCGGAGATGCCGGTGAAGGTGGCCATTTCGACATAGATGCGTAGCTTGGAATGTCTTTGCAGCTTGTCTTGCACGTCCGCCAGGACGACGTCGTAATCGTCGCTCGCGATCCTGCCTTCGGTCTGGATGGCCACCACGTTGTCGGCTTCGAACGGAATCAGTTTCATCGTCATCACGGGCTCTCCTTCGGCTGAGGATTGCATCCTCGTCGCTCGCGGTGAGCTTGCGCTGAACCTGTCACAAGGTTTGACTTGAAGTCGGCTCGGGTGAACGCTGATGCCCCCCCGGATCACAGGACAGCAGACATGAGCAACACCTCCGGCAGTAGTGCCGGCTATTTCGATCCCGCGGATCTTGCCAAGTTCGGCAACATTGGCGAGCACGGCCCTGAACACGCTGACTTGTTCTTCAAGTACTACGGCGCCGTCACAGCCACCGATGGCGCGCTGTCCAAGCGCGAGAAGGCGTTGATCGCGCTGGCTGTGGCCCATGCGATGAAGTGTCCGTACTGCATCGACGCCTATACCACCGCCTGCCTGGAAGCCGGCTCCAATCCTGAGCAGATGATGGAGGCGGTACACGTGGCGGCGGTGATGCAGGCCGGTATCACTCTGGTGCACAGTGTGCAGATGCAGAATCACATCAAGAAGCTGACGCTTTGACCGGGGCTAGCACAGTCTTGTCCGCAATCCCCCTGAGCGAGCTTGAGGCGGAAACCGCCGATCACGACTTCGAGACAGCCTTGCGTACACGCGGCCTGGATCTGCCGCCGCTGGCGATCGATACCCTGCAGCTCAACATCACCAAGCTCTGCAACCAGGCCTGCCGGCATTGCCACGTGGATGCCTCGCCGGCGCGCACCGAAGCGATGAGCCCGCAGGCCGTGGACGCCTGCCTGCGCATCCTCGAAACCCATCCGCAGATCGGCACGCTGGACATCACCGGCGGCGCCCCGGAACTGCACGCGCAGTTCGAGGAACTGGTGATTCGTGCCCGCGCCCTGGGCCGCAAGGTCATGGTGCGGCACAACCTCACCGTGCAGTTCGACGGTCATCCACTCAATGGCCGGTCAATGGGGCATCTGCCGGGATGGTTCGCCGCCCAGGGCGTGGAAGTGGTGTCTTCGCTGCCGTACTACCAGCCGTACTTCACCAATGCGCAGCGCGGCAAGGGCGTATTCGAAAAGAGCGTGGAGGCCTTGCGGCAGCTCAATGCAGTCGGTTACGGACAGGCGGACAGCGGTCTGATCATCAATCTCGTCTACAACCCGGCGGGGCCTTACCTGCCGGCGGCGCAGACCGTCTTGGAAACCGACTTCCGGCGCGAGCTCGGCAAGCTCGGCCTGCGCTTCAACGGTTTGTTCACGATCACCAACATGCCGATTCACCGCTTCCGCCTGCACCTGGAAAAATCCGGACAGTACGCGGCCTACATGGACAAGCTGCTGGCCGCCTTCAACCCGGCGGCGGCCGCAGGCGTGATGTGTCGCAATCTGATCTCGGTCAGCCACGACGGCCGGCTCTATGACTGCGACTTCAACCAGATGCTGGAACTGCCGGCGGCGGTCGGCGACATGACGGTGTTCGACTTCGACTACGAACGCCTGATGCAGCGCCGCATCGTCTTCGCCTCGCACTGCTTCGGCTGCACCGCCGGCGGCGGCAGTTCCTGTGGCGGGGCAACTGCTTGACCGGTTTTTGTCTCGCGCAAAGACGCAAAGCCGCGAAGAGAAGCAACAAGAAGATCAGTTGAATCCTGTTGTTTTTATGGATTTTTATTTTTCTTAGCGGCTTAGCGGCTTAGCGGCTTAGCGCGAGACAAAAGCTGTTGCCTTTCAGCCCTGAGACTCAGCTTCCTTCAGCCTCGTCCGGCGCCTCAAGCGTCTCATCGTCCTCGTTCGCCTCGCGGACCAGACCGGCCGGTAGCGCCTTGCTGGCGCGGGCGCCCATCAGCCGCAGTTGCTCGGTGCGGCGCACGAGGTTGCCGCGGCCGTCGATGAGGCGTTTGCGCGCTGTGTCGTAGGCGTTCTGGGCCTTGCCGAGCTTGTCGCCGACGTCCGACAGCGCCATCTCGAACAGCACGAACTGGTCGTAGAGCTTGCCGGCCTCTTCGGCGATCTTTTGCGCGTTCTGGCCCTGGCGTTCGATTTTCCAGAGGTTTTCCACGGTGCGCAGCGTCGGCAGCAGGGTCGATGGCGACACCAGCGCCACGTTGCGCGCCAGCGCATCTTCATACAGATCCGGCGCGGCCCGCAGGGCTTCGATGTAGGCGGCTTCGGACGGCACGAACATCAGCACGAAGTCCAGCGATTCGATGCCCGGTAGCGCCTGGTATTCCTTGACCGACAGTCCCTTGATGTGACTGCGCACCGATTGCACGTGTTCGGCCAGCTGCTGGCGGCGCTCGTTGTCGTCCAGCGCCGCTCCGATGCGGGAAAACGCCGTCAGCGAGACCTTGGCGTCCACGATCACGTCGCGTCCGTCCGGCAGGTGCACCACCGCATCGGGGCGCCGCCGGCCACCTTCGATACTGATGTTGACCTGGGTTTCGTATTCGCGCCCGCGCTCCAGCCCGGACAGCTCGAAGATGCGTTCCAGAATCATCTCGCCCCAGGCGCCCTGTGTCCTCGTTTCGCCCTTCAGTGCGTTAGCGAGGTTATTGGCATCCGAGGACACCTGTTGCGAGAGCTTCTGCAGATTGACGATTTCCGACTTGAGCGCAAGGCGATCGCGGGTTTCGTGCTCGTAGGTCTGTTTGACCTGCAGTTCGAAATGACCGATGCGTTCGCGTAGCGGATTCAACAGGTTTTCGATCTGTTCGCGGTTGCTCTCGGAAAATCGTTTGGACTTTTCTTCGAGGATCTCTTGCGACAATTGCTTGAAACGCGTGGTCATTTCCTCGCGCGTGGATTCCAGCAGCTTGAGCTTCTCGGCGGAGGATTCGAGCTGCGCGGCCAGTGTGGCGCGATTGGCGGCGAGTTCGCTGTCGAGACGCCGACTTTCCGCCTGCGCGCGGTCGATCTGTTCACGTTGCCGTTCGAGTTCGGTGCGCTGCGCGTCGGCCTGGGCGTCACTGCGCAGCAGGCGACCCCGTAGCAGCAGTCCGGTGACGACGATGCCGATCAGCACGCCCAGGACGAGGCTGCAGGCCGCCGCCAGTGCCGGTGATTCGAGAAGTTCCATAAGGAGATTGTAAGCGTGTCGAACCGTTCACCGGCCGGCCGCATCCAAAGGCCGGTTAGACCCGTATCACTGTTCTAAGCCAAAGCGGCATTTGTCGAGGTTTGCATGAACCATCCCGGGCATGCGCCTGAATATCGATTGGGAATGAAAACAAGAATGTCGAACCTAGCTCGAGTGGACGCGGTCATGGCGCAGCATCCGATTCAGGTCGCGGCGCGGCGCAGCGGTTTGAGTACGCATGTGATCCGTGCCTGGGAAAAGCGTTACGAGGCCGTGCAGCCAGATCGTTCGGACACCGCGCGGCGGATGTATTCGGACGGGGAAATCGCGCGCCTGACGTTGTTGCGCCGGGTCACGGAAGCCGGATGGCGGATCGGCGACGTGGCGCAGATGGACGACGAGCGCCTGGCGCAGCTGTTGCGCGACGAAGGCTTGTCGATCAGCCGCAGTGCGGGCCGGGCCACGTCCGTCGACGTCAGCGCCACGCTGCCGCAGATGCTGGATCTGGCGGTGGATACGGTGGCGCGGCTGGATGGCACCGGCTTGCTGCAGGTCGCATCCCGTGCCTTCACGCAGCATTCGCTAGTCGCGGTCATGGAGCGTTTCGTGCAGCCGCTGCTCGACGCGGTGGCCGAACGCCGTCATGTCGGCCGCATGCGTGCCTGCCATGAACACTTTGTCGGCACTCAGTTGCGGACCGCGCTGGGCCGTCTGTTGCAGGACATCAACGACAGCAGCGAGGGGCCGGTATTGCTGGTGACTTCGCACTGCGGACAGCACCAGGAAGTCGGCGCGCTGGCGGCGGCGGTGGTCGCGGCGCGGGCCGGTTGGTCGGTGATGTATCCCGGCGCCGGTCTGGCGTCCGAAGAGATCGTGTTTGCAGCCGATGTGTCGCAGGCGCGCGGTGTCGTGCTGAACCTGTCGGGCGGGTCGGGCGCTCAGGATATCTCCGCGCAGCTGCTGCGCCTGCGCGAGAAGCTGTCGGACTCCGTGCCGATTTTCGTCAATGGCAAGGCGGTGCCCGGCCATGCACGCGCACTGCGCCAGATCGGCGCCCTGATGCCGCAGGACCTCTATGCGCTGGAACGCGATCTGGAGGCGCTGCGTCGCGCACGAGGCTGAGAAAGCCCGCACCGGCATTGGGGCGCTGCCTGAGCTAAATCGGCATCCACCGCACCCAGGTGGGTGCCGTGCTGCCGCGTGGTATTCGGGCCAGGGCATTGGCCTGCGCCAGGTTGCCGAGCATGTGCGAGGCCTGTCCGCCCAGGGCTTCGAAATTGCAGCGGCCGTCGTCGGTGTAGTCGATGATGCCGCGCACCCAGCGTACCCGGGTCGGTTCTGGCTGGATCGTCGCGCCCTTGACGGTCGCGAACCGTGACCATTCGCGCGGCGGCTCCATGCCCTGCATGCGCAGGATCGCCGTGCGCACGTAGATCAGCAGGTTGACCAGCACCGAGCCCGGATTGCCGGGCAAGCCGAACAGCAGGCGGCCAGCGCGCTCGGCGACAAACAGTGGCATGCCGGGCTTCTGCGCAACCTTCCACAACACCTCGCGTGCGCCGATGGCCCTGGCCGCGGCCGGAATGTAGTCATGGTCGCCGACCGAGACGCCGCCGCAGCTCAGTACCATGTCGGCGTCTGCGAACGCACGTTCCAGAGCATTGCGGGTGTCCTCCTCGTGGTCAGGGACATGCTCCACACGCAGCGGCGGTATGCCCCAGGACGTCAACCATGCGGCCAGCTGTGGGCCATTCGAATCCGGAATTTGGCCCAGTCGCAGCTTGCTGCCATCCGACACGATTTCGTCGCCGGTGGTCAGAACCACGATACGCGGCGGCTGGCGCACGCTGACATTCTCGACGCCGGCCGTCGCCAGCGGAGCGATCAGCGCCGGCGTGACCAGGGTCCCGACCTTGGCGATGACGCTGCCCTCACGGCATTCCTCGCCTTGCGGACGAATGTCGGTGCCGGGACCGACCGCTTCGACGATGTCGATGGCGGCGTCCTGCTTGCGGGTTTTCTCCTGACGGACCACCGTGTCGGCACCGGTCGGCAGCATGCCGCCGGTGAGGATGCGCATCGCCGTGCCGGGCTTGAGGTCCGGTGCCTGCGACTGCGCCGCCGCGGCGACGTGGCCGCTCAGCGGCAGGGTCTGCGGCAGTGCCGTCAGATCCTGATGGCGCAGCGCGTAACCGTCCACGGCGCTTTGTGTGAAGCGCGGCAGATCGAAATGCGCGCGCGCCGGTTCGGCCAAGACGCAGTGCACGGCTTCGGTCAGGGGTACGCGTACGGCATGCAGCGGTTGGGTCGCCGCAGCGATCAGATTGAGCGCCTCTTCGACACTTTTCAGCATGGGTCTACCATCGTACCGGGCGGCGTTTCGTCGCAGGATGCGCCGTACGCTTCGGTCTCCAAAGCCAGAATTTGGGTGGCCAATCGCCGCAGTTCGGCATCGGCGTGGCTCACATATAGCATTGGCAGGCCGCTCGCGTCTCGCACGCGCTCGATGCAGCTCAGCACGTCGTCGCGGCCGCGCGCGTCCAGAGCGGACACCGGCTCGTCGAGCAGCAGCAGTCGAGGTGCCGCCAGCACCGCGCGAGCAATCGCCACACGCTGCGTCTCGCCGCCGGAGAGTCCGTCGACCTTGCGTTGCAGCAAGGGCGCCAGACCCAGCAGTGCAATCACGGTGTCGCGATCCAGCCCGGGCGTGGCGGTGGCGCGGCGGGCGGCGTAGGCAAGGTTGCCGAGAACGTCCAGATGCGTGAACAGGCGCGCATCCTGGAACACCGCGACGACCCGCCGCCGGTGCGGGGCAATGAAGATGGCTTGCGCGCTGTCCTGCAGCACTTCGCCATTGAAAAGCACGCGGCCCCGCGCTTGGGGCTCCAGTCCGGCCAGCACGCGCAGCAGACTGGTCTTGCCGGCGCCAGACGGCCCGCTGACGCCGAGAATGCCGTTCCAGCGGCGATGCGTGGACATTCGCAGCAATTGCGGGGGGCGACTCAGGCTGAAGTCGATCTGGAGTTCGTTGTCGCTCATTCCTGATTCAGCGGACCACCATCGGGAAGCGCCGATTGAGTCCGTAGACCACCATCAGCACCACATAGGATACGAGCACGATCAATGCCGAAAGCTGATGGGCCGCCGCATAGTCGTGGCGTTCCACGGCTTCGAAGATCGCGATCGAGACCACGCGTGTTTCCTGCGGGATGCTGCCGCCGACCATCAGCACCACGCCGAATTCGCCGAGGGTGTGGGCGAAGCCCAGTACCGCCGCCGTCAGAAAGCCGCGTTTCGCCAACGGCACCGCGACCGTGAAGAACGCATCGAGCCGGGACGCGCCCAGGGTCCAGGCCGCTTCCAGCGGCCTGCGGCCGATCGCCTCGAATGCGGTCTGCAAGGGCTGCACCACGAACGGCAGTGAATAGAACACCGAGGCCAGCACCAGACCGCTGAACGAGAAGGTCAGGGTGCCGCCGGTCAGGTCCAACCACAGTCCGCCCAGCGGCCCCGTGGGGCCGAGCACGATCAGCAGGTAGAAGCCGAGTATCGTCGGCGGCAGCACCAGCGGCATCGCCACCGCCGATTCGATCCACACGCGCGCCTTGCTGCGGGTATGCGCCAGCCACCAGGCCATTGGCGTGCCCACGATCAGCAGGGCGATGACGGTGGCAGTCGCCAGTTTCAGCGTCAGCCAGATCGGTTCGAGATCGGCCATTTCAGGCGCTACGAACCGCAGGCCGCATCCGCGGCGATCTCGTAGCCGTAACGGCGAATCGTGCCTCGCGCGTCCTCGCTGCCGAGATAGCGCAGAAAGCCGATGGCCGCCGCGTTGTCGCGCCCGCGCTCCAGAAGGACGGCATCCTGCGCCAGCGGCGTGTGCAGAGCGTCCGGCACGTTCCAGCGGCTGCCGCCGGCTTCGTCACCGGCGGCGGCGAGCGAGGATGCAGCGACGAAGCCGAGTTCGGCGTTGGCGGTGGCGACCATGTGGTAAGTCTGGCCGATGTCCATGCCGCGCACGAGCCTGGGTTGCAGCTGCGACCAGATGCCTAGATTCTCGAGCACTTCGCGCGCGGCCGCGCCGTAGGGCGCGGTGTCCGGATTGGCGATCGCGAGATGACGCAGGGTGCGGTCGCTCAGTGCCGGCATGGGATCGGCGCCGATGCGGTCGGCGTCTCGACTCCACAACACCAGCCGACCGACGGCATAGCTGCAGCGTGTGCCGCGCACCGCCAGCGCCTCGTTGATCAGACGCTTCGGCCGTGCCTGATCCGCGGCGATCAACAGGTCGAACGGAGCACCCTGGGTGATCAGGGTATAAAGGCTGCCGGTGGAGCCGCTGGAGACGCGCAGGCTGTGACCGCTCTGCTGTTCGAAGGCGGCGACCAGCTGTTCGACCGGTGCCGTGAAATTGGCCGCTACCGCGATCGTGGCATCCTCGGCCTGCGCGGCGAAACAGGGCAGTGACAGCAGCGTTGCCGCGGAGATTCGCGACAGCCAATTCATTCGTAGCCGCCCTCATGCGGTCTTGCCACGCGGCACACTTCGATCAGGTGCACCAGCCCCGGCAGCACCGCCGCCAGGGTTTCCTCGGCACCCTTGCGCGAGCCGGGGAAGGTGGCGACGAAGCTGCTGCCCGAAAGGCCGGCGACGCCGCGCGACAGCATCGCGTAGGGCGTGCGCGCCTGGCCGAAGCTGCGCGCGGTTTCCATGAAGCCGGGCAGTTCGGTCGTCAGCAAGGGCTGCACCGCTTCGACGGTCCGGTCGCGCGGGCCCAGGCCGGTGCCGCCGACGGTGACCACGAAGTCCGCTTTTTTCTCGATCCAGCCCTGCACCCAGGCGCGAATCTGCTCCGGCTCGTCAGGCGCGATGTCATAGGCGACGATGTCGAATCCGGCCTCGGCCAGCCGGTCGCGCACCGAAGCGCCGGCGGTGTCCGGCTTCCTGCCGGCGGCGACGGTGTCCGACAGCACCAACACTGCCGCGCGTGCACCGCCCAATGCATCCTTGAGCGCGCGTTTGAAGTGCGACTTGCCGCCTTTTTTCTGGAGCAGGCGGATATTGCCGATCTTCATGGCTTCCGCCGGGGCGTAGGCCTTGAGCATGTCGTAGACCGTGAGCGCAGCGATGGAGACGGCGGTCAGGGCTTCCATCTCCACCCCGGTCGAGGCGATCGTCTGCACTTCTGCGGCGAGTTCGATGCCATCGTCGACGACCTCGGCCTGCATCTCGGTCTTGAGCACGCCGATCGGGTGGCAGTGCGGCAACAGGTCCGGCGTGCGCTTGACCGCCATCATCCCGGCCAGCTTGGCGGCGCCACAGACATCGCCCTTCTCGACTTCGCCGCTGCGCACCACCGCAATCGTCTCCGGCGGCAGTTTGACGAAGCCGGCAGCGCGGGCGCTGCGCAGCGTGGTCGGTTTGAGCGTGATGTCGCGCATCAGTGGGCGTGTTCCGCGGTATGGGTATGTGGGTGCGAGTGTTCGTGTTCCGGCGCTTCGCCGTCGGGCGCGATGCAGCAGCCGGTGACAAAGGCGCTGCTGCCGTCGGCGTAGAACTCCTCTTTCCAGATCGGCGCACGATGCTTGGTCGCGTCCACCGCGTGGCGCAGCGCGGCGAAGGCCTCGGCCCGGTGCGGCGAACGCACCACCACCAGGATCGCGTTCTGGCCGACCGCGAGTTCGCCGATGCGATGCTGGATGCGGCAGATTGGCACGCCGAAGCGCTCGCGCGTTTCGGCCTCGATGCCGGCGATCAGCTTTTCGCACAGCGCGGCGTGCGCGGTGTAGACCAGATGCGTCACCGGCTTGCCTTCGTGATGGTTGCGCACGGTGCCGGCGAAGATCGCCAGCGCGCCGCAATCCTCGCGCTCGGTATCGGCCAGCATCGCATCCAGCGACAGCGGCGTGCTGCGGATGTGGTGTTCGGTCAGAGTGTCGGGACGTGGCGAATCCATCTTCAGCCTCCGGAGACGGGTGGCAACACGGCGAGCGTATCGCCGTTTTTCAGGGCATGCGTGCGCGGCACCAGCTCGTCGCCGATGGCGAAGGCGCAGCGCTTGAGTTCGCGCGCCAGCTCGGCGGAGCCGGCGAGGGCCGCGGCGACGTCGGCGACGGTTGCCGATTCGGGCAGAGCAAGGTCCCGACGCTCGGTGCCGGCAAGACGGGCGGCGACGCCCCAGAACTGGATTTGGATGTTCATGTCGATTTGCTTGAGCGCTTGTGTCTGGCAAGACGGAGATGATGAGGGCGCCCGGCGTTCACTCGTACGCGGAGACTGCATGAGACGTTCGCCCTCACCCCGGCCCTCTCCCAGAGGGAGAGGGGGCAAGCCGGCACGCTTCGTTTTGCCCACCCTAGCCTCCGAGGTGATGCATCGTAATCGGCCGCTCCACGTAGCCGGGTTTCTCCGCGTATCCGGCTTCCTTCTTCCATACGTGGTCACGAATCGAAGCGAGCATGACGGCGTCATCCGCCCCGGCGCGCAACGGTTCGCGCAGGTCCAGCGCGGTGGCGGAGAACAGGCAGTTGTAGAGGCCGCCGGTGCTGCTCAGGCGCACGCGGTCGCAACTGGAGCAGAACGGGTTGGTCACGGTGGAGATGATGCCGATGCTGTGGCGATCGTCCAACCGGTAGTAGGTGGCCGGTTCGTGGGTTCTGGGCAGGCGCTCGATACGATGCTCTTTCGCCAAGCGTTCCAGAATTTCGGCTTCGCCGATCACGCGTTCGGCACGCCAGTCGCCGCGGCCATCCAGCGGCATGAACTCGATGAAGCGCAAGGGCAGGTCCTGTTCCATCGCCCAGCGCGCCAGCGGCAGCAGTTCGTCGTCGTTGTAGTCGCGGATCGCCACGCAATTGAGCTTGACCGGAATGCCGGCCGCGCGCGCGGCGTCGATGCCGGCCAGCACCGGGCCGATGTCGGCGCGCGTGAGTTCGCGAAAGCGGTCCGCGCGAATCGCGTCGATGCTGATGTTGAGGTCGTCCAGCCCGGCGTCGGCCAGCGGTTGCGCCAACTGCACCAGGCGCGATGCGTTGCTGGTCATGGCGATGCGTTCCAGGCCTTCGGCGCGCAGCGTATCGAAGTCCGCCACCAGCTCGACCACGTCCTTGCGCAGCAGCGGTTCGCCGCCGGTGAGGCGCAGTTCGCGTACGCCCAGTTCGCGCACGAACAGGCGCACCAGTTGCCGCATTTCCTGGCGGTTCAGGATCTTCGGTTTCGGCAGCCATTTCGGATGCTCGGGCATGCAGTAATGGCAGCGGAAATTGCAGCGGTCGGTCAGCGACAGCCGCAGCTTGCGCTTGATGCGTCCGCGTGCGTCGGCGAGCTGCGGATGCAGGGCATTGACGGGCAGCGGCGCGTTCACGCCGCCTCCAGCGCTTGCGGTGTATTCAGATTGCGCAGGCCGCAGTCCGAAAAGTCCGCGCGTGCGGCGTTGTTGCGCTGCAGGAATCCACGCACGGAGCGATCGTTGCTGGTGGCGGCTTCGTGGAGCGAGGCAATCAGTGCACGCTCGAAGACGCACAGCGGATACAGCGCATCGCCGCGGCACACGGCATAGGCCGCACAGACCTGTTGCTCACGCGCGGCCGCGAGCAGTCTTCGGACCGCGTCCGCCGGCAGTTGTGGCATGTCGCACGGCGCGCAGACGATCCATGGCGTGTCCGCGGCCCGTGCGGCCGCAAGCATGCCGGCGAGCGGACCGGGATAGCCGGGCGCGTCGTCGCTGAGCACCGGAACGCCGTAGGCGCGGTAGCGTTCGAGATTGCGGTTGGCGCTGATGAGCAGCGTCGAGGTCTGCGCCCTCAAACAGTCCAGCCCATATTCGATCAAGGGCCGGCCGCGCCATTCGATCAGGCCCTTGTCCATGCCCCCGACGCGCAGGCCGCGGCCACCGGCGAGGATCACGCCGGTCGCGGATTCGTGGCTTGTCAGTTCGGGAGACAATGTGGGAGCTTCCTTCCAATCGGTTGCCGGTCGGTCGGACCGGCGTTGTGCATGAGTATATATAACGATGTTCGTGATCACGAATTTGACGATCCGCCAGAGCGCCTCATGAACGATTGCGGAATTTCCCTGCAGTCCAGCATCTGGCTGGTGGCCGGCGGCAAGAGCCTGGCGGGACGCGGTCGTATCGAGTTGCTTGAGCGGATCGCGGAAGCAGGGTCGATCCGGCAGGCGGCGATCGCCATGAGCATGAGCTATCGCGCCGCCTGGGATGCCGTGGACGCGATGAACCAGCGCGCACCCGAGCCGGTGGTGTCGCGATCGACTGGTGGGCGCGGCGGTGGCGGCGCCACGCTGACCGGATTTGGTGAGCGACTGGTGGCGGTGTTCCGGACCATGGAGAGCGAGCAGGTGCAGCATCTGAAGGCGATGGATCGGCGTCTGGACGAACTGTTCTCGAAATGAACGTAAGCAGACGACGAATCGTATGAGCGACGATTGGGACTTCTACTTTTGTCGCGTCGATGACAAGCCGGCATCGATCTTTTTGGACCTAGGCATAGAGAAAGAAGCGCCGGTTTATGGTTTTTCGGTAATGGCATATGTCCGAATCCGCATGCAAGCGAAGAGAGATGATGGCCTCTCTAGCCCATCCGCTTACACACAACTCGAAAATGATCTCGTAACATACTGATCTGAAATGAGACGTGGAGATCAGATGAGCTGGGCGGCTGAGGAATTCGCGGACTTGGACCT
>Ga0209404_10000145_pt1 | contig 61131 bp, 46 predicted proteins | sample TroAtlMetagenome_2_FD_187447 | JGI IMG/M metagenome (GOLD analysis project Ga0209404, IMG submission 187447) | Marine eukaryotic phytoplankton communities from Atlantic Ocean - Tropical Atlantic ANT8 Metagenome (SPAdes) (version 2) | ecosystem: Environmental > Aquatic > Marine > Oceanic...
CGTCTTCAAGTTCGAGATAGACCTTGCAGACACAAACGCCGACGACAGCGATAACACAATCGATGCCGACGACTTCGGTTTGAGGGAGGGCGACGCCGACCCTGGATGCGATGCTGAGGCAGGAACAGGTCAGGAGCTGGACATGAGGATCGTAGTCAACGGCGGCGGGGAGACCCTCGCAACGCTGAAGATCGACTCCCTGACTCTCGGCTCATCGATGATGTGATCAGGAAAGCTATACGGAGAAAGAAAGGGTGATGGCAGAATGAGGTGCTCAGATGGGGATAATGGACAAGTTCCGTTCCTCCTCTGACAGCAATGCCGACCCCGGCATGGCCTCCCGTCTGGACAAGGCCGCTAGGCTTTCAGTGGAGCACGTGGACATACCCACGGAGTTCAGGCCGACCGACCTAGAGGCCTGGCTCTTCGCCCCGTCCGGGACCAGGGTGGGTGTGCTGGGAGATCCACAGGCGAGCCAGGGGCAGGACAAGATCCCCGAGCTCGTCGACATGGTCAAGGACAGGTTCGAGAGGCTGGAGACGGCCATGGACCTGATGGAGGCCAACATCAAGATGACCGCCCAGCAGACAGCCAAGATAGCCGCTGAGTCGGTGACTGTCTCCACCCCCACCGCTTCAGATGGAGGGGGTTCCCAGGACGTAATCCACACCGTTGGGGACGACGGCTCGGTGACGAGCCGGCCGGTCGAGGGCACTGCCTCCGGAGGAGGCCAAGTAGCAGGAGGACTGGCAGGGGGCCCGGGCCTCCTGGACCTCTACGAGGCACAGTCACTAGCAGTGAACCCATTCCTGAAGAACTCCGAGGAGGAGGCCCTGATGCACGGGCCAAGCGTTGATCCGACGAAGATAGCCGCCCTCCTGCTTGACCGCTTGAGCGGGACGGACGCCCTCGTCTTCCTGGGCGCAGCCTCAAAGTCGGGAGTCATCACGCCAACGGAGGGCAAGGCGCTCAGTGCCATCGTCTCTCTAGCAGAACCCGGAGCGGCATCCGAAGGAACGCCATCCGTCGATAACAGGACCCTGCTGACATTCGCTGCGATGATCGAGGCTTGGAGGGCCCAGGGGACTCCCTAGGGGGGGGATTTGATGGCTGGGTCAAGCGTCGGGGCAATGGTCGTCGGCACCGTTTTCATAATGGTGTTCGGAATGGCCACCGTGACCATGGTCGAGAGCATCGACGAGTCCGTGAAGAACTCCGAGTTCGAGCTGAGCGAACCAGAAGTGATAATCGTAAGCGTGACAGACAAGAAGGAGAGCACAGGCCCGATTGCCACACTATCGTGGACAGGGGGAGTCAACTCAGGAGGTAGTGGCTACGTTCACCTCACCACGTGTGACCTAGTCAGCTCCTCCAGCGGCACTGGGGCCACTATCCAAATCTTAGATTTAGTCGATAGCGACGGAGAGGTTGATGGCTACTTGGGCTCATCTCTAGTGCCCGGAAACGGATACGCCATCGGAGAGGTCGTGACGATAGATTGCGGCTCCGACGGCTCCGACGGCACGGCGACCTATACCATCACGGATATCGAAGAACAGAACACCATAGCGATTCGGAATACGGGTTCTGAGACAGTTGACCTCTCGCATATTTTCGTCACACTATCGGACACCGGGACAAGCACCCAGGGAACCCCATTCACTCCATTCGTCAACCACTATTCCGGCACTAATCTGTACCTCTTCCCCGGAGAGCAACTCTCCACAGATGCATTCCCCTTGGATTCCAACACTCACGGATTCGCAATCGAAGATGACCCCGACAGGGCCTTCCTTGCTATATACGAATACAACGACGCGGAGACCGTGACCATCACGTGAGGTGAGAAAAGAGTGGCAGGAAGCGGACCTTCAGAACTTATCCTCCTCAGCGCTGGGCTGATTGTTGCAGCACTGGTCTCAGGGATACTACTCCAGACATGGGATGACATGGACGACGTTCTGGATGAGAGAGGGAGGCAGGGGGCAGAGGACGTCAGGACTCGCGTGTCACTGGTTAGCGATCCCATCAACATAGCATGGGAGGGGAGCGATAATGTGAAGATACACCTCCAGAACTCGGGGGACACCTTCTTGGACGTCAACTCGGTGGGTGCTGTGCTAGGAGGTGCAACCATGACCGTGACAGTCACTGATGGGGTTACTACGGAATGGCTTCCTGGCGAAACCGTCCAGTTCACCCTCACAAATGCCGGGCTCGACACAGACCTATCTGATGGTGACAACGACCTGTTGATGACAGTAAGCGTCTCATCCACTGCGACCGGCTACACCGGAGTAGATTCACTAAGGGAGGAAGTTCGAATTGTCAAGTCCTAACGTTGACAACTTCGAGTTCGGCGTCATCCAAGACAGCCTAGGCCAGAGCATGGGCACCGCCATCCCAAATCGGGCACTCATGCTCGTCTGCGGAGGGATAGGATCCGGGAAGAGCATCATCGGCCAGAGAATGTCCTTCGGCATGACTGCAAACGATGTCAGAGTGTCGCTATTCACGACCGAGCTGACCACCAGGGGGTGGCTCGAGCAGGTCTCTAGCATCGGTTATCACATGGACAAGAGGATAGACGATGGCTCCTTCCACCTGATCTCCAGCTTCGGAGTAATAGCCGAGCCCGCCGAAGAGGAACCCACAATCCTCGACCTCCTAGAATCCCCCGCATCGAAGGAGGCCGAGGTAGTAATCATCGATAGGGCATCGGAGCTGATGCCGGAGGGGATGTCAGGCAAGGACCTCCTGCGTTTCCTTAGGAAGTTCACATCAGAGGGACGAACCCTAATCCTCACCATCGACCCCGATGAGATGGACGGTGATACTCTCAGGGACATGAAGAATTCAGCCGAAATAGTATTGGATATGATGACTGCAGTCGTCGGGGGGCAGATGGTGAGGACCGTGGGAGTAACCAGGTTCCTGAGGGCAGCCGGACCAGTCACCGAGAGGATAGGATGGAAGGTGATGCCCGAGATGGGATTCATCGTGGACATCACAGCAGTTGCATGAGGGGGGTTTGAATGGTCACGGAGCAGGAAGAGGGACAAGAGCCAGAAGAGCCGAAATTCCAAATCGAGCCAGGCGACTTGGGCGGGCTTATGGCCGAATACCCCCACATTCGAGAATGGGTGGAGACTTTCGAAGCAGAGCACGGCTCCAGACCGATATACTACGGTCCCCTAGACAGGGACGCGAAGAGCGTCAGCCCCCGGAACCTGATTTATGCTACCAGGCCACCATGCTTCGCACACGTCTACTCACCCCCCGAGGGGGCCGAGGGGGCCGGTAACACCTTCTGGTACGGTCTAGAGCCAACCATCGAGCCAGAGGAGGAGGATATCAGGGACCAGATCGTAGAGAGGCTCCTCCGAGATGCCCCTCAGAAGGAACGCTTCGACAACGACGCCGAGTTCATCGCCATGATCCACGAGATGATGGACGAGATGACTACCACCACGGCATCCTCGCTATTGTCGAACCCACTAATTAATCAAGCCAGGGAACTCATCGGAATGGGAGAGGCGCCACTGAAGGTGACGCCAGAGCAACTCGACCGGCTGAAGTACGTCGTCGTCAGGGACCTGGTCAACAACGGCCCACTAGAGACGCTTCTGGCCGACGAGATGCTAGAGGACATACACTCCATCGGGCTTACAAGGATCAACATGGATCACAAGGTATTCCCGATGCTGACTTCGAACATCGCATTCAGGGACCAGGAACTACTTACAAAGTACCTCAGATCGATGTCAGAGCGAATCGGGAGACCAGTCTCCGACAGCAAGCCAATCGTTGACGGGGCCCTTCTGGATGGCTCGAGGATAAACATCATCTACAGCGATGACGTTTCGATTCAAGGATCTTCGTTCACTATCAGGAAGTTCGCCGAGGAAACAATCTCAATTATACAGTTGATCAAGTGGAAGACGCTATCCGCCCAGATGGCCGCCTATATCTGGCTAGGGCTAGAGTCTGGGATGTCGTGCCTCGTATCCGGAGAGACCGCATCCGGGAAGACAACCACTCTCAATGCCGTTCTCCCGTTCATCGATCACAACGTGAAGATATACACCGCAGAGGACACCCCCGAGGTCAAGGTCGCCCACACCATCTGGCAGCGACTGATTACCAGAGACTCGAAGAACGAGGACTCCAGAGTGGAGATGTTCGACCTGTTGAAGGCGGCTCTCAGATCCAGGCCCCGATACATCATCATCGGCGAGATCAGAGGAGTGGAGGGAGCAATCGCCTTCCAAGCAATGCAGACAGGGCACCCGGTGATGGGTACATTCCACGCCTCAAACATAGTCAAACTGATTCAGAGATTTACTGGTGACCCCATCAACGTCCCAGCCCGATTCTTCGACAATCTCAATTTCGCCATCTTCCAAGAGGTCGTCGAGGCTCCCGGTGGGGGGATAGCCAGGAGGATCACAGGGGTGAGCGAGGTCATCGGATTCGACAAGACCGCTGATGGGATACTGACTCGGAACATGTTCGAATGGGACCCGGTAGCTGACGAGGTCTACTTCAGGGGGATGTTCCAGTCGGACATGCTAGAGAACAAGATCGCTCCTAGGATGGGATTCAGGAGCAAGAGGGACATCTACGACGAGCTTCATAGGAGAACGGAGGCAATTCAGAGGATGTGCGATAGGGACCTCACCCATTACGACGACGTGTTCGACCTCCTTGACGTATACTACAAGGAGGGCTGGGACCGATTCGCCTCCGCCCTTGAGACATGGACGGGAATTAATCACTAGGGGGTGGCCGGATGGAGGACAAGGCCAGTACCTGGGAAATCGCTCTCCTGAGACTTGGGATGCCATTCAGCAGGTACTTGCTCTACTTCTCTCTCCCCGCTGCACTTATCGGCCTAGTAGCAGGTCTTTCTGTTTGGTACACGACTAGCGACGTAATCACAGGTGTTTGGTCGGTTTTCCTCATCATGCTTTTCCCACTTCTCACCTTCTCTGCGACGATATTTTACCCGGTAGCGCAAGTCTCTGCAGAGGCGATTCAGATTGAGCAGGACATGCACATGTTCATGACCAGGATGGGGATTCTATCGATGGGAGAGTCAGCCGAGAAAGGAATGTTCGACGTCCTCAAGGAGATGGGTGATTATGGTGCGCTTGCGCACGAGATCCAAGCGATTGAGACGTTGGTCACCAAGTGGCACACAAATCTCCCTGAGGCAGCCAGGATAGTCGGCCGACAGAGCCCCTCCGCTATCTGGAGCGATTTCCTTGACAGAATGGCCTTCTCGGTGGAGGTCGGCCAGCCTATCGGTGAGTTCTTCACTAGTGAGAACGAGACATTCGAGCAGGCGTATACCACGATATACGATGCCAGGCTAGAGCAGCTAGACACCCTGAGGGAGACCTTCGTATCGCTCACCACCACTGGACTGCTCCTTCTAGTGGTCGCGGGCCTGCACTTGATTCTCTTCCAGACGGGAGCAGATACCAACAACCCGTTTGAGGTAATACTCAGGGCCCGCTGGGTTCTCCTGGCGGGTGCTATGTTCGGTCTACTCCAGATAGGTGCATGGTACCTATTCACATTGGTCATTCCTCAAGAGGACCTTTTCGCCAAGCACGGATTCAACACAGAGCAGGCTATCGACATGAGAAGGTCATGGATATTCGCAGGCATTCTTGGAACCATGATGCTCATGATGATGTCGGGCGTGTTCATCGCTTACGGGACCGACATACTATTCGACCAGTGGAACTACTTCGGTCTTCTCGTCATCGCAGCCCTGATGTCACCTCTCCTAGCACCGGCTCTGCTAATCGGCCAGGAGGAGGCGAGAGTGAGGAGGAGGGACGAGGCATTCCCAGAGTTCATCAGGGCTTTCGGCGGTACTGCACAGGCAAGGGCCCAGGAGCCAAGCGCGATGGTGAAGGCGCTCTCAGGAATCGATTTCGGCGCCCTAGACGACTCAATCTCTAACCTAGAGAAGAGATTGTCGATGAGGATAGACAGCGACTACTCGTGGGACTGGTTTGCCGCAGACAACAACTCGATGCTCGTATCACGGTTCACGAGGGTTTTCATTGAGGGCTCATCCTCGACCGGTGAGGCTGGTCTAGTGGGAGACATGGTCTCACAAAGCACGACCAGCCTACTAGGGCTTCGTCAGAGGAGACAGATCTCTGCGAATGTCATGAGGAGCGTCTCATACGGGCTTCTGATTGCGATGATAATCGCACTAAACATCACCACGTCCATCATCGCCGGCCTCGGAGAGACCATTGCATCGGTAGCCCAAGGATTAGTGGATAGCACCGGTGAAGTGGGAACAGCCGCAGGAGGGGTCGACGTCGCTCTCCCAGCCCTCTCGGAGACAGGAGGAATTGAACAGAATATCCGTGTCTTCAACTATATGGGAACATTCCTGATTGTCATTTCTATCGTCGTCCTAGGACTAATCACAGCAAGAATCAGAGGAGGGGGAACGACCCTGGTCCTCGGCCAGATGATTCAGATGATGTGGATAGCGGGGATTGCGAACTTCTTCAGTGCATGGATACTGGATCAGTCTGTCGGATTGTTCCAATCTGGTGGTGCCGGCTAGCGAAAGCGCAGAAGCCTTGATGTCACCAGCCGATTGCCTATTGGCATGGCCGACCCCCTGCTCTCGACCCTCAGGATCTCATTGCTCGTCCTCTGCATGTTCGCAGCCGCAAGATCCGATTTCCGAACCCTTTCAGTCAGAGACGAGCACTGGATTAGATGGGCTATTCCTGCTTCCATCATACTCGTGCTCGAGATTGCTTCATCAGATGCAGGGTTTGAGAACGTATGCATGACCTTCGCCCTGATGGCAATTTTCTCAATCTGCTTTGTAGTCCCTCCAGATCCCAGAGAGCTAGGGGAATGGGGCGGACAAGAGGCAACCCTCTCAATACTCTATCTTCTGGCGGCTTCGGGAATAATCGGGGGCGCGATTGCATACTCCGAAACAGACTTTGTCGACTTGGTACTCGGCGACGAATCTCCAAACACAACACTGTGGTGGAGTATGATAGGGGCGTTACTTACTGCAGCAGCCTTCTTCTGCTCTTGGAGATTTGGACTAATCTCAGGAGGGGCAGATGTGAAGGCACTCATCCTAGTCACGCTCTTCTTCCCATCGTGGGCGTTCGTCCCCGATCAGATTTACCCTCTAGCTGAAGACCCATTGTTCAGAATGCCACCATCGATGGTAATGTTCGTCTGGGCCGCAGCAGCATTCCTAATCGCACCACCCGTAATCCTCGCTCACAATGCAACTAGAGGTAACATTACGTCCCTCTCCGATTTGAAGATGGCTTGGCATGCAACGAAGCAAAAGATATCCGAATCAAACCGACTCTCGGGGATGGATGAGGCTACTTCTTGGATACTTACCGAAGTTATTGACAAGAATGGGGAGAAAACCATCGTCAATCGAATACTACCATCGAGCAGGTCGTCAATCGGTACGGAAAGAGGAGCGAATCTGGCACTATTGGAGGAAATGGGCTTAGACAGCGTCTGGATGACCAGGAAGCATCCGTTCCTAGTGTACCTGTTCTTGGCAATACTGCCTACTCTGCTCCTTGGAGACCCCCTTGCATACCTAATCAGATGAAGTCCTCAAGAGTCATCACAGTGACCTTGTCGTTGTTGAACAGCGAATCTACACTAGACGACATCCATCCGACCCTATGCTTAGTGTAGTCGTCCACCCCATATTCCTCCATCACATCCTCTGTGATCTGGATATACTTCCTAACAGCTCCCTCCGAGACAGTTAGTACCACGTTTCCTCCGCATCCGGAGTCCATTTCCCCTCCTGTGAAACCACCCGAAGGCTTGGCCTTCTGCACGATGCATTTTCCTGCAAGAGGCATCCTACGGTAAGACTCTCCACATTTCACGCACCGTATCTTCTGCCTTGTGTATGCCATTAGGTTCCCCCTCATGTCTGGGAGGAAGTGGGACTCTATCACCTGCTTCGCTACCCTTTCGGCCGCGACAGGGCGCAATAGCCTCCCTAGACCCAACTGACCCTCCAACTTGTCCTTCATGGTCACTAGGGTCTTGTAGGATGAGTTTTCCGGACCGGCGTCAAGCGGTCCAGAATCGTGAGTCCACCCATAACCTCGAATTTCCCCGATCATGCCAAGTCTATTCTCGACTATATCGACCAAACTCCTGACCTCCTTGGGATGAGGCTGGGCAAGTGTAGACTCGTAGAACTCCCTGCTGTAACTCCAAGCACAGTCCACGTTCAAGGCCTCCTTGTCAATCTCACTCGGATTCAATCTAGTTGTGAGGACGAGTGGTGCATCCATCCTCCCTCCTCTGTTTGCAGGAAGTATTGTTTGAGTGAAGTTCAGCAATCCATCCATCAGCATCATAATGCTGTCTTCGTCACCATCGCAATTCCTCCTCTTTGCAGCATGGAAGAGTGGATGGGCATAACCAGCGGAAGCATCGGTCCAACCGATGATTCTGCATGCTACCCCACCAGAGGTGTGGGGGGCGAGACCAATCGCAATGTGTCCCACAATGTCTTGCAGGCTCTTTGCCTCGTAGAAGGGCCCCATCCCATAGAACCTGACCAGCAGGTCATCGACAAACGCGCAAGTGGATAGAAGGTGGTCGGAAGACAGACTAGACGGAATGAAGTCCTGAGGTAGCAACTCCAGAATCTGCTGGTCACCTCTCAATGGTTCACCAGTGAAATCATGAGTATAACCAAGTTCCACCAGCCTCTTCCATGGCGTCTTGACCTCTGATGGTCTGAAGTGTGTGACTGGGACATCACTCATGTCAAATCTGGAGGTTCCGTCTCTGAAAACAGAAACCCCGTGCAGACCCCTGAGGATCCCCTTCTCCAACTGTTCTGGGGATTGCTCTTCGGAGACCAGTCCCTTCACGGCCTTGATCTTCTTTGGAATCCTGTCCAGTCCCAACTTCCTTCTCTTTGCCTCGATGATGGAACCGAGATTTACCGCAGTCCTCTCCCCCTTCCTCCTCCCTCTCTTCCTCCGGGGGGCACTAACGGTTTTCCCACCGCATTCCATTGGCTCATCCGGATTAGGTCGGTGATGACAAGTGACATGTGGACTCTCCTTCCCGCATTCCTGACATATTCTCGGACCTACCACGACTCTAATCGACCCCTTTTTCGAGGCCTCTGATACTAGTCTCTGCGGCCCCCCATTCTCACCGATAGGAAAGAGTGAGTGCACAAGGGGGCTCATCTCCCTCGCTCCCGATTTCTCTGGCCTCCCCATCCTAGCTCCAACTCTGCAGGGCACCGAATCCTCCCACCTGGGGAGAACGGAGACTCTTCTGACCAATTGCAGACTCCTCTCTACCTGGTAGTCATCCAACCTACTCCGTGCCTCCAGTCGACCTGCCTCATCCAAATCTCCCTCAGTAGCCTGAATCGAATTTTGGTAATTGGAGACCTTTCCTACAATATCGGAAACGATTGACTTCACTTCTTTCCTGACAACTATTTGCTCTTGGGAATAATCCAGCCCCAGACCATCCAATAGGCTCTCCCAATGTTTTGGAATCAATATGTCGGAGCCTTCGTGACCATGCCCGATTCCGAGTGTCATTAGGGATGATTTGACCAATCCATGACGGGATACTTCAGTCCAACGTGGACCCTCTCCCAATATCGGTTGGCCGAAGTGGGATTTTTCCCCAATCGACGAGAATGGCCACCCATCAACTACATTCATAATTCTGAGGGACGAATCTTCGATAGATCCATTCTCAATTATCGAGTCAACTAATTCAGGTACGAATTGAATAGGCAGATCGGACCACCAATGATTCCAAGGAGGAGGTACGGCAGTGCCATAGCAAATCGAGATATCCCGAACCTGACTCCAAGAAACTTCCAAGTCCTTGAGGAAAGAAATCCAGTCCCTACGCCTCCAATATCTGTCCAAGGACGACTCCCCTCCACGTTCAATTGCTCCATTGAATGGCATTCCAGGGGGCAGGGTGGACCTTTTCGCTCCTAGAATATCTGCGAACTTCTCGACCTTTTCATGTGTATCTAGAGCATCTGCAATATCTACTGCCCACCAATCTATTGAGTATGATGAGGGAACCAGGGGTTTGTTATTCTCCAGGAATTCACCATAGCCAAGTAGTATTTCTCCAGCATCCCAAATTGAGTCAACCTCGCCATCACACTCACTCCATTCATCCTCCGTGCAGACCCTACAGAACCTTCCGTCCTTCATGAGAACCGTGGGACCATCGATCTCAATGCAGGGAGTGACTGCACAAGCCTTCCCAGGGCCCTCTATCTTCATCTGAGTGCCAACTGCCAGAAAACCCCCCATTGCCTCCATAGTAATCGGGTTTAGACCTGCAGCCGCGAGGCCGGTCGCCCTACTTCTTCCATATCTGAGCCTGAATCCCCCGGGCTCGCGTGGTTCACCAAATACCGGTCTACCGGCAATCACATCTTCCATGTATTTCGACTCCTTTTGGATCACTCTGCTCTTCTCTTCAGTGCCCTTGGAGTCGCCGCCCTTCTGTTTGTCAACGAATTTGGAAATGAAATCCCAGCCTGGAACGTCCAATCTCTCTGTGTGGGCCTGAATTTTTGGCGCCTTTAGGCACAATCCTTCTCCAATTACCAACATCACTCCACCCCTGACCCTGGTTCTGAAAGAACCATTTTCATTGACTATATTCTTGACTTCTTTGTAGCCAGCACATTCCATTCTCTCGGTCTCTTCGCCATTAATCATTACCGGGCATTCTTTTACAATAGTCTCAGTCTCCTCCGGAGGAGGTTTGTATTGGAGATTCGCACGATATAGACCAAATTCCTCCTTCACTCTCTCTACTTCAGGAACCGTGGGGATGTATCTCCCCACTCCTATTTCCCTCCGCAGAATATCTCCAATGAGGACACCCAGGGCTTGAGCCGTACCTCCCGCAGCCCGAATCGGGCCGCAGAAGTCAATCGAAAGAAACTCAGAACCATCAGCATTGCTCATGATTCTGACATCCCCAATTCCATCTAGAGGAGCAACTAGAACTGCTTCGGTAAGTACTGCAAGACCAACTCTCAGACCTGAGTCAATAGCTCTCCTCCTATCGCCGGTTGCCGCATGCATCTCCTTTGTCACAGAAATCGCAATCATGATTGCTGCCGTTTCCCTGTCGTGCTCCTGAAGAAGACCTCTGAGCCTACTCTCGATCTTCAACGGCGGTTGACTACGCTTTGTAGGGTCGATGAAAAGATAAGGGTCTTCGAGTAATTTCTCCGTCCTACTTGCCAAATCCGAGGCCCTGGGGATTTCAACCGACTCTGAGAAGTCTAAACCCTTCTTCTTTGCTACACTAGCAATTGCATAAGCCTGCTCAATCTTTTCGTCCAGCGATTCATAGTATGTCGACCTCTCTGACTCGAGCCTGTCAATATCCATTTCCGCGATTTTGGGACTTTTGGTCATGGTTCTTCCTCGCTACAGCACCCCCCACTCGGACACGGCCGTCCAAGAACATTGACCGTCATCCCGTACAAAATCCATTCCAACTTAGGTAACCTTCATCCCATTCCGTCTAGGCCATAACAGGTAGTATGACATCAACTACTGTGGAGCAGGCGAGAGAAAGGCTGATTGAGAGGATACGGGACTTGGCCTATCTTTACTCTGAAAAAGAGGACTTTACCCTTGCCAGTGGAAGGAAGAGCAAGCACTTCTTCGATATGAAGCCGGTGATGATGGATCCGGAATGTGCCCATCTATTGGGGGTGCTAATCCATCATCAAATTGAGACAATCGGGCAAGTAGATGCTGTTGGCGGACTCGAACTGGGAGCAGTGCCGCTCACTGGAATTGCAATTGCAAAGGCCGGACGCGGGTCTTCGCTCAAGGGATTCATAGTCAGGAAGGAGCCCAAGGGAAGAGGAGGCAGGAAGACTGGAAATCCACCAGGGATAGAGGGCTCAAGTCTTGAAAGCGGCCACAGGATAGTACTCTTGGAAGACGTGACCACTACGGGAGGCTCCGCATTGAAGGCTGCTCAACGACTAATCGAGATGGGATGTGATGTTGCATCCTGCATCACCATCTTGGATAGGCAGGAGGGTGGTTCAGAAGCATTTGAAGAAGCAGGAATTACCCTTACCCCGCTCACTGTAAAGTCAGAAATCGCGAGTTGAAAAAATGAGTCAGCATGAAATAGACTCCGATAGTTTACCGTATCATCCATCTAAGCTAGAGAGAAAGGAGTATATCGGAATCGGGGAGTTCTTCTCAGTAGACATGAGGACTGGAGTAGTAGACGATGTTCAAGAGTTTCCGGAGATGAGGAAACCGTCTTACAAAATCAGAGTGGATTTCGGACCCGTGGTCGGAAAACTATGGAGCTCTGCACAAATTACCAACTATTCCAGATCCCAGTTAATCGGAAGATCAGTAGTCGCTGCGATAAATCTTGGAGAAAAGACACTTCCGACCGGTTTCGTGTCCCAATTTCTAATTCTCGGGGCTCTAGATCCAGACGGAACGGTGAAGCTTCTGGAACTCCCAGAGGGAACATCTCCCGGATCAACGGTAGCATAGTCTGACATCCATACCATATTGAACTTGGAACGGCTGAAGCACAACATGACCTATGTGAGGATGACTACAAGTGCTGGAGAAATAGACATACAGCTGTATACCGATGAATGCCCAGAGACTACTGGGAATTTTCTAAAATTGGTTGATGATGGATTCTATGACGGATTACACTTTCATCGTGTTATCAAGGACTTCATGATTCAAGGAGGATGCCCGCACTCAAGTGATCCAAACAATGGAAGAGCGGGTACAGGAGGTCCAGGCTGGAAAATTCCCTGCGAGCCTTCTGCATTGGGTAAGAAGCACGACAAACCAGGAATCTTCTCAATGGCAAATGCAGGTCCTAACACAGGTGGCTCACAATTTTTCCTAACCACAGTACTCACTCCTTGGCTAGATGGTAGACATGCGGTTTTCGGAGAGGTTGCCAAGGGAATGGAAGTAGTGAGAGCAATTGAATCCACAGAGACCCTTTCCGGTGACAGACCGACATCACCTCAGAGGATAATCAAGGTAGAAAGAGCCTAGAATCTAATAATCAGCAAATTTATTAATAAGTTGTTAATAGAAACAACATGGCAAAGCATCGCGTCGGCGATCGTAGAATAATTACCGTAAGTATACCGGAGGACTTGGCTAGAAGATTGGATGCACGGGTTGGTCAGGGCCGTGACAAAGGCAGATCAGCAACTATCTCCAAGATGATAGAGACATCTCTCACCGGGTCGAACCTCTCTCACATTACTTCCAAATCACCCGTTCCAAGGAATCCTAAGGGTGTCCGTGGCAAGATTAGGATTGAGGCAGACACTATGGGGGAGATCGAGGTACCTGCAGATAGGTATTTTGGAGCACAAACTGCTAGATCCCTAATCAATTTTAATATTGGTGAAGATCGAATGCCACGCTCCGTCATTCGAGCATTTGGTATTCTTAAGCAGGCAGCCTCGGATACAAACGTAATACTAGGGACTCTTGATGATAATGTTGGAAAACTTATCTCAGAGGCATGTGAAGAGGTAATTTCCGGGTCTCTTGATGACCATTTTCCACTAAGAATTTGGCAGACTGGTTCTGGGACTCAGACTAACATGAATGCAAATGAGGTAATTGCAAATAGAGCCATAGAGTCTTCAGGGGGGAAATTGGGAAGCAAATCACCAGTTCACCCAAATGACCACGTAAACCGAGCTCAATCGAGCAATGACACTTTCCCTACTGCAATGCACATCGCTGCAGCCGAGGAGATCCAACACCGACTGATACCATCGGTGCAGAGACTACGAACTTCCCTCGCCGAAAAGGCTGATGAGTTCGAGAACATTGTCAAGATTGGTCGAACCCATCTTATGGATGCCGTCCCGCTAACTCTAGGTCAGGAGTTCGGAGCATATGTTTCTATGCTGGATGCCGATATAATTAGAATCCAATCAGCACTGAATGATCTACTAGAACTTGCACTAGGGGGAACTGCAGTTGGTACGGGTCTGAACACACACCCCGACTTCGCAGACATGGTCGCCGAGAAGATAGCTGAAAAGACCGGTCTACCATTTATTAGTGCTGAAAACAAGTTTGCTCAACTAGCTGCACACGATGCAATAGTCGCTGCCTCAGGTACCCTCAACACGCTCTCAGCATCTCTAATGAAAATCGCTAACGACATTCGGTGGCTAGGCTCTGGGCCTAGGTGCGGATTCGGAGAACTTGCTCTTCCAGCCAACGAGCCAGGATCCAGTATCATGCCTGGAAAGGTGAACCCAACCCAATCTGAGGCGATGACTATGGTGTGCTGCCAGGTAATGGGTAATCACGTTGCAATTTCAATAGGCGGCAGCCAGGGGAACTTCGAATTGAACGTCTTCAAACCAATGATGATTCACAACATCTTGCATAGCATAAGGCTACTCTCCGACACTTGCGTCTCTTTCTCTGACAAGTGTGTCGATGGCTTGAAAGCGAACGAAGAGAAAATATCTGACCATTTGGAGAACTCATTGATGTTAGTAACCGCGCTAAACCCCCACATAGGGTATGACAATGCTGCTAAGATTGCGAAGAACGCCCACGAAAAAGGCCTGACCCTAAGGGAGAGTGCTATCCAACTGGAACTTCTCAATGATGAACAGTTCACAGACTGGGTAAAACCCAATGAAATGACGGGCCCGAGCTCATAGGAGTCATTACGACTACGTTTCAGATCAGAAGAAGAATGTGGGCCGAATCAGGTGGGAGCAACAGGGGGTTCCGCACATGGGGGAGCTTCCCCCCCTGTTAACTCCGCAGGGTCCGGGTGTCACCTGGGCCCGAAGGCCCAGGTTTCCCCGGGTAGACGACTCCGGAACTTCATGCTCTTCCTTTGTCATTTTCCGACTTTTGTTAGATCTCCCTCCCAATCGCCGTATCCGTTTCAGGTACTTCGTCTCCGCTTTTCCTTCCACGTCTCGATACTGGCTTCTCCACGGATCTCTCCGCCCTTGTTGCCCAGTGTTTCCCTCAGCTTCCTTCCCCTTCGTTTCCTCCGGTTTTCTCCACTTCGTTTCCCACTTATGTGACCCAGGATTATTCTCTTCCCCCTACGCACATGTATCTCTTCAGCTCCTATCTCGCTCTCCCCTTCGTTACCTCCAGTTCCTCCGATTTATTCGCCGCGACCTTCGCGTCCACAGACGCTCCAGCCTTTCCCCGAGATCCTTTCGTTTCTCGGTTCTACCGCCTCGGTTTCGAGGCTCGGTTTTTGTGGCCCGCGAGTCGCGCCGAAGCGCCCTCACACCACTCCCCCGGAGCGGCAAAGAACACAGGGTAATGGGTGGCTCATAAACATTTCGCTAATATTGCCGCAGTTCACTGGAAATAAGGGTCTTTGAGAGTGTTTTTCCACTGCAAATCACCCTCCGCGCAGTCTGCGTATTTTCCTTCGCAGCTCTGAACTCCGATCTTCCTCAGCCATTTCTTCCACTGGTCTTGAGAAACGACGCCGAACCACATCACCCTCTACAACAAAGATGCAACCAGCATCATCTCCAAAGCAAATCAGGTCTTCATTACTGAAGGCAGATACGATTCTAGAATTATGGGATATCTCCAATTCTACATTCCCCTCCTTGAGATTTATCAGAAATATTGCCGATTCACCATTTCTCCATGAGGGTACCCAGACCCCCCTCTCAGCAACTAGCGACGGCCCAAATCTGAGTACATCGACAATTCCACCAAGATTAACAGACCAAGAACCATAATCTTCGCTAGAAGCAACTACTCCCGAATCCATTCCAACCACCCAACCACCAAAGTAGTCGATTGCTCGAACCGAAGACTCAACTTGAGATACGGACTTTACCCCATGGTCAACAATCTCTGAGACCGATCCGTCGCTGTGCCCTAGTACTACGGGCACCACTCCTCCCCCGTTTCCAGTTGTAACAGGTTGAGGTTGTTCCAAATCAGGATAGACTACTCCATTATCAGAGACTATCGCATAACCAGATTTAGGGCGACTGAGGCCCAAAACCAATTTTCCCTTTTGATCCGACAATGACCAGGCCCTCCCAAAGGTCTCCCACTTGTTCCTAACCACCCCATCAAAATCGATTTGCCAGACAGCACCCTCTGAATAGTCTTGAATCTCAAAGTTGTAGACAGAGGTTGTTACCCACACAGATCCATTAGAAACCCTAACAAAGTCGCTTGAACCTTCCAATCTCACGCTCCAGATATCTTCTCCAGAATGCATCCCAATTGCGTGAATGTTATCGGACTCGGTAAGAAAAAAAACCTCATTATCACAGTATGAATCGGAGCACGGGCCCTCAAAATTACGCCTCCAAATCTCCACTCCGCTAGAGATTTCCCAACACGCAACTTCACCAGACCTGGAGCCTGAGAATAGGAGATTATTCGCAACTCTAACGAAAACGCATTCACCATCAACTTCTCTCACATAGGAGGAATAACCCTCCAGACTTGCAACAGTCATTGAGCACCTCTTTCAAAACTCAAGCACTTACCCCGTAAAGCCTCTCTACCTTTGAAGTCAGATATCTTACGAAAGCATCAGGCGAGGGGGAAGATCCCGTAACCTCTTCGATCAGTTCTGCCGGTTTTAGCACGCTCCCTCTATTGTGAACATTCTTCCTCATCCAATCTAGAAGGTGCCCGAAATCACCACTTCTAATATGGTCATCATGCATGGGAAGATCCTCTCTCGCAGACTCAAGTAGCTGAGCAGCGTAGAGATTTCCCAGTGTGTATGTGGGGAAGTAACCTATAGCTCCCATCGACCAATGAACATCCTGAAGAACTCCAAGAGAACGATTTGGAGCCTTAATTCCGAGGTATTCCTGATACTTCTCATCCCAAGCATCAGGCAATTCGTCAACTTCTATTTCACCTGCGATCAATTGTTTTTCAATCTCATACCTTATCATGATGTGTAAGTTGTAAGTTGCTTCATCGGCATCTACTCTAATCAGCCCAGGCTCTACAATATTCACTGCTTGCCACAATTGCTCTGAACCAATTCCCTCCATGTTATCTGGAAAGCACTCCTTCCAAAGTGGAAGAGACCACTCACAGAACTCCCTTGATCTCCCTATTTGGTTCTCCCAAAGACGACTCTGACTCTCATGGATCCCCAGACCATTCGCTTTTCCCGCCGGTTGGAAATCAAATTCCCTAGGACGCCCCTGTTCGTATGTGCCATGTCCAGTTTCGTGCATAGATCCGAATAAAGAACCGAAGGGCTCGTCTTCCCTGTATCGAGTTGTCCACCTAACATCATCTGGATTCGGGCCCCCACAGAAAGGATGGGTCGACAGATCTCGCCTTCCCGCCGAAAAGTCGAAACCAATTGCTTCTGAAACTCTCTGACTCAACTCTTCTTGTGCGCTTTGATTCCATGAGTTATTCTCTATCCATGACAAATCTGGCCTATTCCCACTGTCAACTACTGCTCTAATCAGAGGGGCAACGTTGTCCCTAAGGCCAGAGAAAAGTGAATCTAACCTCTGCACTGTAAGCCCACTTTCATACAAGTCAAGAAGCGCATCATATCGCAAGTTCTCATAACCATAGAAGTCCGCCTTCTTTCGGGCGTGTTCAATCGCTATGGCAAGGTCATCTCGGAAAATCGAGAAATCATCCTTTTGACGGGCCTCAGTCCAAGAAACAAGCGATTTCGACCTGTGCTTAGCCATCTCTTCGACGAATTCTGTTGGCAACCTGGTAGCCCTGTCGTAAGACTCCCTTGCAAGCCTAATATTGGCCCTCTGAACCTCATCAAGATCATCCTCCAACTCAAGTTGTTCCAATAACGACCCAATCTTCGAGTCAGTGAGCCTCTCATGCGAGGTCTTTGAGACCCATGCAAGCTGCTCTGCTCTCAATGGAGCAGCCTTTGGGGGCATCAAAACCTCCTGATCCCAACTTAGAAGGCTCCCAATCTGACTAATCAAGTCAATATCTTTCAGCCTCACCAGCAGTTCTTCGTATGCACTCATGACCCCCCCAAAGAGGACCAAGACACATATGTTCCGGCTAATCTGGAACCGCACCAAAAGCGAGCGTTGATATGACCCACCACCATTCAAACACCGGGGCAGCAGGAATGTCGGAGAAGCAACTCGTAGATGCGCTGAATAGAGCACTTGCATGGGAGCTCAGAGCAATTGCTCTGTATTCGCATTACTCTGCGTATGTTTCTGGTATCCACAGGCTCCATCTCGCTGCTCATTTTAACAATGAGGTGAATGAATCGGTTACTCATGCTGCAACAGTCCGTTCTGCCATTGTAAAACTAGACGGCATAGCAATCACAGAGCGTGATGATACTCCAATTGTCCATACTTCAAACTTCAAGGAGATGCTAGCCGAGGCATATGAAACCGAAAAGAAAGCCGTAGCGACGTATCGTGAGATTTTGCCATTAGTGGAGAAAATTGGCGATACTGAACTTTTTGATTCACTGGAAGTAGTTTACTTCGATGAACAGCGTTCAGTCGAGGAATTGAGGATGATGCTGAAGGATTAGAAGGACATATTTGAGCACCAAAATCTTACTTCCCTTAGTCCCTAACATTGATGCTCTAACCCTCCAGCGTTGATTCTGTGGCCCGCAATGATTCAAGACCAAACGTGCCCGTTTCGGATAGAATAGTCCTCCATCTTTGGGAACAGGACTTCCAAGCAGACCACTACACAGTCACATCCGAAGTCACTCGTTCTGGGATTGCCGAATCTTGTGCATTGCACCCTCCAAATGTCTCTAGAGCAATGAGTCAACTGATTTCTCAAGGATTCATCTCCCAACACAGTAGATCGATTAGAGGGCAAAACCGTAGACAAAAGACATGGCAATTAACAGAAGATGGTAGGCAACTTGCGAGGGAGAGAATTTCCGAACTACGCTCGCTAAACGTACTGGTAAGATCGAAGGGTGGCAATGTTCTGGAAATCAGAGCGGATGAGGCCGCCAATAAGTTGCACGCCGGACTCAGTCTACTCCAAATTCTGATGCACGCGCAACACGAGGGAGTCCTAAACTTCGGAGACATTCGATTCGGCGCACTAGTTAGAAAAAACGAAGAAAAACCACAGCCAGAAATATCCGCCGTTCTCACTGGCGCCCTTTCTACCTATCACACAAATCCCCCAAAGACACGCACAGTACATGGAAGAAAGAATGAGTTGGGGGATATGGACAAGTGGTTCAATTCCCAAAGATCACTTCTAGTAATCTCAGGAATAGCTGGATGTGGAAAGACAACACTAGCATCCCATTGGATTTCAGAGATGATGGATGCAAACCCGAATCTCATGACCATGTACTACCCCTGCCAACCATGGGACTCGCCCCTGGGGATTGCGACAAGTATACTTCATCGAATTGGCATCACCGAGGAATCAGAAGATCCTTACAATATCTTGGAGACTTTGCCATACAAGCCTGCATCTAGATTAGAAATAGACGCATTTAGGAGACGACTAACAGCACACTTGTTGGATGAGAAGAATAACACCAATGACGCTGAAGTTGGAGGCAAATCAGGAGAAATCATTGTAGTCTTGGATGACGTTCACAATATTGGAACCAGCGGCGACCACCTCTTTGGTGCTCTACTGCAGACCGCTGAGAAAACTCAACTAAGGCTATTGATGATCTCCAGAACAAATCTAGCCTTCTATGATCGCCGATATGTTCACACTCTGGACAAGGTTTCCGAATTGGCACTATCTGGCCTTTCCCCAGAAGAAGTTGAAGCGTGGATAGAAATGATCCAAGTCCCAGAAAATGCTGCTGCATCAGAGATTCACAGAGTAACAGGGGGACACCCCCTCGCAGTAGAATTACTGGAAATGTATGGGCAGACTCTACACGAGGACTGGCTCAGATTCTTGGATGAGGAAATTCTGAACGTCCTCCCAGACGAGCACCGAGAGGTACTTTCAATTCTGGCAATCTCCGAACGACCGGTTCCTTGGGAGAGGCTGGCAATTGCTGCAGAAATCGATGGAACACCCCCAGCACAACTTATTGAGAGGGGCTTAATGCTCGAGTTAGAGGAAGGGATGTGGTTGCATGAAGCCCTTAGATCAAGACTACTGAGGGATGTTGGAAAGCCGTTCGAAGAGAGGCTGAGAAAACTGAACAACGCAGTTGACTAGGACATATGCCTGTCTAACCATGAATCCATACTCTGCTTGGGCATCGCCCCTGTCATCCTATCCACCATCTCCCCGTTCCTGAATAGAATCAGTGCGGGAATGCCCCTTATGCCGAATCTCCCTGAAGTAAGTGGATTGACATCGGTGTTCACCTTTGCAATCGTAATCTCTCTTTCTTCGGCAATCTGCGATAGGACAGGACCGACCATCCTGCATGGCCCACACCATGGTGCCCAGAAATCCGCTAGTACCCACTCATCGCTCTTTGTTGTTACATCAAAGTCCGTGTCACCAGTATCGACAACCCTGCCCATTATTCCACCTAATCAGAGGGATTGTTCCCCACCCTATCAACATGTGTATTATTGGTCAGGTCAGATTAGAAGGTATTGAGAACCGGCACCTCTTCCTAGTCGACGAGGGGAGCATGGAAATTACACCCAGCATACTTACGGCAGACTTCTGCAGATTGGGAGAAACCATCGACGAGGCAATCGATGCTGGAATCGGTTGGTTGCACATGGACGTCATGGATGGAAACTGGGTAGTCAATCGCACAATCACCTTTGGCCCTGCATTGATCAGATCTGTCCGAGAAAGAGTGGGCCCCAAGGTTTTCATCGATTGTCACTTGATGATTACAAATGCTGAGGAGACATGGGAGCAATATGCAAATGCAGGCGCCGATATGGTGATTGCACACATAGAGGCAGTAGAGGACTTTCCAAAACTGATTTCCGAATTGCATGACTCAGGAGTTCAATCTGGATGTGTAATCAATCCAGACACTCCAATTGACGGCCTGCTCCCATTCCTATCTGAACTTGATTTAGTCCTGGTAATGTCAGTAGTTCCTGGAAAGGGTGGTCAATCCTTCATTCCCGAAGTAGAGGGTAAGGTAAGATCACTCCGTGAGGCTATCGACTTTCAGATTGAGAATGGTGGTAGAGATACAAAACTGATGATCGACGGCGGAATTAAAGATCACAATGCGGCATTGGTAGCTGGATGGGGTATTGATATTGCAGTAGTTGGCTCGGGACTGATCAACAAACAAGCATCAATAGGTGAGAACTTAGTTTCCATCACAAACTCTCTTGAAATCTAATTTATATCCGAGCCACATCTTCCATTATCAATGGTAACAGTAGAGTGGATGAGGCAGGAGATTCTCAAGGTCGTGCCCGATGCAATTGTCGAAGCAACGGATTTGCACGGGTCCGGAGATCACTTCCACGTGAGAGTGACATCAGAAAGCTATGAGGGAGTAATGCCACTTCAGAGACAGAAACCAATACTGAATCACTTCAAGGAGTACATTTCCAACAACACCGTCCATGCCCTTGACCTGAAGTGCATGACCCCAGAGCAAGCCGAAGCATCCACTCAAACTGCTTTCGACCCACATGGTCAAGAGCACGAGTTCTATGGGGTGCATATCCGCAGACCAAGCAAGGAGTGATTGAGATGAGTTTTGACTGGACACCAGAAGAGCTGCAACAAGTAGTTGACGAAAACAAAATTGTGATTTTTATGAAGGGGACACCAGAACAGCCCCAGTGCGGATTCTCTGCAAGAGGAGCACAAGTCCTTAGCTCTGTAATCGCAGAACTAGGGATGGAGACCTTTGCTTGTGTAAATGTCCTACTTGATCCTAGAGCCAGACCCGCATTGAAGGAGTGGTCAGATTTCCCAACCATCCCTCAGGTATTCATCAACGGCGAACTCATTGGGGGTTCGGACATAGTTCTAGAGATGTATCAGTCTGGAGACCTCCAGAAGATCCTTGCTCCAGAGTGAGGGATTGGATGCCTGAGCCGGACGATGACCGGCAAATCATGCTAATCGCGCTGTTCGGAGCCATGCTTCTCTCCTTTGCACCATTGTTGTATGTCCAATCCGACACCAGTCCAATCACAGGAGCGTTCTTCCGGATGCTATACGCCCTCCCAATTCTGATTTTCCTAGTCTGGTACTTGAATCAGGATGACCAGAGGGGGAAAAGGAATAGGATGCTTGCCTTTTCTGCAGGTTTGCTTCTGGCAATCGATTTCGCAGGATATCACAGTGCTATTGACTACATTGGAAGTGGAATCGCAACGTTGATTGGCAACTCTCAGGTAATTATCGTAACTCTGGTCAGTTGGTGGCTATTTGGAGAAAGGCCGAATCGAATGATACTTCTAGCCCTACCAATGGTAATGCTGGGCCTGCTGTTCATCTCAGGAATTTGGGATGAAGAACCATACGGAGAGGACCCAATAAAGGGCGTATTTGGAGGGATAGTTGCAGCGATATTCTACTCCTCATTCCTCATACTCTATAGATTCTCAAATCGAATCCGAGCACCATCAGTAAACCTTCAATTGGATGCTACCGCGGGGGCGGCTACGGGACTTCTCTTTGTCGGAATACTGCCCCTCTCCAGACTTGACATAGAACCTATCGACTTCTCTTTCAGTTGGCCAGGACACGGTTGGATCATACTACTCGCTGCTTCTTGCCAAGTAATTGGATGGATAGCAATCACATATGCCCTACCAAGACTTCCAGCCGCCCATACCTCATTCGCAATCCTTCTCCAGCCGGTCCTAACAATTCTATGGGGGATCCTAATCCTCTCTGAGAAACCATCAATTCAGCAGATTGGGGGCATGTCGCTGATATTCGCGGCGATAATTGCAGTAACCATGTTCGGCAAGGCTGAAACCACCCGAGATGGCGGCCGAGTAGAGCCATCCGGCTGACCCATTAAGGTGTACAGGAGAGAGATAAATGCGAGGGGATGGGATGCACTCAGCGAGAACCTTTCGTCCTGTACGATTCAACCAGAAAGGCGACAATAGTTAATCGTTGTGAGAAATTTGCAGATTTTCTCGGATTTTCTTAAATTTCTTGAAGATTACTCTACAGTTAGAATCTCCGGGCCGCCTTCAGTGATGAAAACTGTATGCTCGAACTGCCCAACTACGCCTCTATCGACATCTCTCAGAGCACTGTAGACCTCAAGAAACCTAATCGAGGTTAATTTCTTCACAAGAGACTTCCATTTCCTCTTAAGAGACTCATCATCTTCTTCCGGAAACGGCTTGCTAAGAAGTGGGGATGCCCACCTCTCTGCGAATGGGAGAGTGACGTATCGCTCTTCGATATATCTCGCCATAGTTGCTCCAAGAGGCTTCAACTTCCCCTTTGAGAGCGCTTTCCTAATTCGAACATCCCCTGTCACTCGAAGAATGTTGGATGAATCAGCAGGTGGGACATTTTCAATCATCCCACTCTTTCCAGTGGTATTGAACGGCTCTACCGCATACACTCCACCCGCTTCCACTTCCCCTTTGTAGCCAGAGTTTTTCGGACCACACGCATACATAGGTATTGAAACACCTGAGTGTAGGTTCCATCTCTCCATCTTGTGGCCGCTTAGATTTCTGATTGGCTCAAAACCAGCATCAACAGATGCTTGCTGGGCAGCTTCCCCGATTACATGCCAAGGTGTACCTGGGTGCATCTTCTCTATCGCCGCATCTCTTGCCTCTTTGGCCGCTCTAATTTGCTCAGTATGTTCTCCTCCGTTTCCGACCTCGATAGTTAGAGCATTATCCCCCAATGCTCCTTTGATGTGAACTCCAACATCTAGCTTGACAAGATCCCCTTTCTGGAAAACCATCTCCCCCTCAAAACCCTCGGGGGGTGTCAGTTCGGTATTCGATGTATAGTGGGCAGCAATATCGTTAACTGAAATTGTCACGGGGAAGGCTGCCTTCCCTCCATGCCTTCTGATGAACCTCTCGGCAGAATCTATGACTTCGGACCACTGCTTGCCAGCAACAATCTCGCCCTTGATTCCTTCTAGCGTCCTTCTAGCTACGTGACCCGCGTCTCTCCATTGCTTCAGGTCCTCCTCTTCCACCATGCTAAAATCTCCTTGGTACTGACTTTACCTTCTCTAACTACCTCTATCCTTAGTGACTCAGGTGAGTCGCAGACCGTATGCCATGCTATCAAAGTACTGGGTAGACCACCATGACATCTGCCATCAACCCCCAAAACAGCATGTTCCGAGGTACATAGAGAATCTGCTGCTGCGATGCAATCCAGCAAGGGCTCTTGACCAGTATGATTTGCACTGGTGGCAGTCAAGGGGCCAGTCTTGAGGAGCAGTTCTCTAGCTCTGGGGTCCGAGACCACGCGAACTGCAACGCCCCTGGATCCTAGACGAACGTCCATCTCTTCTTTTGGATTGAGAATGATGGTTAGAGACCCCTCTGGAAACGCCTCTAGTATTTCGTCCACATCATCCGTGACCTCAACAATCTCGCTAGCTTGACTTAGATCGGCAACCCCCAGACTTACAGGCGCACTTCGGGGTCTGCCCTTAATCACAAACAACTCATCTAGAGCACCCGTTTCCGGGATGCAACCCAGAGCAGGAAGTGTGGAGGTCGGATAGACAATGCACCTTCCAGAACGAACCCACTCTACGACTTCGTCCAAACTCTCACCATTATCTGATATGTCTTCTACTTCCGGGAGGCAGGGAAGAAGAATGCGCTACAATTGTCCCCACTCGGAGATCAAGATTTGACTGATGAGTATGCCTCTGTGAGATTCTAGCCAACTCGTAGATGCCGAAGTAGAGGTTCAATACGGGTATTAGGTACAGTAGCTTCCCCACTGCTCGCTTGTCCCACATTTCACTGGTCAACGCATCTCCATTGTCTTTCACAATCGCGATGCCAAGAATCTTCTGACCAAGGGATCTTGAGAAAGCCAAACCTGTGACTCTCCAGTATAGCCAGTGACTGGCAAGCAATATAGAAGCGAATGCAACAGAGTAGTGAAAATCAGACGATGCCCATAGCCTCACGTTCAATGCATTAGCTACCATCCCCCCTGTTGACAGGTTCAGTACTGAGTATACGAGTGTGACATCAATAACGAAGGCAACCATTCTCCTGGCCCAAGAGGCTAGGATCGACCCATCTGGAACCGACCAATGATCATTCTCTTGGGAAACTATTGCTTTCGCCAGCGTCCCCCCGCCATGAATTGAGATGGGAGAGTCATGATCGCTCATTCATGCACCTCATGCAGTACCCAGAAGATGCCATGCCTCAAGTTTACGACTCCTAACATGCTCAATCCAAGATTTCCAATTCTTATCATGTCTCAACGTATCCGGGTTTCCAATTACCACGAGACCACGCTTAGATCTAGTTAGTGCCACGTTAAGCCTTCTTCTATCAGAGAGGAAACCTACATTTCCATCCGAGTTGGACCGTACACAAGAGAAAATTATCACATCCTTCTCTCTTCCTTGGTACCCGTCAACAGTTCTAACCTCGACACCCTGCATCGACTCTGGCAGCATATCCCTAATCTTCCTAACTTGGCCAGCGTATGGTGTGACAATGCCAATGTCCGTTAGATCAAGCCCACCTTCGTCCACGAAGCCCATCAGAATTTTCACTACCCATGATGCCTCTGCTGCATTCTCCTTCGAGGCCCCATCGGGTGAAAGCAATTCATCGCCATCGACTGGAAGGAACGCTAACGGTGAGTCCCAGTCGGGCCAAAGCATCCCAGGAGGAGCCTCTCTCTCAGACTCATTCACCCCATCCTCAAGCATCCCTCCATAGAACTGACAGTTCGGAAACTCAGAAATTGATGGATGCATCCTATATTGAGTGTTAAGAAGTAGTGGCTTGATTCCCATGTCCACTAGTCGCTCGAATAGAGATCGACCCAAACCTCCATTCTCAGCCCGTCGAGAAATCACGGTAGGAGGCAGTTGTCTGTGATCGCCAACCAATACGACTTGCCTAGCCCCTTTCACAATGGGCACCAATGTCGCGGGCTCCGTTGCCTGAGTCGCCTCATCAATAAGCACCCGAGAAAACCTCCGTCCGTCGAGTAAATCATGTCCAGAGCCAATGCAAGTACAACATAGAACCTGAGCCCTATCAAGGATGTCATCTCGAATTTGCCTTTCGAGCCGTTTCACTTCCTTCCACCCTCTGCTAAGGTCTCTGTGCGCTAGGCCCTTTTCCTTCCCTCCTCTCATGCCCTTTATCCTCCTGGACAGTTTTTCGTTTCTCTCAATCTCTTCTATCAGATCCCGGTTCAATTCGTGACTTTCCATCCTAGCATCCATTGTTGCGTTTCTTAGATTCTCCCTTACCTTCACGGGTTGACCTAGTCTCACTGCCCTAACTCCCCTCTCTAGCAAACCCTCCAGTAAGTTGTCAACGGCTACGTTTGAGTCAGCTACTGCTAGTACTGTTCCAGTGTCTAGTATAGCCCAGTTCTCGAGTATCCTAACTGCAGTGTGAGTCTTACCTGTCCCCGGAGGACCTTGAATCAATGTCATCCTACTATTTATTGCACTCTCTGCAGCTTCTCTCTGAGCCTTATTCATGTCACTTGGAAGCGTGACTCTTTTTTGCTTCACTCCCCCTAGCTCTGGAACCAGTGAAGCAGTTCCTACGGGGTCGTGAACTAGACCTAGAAGCAACTCTCTAAGAGGGGCGCTCCCATCTTCTTCGAAGATAGAATTGAGAGCATCCCTCATCCTGTCAAATGCGACACGGTTGGCCCCCCGGTCCATCCTCCATGCCCCCTTCCTCAGACCTTGTGGCGCTTCTGGTAGGACTATTCTAATCGAGTCCCTGCTTCTATTGCTCACTATGGCCTCAATCGGCTTCTCGGTCAGTGGACTACCTCTGCTAAGAAGCACTATGTCACCCTGCCTGAAACGATGGGAACCAAGGTTTTTCCCAACCCCTCGTCGAAGTCTAATGATCTGCTGACCAAATAACCAACCATCTGTCTTGGCATTCAATCCGAAAAGGGCAATTCCATTCGCCTCCAACTTCTTTTCTGACCAATTTCTGAGTCTCTCTTCGGTCATTGCCAACTCATCATCCAACTCCCATCGAATCAGACGCAAGTAGGCTTCGTGGTGGTCCTGGCTCCTTTTGAAGCGACTTGGAACCGTTTTCTCAGAGTCGCCCACGTACACCCGTCTCACCCTGCCCCTATCACGGTTACTTGAAGAGTCCTAGATTCAATAAAACAAACCATTCCCAGTGAGAATTAAACGTTCACCACTGTCGAAAGGAAATGCTGGGGGGACGGGATTGGTATTTGACAGATTTAAGTCATGGAGTAATTCTAACCCCAAGGGCATCGTATGCCCTTCCTGCCAACATTTGAATCAAGAGGGAACCAAGGTTTGCACGCGATGCTTCTATCAGATAGACCGCCCTTCTTTCCAGCAGAGTTCAGGACTTGGGGAAGGCGAGTCCACGGACTTATTGGATCAACTGATGAGCGAGATTGAAGACGATGAGGCGGAGAATGAACCTATCACTCCTTCATTTGCATTTGATGACTTAACCGTGGAAGTCTCACAATATGGGGAAGGAGACGAAGTCAATTTGGACAGAAAACCAGATTTCGACTCGTTTACACCACCCACCGAAGAAATAGAAGAGGAGTATGAGCTCACTGCAGACGATATCCCCCAATTCGTTCAGAAATTCGAAGTACCCAGAAGCTCACTAGAAGAGGAAGAGAAATTGGACCAAAGAACAATCGAGTTAATCCAACCAAATGCCGAGACTCCAAATTTCACACAACCCCTGGAATCAAACGAGGTTATCGAGGCAAATGAAATGGGTGCATCATCTGGAGAGGTCCCGGGCATAGACGAGTATGACTTTGATGGGGATGGAAAGGTAGACGAATTCGAGGAGGCCTTTGCAAGAGGTGACTCACTAACAATCGACGCCCCCCCAATCCCACCCGCGCCCTCGATCCCTATTCCGAAACTTACCGCGACCCCAATACGCGAAGAAAAGGAGCCCGAGACTTTCGAAATACCCGTTCAGATTCCGTCTGCACCAGTCCTCCCACCAGGTGAAGAGAAACCTGTCGACATTTCACAACAAGCCCCACCCTCTTTCTGGCCCTGGCAACAACAGGACGAATGGCCCGTTCCGGAAATAATCAAACAGCTTCAGGCAGCCTTCAGGTCTGCAAAAGATCAGAACAAAGCTCAGACAACAGTCCTTCTTGATGAGGTGGGACCTCACTTGGGCAATAGGACTTCTTTGATCTACTCCGTCGGAAAGCTACTGATGTCAATTGGAAGGAATGCGGAGGCCCAAAGGATGGTTGAATCAGCCTACAAAACGAATCCAGAAGACGCAGATGTTGCTCGAGCTAAGGAGAAACTGACTTCATAACCAAGTTCTGATACGCAGTACTGATGCGTTGGAGCTCGTCCCCGAAAATTATGCATAGGAGGGCAACCTCATCCATCAGGGTAGACGAAGGCTTGGTTCTCAGGCCAGCATCCAGGACCTACACCCCAGAAATAGTCGAGGCATTTGAGGAAACTTGGCCAGATGTTATCAGGGCCATGCCTTGGATAAATCCAGATGAAGAAATCAGGCCGCAGATAGAGGATTTTATCGAAGATACCGAGCGTAAGGGCCGAACCGGACTCCTCCATCACTGGATAATGATACGTCCATGGGATGGCTATGTGATCGGATTGATCGGTTTCGATAGGGTGACTAGGTCAAATAGAGCTACATGGAACTTGGGTTATTGGGTACGCAGTTCTGAGCAGCGGCATGGTTACGCTCGAAGGAGTATTGATGCTGCTTTGGGTTGGCTGGGGCAGGTCGGAGAGCTAATTGTTGAGGTGAAGGTAGACCCCAACAACGCTCCAGGTTCCAAGACTGTGGTTAGGACCGTAAGGAAGTGGAGGGGAGAGAGATGCGTGTCTGGCGATTCCGCAATTACAGTAGCAGGTGTTAGGACGATGCACGAGTGCCACCTCATCGAGGTCGGACCCGGACCATCCCCTCTTTGAGCAGATTAGAAAGACGACCCATTCAAAAAACACGCCTTGGCTGGTGATTCTGCCCCGCGGGGCAGTAGTGCAGCCATGTCTCCAACCAAACCTCGTCAGACCCTCCCTGATTTGGACCCTGAAGAGACCGATGAGTGGCTTGAGTCATTGAGGACGATGACATCTTCCTCTGGCAGTTCAAGAGCCCGACTCCTCCTTCAGGAACTGTTGTCCGAGGCAACAGCCCTTGGAATCGATATTTCCACCTCAAGGACGCCGTATCTGAACTCAATTTCCATCGACCAGCAAAAACCATATCCCGGAAATTTGGGAATTGAGAAGAGAATTCAAAATCATGTTCTCTGGAATGCAGCAGCAATGGTCTCTGATGCAAATAGAAGAATGGATGGAATCGGTGGACACATTTCCACTTATGCCTCGAGCTCAACTTTGTACGAGGTTGGCTTCAATCATGTTTTCAGAGGGAAGGACCACAACGGGATTGGAGACGCGCTCTACATCCAAGGCCATGCTAGTCCTGGAATCTATTCCCGAGCATTCCTAGAGGGTCGTATTTCTAGGGAGCAAATCTCAAACTTCCGACAGGAAGCCTTCGAAGACGGTCTCTCATCATACCCCCATCCTCGTCTAATGCCGGAATTCTGGGAGTATCCAACGGTCTCCATGGGGCTCGGGCCGCTGGGTGCAGTAATGCAGGCCAGATTCTGGAAGTATCTCCATCAGAGAAATTTGGCCGATACCTCCGAGAGTCGTGTTTTCGCATTTCTAGGCGACGGAGAGATGGACGAGCCTGAGGCTATCGCTTCCATAGCAGTAGCCGGTAGAGAACAGTTGGATAATCTGGTTGTAATCGTCAATTGCAACCTCCAAAGATTAGATGGTCCCGTCCGAGGGAACTCCAATATCATTCAAGAGTTGGAGGGACTATATCGAGGCGCAGGTTGGACTGTGATCAAGGTCATCTGGGGCTCGGGATGGGACAGAGTGTTCCAACTCGATACAAACGGTGAGTTGTTGAACAAGATGGAGGCAATCACAGATGGAGACTGGCAACGTCTAAGCACCCTAACCGCTAGTGGGTTCAGGGACGAACTGTTCTCTGGGAGCGAAACACTCCAAGCATTGGGTGACTCTATCTCCGACACAGAAATCGAGGAACTGACCAGGGGCGGTCACGACCCAATCAAGGTATATTCTGCATATCAAGCGGCCCTGTCAGCAGATGGGCCCGCAGTGATCCTTGCACATACCGTTAAGGGTTGGGGGATCGACTCATTCGAGGGGAGAAACTCTACTCACCAGAAGAAGAAGATGAATCTCGAGGATCTTGTTGGTTATCGTGACGCACTTGGGCTTAACTTGGATGATTCCAGACTTGAGGACGACCCATTTGTCACTCTGGAAGATGACTCAGATGAAATCGAATATTTGTTCGAGCGAAGAAAACACCTTGGCGGGCACCTACCTTCGAGAACACCAATCAACATCACTGCAGATCTTCCAGGTGAGGAAACATACGCGGCATTCGATGAGGGAACTCCCGAGGGTCAAGAGGTCTCAACCACAATGGCCTTTGTCCGACTATTGCGGACTCTAATGAAGTCCGACGTAGGCGACAAGGTCGTCCCCATCATTCCCGACGAAGGAAGGACCTTTGGCATGGACCCCCTCTTCAGCGAGTTCGAAATTTTTGCATCAAAGGGGCAGAAGTACACTCCCGTCGATCATAAGATGCTGCTGAATTACAAGGAATCTGATTCTGGCCAGGTGCTCCAGGAAGGAATATCCGAGGCTGGAGCAATAGCCTCATGGATATCTAGCGCAACGTCTTACTCTCATGCGAACTCTCCAACAATACCCTTCTACACCTTTTACTCAATGTTTGGTTTCCAGAGAGTAGGCGATCAGATATGGAGTGCTGCTGATGCTAGGGCTCGGGGTTTCCTCATGGGAGCAACCGCAGGACGAACGACACTGAATGGTGAAGGATTGCAGCATCAAGACGGCCACAGCCTCCTGATGGCCTCTGCTGTCCCACACTGTCGCGCATGGGACCCTGCTTATGCATACGAACTAGCGACAATAATCCGGCATGGGATTGATGAGATGTGGGGCAAGAATCTGGATGTTTTCCATTACATAATGCTATACAATGAAAATCAACAGCAGATGCCAAAGCCGGCAGGAAGCGATGAAGGAATAATCAGAGGGGCCTATCTCGTCGAAGAGACATCGGGCAAAGGCCCCAAGGTCAGATTACTAGGTTCCGGCCCGATACTGAATCTCGTAAGAGAGGCCGCCACAGAACTATTGCGTGACCATGGGATCAAATCGGAAGTTTGGTCGGTCACCTCCTATGGTGAACTTCGACGAATAGGATTGGAACACGAGAGGAAGACGCGCCTCAATCCTGGAAGCGAATCAACACCATACGTTTCCGAATGTTTTGGAGATGAAACCCCAACCATAGCAACATCCGATTACATCGCCTCCGTTCCTGAGATGATTCAAAGATGGGTCGGTGGACGATACGTCATCCTAGGTACCGATGGGTTCGGCCGCTCAGATTCGCGAGAAGCTCTGCGAACCTTCTTCGAAATCGATAAAAATAGTATCGTGATTGCTGCACTTTCGGCATTGGAGCAGGACGGGGCCCTACCATCTGGAACTGTACAGAAAGAAATGAAGACGAGGGGAGTCTCATCCCAGAGGATAGACAAGACCGAGTGATTCTATGGGCAGGTTCTGGAGATTCGCAGGATTCATGGTGAGGTGGTTGCCGTGGGTGGCAACCGGAACAGCTGCAGCATATCGCAAACTTCCCGATAAATCACAGAACGAGATCAAGGAAGTAGCAAAGGAACCTGGCAAGTGGGGAGAATCCATTGAGAAGGCTTGGGACACTTCGAAAATCGGCGCTGAGCACTTCAAGCAGACTTCAGCCACTCTATCCAGTATCCTACTCGGACGAAGAGTTAGCCGAAAGGATAGAATCCAGGCCAGAGATGACTTAGCTGCACTGAGTCTGGTTGTCCCCCCTCTCCGGGTTTTCATGATTCCAGGAAGCCAAGTCCTTCTGGGAATAATGGCAAGAGTGACTCCATGGAGGTTGGTGCCAGACGATTGGGTTCCTATTGCTGCATTGAAGAAGGTCAGGGAAGAAGAACCAACATCTCTAGACGAAGAAAGCAGCCTGGTTAGCAGACTCCTGAGGAGATAGACTAGTCAACCATTGTAATATTGGAAAGGAAGTAGTTGTGCTTCAAAGCGTCACCCAGACAGATCCAGTCGGGAACCTCGCCTCTGAAGTCATCATATCTATGCCCGGGTATCAGCCTCCAATCCTGAGGAAGCTCTTGGAGAATTTCTTTTGCCCTTATCAGACTCCTCTGCTGAGCTCGAGGGTCACCTCCTGGAAGGTCCACCCTTCCTGCGCTCCTTACGAATAGCAAATCACCCGCATGGTAGACTCCATGTCCATGGAATGTAACATGACCAGGAGCATGACCTGGTGAATGGGTCACGGTAAGACAAATTGACCCTGCGACCCAATCAACGCTGTCCCCAGGAGCACTTTTCCAAGTATCAGTGAAGTCTACATTCCTGAAAACTATGTGACCTAGTAAGTTTGGAACCCTGGCATCCTCATGACCCCAGACTTCCATATTTGGGAATCTCTTGATCATCCCAGGGTAACCGGCCACATGATCTCTATGGGTGTGCGTGTAGAGTAGGTGAGTTGGCTCCAAACCCTCTTTTTCTAGTTTCTCGATCCATTTTTTTGCATCGTATGGGTCGATGATTGCAACTACGTTATTTGCTCTGTCAATAAAGGCCGTATTCATATTCATTAGTGAGCCCATCTGAGTGACCCAAACCTCAACCCCATCTTCCCAAATAGCCGTATGGAACTCTCCGTCTGACAGCATATCCTCTCCGAGTCAGCCATCAAACAAAGTCGTAATGCATATACAAGCCATACTCAGCGGTCAGTTTGAGTAAATGGCATACGACCCACAAGAGATTGAATCGCGCTGGCAGAAGGAATGGTCCGATGCAGGAGTATTCGAGGCCGAAATAGACGAGTCAAAGCCTAAGTTCTACTGCCTCGAGATGTTCCCATATCCTTCTGGTCACATGCACATGGGACACGTTAGGAACTACTCTATCGGAGACGCAATGGCTCGTTTTCAAAGACTAATGGGGAAGAATGTACTCTATCCAATGGGGTACGACTCGTTCGGAATGCCCGCTGAGAATGCTGCCAAAAAGGACGGAGGTCACCCAAATGAAGTCACTCACAGCAACATCTCGAGCATACGTTCCGATCAGGAAAGGATGGGCTACTCATACGACTGGCGGCGATTTCTAGCTACATCTAATGTCGATTACTATCGTTGGAACCAGGAGATGTTCCTCACTCTAAACGAGAGGGGGCTGGTCGAAAGACGAATGGCCCCAGTAAATTGGTGCGTTGATTGCGACACGGTTCTGGCCAATGAGCAGGTCAAGAACAATAGATGCTGGAGATGTGGTTTGGAAGTAGTTCAGAGGGACATGGCCCAATGGTTCGTGAGAATGACGGAGTATTCCGATGAGTTACTAGATGAACTCGACAGCATCTCCTTCCCGGAGAACGTCAAGGCAATGCAAAGAAACTGGATCGGCCGTTCACACGGAGCGCATATCGATTTCCCAGTCGCCGATTCCGACTCACTAATCGGAGCATTCACTACTAGACCCGACACAATTTTCGGAGTCACCTTCGTTACACTATCTCCTGAGCACCCCCTATGTGAAGAGTTGTGCATGGGAACCGAATGGGAACAAGGGTGGAGGGACCTAAGGGACGAATGCGCCAAGATGTCAGAATTCGAGAGAATTAACATGCTGAAGGAAAAGAAAGGAGTATTCCTGGGTAGGTATGCAATCAACCCAATGAATGGTGAAAAGATTCCGATTTATGCAGGGAATTTCGTGGTTGCTTCATATGGGACCGGGGCGGTAATGGCAGTCCCAGGGCATGATCAGAGAGACTTTGATTTTGCCGAAGCCTACAACCTCGAGATTCGACAGGTCCTCCAAGAAAAAGAGGAGACACCCCGTGCTTCTCCACCAGTGAGTGCTTTCGAAGGGTATGGGAAAATGATCAACTCACCGGTGGAGGGGTTCGACGGACTTTCTGGAGACGATGCAAAGAATGCAGTGATTTCCGCTCTTGAGAAGAAGAAATACGGCTATGGAACCGTGGAGTACCGACTGAAGGACTGGCTACTTAGCAGACAGAGGTTCTGGGGGACTCCAATCCCCATGATTCATTGCAACTCCTGTGGAGTCGTCCCTGTACCCAGAGAAGACTTGCCCGTGGAACTCCCACTAGATGTTGTCTTTACTGAGGATCAGAGCGGTAACCCATTAGAATCACACAAATCATTTGTTCAGACTAATTGCCCTTCTTGTGGTGGAGATGCAAAGAGAGAGACCGACACAATGGATACATTCTACGACTCTTCATGGTATTTCATGAGATTTTGTGATGCAAACAACGAGACATCTCCCTTCGATCGCGGGGCAGTTGACTACTGGATGGGAGATGGCGTGGATCTCTACATCGGAGGGATTGAGCATGCAGTAATGCACCTTCTCTATGCGCGATTCTTTACAAAATTCACTAGAGACGCAGGGATGAATAAGGTTGGAGAGCCCTTCGGCAGGCTAGTCTGCCAGGGGATGCTCAACGCACCAGCCCCATACTGCGTCGAATGCAACTCGGAGTATCATGTAGACAATTTTGATTTGGATTGCCCCTCGTGTGGAAAAACCCTCTCCAGACGCTCAGCAAAGATGAGCAAGTCCCTAGGAAACACGGTAAGCCCAGAGGAGATGATCTCCAGATTCGGAGCTGATACAGTCAGGCTATTCATTCTGTTTGGAGCAAACCCGGAGGCAGGAATGGATTGGTCAGACAGCGCTCTAGAAGCAAACCACCGTCAGATGTTCTCTCTAATCGACGCAGTTGATTCAGCAGTAGGTTTCGCAGATTCTCCTTCAAAGGTTGATGATTGGCTAATGTCCAGATTGAGAGCCAATCAGAAGAAATGGATAGAAGTCATGTCCGAAGTCAGCCTTAGAGAAGGAGTGATGATTAGTCACTTCGAGATGCTATCAGACTGGAATTGGTATTTGCGTAGAGGGGGATGTGATCGAGTTACTGCAATGTCATTCTTGGAGGGATGGATACCCATGCTAGCACCAGCCACACCTCATATTGCTGAAGAATTCTGGAACAAAGTCGGCCGAGATGACATCCTCGCAAAGTTTGTGATGCCAATTCTTGAGACCGATTCAAGCGATATCCGAGTTTTGGCACTTGAGAATTACATCAAAGAAATAATCTCTAGTGGTAGAAATCTCAGAACCCTTGCAGAAAGGCACTCGGATAATGAAATCACTAAGGTGGTGATTCAAACCTCTCCAAGATGGAAAAACGACTTAGCATCAGAGGCAATCAGACTACACAAAGACGATTTTGATTTCAAGGAAAAGGGACAGTCTCACGTAAAGTCTCTAGAGGCATTCAACGATGAATCAACAAGAGGGGAAGTCTTCCAGACGTGGAACTCAATCACCATTGGAGGGAAGAAGACTAGAGGCAGAATCCACACTTGGTTAGAGGGCGAGAGGGAACTAATTTACGAGGGAATTAACGAGGCAGAAGTGATCAAGAATAACTCAGATTTCATAGCAGCTGCCTTGGACGTTGAATCAGTTGAGGTTTATGTTGCCGGGGAAGACGAAGATGTTGGAGGAAAGGCCAGAATCTCATTCCCTCTAGAACCGGGAATAGCTTTTGTCTAGGTGAAGCATGCCTTCTGGAAAATCCAATATCGTCCTTTTCGACGATCAATGCAACAAGTGCAACAGGTGGGCCGAATTCATCAGAAGGAGAAACTCCGGATCAAGCATAACCCTGATTGGGCAGAATAGCACCACCGGCAAAGAAATTATGAAATCGATACCTAGGAAATATGCTGGCCTCGACTCCGTTTTCCTAATCTCCAGCAGAGGGGAGTGGTACTCTAAGAGCGCGGCAATCTGGAGAGTGTGTGGAAAGCTAAGATTGCCATGGCCTCTAGCCTCTTCGCTGGCACTTCTACCATGGCCAATTAGGGATTACTTCTACGACGCCTACGCTCGAATGAGGAAGTAACTTTTACTCGGTGGGTTCATGGGGCTCCTACATCTGCCATGACCATTGAGTGAAGACGAGAGTGCCAAGCGACGCCGAGGGCGTCGGAGGCGCCACCGCCGCCCGAGGAAGGAAAACACCCCTCCGAAGGAGAAAGGCAGAGGTGCCAAATCGGAGGAGATTGAAAGGGCTCTAGCGAGGTTTACAGCTAATCCTAGACCTATGGGCATACCAAAAGAAATCAACCCACCCCCCGAGAAAGTAGAAATCAAATGGAAAACCAAAGCCGTCACCAAGGAAGTTCAAAGCAAGGCGGGGAAGATCGCCTGCATCCCAGGAGAATTCGGATTCCTTCCCGAGGAAAGAGTCCAGGAGATCGCAGTAAAACTAGAAGGTATGCCAATCACCCTCGAACAGGCTCTTTCTCTAAGGGCAGCACTAAATCAGGAAAAGAGCGTATATTCTCACTCAAAATTGATGCGTAGGTCCAATGAACTCAGTAGAAGGTACGACTCCGGAGAAAGCGTCATTGCCCTCTCAAAGAGGTTTGATGCCCCACCAGTCAATACTTTCAGAGCCATACTTACAGGCAGAGGATGGACGAAAACTAGAATCAAGGACACACTAAACAAGAACCCCTCCAAGTTAAACAAAAGGGATCGAGAACAGTTCGAACTAGCAGAGTCAGTAGACAGGGTCAGCTCGGTAAACCAAACCGAGACCCAGACCGCGGCTGAGGTCTTCGAGGAGATTCTGTGCAGCTATTTCGAATCAGTAGGTGTTCGTTTCCGTCGCCAGGAAGAGCTTCTGAGAGAACAGACAAAGCAAGAAGGCAGAGCAATAATTACTCCCGATCTACTTCTCCTGGATGACGTAAGAATCAATGGAGTCCCTTGTGCATGGATTGATGCAAAGCACTTCTTCGGTGCGGATCTAAAGTTCCCGAAGAAGAAGACTCAGAAGCAGGTAGACCGGTATGTCGCAGAATATGGCCAGGGGGCTCTTGTTTACCGTCACGGATTCTGTGATGGATTAAGATTGAGAGGGGCAATAAAACTAGACTCCAGTCCCCTCGATTTGAAACCGCTTGAAGATTTTCACGAGAACTCTAAATCGTGAGAAACCTACCTAAGGCCACCAATCCGACTTGAGAATGTTGAGAAGCCACGAGCTTCGATAACCGCAGACAGATCACCCAACCAATCATCCCCGTCTAAGGGGTCATTGGGGACAATTACTACGCTTTCTCCCAACATACAAAGCATTGCAGTCAATCTATCTGAGTATCCTGAACTTCCGATTTCATCATTAGCTGCACCGATAATATCTGATCTAGACGCATCAGACTCTAAACCACTATCAGAAGCAAAAATAAGTGACCTATCAATAAGTTCAGACCACCTCCCTGAGTTCCAATCACCTTCTCCAATTAGCTCCATTGCGGAAGATCCAGCTTCACTAATCTTCATCCTCCAATCAGGGTTATCGATATATTTCGAAGTATGCCTCCCAGTCTTCTTCCTCCAGACTAGTAGAACAGGTGTTTCAGCAGCCCATCCTTCAGAAATACCCGGACCCATATCGAGAAAAATACCAGAAAATGGAGACCCTGCAACAATCCTTCTTTCGACGCCTCCTGATGAAAGAGCAGTTGTATCCCCAAGGCCACTAGACCTCTTCCTCTCAACGATATGGGCAATCAAGAAAGATCTCCTGAGGCACTCTTCGTGAGGAATTCCCATTGCCCTCTGGAAAGATATCGCAGATGCAATTGCACCCGATGCAGACATTCCAAAACCCTGTGATGCTGGTAATGACATCCTGATGTTTAATTCCCAGTCGTACGACTCAATTTCTGGAATCTCCCTAACCAACTCCCCTAGGACATCTTCGTACATCTTCGAATCATATTCGCCATCTTGGAATCTGACCTCCAGGTTTCCTTTGCCATCCTCTCCTTTCGCTATCGCTTCAACTCCATCCTTCAGACAAAGACCAGCGCCTCTACTGCCCTGTGCAACAGGGTCATCAGAATCATCATCGATCGTGAAAAATAGAGTTATGTGCCCGCCACAATGTCCTCTACCCAGTGCAGTAGTCATAGTCACTCATCCAGTGAACGGGTAATGAAATCTTGGAATTCAAAGTGCCGCTGAGAGTTCCTGCTCTAGAGATCCAAACCTTCCAGCGAGCTCTTCAACTGCCTTCATGAAGGCAACCTTTGGACTCATTGAACCATCTGTTTCGAACTCTAATATGAACTCTCCAGAGACTTCTTCCAGTGTAATCGCATCATTGAATTCTCTTGATGCCTCCGTACCATCTCCAACATGATTTAACTCATCGGTGAGGATTGCAACCTTGTCGATATCTTTCAACTTCCCATCCTTGTCGAAGTCTTTGGCATTAATTTCCAAGTCCATGTCCCATAGGATCTTCGACTTCTTTTTGTTATTCATGACCCCGATTCTTCGAGGGTGGAATGACACACCACATACTGGAGACCACTTTGTATGTTCTCTACCACGCCCCATTATTGCAGTGGCATAGAACTCGATCATCTGCCCCTTCAGGAGTTTGGTAATTGGAATACTCTTGTACTCATCTGGAATCTCTAGAGATCCCTCTCCTAGGTACTTCATATCACCAGCAGTAACCCAACGCCCCTCTTCAGAACCAAACACAACACATGTGTAAATCATCTGACATTCCACACATCCCCTCTCTTCCTCAACCACATCTTTGCAATTGGGGCACTCATGTTGGAAGTGGAATTTGTCATGTACCGTTGGAATTGGTATCATTGCCAGCCTCTGAGCAACCATCTCATCGGGGAGTGGGCCCGTTGTCTCCCAAATTTCCTCATCCTGCTCCTTTGTTCCAAGTTGGAACGTGACACTGTCTATTGCCATCTTTGGCGTATCAGAGATTAGAGATCTCCTCAGTGCATTGGCAAAACTTCTGTCGGTTTTTGAGAGAAGAATCTGAATCTTCTCTTCGGTCTCATTTAGTATCTTGATTTTCACCATATTTTCACCTCAATTCAAACTCTTCTGCCCCTTCTTCCACCCTTACTCTTTGTCCCATCGGTTGGCATTGGAGTCACATCTTCTATTCTCGTAATTCTAACTCCTGCACGAGTTAATGCTCTAATCGCAGCCGTAGCGCCTGGGGCACTGTTTGATCTGTTCCCTCCAGCACCTCGATACTTCACTATGACTTGATCAAAATCTTTCTCAGACAACATCTCAGCAATTTTCTCTGCAGCCCTAGTAGCCGCAAACTGACCTCCAGAGTCACTTCCTCCCTTGGTCACCATCCCTCCTGAGACCTTGCAAATTGTCTCAGCACCAGTTAGATCCGTAGCGGTAATTAGCACATTGTTGAAAGTGCTGTAAATATGCAGAATCGCTTTGTGACTCATCACTTCTCCTCCTTACTAGTATCGGAATCAGCATCTTCAGTAGAATCATCAGCATCTTCATCGCCTTCTTCCTCTTGGAACCTCATCGTCTCCAAGTCCTTCCTGAATGGATGCTCTGGATCAGCAAAAGGAGAGTTATTGCTATATTGCAAAGAATCTTCTTCTTCCTTCAGGACATGATACCCAGGAACAGTCATACGCTGCTCACCGATACAAATGTGTCCGTGCACAATCAGATTCCTTGCTGCCCTCATAGATGGTGCAAGTCCCTTGTAGTATACCACTGATTGGAGCCTCCTTGAAAGCATATGCTCGACATTTATTTCGAGTACGTCTCCTATGTCAGCTCCTGTCTGCAAAAGGCCCTTCCTAGTTAGAGAACCGAGCAATTGCTCCTTCTCCTTAGCATAGTGTCCCTCTGATGAATCAACCCTTCCGATAAGCTTCATTGCTTGGTTTCGATGCCTTCTGAGGGACGACTTCTCCCGCCATATCTCTCTCATCCCTCCTACTTTCTTTAATCCGAATCTTTCCTTGAGATCATGTTCCTCGTCTATCCTTGCTTGTTTCCAAGGATGTGTTGGGGTCTGTGTCCGTGGTCTGGAGAATTTTGGCTCGCCCATTGTATCACCTCACTTCTTCCTCTGGACACCCAAAGCAGAGCCCCTTCGTCCGTTTGATCTTAGCCTCTGGCCCCTGACCTTGTGGCCGCTCCTGTGCCTCATTCCTCGCCATGTCTTGATTTCAGCTAGTCTCGCCACGTCGTCATCTTTCGTCATGCTAACTTCATTGGCAATGATATGCGCGTCTTCATTCGACTCCAGATCTCTCTGCCTGTTAACCATCCACCATGGGACATTAGTTGCGTAATCGTCTATTGCCTTCCTGAGCTGATCCTGCTCGTCAGAGGAGAGATGGCCACCAAGCCTAGTTCCATCTATCCCAGAAAGTTTGCAAATCATCATTGAAGTCCTTATCCCAACGCCCTTGACCGAGGTGAGGCCATAGGTTATTGGTTTCAAACCATCAATGTCAGTATCAGCAATTCTGACGATGTAAGAGAAGTCATCTCCAAGTTCTGCTTCGTTCACTTTTGGCATTACGGTTCCCCCGTGTTCACCTTTCGGTGGCCTTTTGGGCATCCTCGCGAACTACAGTTCCTATTTGAACCGATTGGACACCGTCATTTTGACTAAAGTGCCTTATTCCTTGCAAACAACATACACCTTCTGATTTCCAGTCGGTCTTACAACATCCAAGTCTACCATGAAACCCTTGGTCCCCTCTGTACCTTTCAACTCCTTAGTTATCCTCCTCTGAAGTGTTGGGTGAATTTCCGGATCAAGACTGCATCTAAGGGTGATATTAGAAATTCCCTTTTTCGCAACCGAGGATGCTACTTGGTCTATTGTGTGTAGTTCCGGAGCAGAGAGTCTGTGTTGTACTATCTTCCCTGTCGCTACGACAAAACCTCTGACCTCGTCATCTTGCGATAACTCATCTGTATGGATAAGCATCGGCCTCCTACCCTCGATTCTGACCCACGATGAACCAGAGTCAATACCTACTGCCTTATCGTGCCACGAGTTCTGTAGTCCACTCTCAATTAGCACGGGGTCCACTATTGTTAGGTAGGCCCCCCTTGGAATCTCCATCACGCTATTGAAAGATTCCTCAACCGCCCCCGAACCCTCTCCTTCGATACTTGCTACGATCTTCTTCCGCCCAACCCTCATGCATCTGTTCGAACAATTTGATGACAGAGAACCAACCCAAACTGCGAGCCTGTCGACCCTTCCCCCGCCTCTGCTGAGCCACTCCCAAGTCCACGAGGATCCGGGAAAGGTAGTCTCAAGAATTCCATCAACCATTGCTCTTTGTACGGCATCCAGTCTTGGAGACAGATCCAAGAGAATAGCCGGACCCTTCGGACCAATCTGCAAATGACTGCTCCAGGCCTTCAGTACCGTTTTGATGTCTGGTTCCATTTCCTCGAGACTGTGGTTTTGCGCATCCCTCGGCCTCGCTGGATCAAGGTGCAACATAGCCACAGGAGGGTGAGCACGCGTGCCAGCATCTCTCAGACTGGCCCAATAAGATGCGATTGCAGACTCAGCAGAACCTCCATCTCCCACCAGGACCCTATCCAGTGAGCGTTGAACCTCACCTTCGGAGTTCAATTGCATATTTGCAGCACAAAGCTTGGCAACATCTTCGTCCAACTCAATTCCCAGAGCAGGCCTCTTCAATATCTTCGAAAAGGCGATTAGTTGAATCCCAGAGCCCGCCGCTGCATCCAGAATTACTCCAGCAGGAAGTGAAAGAGGGTCAATCTGACTAGCCCTGATTGAAGCAACCGACCATGGAGTGGATAGTCTCCTCATCCCTTCGTCCATGAAAAACTCGGGTTCACCCTTCCTGGAGGACTTTGGTTTGAACTTCCTTTTCGCAAAGGTAACCCCCCTCTTCGAAGGAACTATTGGCTTATGCTCCTCCTCGCCCATGACCATTCCCGTTGGAACTTAGTCAAGTCACTTTCGCGACAATTACCCAGAGACCGGTGCTCTCTCCAGCGTCAATTCGAACCTCAGCCAAGTTTCCTCTAGCTCGTGACCTTCGCTATTCCCATACGCTATTGCAGGGGGTAGGAGAGTTATGTGCGAGGTCCCAGTATTCCCTCCAGGGGTAAGGGGGAATGCAGCACCCCTATCGTTTCCTATATCAAGCCCAATTGCTGACCAACCAAAACCTTCGATTGAGAACCAAGGCTCGCCAGCATTTTCTACCCAAGTTCCGTCATCCAACTCTTCACCCGTATCTGCGTCCCAAACCGTATAGTGAACCTCTACGGAATCACCCTCTTGGATGTGTATATCCCTACTCTCAGGACCCTGAAAGATGGATACATCCATCCGAACCTGTGCTTCAAGAACGGAAATGTGAGTGGCCGTGACACTAATCTCGCGTTCGGATACTGACTCAATCAGATTGATCTCCATAATGGTGCTCTCATTGGCACTTAATTCATTGATAATTAGATAAGGTTCACTATTCGCAGCGAAAACTACGGCCCCACCGCTAATTTCCATAACGAGATTGAGAGTCTGATTTCCTCTATTGTGGACCACTATGCTCGCCGAATCGCCATCTCCCTGGTGCTGCCAGTCGCAGCGAACCTCTCCAGGTAGGAGAAATACACCATCTTGGCTTGCAAGCGAATCCGGCCACTCCCAGTTATCTTCACGGGATGAACACGTATCAAAAAGCAAACTAACTTCCCACAGCCATCGCCCATCATCCTTGAGAACATCGACATCAGTAGTCCCGAAGGAAGCATCGAGTTCCTCCAAGAATGACATCGCCGAAAGACCAACCCAGATGGATGAAAATAGCAGTCCAAGGCCAGTAATTACGGATAGGACTAGAGCTGCCCTGGGTATAGCCATCTTGTTCAGCCCCAATGGTATCGGGGGATGCTCAACCTCGTCAGGGGTGTCGGATATCCACGACCTCGTCACGAGTGCCTAGAATTGTCCGCCCGTCATCAACGTTGGCACTTCAGGACTAGTCTCTGCGCAGTTCATCCTGATTTGTTAATCCAAGCCATGCTATCAAGCCCAACTCCAATGCCAGAGCAGTCATTCCAAGCAGCATTTCGTATTGGCCGAACCCCTTGGAAGCGAAAACAAACGAACAGAGGATAGCAGCAATCAAATCTGCAAATCCCCAAATCCTTAGCGACTTCCTGAGTTGAAGAATCCCGACAACCCATACTGTGGTAGACATTAGAATCAGCAGTAGTGGTATTTCGAAACCGCCCACCATCCCCAACATTATTGCTCCAGAGATGATGAATAAATGCCCGTCAATGGCAAGAGCAACTGTCCATTTCTCCAGATTCAGTGGGACGGTAAGTGCGCAAGAAAACATAACCATAACTCCTAGAATCAACACAAGCCAATCAAGATAATCAGACATCAGCAAAAAACCATCATTCCAGTGAACTAGCGAAAAACAAGCCAGAACTCCAACAGGAAGAGCAATCCCAAGTCCAGATGGCTGTGAAACCCTAATGCTGCGAAATGCCGCACTAGATGCAGCAAGCAAGCCCGCCGGGCCGAAAGACAACATCATTATCGCCAAACTACGAGAGCCAATTCCCACCCCACTCAAACCGTGCTCCTTGCCAAGAACGCCTTTCTTTTCATCCACCCAGAAACCAACCAAGACACACAGAACTAGTATTGATTCGAGAATTATCCATGGCAAAGTCCAATCTAACATGCCATGAGCAAACGGATCCACTGTCAGTGGAGCTGGCAAGGCCCCTCCCAGAGCAATTGCTACAAAGCGAGCCAACAATAATGGAAGAACGAACCAATCAATCGCAATCGCTATTCTGTCTAGGAGATTCTTCTGGTGCAATAATGAAGCCATCAGTAGGACAAGAACCAGAACAATCACAACCGCCATGTCTAGCAATTCGTATGGACTACTCCCAGGAGGGAAAACATGCCCGGAAACGAGGACCATGCAGAGCCCTAACACCGACACCGCAATGGGCATCTCCATGCCCAGAAAATGGGGCAACTCGAGCTCCAGACCCCTTGTTCTTTCCCTAATCAGGAAAACTATGATGCAGCAGAAAAATCCCGAGACAATTAGGATCAGAGGGCCTGAGCCCATTGCAGAACTTAGAGTAATTCCAGCCAATACAATCCCCAGGATCACTAGCCCAACGATTGGTGTATGGGTTATTTCAGAGGTCAATAGTTCAGCCACATCATCGGTTTCGGAAAGCTCCCTTTTCTTCTTCCGAAGGTCTTCCATTTTGGCAACCCTTGGATTGTATGAAGACAAGGATCCGCTTTGCGAAATAGAACCAGCAGAAACCATACTGACAATTGAGTCCCTCTTTGCAATTGTTCGCAACTCAGATCTAATCTCCCCCCTCGAAATCAACCAAATTGAAGTAGCTGCAAATACTGACCCAGAAGCAACTTGGAGTAGGAAACTGTTCGAATTCATGGATAGAATATTTGTGATGACGATTAGAATTAATGCTGAGGATGCTGGTTTCAGAATGGCCTCCATCTTCTCCGTCCTCGGCAAGAAAATTGCCAGCATCACCACACTGCTCAGTAGTGCGAAGAACTCCGTTTCGGGGATGTTTCCAACGATAGATTCCCAATTAAAATCCTTTAACCAACCAGGGGTTTCCAACTCTAGACTGGAACTTCTACCCGTACTGAAAACAAGCATTGGGACGGACATCAGCCCCATACCCAGAGTGAAGTTCCGATCATCTCCAAAATTAAGAATCAGAGCAATTGAGATGCACATTAGGATTATCATCGCTTCATCGAGGCCATGCCTCCACTGGACGACCAAGAAGCTCAGCGCCAATGCCCAGACAATTCCATCCGCACCCCCTGTCCGAAGGCCTTGAATGAAACTTGTAACATGCAATCCTGATAGTAGAGCTAGCAAAGCCACAAGAGAAACTGTTGTGAAACCACCAAATTGCGCCATTATGAGGATTGTCAGCATAGGCAACCAGAGTCCGATGCTCCAGAGATTGAGCAGCCCCGAATCCCTGATTGTAGCGGAAATCTCAGTGATTCCCAAGAAACCAGAAGCTAGATTTACCCCAGTTTCTCCCATTCTTGAGTTGACAATAAACAGAAGGATGGATGCCATTCCGAGGTAAATTGCCAGGGGTGTAGTTCCTAGTTGAATGCCTCCGTTGAAGTCTGTCAGGTCATTAGCCAGCATGACAGTTCTAATGGCCTCTTCAATCAACTTCTCAGCAAGAATCCATGACCAGGGTAGAAGAACAGTCACTCCAGACAACGAGGGAGAATCCCTTTTTATCGCCAAAGTTGCAGTTCCAATGTGGAGTAAAGAAAGGAACCCCAATAGCATGACCCCCCCATGCCCACCATCACCGGCACCCGTCGGAACAAGAAGGACCAATATTGCCAATATGGCGACCGCACCAATCCAAAGCACCCTATCTGTAACACTATTCTGATCTCTGAGAATTATCATAACTGTGACGGATGAACCCACCAGAGTGAAGATCTGATATGCGGATACATTGAGAACCTCACTTACAGAATTTCCATTTAGCAATATTATTGTCAGAATAGATGCAGTAACAATTAGTGGGAAATACACTCGTTCAGGTTCGACGCCCCTAACGACAAGATAAGACCCACCAAAGGCCCCTCCAAGGAATGTAACCATTCCCAATGCATACCCCAAATCGTCTCTATTGGAAGCAACAGCCAGCAGCGCCCCAATCATTCCGAGTGAAATGGAAACTCCCCATAGTCCAGGCTTACCCAACCCCAAAGTTTCGAAACCCTTTGAGAACCAGTTCTCTTCCTTAGCGAACTTCGTGGCCATGTATGCATTCATCGCCGTCACCGACATTAACAGAAGGAAAAGCAGCAGGTCCCCCTCAATTGGAAGAACGTCAAGAGGGCCGACAGAAAAACGAGAAGTTACCGCATGCATTCCAATCCAAAGATTAGATGATGCTATTCCAAGTGAGGCCAGGTTGCCGGAGTTTCTGTGCAGAGCAATTCCGTGGAGAACAACCGTAGCAATCAGAATCATACCAGCAACGCCAACTTCATCGAACTCAGTTCCAGCAGTGGAACCAACAGCAAGAAGAACAAGAGTTGATTGCGCAGCAATCGCATCATGATTATGCCTGTAGGCGACGAAAATATTGACTCCAACCAGAAGCAGTAAAACCACTCCTAGTGACAGGTCGTCTCCAATCACCACCCAGTGTCTGAGCTCTAATGCAAGACCATACAAGACCTTCATTGAAATGATGACCCATGTTACTCCCAGCAATTTCATCCGCTCCCTAGGGACCCAGATTTCACCCAATCCAAATCCTATAGCTGCTAGAGAAATCAGCAAGAAAGTCCCAACTACAGAGTCAAAGGTCCTACCAATTTGGATGCTAATCGCACTGTATAGAACAATCATTGAGACCATTATCACCCAGTTTACCCTCTCTTCTCCCTCTATCGAAATCTGAGAAACCAAATCTCTCTCAGGAGCATTATCCACGCTTCCATCCTTCCTAATCTTGCCCGGCGCCTCTTCACTAGGTTCAGAGAAAGGATCGAAGACGTCTCCGATAGCTTCATCCTTTTTCTCAGAATCAATTACAGAATTTTCTTTGGGCAACGCCTCAGAGGGGACATCGAGGTTATCGATATTGATTCCAGAAGGAAGCTTGAACTCCCTTTCTCGGATGATTTTGTCTGGAGCCTCCTCCCCTGTCATCGCTCCGCAACAGAGCATGTATTGCATAATCACATCCCCTAATGGTCTTCATACGAACGATTATGCTTAGCAGGAATTTTTCTCCGAGCCGTAATGCTTGAAGACTTGATGCCTGTCGGAACGACGGGGTAAGTTGGGTGCAGAGTACCTCTCAGGGAAGGGCCGTAGATTTATCCCAGCATGGGCTAGAACCGACTGGAAAGGTACATTGGAACATAGATTCCGAAGGACTCCACACTCAAGCAGTCGAACTCGGTGAGGCAAAACTCACATCGGACTCGGTACTACTTGCTGTAACAGGAGAGCGGACTGGCCGTTCACCAAATGATCGATTCATCGTTGATGAGGCCGGAATGGCAGAGGATGTTTGGTGGGGGGAGGTGAACAGGCCCACCGCACCCGCTGTTTTTGAGAGGCTCCTTGTCAAGACTCGAGCACATCTAAACGATGCAGAGAACCTGTTTGTCAAAGATGCCTTCTGTGGGGCAGATCCAGAATTCAGGATGCCAGTCCGACTTGTCACAGAGAAGGCATGGCATGCCGCCTTCATGCACAACATGTTCGTACGCGCCTCGGAGGAAGAGATTGCCAATCATATTCCAGAGTTCACTATTCTGCATGCTCCTGAGTTGAAATCCAGTATGAGCGATGGAGTAAACTCAGACGTCTTCGTCATTATCGCCCTTGACAGGGGCCTTGTGATAATTGGTGGAACCCACTATGCTGGGGAGATAAAGAAGGCCATTTTCACGATAATGAATCACATTCTTCCTACCAAGGGGCTTCTTCCAATGCACTGTTCAGCCAATACAGATGGAGAAGAATCTGCACTTTTCTTTGGTCTTTCTGGAACAGGAAAGACGACGTTGTCTGCCGATCCCAACCGAGCCTTGGTGGGAGATGATGAGCATGGGTGGTCCGACAAGGGAGTCTTCAACTTCGAAGGCGGTTGTTATGCTAAGCTAATCAGACTATCAGAAGAGGATGAGCCTGCGATATTCGCTACCACAAAAATGCGCGGATCAATTCTCGAAAATGTGGTACTGAATGCCGATGGAACTCCTGACTTCGACAACGGCTCACTCACTCAGAACACACGAGGATCATATCCGATTGAGTTCATACAGAATCGAACTCCAGATTCGATGGCAGGGAACCCGAAAAACGTGGTCTTCCTTACCTGTGATGCCTTTGGAGTCCTGCCACCTCTTTCCAAACTAAGCCCAGAGCAGGCTGCATACCACTTCATGTCAGGATACACTGCCAAGGTCGCAGGAACAGAGATGGGAGTTACAGAACCCCAAGCAACGTTCTCAACCTGCTTTGGGGCTCCATTCATGCCAAGACACCCAAGCACGTATGCCGATTTGCTTTCGAAAAAGATCAGAGAAAACAATGCCAAGTGCTGGTTGATTAATACTGGCTGGATTGCAGGTGGGGCAGATGCTAGCAGCCGAATTAAGATTAGTTGGACCAGGAATCTACTCAATGCCGCCATCAATGGAGACTTGGCAGACGTCGTCTTCGTCAAAGATCAGAGGTTTGGTTTCGAAATCCCCACAACCTGTGAGGGCGTTCCTGACAGGATTCTACAACCTAGGGGAACTTGGGACGATGGGAATAGGTACGACAACGTTGCCAATCTACTTGCTCAGATGTTTATCGAGAACTTTGATCAATACGCTGAGGGCTGCACTGATGAAGTAATCAGCGCCGGACCGAAACCAGTCTAGTCAATCAACCTCTGCTTGGCTGCTCTCTGCGCATCTACAGAGCATATTGCAGCCATGTGGACCACGTCTCTGGCACTGTCCCTACGCTGAAGCACGTGGGCGGGCCTCGAAAGACCCTCTAATATGGGGCCAGTCATCTCTGCTCCGGCAACCCTCTGAAGAAGCTTGTATGCTATATTTGCCGAGGCAAGATTCGGGCAAATTAGAACATTAGCTGGCCCATCGAAGGACATGAACGGGTAGTCTTGCTGAATCTCTGGAACTAGAGCCGTATCTGCTTGCATTGGACCATCAATAACCAGATCAGGCTCAATTCCTCTCACTATCTCTATCGCCTCTTCAATCCTGTCTGTCCTCATCTCAGCGGAAGTACCGAAATTCGAGAACGAAAGCATGGCCACCTTCGGCTTGACTCCAAACCTCCTTGCTACCTTGGCTGTCTGAATCGCAATCTCAGCAAGAGTCCTAGAGTCGGGATAAATGTTGATTGTAGCATCTCCGATGAACATCAATTGCCCATTCACGGTCATCATGTACATGCCCACGATTCTGTGTGAGTTCGGGTCTGGGCCAATTACTTGCAAACATGGTTTGACGATGTCTGGGTACTGATGGGAAACTCCACCTAGGTAACCATCAGCATCACCCATTCTGACCATCATTGGTGCAAAGAAAGTCGTTGATTTCAGTTCTCTTACAGCATCCTCCTTGGTCATCCCCCTTCTTCCACGTAGTTCATGTAATTCGTCTGCATACTCCCCACGTCTCCTTGAGTCATACCTAACATCAATAATTTCGCAATCGAATTCCAGACCCAATTCTTCCTTAACAGCCTCGATCCTCTTCTTCTGTCCGAGAAGAATCGGAACGCAAATCTTCTCAGAAATGCACTGAGAAGCTGCCTTTACAATAGTCGGGTCCTCACCTTCACAGAAAACAATCCTCTTCAAATCCCTCTTGGCTTGGTTGATCACTCTCCTCATTATTGATCTTGTAAGTCCTAGACGCGACTCCAACTTCTCCCTGTAGACGTTAATATCGAAATCCTTCTTGGATACCCGCGCTACTCCTTCATTCACGGCTGCTTCAGCCACAGCACTGGCCTCCCAGATCAGAACCCTGGCATCGAATGGCTTTGGAATCAAGTACTCAGGACCGAATGACATCTGCTCGCCCCCATATGCGGACGCCACATCGTCTGGAACTGGCTCCTTTGCCAGTTGAGCTATTGCCTTTGTAGCAGCCATCTTCATTCCCTCAGTAATTTCGCTGGCCCTCACATCTAGTGCTCCGCGGAAGATGTAGGGGAAACCAAGAACGTTGTTTATCTGGTTGGGATAATCAGATCTCCCTGTCGCCACTATCGCATCTTCTCGAACGCTAGCAACTTGCTCCGGAGTTATCTCCGGATCTGGATTAGCGAGCGCAAATATGAGAGGTCTTTCCGCCATATTCTCCACCATTTCTGGAGAAACCAATCCTCCCTTTGATAGTCCTAAGAAAACGTCAGCACCATTCAGAGCATCCTCGATACCTCCTTCATCGATATCTCTAGCGAACTGGGATTTGTATTCGTTTAACTCCCCATCCGCCATCCTCTTGGAGGTCATTATCCCCTTCGAATCAAGCATTATTAGATTCTCTAGTTTCACACCGAGTCTGACGTAATGCTTAGCACACGAGATTGCAGAAGCGCCCGCACCAAGGATTACCACTTTCACATCGCCAATTTTTTTGTTGACAACTTCTAGACCATTTAGAAGAGCAGCCCCTGAAATGATTGCAGTACCGTGCTGGTCGTCATGCATTACAGGAATATCCAGTTCTTCCACCAGCCTCCTCTCAATCTCAAAGCATTCAGGGGCGCTGATATCCTCGAGATTTATCCCTCCAAAGGTTGGTGCAATAGCCTTGACCGCCTCGACGAACTCATCAACGTCTGTCCTATCTACTTCGATATCGAATACGTCAATGTCTGCGAATGCCTTGAACAGAAGCCCTTTCCCCTCCATCACAGGCTTGCTTGCGAGAGCTCCGATGTCTCCGAGCCCTAATACTGCAGTTCCGTTACTAATTACGGCGACTAGGTTGCCTTTGGAGGTATATCGGTATGCATCATCGGGGTTATCCCTTATCTCCTCGCAAGGGTACGCTACTCCGGGCGAGTAGGCTAGAGAGAGGTCCCTTTGAGTTCCATGAGGCTTGGTCGGTACTACAGTCACCTTTCCTGGAGGATCTGAAGAGTGGTAATTCAACGCGTCCTCGCGCAGTTGCTTGTTGCCCACTGTGTCACCTCGATGCTGCCGGACCCACCATCTCCTTTGATGCTATCCTATTGCTAATTGTGGGATTATCGGCCTATATGGCCGTGTTTCCCATCTTTCCCCCCTTCATTGACTAATGCTGTGAGCAAGTAATGGACGACTACCCCTACCCTTCATAAATTGCACAATGAGGGACTTGCTTCGTTCCATGTGCGCTAGTGATACTTCCCCTCCTGGAAGAGCCAAGGCAATTGGTCTTGTGGCACTGATGATTTTACTCCCGTGGGGCACTAGTCTCCCTCCCTCATCCGACTCCAAACCCTTCTCAGATGATTTCGATTTAAGAGAAGAGTCATCCGGAAAGTCGTGGGGGGTAAACGGCAGTAACCAAACAGGCTGGCTAGTCTTGGATGCCAACGGTGCAGACGCTGCCAATGGTACACCCGCATTGGCCGACCTTTTCCTGGAGTTCGCACCTGGGGCGATCATTGACAACCTCACCCTAGAGATATCTGTAAACGGAAGCGATGGGTATTGGGTCAATCAACCCCAAATCGCAGTAATGGATACCCAGACAAGCGTACTTGACTGGAGCGGAAGAGGGGATCTGGGTAGACAAAACAACTTCGCAGACAACCCCCCAAGCCTAGTAGGAGGAATCTTGGACGCATCATTGAAGCCAAACACGATCAGCGACGCTTCTTGGCAGATTCCCACCGGAATCGAGATTACCGATTTGGTAATGGAGGCCCTCCGCCCAGTCGATCCAAAACTCTCATTCAGCCCCCTAGAGGTGTCAATTCATGGTAGTGCATACAACCCAATCGATGGGAGGATGCATATCCTAGTTGATGACGACCTCCTGCAGTTGGATGACAACGCAAACAAGCGCATTATCGATATCTCCCCTGGTATTGGGGGGCGTTCAATTGTCTCAGACCCCAATAGAGGGCTGCTCTACATAGGAGATAACAGTGGAAACGTCACCGCAATGGGTCTTTCCGACTCCGAACCCTTGGTGGATTTTCCGGTGGACACGAACTCTTCACTCTCAGATCCAATCCTTACAATGGGAGTAGATGTTTTCGGAGTTCTCTGGGCTGTCTCCGAGTGTAATATGCACTACCTAATGCCATCAAAGGGAGCCCTTTGGAAGACATTGGAGTTCTGCACATCTTCGCAGATAGAGACACCGATCGGCATCCATATCGAAGATAGGGAAATATTCCTAGCAACCGATGAATTCGGCATACGTGTAATCGAATACAACGTTTCGACCTCAGACCCCACATCCCTTGAAGTTGAAAGGAACATAGTATGGGACGATTCCAACTACCTCTCCGGGAACTCAATAGCAGACGTCACGGTTTCTGACGACATCCTATACATTGCAACTTCTGACTCTGGAATAGACAGGTTCGACCTTTCTTCAAACTCCTGGATGCCCTCTTGGACTTCTTCTAATTGGCTTTCCTCAGACAATTTAGTCGGCCTCGCAGCAGCTCCAGGGTGGCTCTATATCCTAGGGGAGGAGCAAATACAACCCTATGACACAGATTTACTGTTGTTCAGTTCAGACATCCAATTGGAAAGCTTGGGGCTCGACGGCGCTTCAAGCATCAGTGCGTGGCCGGGGGGTCTTCCCAGGGCTCCTTCAGAGTCAATGGCAATCATCGGGGACTCATCCGGCACATTCGGACGGATTCTTGAAGACAATTCGGACGGCTCCTTCCACCTAGTTAGCAGCCCTTCAATTGAAGACGCTGAGGTCACTGCAATTATTGACGATGGAGAATCTGGCGAGTTCTGGATAGCCTCTGGAACCATCATCGACATCATGGACAAGGGCGACAACCTATGGAGGGATCCAATCGACATCGGAGACTGGCTCACTTCAGGACTAGAGCCCGGGGATATCACATCAATTCAGCAGGATGAGGACGGTTGGGTCTGGGTTGGCACCACAAACAGTGGCGTTCACAGGATGAGCAATGTGGATGGCTCATACTTTGAAACAATCCAGGGACTGAACTCCAACTCGATCACCAGCATGGCATATGACTCGAATACAGAAACCCTAGTCATCGGGCATCTGGAATCGGGAATCTCACTCTACTCGACGGATTCCAACAACGTAATCGAGACTTACTCGGAGTCGGAAGGATTGGATTCAGACATGACTCGAGATATCGCAACCAGATTCGGAATAGCGTATATCGCCACGGAGGAGGCAGGAGTAATGAGAATAGATCTCAGCACTCCTGCAATCATAGGCTCATGGCAGTCCCTGGGTGTGGACAACCTAGAAGCAACCCCAGTTGCAGTTGACGGGCATGTCATCTATCTAGGACTCCCAGGCCTTGGGGTGCTCCTCATTGACAGACTGACGAGCGATATCATCGATCTTTGGACTCCCGACGATCCAAACGGCATACCAGACGAGGATGTCAACACACTCTCTTTGGACTTCTACGGAGGTTTACTAATTGGCTCGGAGGTTCAGAACTCCGGAGCAAATGCGAATGGAGGGCTTGCTCGATGGGACGGTTCAACATGGGACCTGCTCCCAACAAGCATTCCTGGTTGGAACAACGACCCCTTCGAGTTCTATGACGTCTCCAGCGATGCCAATGGCGTCTATGCCGGTACAAATAGGGGAGCATGCATGTGGAACTGGCCCGACCCCAACAACCCCCAATCCCAGTTCACCCTAGAGGACTGCTGGACATCAGGAGGCGGCGGAGGAGGAGGGGGGCAAGGCGATGGCATGCCTTCCAGATTTGTGATTTCCGTGGAACCAATCGGATCGGATCTTCTCTACGCCGGTACAACCGAGGGCGCAGCTGTGATCAATACGTCAAATGGAACCGTTGTGGAGGTCTGGACAGCAGGAGACGACACAGAGAGGGCACGCGTAGTCAAATTCGGCGAGACACTCTATCTCGGATTCGAGAACCTAGGAATCGCACGATTCAACCTAACTTCTGCGACTTGGCTTACCCCCTGGGATGGGTCTCAGGGGATTCTGGGAGACGACGATGTCACCGTCTTGATAGAGGGAAGGGAGGAGGGAACAATGTGGGCTGGAGGAGATTTCGGCCTCACCCTGATAGATTTGGTAAACGAAACGTCTCTGATTCAATGGGACAGAGGCGCTAACCAAGACGGACCCACGCTCCCAAACTACTCCCCAGCGGAGATTCTAATTGTTGAAGAGGTCATGTATTACTCCCCCCAAAGAGGGAACCCCTGGAACTCTAGAGACGAGGTAGCTAGGATCAACCTTGACAACAACTCGACCCTCCAAACAATCGATGCCGGAGAACGTCTAGGTTTCAATGGAGTCATACACGGGATGAACCAAATCGGAGATGAGGTTTGGATAAGTGTCGTAGAGACATCCGGATGGGGCGGTTCGGGCGACCCGGGGACAATTCTCAGATGGAACACAACATCGGAAGGCTGGGAGGACGACCTCCAGACAATCGGAGATGTTGGCAGAGTCAACGCCCAATACCTGGGCGACTGCTTCCCGCTAAACACCTCATGCGAGATGTGGGTGGCATACGGAGATAATATCCTCAGACGATTCTCAGCCTCAAACATGACTCTCCTGGACCAATGGAACGATGTCGACGGAAGGATAAGAGGGATGGTCGAGTACCAGGGCGAGTACCTCTTCGCCAGCATGAATGGAATACTCCGCTGGAACCCATCAAATGAGACATGGCAATCGTCGTGGCTACCGGGAGACGGACTCCCCCCCGACTCGGAGCTAGACTTCTATTCTCTGAAGGTAATTGGAGACGACCTCTGGACTGCATCCGGTAATGGAAACGATGGCCATGTGATGCGCCTATCTGGTAACAACAGCAACTGGACCATTTGGGATGTGGATACAAGTGATATCCCCGACGGGTACGGAGCGGACATAGTACTCTGCCAAGACATTGTCCACGTGGCAATAGGATTCAGCGCATGGCAGTGGTGGGCAGTGGGCGGGGGCATAGCACGTTTCGATCTAGGTGACCATGACGGTGATGGAATTACTGAGGAGTGGATTACTCCCATCACTAACGACAACTCAAACATGGCAGACAAGGACGTCAGAGCACTAGCGTGCGACGAAGAGAATGAAATAATGTACATCGGCTTCGATACTGACAATGTAGGCATAGATCGCTTCGACTATTCCGCTAACAACTTCCTCGACACGCTCACCCCCGACATGGGAGTTTCCGAGAATCCGGTCTTCCCAGGTGGAATGCTTTACGAAGAAGACCTCCTTCTTGTCTCGCATTATGACGGAAACGGGGGAATCACTCGGGTAATCACCTCGGGCTCATCGGCAACATCTGGGCAGGTGATAGGACTTGGCATGGACTCTTGCTCAATAGTCAGGGCACCGACTACCTCTAGGTCCTATGCCATTGGAAGGTCGGGAGACCTCTCCGGAATCAACAGGGTAGACAGACTTGACAGCACAGGCCTAATCGAGGGAGGGTTCGACGAGTTGGTCGGTCTTCCCTCAGGAGTCGTCCACGAGATGATTTCCAACGAGACTCACGTTTGGGTAACAGTTGGATCATCTGAGTACTCATACCTTGCATCCACCGTACTGCAGGGGGAGCTGCTGGACAATGGTTCGGTGAATTGGCAATATGGCTTCGATGCCCTCTCCGAGTCCATCAACGAGATTATGTTGGTGGAGCAGGAGATTTGGGCTACGACCGTTGGAAACGGAATATTCTCATTCAACCTCAGCCAGAGAGCCGTCCAGCAGACCCCACCTGCGTTGCACAACCAGATGGACGGCCTGATCCACGATGGGGAGAACTTGTTCATTGGCCTCATGGGCTGGGCTGGGAGCTCTGCCGGGTTCCAGACATTCGATCCAGAGACGCGATCATGGGGCCAAGGCAGCCTTTTGGCAGGACTCCCCAGCAACATAGTCACCGACTTCGTGGAATACGGAGAGCACATCCTCGTCTCAACCCACGGTGGTATAGGACTCTGGAATCTCACAAAATACGATTGGGACGATCCAATTACAACGGTAGATGGCCTCCCTACGCCAATCTCCAACCACCTATTCGTGCCGCCAGCACCAATTCTCGGCAATGGGACAGTCCTCGTAGGCGGCCCAACAGGCTTGGTCGTCCTAGACCAGAACCTCGGAATCGTCGGTACGATAGGAAGGGCCGACGGATTGGTCGGCGACTTTGTTTCAGGCATAGTGTATGCTGACTCGACCTCCAGGACCTTCAATGACACATCAACTGGTTCAACTATAACTCTGCATCACGACTCAGCTATTTTCATCTCGCACAACGGCCAAGGAGTGACCAGGCCCGGAGTCGCTGCATGGGATGTCTCTACAGACAGCCACAATGGCACTTACAACATCGACATGATTCCCAGTAACGACGTCACTGCCGTCGAAACAGATCTTTGGGGCGTCCATATAGCAACTTCGAACCAGCCTCTAGTGCACTGGAATGGAACCTCCATGGCCATGGAGGCCGGTCAAGGGGCAATTGATTTACAGGCCTGGCCCATCATAGACCTAGCTTCCGATGGAACTCACCTTGCTGCAATTTCTGCGAGTAAGATAAGTGTAGTCATGGCAACTGGAGACCATGATGTAGTCACGATAGGGGAGATGCCGGGTGCTTTGGCTGCTGATGCCGATGCATGGATGGGTCTGGCGGTTCTTGGGGAAGACGGGCTACACATCTACAAGCCGATGGAGACTCTCAGGGAGGTCCCGAGGGAGAACCAGAGGAGGGCATACCCACTAAACGCAATTTTCGCAGACAGAACACTCGACATCACCGATTCCACCAGACCCGGGATGTCAACCACATTGGTATCACCCGAATCTCCGATTTCCATCCCTATCGACCAGAATCAGGCAAACTCATCCGATTTGCTTCTTTATCCCGGCTCACTGACTTTCTCTTCCCCTTCGAAGGGTTCGTGGGTATGGGCCAAGTCGACCCACCTAAATTACACAGGGAGTTGGGACCTAGCAGCACTTGATCCGAGAATAGAGGAGTCTTTCCAGACTGCTATTTTCAACACCCCACCTGGATCTCTATCTTCGACAGTTCACCTACAAATGCAATCGCCGCAGGATGGGAGAATCAAGATTCGATTTTCCTATGACTGGGAGAGGCTAGAGGCCCCTACGGTGATGACGGGCCTATACGACCGTCCCAACGACGGTGGTGGTGTCCTCCACGCGTCTTGGTTACCAGCCCAGGATTCGGCTTGGTCGGCCTACAGGGTCTACCTGTGGGACTCTACGGACAACCCGCAGTGGACCCCATCCAAGGAGGACCTCTCCGACCTACCTTCTTTCCAGAGAGTCCCCTATTGGTCCCAGACCACAGCAGTCTTCACCACTGGGAACAGCAATGGTTCCGAGGTCCAACTCTCAGACCAGAGGCAATATAGAGCTGCAGTAGCCATTGAGTATCCCGACGGTAGCCTTGGAGACCCAATTTCATGGGAAGGGAACGCAACCCCAACAGACGAGACTCCCTCGCCCCCGGAATGGCTAGACGTACAACCAGTCTCTGGCGGGATTCCCGGGACGGTTTCAGCCGAGTGGTCAGCCTGTCAGGAACTAGATCCTCAGTTTACTCGAATCTGGGCCGTCCAGCAGGAGATCTCCAGTGCCCTGGCGCTCTCCAACCCAATCGATTTCGCCTTCGCAGCAGGCAACTCTTCCGTTCTCGAACTTGATGGAAACGTCCCCTACTGGTTCGCAATCGTCTGCGTGGACGAAGCAGGGCAATTCGATCCTGCAAATGCCACAGTGGTGGGCCCAGTAGTCACAGCAGGAGGACTCAATGACGGCATAGCCCCCTCTCCCATTACTGGCACCACCGCCAGTGACGCCCCCAACGACGAGGGAGGTAGGATAATCGTAACATGGAATCCTAACCAGGAGGAGGACTGCTCATTCCACGTCATCTACATCCTCCCCGCCTCGGGATGGACGGCCCCTACATCGGTAGATGGTTGGCCCGTCGCACAGTTCGTAACCGACTGCACGACCGACGAGGCCATAATCGACTCAATTGGCAACTCAACACTCGAAAACGATGTGGTATACTGGATAGGGGTGGTGGCTGTAGACGACTGGGGTAATCAGAACGTCGACGATGTACTAGTGGTCGAGACGGCTAGTTACTCCGAGCTAGACTCCACTGAATTCACTCCACCAGACATGGTCTCTGGACTGCAGGCATGGGACCATCCTGATGATGACGGCACAGCAATCGACGTAAGTTGGGACAGGACAATGGCAGAAGACTTCAGCCACTACACAGTTTGGGCGTCAGACTTCCCTCTGAACGACTTGACCGAAGTCAGCCCTGCTTGCGAATCAAGTGGCGCATGCAATCCTGTAACCATAGATCAGAGACAGATTGGCAACTCCCCTCGCCTCGAGATCACTCTGACTTCGGCACTTTACGGCACAGAGGCCGATTCTCTATCGGAATCTGGGATATCACCCGACGTCCCACTCTACGTGACGGTTACAATCCACGACTTAGCGGGGAACGTGGTCCTCTCAGACTTGAGTGACAACATGGCTCTGGTCACTCCTATAGACAACAGGGGGGACCTGTTTCCCCCAGAGAGGGTCCCCTCACCCACCCTGGTTGACAGGGCCCCTGACTCTGGCGATGGGGTCTTCGCCTCATTCCCGCCAAGTTCCGCTCCCGACATCGCAGAGTACCGAATCTTCGCAGTAGCCGGAGCACCCTTCGATAGCGCCGAAGGACTCGAACCAGTATTGGTGTTGGACCGGACAGAGGGAGGACAGTTCCTCTTGGAGGAGCTTTCCAGCGGGGAGAGCATTCAGCCTGACGTTCCAATGTGGGTCGCGGTGGTTTCAGTCGATACCTCCGGGAACGCGTGGCTAGACGGTCTCGAGACCTCAATGATCAGCCCAGTCGATGAGAACTCCCAAGACCCCGGAATCCACCTCCCAGAGGTTTCTGAGATAATGGCTTACTGGGATGCCACAGGCTCTAGAATAGAGGCGATCTGGGCTGACTCGGAAGACCCGCAGGTGGAATCCTATGCCGTTTTCGCTAGTACGATGCAGTTCTCCGACACCAGGGATGCGATACTCGTCTCCTCCTCGATCACAACCAACGCTTCCTTCGACTCGATCGGCCCGACACCAATTAGTCCATCGACACCATATTGGCTGTCAGTCGTTGCCTTCGATGGAGAAGTACACCGACTCTCCGTAGATTCGATTCGAGTCTATCCGCTATCGGAGCTTACTCCCGGAGGGACATCCGACGGCCCCGGATCCGGGAGCGAGTCTTGGTTCGACCAGCTTATTGACGGGAATCTAAACACAGTCATTATGATGGTTTCAGCTATCATGGTAATCCTCGGTGCCGCCCTGATAATCAGACCTAGGGAGAAAACCGCTCCACAGCCATGGGAGATGGGCACTCAGGAGGTCGAGATGGAGGAGGAGATGACCAGGGAGGCAATGGGCATATCCGAAGAGGAAGAAATAGCCTCTAGCTCTATTCTAAGACCACTTGGAGGCGAGGAGTATCCAGTGGAGGATATGCCTGAGAATCCGATTGAGGAGGCCCCCGAGGAGTGGCAGGGACCCGATGTGTCGGTGGGGGAAATCCTCGACTCTGAAACCGAGGAGATCAGCCTTGAGGGGCTGAATGATCTAGCCGACGGACTAGATGAAGATGATTCAGAGGACATCGACGTGTCATTCCTGGACGAAGCACTTGATGATGATTGACTCAGTGCCGAGGACCGTAGCCTTGAAGGACATCACTCCTCTGGTCGGAACGAGAATCATGCCAGTATGCAGGATTTGCAAGCAGAACTATCCTCAGGCCCAATTCATCACCGGAAACGGTCCAAGATACCAGGTCTGCTCCCGTTGTGGGGTGGAGAACGGCCTATCTGACCCCGATGATACCCCTCAGTTCTACTCTGACGAGATCCTGAATGCACGCCTCTCTCTTTACACCAGGAGGCACCTACCATGGGTCTCCGTCCTAGTTGGATGGTTCCTGTTCCTCTCAATCGGCCGGGGAATAGAGCTCTGGTCAGGACTCTTCTTCGTCGTTCTCGCTATTTCTTCCCTCGTCGTTCCAGTTCTACATTTCATGGGTGCCACTAGGTTTCAGGCCGAGCTTTCGAGAATAACCCCTTGAAACCAGCACAGGAACCCTTGAAATACGTAACATGCCTCTCCGAAGCCAGAGGGAACAGAGGGTTCCCTGAGAAAGCCAGTGAGATTGGATGATTAGAAAAGGAGGAGTCAGAACAGAAAACGAGAGTTCGGAAAAACCAGAAATAGCGCTCAGTGAAGCGTTATTACGGTATTCGGACACGTGTCCAGACTCGCTCCAAGCAATCTTCCCTTACTCGTTGGATTAACAAAAAATTAGGAAGTGAATTTACAATGCAATATCAGAAAAAAGCTAGTGTGATAACAGCGCTGCTCCTAGTGCTCATGGCCGGTTCATCCGGTGTCGGAGCCGATGGATCAGACCCCCTTGACCCTTCAGACGGAGGAGCCGACTGGGACGGGGACGGACTGACCAACGCAGAGGAGCAAAGTGCTGGCACGGACATGAATAACCCAGATACTGACAACGATGGTATGCCAGACGGTTGGGAGGTCAACTACGGCCTCAACCCCAACTCTGCCAGTGACAGCGGGGCCGATCCCGATGGTGACGGCCTAGACAACCTGGAAGAGTACGAAGCAGGAACCAACCCAAACAACGCAGATACTGACGGCGACGGTACCAATGATGCTAACGACCCATACCCGAACGACCCCAACGACGGAGCCGCATCGGACTCGGACGGCGACGGAATACCCGACGCATACGATCCCGACTTCCAAGGAGAAGGATCCGGAGACGGAGGCACCGAAGGCGGTGGCGAAGGAGAGGACGGTCAGGGACAAGGTCAGGGACAAGGTCAGGGCCAAGGACAAGGTCAGGGCCAAGGACAAGGACAGGGACAAGGACAAGG